>Ga0081527_100019_pt1 | contig 185308 bp, 157 predicted proteins | sample HotLakmasection5_FD_70992 | JGI IMG/M metagenome (GOLD analysis project Ga0081527, IMG submission 70992) | Hypersaline microbial mat communities from Hot Lake, Washington, USA - Section #5 (SPADES assembly) (version 2) | ecosystem: Environmental > Aquatic > Non-marine Saline and Alkaline >...
TGGAGCGGTTTGACAACTCCCCCTGCAGGGCGTTGCCGATGCTTCATCCGTCATCCGACGGGTTGCATCATCTTTATTACAGCATGTCAAAGAACGTCGTTGTTCTTTAACTTCACGGCACAATCAAAGGTCACGAAGCAAACTTTAATCATTAAGGCCCCATAAATCAAAACCATCTTTTTGGGCAGCCTCAACAAAGAGTCTCTTAAAATGAGGGCTTTAGCCCTTTACAGCAATGCTTATTAGGGCTAAAGCCCTTTTTTATAATGTAATCAATGTAACCCCCGGCCCAAGGACCGGGGCAATAGACTAAATTTTATTTATTGTTTAGGACGCTATTAGTTTGAGACTTAAAATGGTTCTTTCTGGGTCAGTGTGTGTTTGAAGCAGTTATTAAAAAACTCTATCCAGCAGTTCATCTTCATGTAAAGCAACATACAAATCATGATATTTTAAAGGAGCAGTCCAAAATAATACCCAGAAATTTGCTCTGTTTATCAATAATGGGTACAATTTAGATATATACACCCCATTTATTAAAAAGGAGCAGTGATTATGACTGAAAAAAGAGATCAAGATTCAAAGAAGCGGAAGGAAAAAAAATTGAAGAAACAACAGCAAGATTTAAATGAGGAACTGAGACAAACATTCCCTGCAAGCGATCCCCCTTCAATTTCCCGGCCGGGGCATGAGCGGGATAAGGACAAAAAAGAGTAGAATTGCGTGGTTTCAGATCAAGATTCAGAATCATATTTCTGACCGTAACCTTATGACTTTGCCCCCATGTCCAACGGTTCTAAGTCTGCGGAAGGAATCTCATAGGGGTACGCATTTAATTGCCAGACTCTACCCGGCGATATTTAACAAAAGCAAACTCTCCGTGGTCTTCCCGCCAAATCTCTCTCCACACTGAACCGATATCTTCACGGTATTCCGGAAATCTGGTATCTCCCTCATACTCTTTTTTAATTTCAGTAATAACAAGCTGGTCTGCCCTTCCTATCAACTGCTCATAGATCTTTCCGCCACCAATTACAAAAACCTTTTCATGATCTTCCAGATACTTCAGGGCACCCTCTATCGAAGAGAATGTGGGCACATGATCGTAATTTTTTGACCGGCTTAAAACCACATTTTCTCGGCCGGGAAGAGGTTTTTCATTCAACTCCTCAAAAACAACCCTGCCCATCAAAATTGGACAGCCCATGGTAGTTTTTTTGAAAAATTTTAGATCCTCAGGATAGTACCATGGCAGATCTCCCTCTTTTCCTATAATCAAATTCGGATCGTGAGCTGCTATTAAAATCAGTTTCATACGGCAACCGGAAATTTGATAGCCGGCTGGGGATTGTAGCCTGTTAGTTTAAAATCGTCGAACTCCAGCTCATCAACCGGTTTTTTTGCAATTTCGAGTTTTGGCAGCGGGCCCGGCTTTCTGGTTAGCTGCTCTTTAAGACCTTCCATATGATTTTCATAAATATGGGCATCTACAATTGTGTGGGCAAAAGTTCCTGGTTGCAGGCCAACTTCACCGGCAATGGCCATCGTAAGGGCAGAATAGCAGGCTAAATTAAACGGAATACCCAGTGCAATGTCGCCCGATCTCTGTGTTAAATGACAGTGAAGCTTCCCTCCCGACACGTTAAAAATATACATGATATGGCATGGAGGCAGGCCCATTTCATCCAGAAGCCCCGGATGCCATGCAGATACTACAATGCGCCGGCTGTTCGGGTTGGTTTTTAACATATGAATTGCATTCTGTATCTGATCAAATTCATCATATCCCCACTCTTTTTTTTCATTGCTTCCAAGCGGTTTATATACCGTGCCGTCTTTGGCTTTCACCATGGGAAAACGGCGCCACAATACAGGATAAATCGGGCCAACGTATCCATCTTCATCGGCCCAGGCATCCCAGATATGTACATCATTTTCGTCGCGAAGCCATTTAATGTGATCCTCTCCTCTCAGATACCATAAAAGCTCCATAATTACAGACTTAAAATACACTTTTTTCGTTGTAAGTAGCGGAAACCCCTCAGAAAGATCCACCCGGTAGAATTCAGCAAAATTTGAGAGCGTCTTTATGCCGGTGCGATTCTCTTTCCACACACCATTTTCCATTACACTTTTTACCAGGTTCAGATACTGTTCCATAATTTTTTTTGATTTTTGATTATAGTACAACTCCTTTCAGCAAAAAGACTGCAAGTGAGAAGTAAATAATGATTCCTGTAACGTCAACAAGCGTCGCAACAAACGGTGCCGAAGTGACTGCAGGATCAAGCCCGAATTTCGACATGATAAACGGAAGCATCGATCCGCTGATATTACCAAAAAGCACAACCCCGATAAGGCTTGTACCCACAGTTAGTGCCTGCATAAAAATTTCGAACGAGAACGGTTCCCCTCGTATCACCATCCAGAAACTGATAACGACAGTTCCCATTATACCAAGAATGCTGCCTAAAAATAGTCCAGAAAGCATCTCTCTTTTTAACACTTTAAACCAGTCATTCAGTTTTAGGTCGTCGGTGGAGAGAGAACGAATAATTAGGGTAGCTGCCTGTGAGCCGGAGTTGCCGCCGCTTGATATAATCATGGGGATAAAAAGGGCTAAAACTGCTGCTGCAGCGAGTGTATCTTCGTAGCCGGCCATTGCGGTTACTGTGAACATCTGTCCTAAAAAAAGTAGTATAAGCCAGCCAATGCGCTTACCAACCATATCGTTTACACCCGTCTCAGAGTAGGATCTGTCCAGCGCACTCATGCCGGCCATCAGCTGCATATCCTCTGTGGTCTCCTCTTCGGCAACGTCTAAAACATCATCAACCGTAACAATTCCTACAAGTATTCCTCCCGAATCCACCACCGGCAGAGCAACACGATCATACTTACTTAACATTCTTACCGCCACTTCCTGATCATCAAAGGCACTTAGTGCTTCGAACGATTCATCCATAATGTCGGAGATTGGCGTATCTGGTTCGGCGAGAATAAACTGGTTTAAACGAAGGTCATCTATCAGTTTCTCATCTTCGTCCACAACATATATCACATTAACGGTTTCAGCATTCCGCCCGTATTTGCGGATGTGCTCAAAACTTTTATTAACGGTCCAGTCGCTTTTAATGCGTACATAATTAGTGGTCATTAAACGGCCCACGCTCTCTGCCGGATACCCCAAAAGACGCCTTACCTGGGCTATATCGTCTTTAGCCATCGTATTCAGAACCTTTTGGGTGAGATCACCCGGAAGTTCTTCCATAAGCGCCACCCGCTCATCAGGCTCAAGATTGTTCATCACATCGCTTAGCTGCTGACGGCTGAAAACTTCGAGAAGCTCCACTCCTTTTGCCGAACTCAAATAGGAAAAAACATCAGCGGCTTTGCTCTTTTTGAGCAGGCGAAAGATAACAACTGCAATTTCAGGTTCAAGTTCTTCGAGAATTTCTGCAACATCCACTGCAGGCACATCTTCAAGAGCCTCTTTTATGGCCACCCACTCTTTTTTCTGAATGAGCTCATCAATTTCCGGTTTTAGAAGTTGTGCAATCATAAGATATAATCATTTGGAAAGATATCGGCACAAACGAACAGCGTGTCTGAAAAATATCAGTCAGGAAGTTATCAAAAAAAAGCTATCGGATGAAGGGTTATTCTTTAACGCCCAGATTCAGAAGTGCGTTTTCTGCGGCATTCTGTTCAGCCTTTTTTTTACTTTTGCCCCGGCCTTCACCGCGCTGTATGCCATTTACGAATGCAGCAACTGTGAATGTTTTATTATGTCCCGGCCCGGTTTCTGATATCACTTTATATACCGGCAGCTCCCACTTTTCAGACTGTGAAAACTCCATCAACAGGCTTTTGTAGTTATCTACATGATTAACAACTTTCTCAAAATCGAGATGATTATCAACGATTCTGCGCACAAAGTCGAAAGCACTTCTGTAGCCGCCGGAGATATAAATAGCTGCTACAAGAGCTTCAAAGACATCCGAAAGAACACTTTTTGAGAGCTCAATTCCCTGTCCGCTCGCACGATCTCCTACTTCAAGGTACTCATTCAATCGTAGCTTTTTCGAAAGTTCACACAGTGTATCGCCCCTCACAATTTTGGCCCTTAATTTGGTGAGGTACCCCTCATTCTCTTTAGGGTATATTTCGAAAAGAATTTCAGTAACAATCAGATCCAGAACAGCATCACCTAAAAATTCAAGCCGTTCATAGGTTTCGAATGATTCGTACTGGTCGTTATCCACGATTGACCTGTGCCGGAGAGCCCTCATAAAAAGCTGTTCGTGTTCGGCAGGTATTTCGTAGCCTAGATTTTTGCCAAGTTCAGCTATTCTTTTTGAAGGCTCAGGATGGCTTGATTCCGGGTCGATACCGAACCACGTTTTGAGCCTGTTAAGCATACTCTACTTTTCGAACTTTTTAAAGACAAGAGTAGTGTTGTGGCCGCCGAAACCAAAAGCGTTGTTCATGGCATAGGTTATATCCCGATCAACTGCTTTGTTTGGAGTATAATTGAGGTCACACTCCGGGTCCGGATTGTCTTGGTTGATCGTTGGCGGCACCGTGCTGTGGTATATTGCGAGAAGGGCCGCTACCGATTCCGCAGCACCTGCTGCTCCAAGCATATGCCCGGTCATCGATTTTGTGGAGTTCAGATTAATTTTATAGGCGTGTTCCCCAAAAACCTTTTTAATCGAATTGGTTTCTGCAATATCGCCAAGCGGCGTTGATGTGCCGTGCATATTGATATGCTCTACATCTTTCGCAGTAATACCCGCCATATTCAGGGCGTTATTCAGCGCGAGAATTACACCATTGCCTTCGGGATCGGGAGCGGTAATATGGTGGGCGTCGGCTGAATAGCCATACCCAACAATTTCTCCGTAAATACGGGCTCCGCGCGCAAGTGCAGAATCCAGTGATTCCAAAAACATCATAGCAGAACCCTCGCCAAGAACAAAACCATCACGGTCCTTATCAAAAGGGCGTGATGCTTTTTCAGGTTCATCATTCCGTTTGGAAAGAGCTCTCATTGAAGAGAAACCGGCTACGCCAATTCTCCACACCGGCGCCTCAGTACCGCCGCAAACCGCCATTTCTGACTGCCCGTAACGAATAGAATCATAGGCCAGCCCGATATTATGCGATCCGGTTGCGCAGGCCGAAACCGCACAGAAGTTTGCGCCTCTGAATCCATACTTAATGGAGATTTGCCCGGCAGGCATATCGGGTATCAGCATAGGGATGAAAAACGGGTTTACACCCCTTGCCCCATGCTCGTGCAGCAAAATTGACTGCTCGTAAAATGTGGTCATGCCGCCGATACCTGTACCCACAATCACAGCAATTTTGTCTTTATCAACCGTTTCGAGGTTAATGTTGCTGTCCTTGATAGCTTCATCAGCCGAGATCATAGCGTACTGGGTAACAGGATCGAGGCGGCGTGCCTCTTTTCTGTCGAAATAGTCACCTGAATCATAGTTTTCGATTTGCCCCGCAAATTTAGTGGGCAAATCATCCGTATCGAAATGAGTGATCGGACGCACTCCGCTTTTCCCGGAAACAAGACCATTCCAAAATTCAGGAGCGGTCTTCCCCACGGGTGTCAGTGCTCCGATACCAGTTATTACTACTCTGCGCTCGGCCATAATTCAAGTGATTAATCGGTAAAATTGACGCGTTAATTAAGACTTTTCAGTAATATATTTTACTGCGTCTCCAACAGTGGCGATGTTCTCTGCATCTTCATCGGGAATGCTCATATCAAATTCTTTTTCGAATTCCATAATAAGTTCTACTGTATCCAGAGAATCGGCGCCTAAATCGTTGGTAAAATTGGCTTCACCAACTACTTCAGATTCATCAACTCCAAGTTTATCTACAATAATTGATTTGATTTTTGCTTCTACGTCTTGTGACATATTTAGACCTTATATTTGGTTATAGTTTATTAATGATTTTTCGTAAAAAGACATCAGAAAATACAACATATCAGCATAAAATAACATGTCTATATAACCTGATACCGAAAATGGGTTCTACATGGCCATACCGCCATCTACACGAATAACTTCGCCGGTAATGTACGAACTTAATGATGATGCTAAAAAAGCAACCGTATTGGATACTTCATCCGGATTTCCCGGCCTTCCCAATGGCGTTTCATTTTTGATTCCTTCCAGCACTTTTTCACTTAAGTTTTCAGTCATTTCAGTGGTAATATATCCGGGGGCAACTACATTTGCACGGATGTTACGGCTGGCCAGTTCTTTTGCATAAGACTTTGTAAATCCAATGATGCCGGCTTTAGATGCTGCATAGTTGCTTTGTCCTGCATTGCCACTGATTCCAACCACAGAGCTTATATTGATAATCGAACCGCCCCTTGCACGCATCATTGGCTTCGCAGCTGCTTTGCTGTAGTTAAATACACTTTTTAAATTGGTCTGAATCACATCGTCCCAGGCGTTTTCATCCATACGAAGTATTAAATTATCTTTTGTAATACCTGCGTTGTTCACGAGAACATCCAGAGAACCCCAGCTATCTACAATATCAGAAATAACCTCTTCTGCTTTACCCAGATCGACTGCATCGGCCTGGTAAGCACGGGCTTTTACACCTTTTTCCTCCATTTCACGAACCACTTCTTCCGCAGCATCTTTAGACCGCGCATAGGTAATAGCTACATTGGCACCTAAATGGGCAAGTTTAATGGCAATCGCTTTTCCGATGCCGCGGCTGCCGCCTGTTACCAAACAATTTTTCTTTGTCAATTTCATAATGTGTGCTTTATTCGTGACCTTCGATTGAAATATTTTTCAACGTTCGTTTTACAAGTCCCTGAAGAACTTTACCAGGGCCAACTTCTACGAACGTTTCTGCCTGATTATCATGCATATTTTTCAGCGTCTGAGTCCATTTTACGGGGCTCACTAACTGCTGTAGTACATTTTCTTTCAAAGCGTTTCTATTAATCACGGGCTCCGCTGTTACATTGCTGTATACCGGGAAACGCGGATTTTCGAACTCAACTCCAGTAAGAACTGTACTAAATTCGTCATACGCGGATTTCATAAGCGGTGAGTGAAATGCCCCGCTCACAGGAAGTATTTTTGCAAGCCGGCACCCTTTTTCTTTTGCCATCTCAACGGCTCTTTCTACCGCTTCAACATCACCGGAAATAACCAGCTGACCCGGACAGTTGTAATTTGCGGGCACCACCGGTTTCCCTGTTTCTTTTGAGGAATCAACACAAATCTGATCCACAAGTTCATCATCCATTCCAATAATGGCTGCCATGGTTCCCGGCTGTTCTTCACCTGCATTCTGCATCAGTTCGCCCCTTTTGGCTACGAGATTCAATGCGTCTTCAAAACTCAGCACATCGGCTGCGGTAAGCGCACTAAACTCGCCAAGGCTATGGCCGGCGACCATATCCGGTTTTTTGTCCAGTACCCGGTAGAGTGCATAGGAGTGAACAAAAATAGCGGGCTGTGTGTGCATGGTTTGCGTAAGTTCTTCTGAAGGTCCTTCAAACATCAGGCTGCTCAGGGAGTAGCCAAGCAGTTCATCAGCTGTATCAACATACTCTTTAAAAAGAGAGCTGGATGAGTAATGATCTTTCCCCATACCCACCTTTTGAGAGCCCTGTCCGGGAAACAAATAAGCTTTCATAAAATCAGTTATTTAGTCCATTCCAAATAGAGCGCACCCCAGGTCAAACCGCCTCCGAAAGCTGATAAAATCACTTTATCACCCTTGTTCAGCTTGTCTTTCCAGTCGTACAGGCACAATGGGATAGTTGCTGCGGTAGTATTCCCGTACTTATCAATATTTATCATCACCTTCTCCTCATCGAGGCCCATTCTGCGCGCAGTTGCACTGATAATACGCAGATTTGCCTGATGTGGAACCAGCCAGGCCACGTCATCACCTGTAAGGCCGTTTCTATCCATGATCTCTTTAGAGACATCTGCCATCCCCTCAGTTGCTTTCTTAAAAACAGCTCTTCCATCCTGTCGGATAAAGTGTTCCTTGTTTTTCACAGTCTCCTGGGAGGCGGGGTTGAGGCTTCCTCCTGCGGGCTGATAGAGCATGCACTCTTCGTCGCCCTCAGTGCGCTGTATATAATCAATGATTCCGCCCTCTTCTCCTTCTTCCAGAACAACTGCACCGGCTCCGTCACCAAAAAGTATACAGGTAGTTCTGTCGGTATAATCAATAATGGAGCTCATTTTATCGGCCCCAATCACCAGAACTTTTTTTGCACGGCCCGATTCTATCATAGTACTGCCTGTGGAAAGGGCAAACAAAAAACCTGAACACGCAGCAGAAAGGTCAAAGCCATAGGCATTTACAGCACCAATTCTTTTCTGAACCAAAGCCGCTGTAGCCGGGAAAAAATAGTCTGGCGTAACAGTTGCAAGAACAATTACGTCAATTTCTTGAGCATCAACCCCGGCGTCGGCAAGTGCTTCTTCGGCGGCTTTGGTTGCCATAAAAGAGGTAGCCTTATCCGGATCTTTTAAAATTCGGCGTTCTACAATGCCGGTTCGGGAGCGAATCCATTCATCATCTGTATCAACCATGGTTTCCAGCTCCTTATTGGTCAACACATAATCCGGCACATAATGACCCACACCGGTTATTTTTGCTCTTTTTTGGCTCATTCTACTGAATCTTTTCCATTGATGGTGGATACAATTTTATCGTTTATTTTGTGCTCCACGCATTTAACAGCATTTAGTATCATGTTTTTAATAGCGACAGGCGAACTGCTTCCATGGCCTACCAGGCTCATACCATTTACTCCGAGAAACGGTATCCCACCCACATGTTCATAGTTGAACGGCTTCATGGTTGTTCCAATCACGTCATATACAAGCTTTTGAGAATCCGCATCAAGGCCTTTTTCCTTCATGGTTTTGGTAAGGAGGGAATTCAAAATTTCCGGAATTGACTCACCAAATTTCAGTAAAACATTACCTGAAAATCCGTCGCTTAAATAGATGTCTGTTTTTCCAAGCAGAATATCTCCCCCCTCAATATTGCCTTTGAATGAATCAAAGTCGGACAACATTTGGTACACCTCTTTGTGCATATCGAGACCTTTTTCAGGTTCCTCACCCACATTTAACAGACCAATAGTAGGGTTCTCGATTTTCATAATTTCTTTGGCGTAAATCGAGCTCATAACTGCAAACTGATAGTACATTTGCGGTTTCAGTTCAAGATTTGCGCCTGCATCAACCAGCAGGCTGATTCCCTTAAGCGTAGGATAGGTAGCCGCGATTGTTGGGCGCAAAACACCATCCAGTTTGCCAAGAAGAAACATGGAAGCGGCCAAGAGTGCTCCTGTATTGCCCGCACTCACAAATGCGACGCAATCACCTTTTTTATGGGCTGAGAGCCCCAGTGTAATAGACGAGTTTCTCTTGGTTTTTACTGCAGCTGCCGGAGAATCTTTCATCCCGATTATCTCAGGAGCGTGCAAAATATGTATTCTGCTGCTGTCGTATTCAAGCTTGCCGAGTTCTTCTTTTATTACAGATTCAGGGCCGGTTAAAAGTATTTCAACATCAGCATTTTCTTTAGTGGCTAATACTGCTCCCTGAACCGGGTTATGGGGATAATGGTCCCCTCCTACCGCATCTACAGCAATAAGCATGATTTATCTATTTAATTAATTGGAAACGTTTACTACCTGCCGGCCTCTGTAGTACCCGCACTCCATGCATACATGATGATATTTATGCATTGCTCCGCAGTTGGTGCACTCTGCAAGCGGAACTTCTTTTAAAGCATGATGGGCACGACGTTTATCTCTTCGTGCTTTCGACGTTTTTCTTTTAGGATGTGCCATGTCTAATAATTTATAATATTTACTTCAGTTTTTTCAATTCAGCCCATCGCGGGTCTATTCTTTCCTCATCTGAGGGATCATCTCCAAATTGCTGAGTTTCAAAATCAACGATTTTTCCTTCTTCATCAATAAAATCGGGATGAACTTTTTTCACGGGAATTTCCAACATAATGGTATCCCGCACCTCTTTTGAGATATCCAGAGTTAAATCATTCGCGGGAATTCGTTTCACCGCGCTGTTCTCCTCCTCATATTCATCATCGGGATCGGGCTCAAAAAGTATTTGATACGATCCGTTTACTTCTTTTGCGAACTGTTTTAAAGAACGGTCACAAATCATGTTTACAGTAACATCTACCGTAAATTTCACTTCAATAAATTGCGTTGCCCTGTAAAACTCAACGATCACACTTCCTTCGTCGATGCTAACCGATTCTTCGACAGACACCTCATCCCCGCTCAGGGAAATCGTACGTTTACTGCTTCCCTCGGGAATTTCCTGTAACCGAAAAATCAATTTTTCATTTTTCACAATAGCTTCCAAAGATAGAAAGGATTATAAATCTTTGCAATTTAATTGAATAAACCAAAAAGTCGCTGCTCAACCATTCCGATCACTTTTCCCAGATCTTCCTGGTTATTTACAAAATCGAGATCATCAGTATCTATAATTAGTTTTTCCTGTTCGTAAGATTCAATCCACTCTTCATATAGCGTGTTTAGCCGTTCAAGATATTCGATACGGATGGTATTTTCATAATCCCGCCCCCTTTGCTGTATCTGCCGAACAAGAGTGGGTACTTCCGCACGCAGGTAAATGAGCAGGTCGGGCGCTTTGAGATAGGTGGTCATCTCTGTAAAAAGAGCGAAATAATTTTTATAGTCACGGTCACTCATCAAGCCCATTTTATGCAGATTCTTCGCAAAGATCTCCACATCCTCGTATATCGTTCTGTCCTGAATAATACTGTTTGTCTCTTCCATCAAAATCTTTTGATGCTGAAACCTGCTCGACAAAAAGTAAATCTGAAGGTTAAAACTCCATCGCCTCATATCATCATAGAAGTCTGAAAGATACGGATTATTATCTACAGATTCGAAATAAGGCTTCCATCCAAAGTTCTTCCCCAGCAGTGAGGTAAGAGACGATTTACCGGCTCCAATATTCCCGGCTATGGCTACATATTTTTTTTTACTTGTTGACATATTGCTTCTAATTTTTCCCGAGTAAACGGTACATAGCCTGTTTATAACTTTCAACTCCCGGCTGATTAAACGGATTCACATCCAGCATCGTAACATAAATTGCGGTCAGATACTCATAAAAATAGATCAGTTCTCCCAGATGTTGAGCGTTTAGCCTGTCGAGAATAATTTTAAGAACCGGCACTCCTCCGTCTTCGTGAGCCTCTGCCGTACCTTCCAAGGCACTTTTATTGATTTCGTGAATGGATTTGCCGGCCAGGTAACTCAGCGAATCGGTATCAAGCTCTTCGGCCTCGGGTACTTTAAGATCCGCAACAGCCGATTTTACTTCAATTATCGTTTCCAGAATATTTCGTTGTCCATCCTGTATAAGCTGTCCAATACTGTGCAAATCGGTTGAATATCCTGCACTAGCCGGATAAAGTCCCTTACCCTCCTTTCCCTCGCTCTCCCCCAGCAGCTGCTGCATCCAGGCAATCATACCGGTAAGATCGGGCTCGAACGTGCTTAGTACATCTACCGCATACTTTTTTTGATGAAGAACGTACCTTGCGGCCGCATAAAGCAACGTTTGCGTTGGATCTTCCTCTGTTGATTTGTACTGTGAAACCGCACCGTAAAATAGTGTTTGAATATCTATTCCCGCCACGGCAATGGGCAGAAGTCCCACAGGAGTGAGAACAGAAAACCGCCCCCCCACGTCGTCGGGAATGATGTATTTTTTATAGCCTTCCTTCTCTATAATTTTGTTGAGAACTCCTCCCTCTTTGCCGGTTGTGGCAATGATTCTGCCGGCGGCATCTTCATATGTATGATGCATCCAGTGGCGAATAAACCGAAAGGCAAGAGCGGTTTCAAGGGTTGAGCCCGATTTGGAAATCACATTTATATATACGCTTTTTTTATTACCCTCCTCGTCTTCTTCATCGAGGTATTCGAGCAGTTCTTTGAGATATTTACTGCCCATATGATGGCCGGCGAACAGGATTTCAGGTCCGTTTTTTTTAAAAACCGGATTCAAAGCCTGGATTACGGCCATAGCTCCGGTATAGGATCCGCCGATTCCGCACACAATGAATATATCAGCGTCTTCCCGAATTCGCGCAGCATGAGATGAAATTTCATCGAGCTCGGCATCGTTTGGAGTCTTCAGAAGAGTTTGCCAGCCCAGCCACTCACTTCCTTTACAGGTTTTGTTTGAAACTTTTCCCCTGGCCTCTTCAGCAAGCGATAATGCCTGCTCCAGCTGGTGATCTGAGATTATCTCCTTTGTTCTTTTTAGATCTACACTAATCATTTATCTGAGTATTTTTGAAAGTTCAAGCAAATCAAAATCAATATCTTTCTTTTTGCCAAATGTCATTTTGAGCGGGGTAAGCTTTACTCTATTGTTTACCACTCCAACCATTACCTGCGAATGCCCTTCATGAATGGCCTTCACGGCTTCAAAACCAAGACGGCTGGCCAGAACCCTGTCGTGGGCAGAGGGATTTCCGCCACGCTGCACATGTCCTAAAATACAGACCCTCATATCATATTTCTCAAAATCGTCGCAAATCTTTTCATATAGCTTCAAGGCACCCCCCATCTCATCGCCTTCTGCAACCACCACCAGCGTGCTGCGTTTTTGGTGCTGTAAAATGTCGTTCAGAGATTTTTTAATTTCATCAATATTCTGAAGGGCTTCCGGCAACAGAATAAGCTCAGCCCCCGTAGCAATTCCGGTTTCGAGAGCAATAAATCCGGCATCACGCCCCATCACTTCTACAAGAAAAAGGCGCTCATGTGCATCTGCTGTATCCCTGATTTTATCGATGGCTTCCATTGCAGTATTCAGTGCCGTGTCGTACCCGATGGTTTCGTCGCTGCCAACGAGATCGTTATCAATGGTGCCGGGAATTCCTACCACGCATACCTGGTGCTCTTTCGACAGCAGCGTTGCGCCTGTAAAGGTGCCGTCACCGCCAATCACAATCAGTGCACCAATATCATTATCCCGGAGCTGTTGAGCCGCTTTCGCCCGCCCCTCTTCCGTTCTGAACTCTTCTGAGCGAGCAGACTTAAGGATTGTGCCCCCATCCTGTATAATTCCTGAAGCATCAGAATTTTCAAGCGGCTGAAATTTCCCTTCAATAAGGCCTCTGTATCCGTAGCTTACACCAATTACTTCATAGCCAAAATGCATGCCACCCCGAATTACAGCCCTTACGGCCGCGTTCATTCCCGGTGAATCTCCCCCGCTTGTTAATACAGCTAATTTTTTCACGCCAGTTTATCCATCAGTTTTATTTAATAAATGTAAAGATATAAACTAAACACCCGTTATTCATTGCGCAAATTATTAATCCGTAATATTTGTATTTTTGGTGCAATTAAAATCAAAAACGATAAATGTTTTAAATCTACACAGAGGCATTTTTGGATAAATCAAAGCCGTCTTCTGCCCCATTATCTCTATCTGATGTAACGAAGCCCGTAAAGAAAAACCTTGGCGTGTTCAGAACATTTTTTAAGGATGAAATCAGCAGTGATGTACTACTTCTCGATCAGATTATTAACTATCTGCTGCGCCAAAAAGGCAAAGAGCTGCGTCCTACACTTGTATTTATGACCGCCCGAATGTTCAGCAACATCGACAAAACAAGCTATGTTGCCGCTACAATGATAGAGCTGATGCATACGGCAACGCTTATTCACGATGATGTGGTTGATGAATCCGACATCCGCCGCAGTTTTCTCAGCATCAATAAAATATGGAGAAACAAAGCAGGGGTTTTACTGGGTGATTTTCTGCTCTCAAAGGGCCTTCTGATTGCCCTGGATCATAAAGAGTATCGACTTTTACATGTGCTCTCCGATGCTGTGGCAAAGATGAGTGAAGGTGAATTGAGGCAGTTAAAGACATCAAACCTGTTCAATATGACCGAGCAGCGCTATTTCCAGATCATATCAGAAAAAACGGCCAGCCTTATTGCCGCCTGCTGTAAATGTGGCGCCATTGCTTCCACCGACGATGACAGTGTGATCAATGCCATGGAAGAGATTGGATTATGCGTGGGAATTGCTTTTCAAATTAAAGATGACCTATTCGATTACGGCCTTGATGATATCGGCAAGCCCAAACGCAACGATATTAAGGAGAGAAAAGTAACGCTGCCGCTTATTTATGCCCTCAACAACGCCACTGCCATGGAGCGGCTCTCAATCAGAAGGCTGATGAGAAAACGAAAAAAATCTGCTAAAGACATCAACGTAATTGTAAAATTTGTACATGAACACAACGGATTGAAACTCGCAGAGAATAAAATGCAGGAGTATACCGATAAGGCGCTTTCGCAGTTAAGAGAGCTGCCGGCCGAAAAAGGAACTGAAGATTTTGAAGCACTAATCAAATTTATCATCACCCGAAAAAAATAGACAATGCATCACCTGTTTATTTCTGATGTTCATTTTGGTGCTTTTAACGAGCAAAAACAGGCGCAGCTCGAAAACGACATCCTTGCTTTAATTGACTACTGTGAGGAAAAAACCATTCAGCTTCACGTTCTGGGGGACCTGTTTGATTACTGGATGGAGTTTCCGAACTATGTACCACCGATTGGAGAAAAAATTCTGGCCCGTTTCGGAACCTATCATAAAAAAAAAGGAACCACCCTTTTCATAACTGGAAATCACGATTTCTGGACAGTCAGCCATTTCGAGAACAATGGTTTTTCGGTATACAAAGATTTTAAAAAACTAACATTAGATGGCCGGTCTGTTTTTTTGATGCACGGCGATGGCATCGAGGACAGTACCTATGGGATGCCGCGGCCATTTTTAAACAGGGTACTGAGGCACCCTCGGTTTGTATATCTGTATCAATATTTTTTCCCGGGTAAAACAGCAAACGCTGTAATGAAGTGGTTTTCTGAATTTACCAGGGATCCATCAAAAGAAAGCCCGGAGAAACTGAATAAGTGGGCCGGTAAACTGATTTCGGAACATGGAGAAGATGTTGTAATATCCGGTCACGATCATATTGCAAGAACAGAAACTTTTTCCGGCGGGCTTTATATAAATACCGGTGCATTTCATAAAGATTATACATTGGCGGAGTATAAGAACGGACAATTTCAACTCGTTATGTGGAATAGTCATCGTAAAGAATTACTCCCTTTTAAAAAGATACCTAGCAGCAGATGAGTAAAATGAAAAAGAACGTGGATATGGATCGCTACTTCAACGACCCGGAGTACAGGAAAAAAGTATCTGCCGACGAGAAAAATCAAACAATTTCACGAAAAAAAGTGTATCAGATTTCGGGTGGCGTTTTAGCACTCATTGTGATCATTGGTTTGGGCTATGTTTATTATCTGTTCCAGGGCCTGCCTTCCATCCAGGAGCTGGAAAACCCTCAAACCGCCATCGCGTCCGAAGTTCGCAGCCGTGACGGTGCCGTACTGGACCGTTATTTCGTTGAAAACAGAACTTACGTGGCTATTGAAAATATCTCCCCCAACGTTCTTAATGCGTTGATAGCTACCGAAGATCACCGATTTTTTAACCACTGGGGCGTTGATTCACAGAGCCTGTTAAGACTTCCCTACTATTGGCTCAGACAACGATTCCAGGGAGGTTCTACAATCAGTCAGCAGCTTGCAAGAAACCTCTATCGCAAAATTGGTTTTGATGTATCTGTTACCAGGAAGCTGCGTGAAATGATTACTGCCGTTCAGATTGAACACAATTACACTAAGAGTGAGATCATTGAGATGTATCTGAATACGGTGGAGTTCAGCAACAGCGCATTCGGAATTGAATCTGCATCAAGAACGCACTTTAACAAGAGCGCCAGCGAACTTACGCTTGAGGAAGCCGCCATACTTATTGGACAGCTGAGAGCTGTTTACGCATACAACCCGAGGATATACCCCGACAGAGCCGCAAGCCGCAGAAATGTGGTTCTCAGGCAGATGGTTACCCACGATTTTATTACGGATGATATTTATGAGAGTTTGAGAAGTAATGAAATAGCGCTGAACTATCAGCCGCCATCCCGTTCGGGCCGGGAGAGCCGGTATTTCGGTGAATACATACGGCAGCAAATCGAAGACTGGGTGGATGAAAACGGATTTGACCTCTACTCTGACGGCCTCGTAATCTACACCACTATAGACTCTAGGCTTCAAAGACACGCCGAACGGGCAGTGACAGAGAAGATTCTTGAATTTCAGCCTCGATTTGAAAGAGAATGGACCTCCCCCAACGGTGACTATATGAATGAGCTCTGGAAAGATTACCCTCAGTTTTTGAGAAGTTTTATCCGCGATACCGATCGGTATAAAAACGCATTTTCCAAACTGGATACCGATCAGGAGTCTGTCGTGTTTGAGAACCTCATGGCCGACGAGGCTTTTGTTGATTCTGTAAAAAGAGCCCGAACAAAATTACAGGCCGGATTTACTGCAGTTGATCCTTCAAACGGACATATTTTAGCATGGGTCGGAGGAACTGATTACGGAACTCAGCAGTTCGACCACGTTCACCAGTCCAAAAGGCAGGCAGGCTCAACTTTTAAACCCTTCGTTTACGCCGTGGCCATTGATAACGGCTATATGCCCTATCACAAATTTTCGAAATATCCCTCAAGCTACATTGAACAGTCGGGGCGTATGTGGAATCCCAAAGACCCCACAGTGCCGTCAGGTCCCGAGATGGTTCCTTTGAGGGAAGCCCTGGCGAGAAGTTTAAATAATGTTACGATCCGTCTGCTGCCGGAAATCGCAGGTGCCCCGGGCACTAACCGGGCCCAGGAGCTGGAACCGGCTGCACGAATGATCAAAAGTATGGCCAGTAACCTGGGAATCGACATGTCGGGATATCCGCCATTCCCCTCTATTGCGCTCGGAACGGCCGAAGTTTCACTTCTTGAGCTGGTAAGTGCTTACACTACATTTGTGAATCAGGGCGTTCATATAGAACCGCTCGCAATCACCCGAATCGAAGATAAAGAAGGTAACGTTCTGGTTGAATATTTTCCCGAATACAGGCAGGAGGCAATTAGTCCTGAAACAGCCTATATGATGCTTGATATGATGCGCGGCGTAGTACGCGGAGGAGATGGATACAATGGCACCGGAGTTCGTTTGCGAAACGTATATAACGTGCAGCAGGACGTAGCCGGGAAAACCGGAACAACACAAAATAGTGCGGATAACTGGTTTGTTGCCATGATGCCGCATATCGTTATGGGAGCATGGGTTGGTGGCGAAGATCGAAGAATTCGTTTTCCTACCGATAATCCTAACAGTATTGGACAGGGAGCGCGGACTGCATTGCCAATTGTGGGTCAGTTTATCAATTACGCTACCGAAGATCCGGATACACCCTGGAGCTACGATCCGTTTATGCCACCTCCAGGCTTTGTTATACCTGAAGATCCCGAGCAAAATAACGAGGGCAGCAGACGGGAACGAATCGGCTGGTAATATCGCCTTACTATTAAATTTTTGCTCTGTTAATTGATAACGGAAGTGGCTTATATGGTGCTGACAGTTATTTCGGAGTTCCTTCAATTTTTTTTCTAAAAGAGTTCACGTTTGCCCTCAATAACTGCTATATTCAACCCCATAATTCATTGACATTGCATTTGCCGCCTGCTTAGTTTACAGCGGCTAAACAACGTTTAATTTATGATTGAACAGTACATACCAATTTTTGTTCTTTTGGGCATAGCCATTGTACTGGCTATTGTTTTGGCAACGCTTTCGCGGGTATTAGGCCCATACCGCCCTAACCGAAATAAACTGCAGCCTTACGAAAGCGGGATGGACCCCGTTGGCCAGGCTAAGGACAGATACTCCATCGCTTTTTACCTTGTTGCCATGGAGTTCATCGTATTCGACCTGGAGGTTGTGTTCCTGTACCCCTGGGCAGTTCGGTTTATGGACCATAGTGCCGGAACGTTTTTAGCCATGGTTATATTTATAGCAATACTATTCATAGGTTTAGTGTACACCCTAAAAAAAGGTACACTCGACTGGGATATGAAAAATTTGAAATACGACGCAACTAAGAAATAATATGGGTTTAGAAAGCGCACTTGGAAACGGATTTTTAACCACAAAAATGGACACCCTGGTGAATTGGGCCCGCTCAAATGCCGCCTGGCCAATGCCCATGGGACTCGCCTGTTGTGCCATTGAAATGATGGCTTTTGCAGGGCCCCGGTATGATGCTGCCCGTTTCGGGTCAGAGGTAATGAGATTTTCCCCCAGGCAGGCAGACGTAATGATTGTAGCAGGGTGGTGTACATACAAAATGTCGCACGCCATACGCCGGATCTGGGATCAGATGCCCGATCCAAAATGGTGCATCGCAATGGGAGCCTGTGCATCCACGGGGGGTATGCACCGGTGTTACGGGGTTGTTCAGGGGGTTGATAACTTTCTTCCTGTTGACGCCTACATTTCCGGTTGCCCGCCCCGACCTGATGCTGTGCTCCACGCACTGATGAAAATTCAGGACAAAATTAAAACGGAACACTCTGTAATGTTAGATTCCTGATTCAATGAGCCTAAACCTATCAGAAACACTACAAAAAACAGTTGACTCCCTCTCGAAGAATTTTTCTGAGAGTCTCATCGAAGTTTATCAGTCATCAGGGGATACATTTATCCGAATTGAGGCCGACTCCTTACTGAAAGTAACTAAATACCTAAAGGAAGAGCTTCATTATGTATATCTGAGTGATATTTTCGGGATCGACAGATACACCTCTGAGGAGAGATTTGAAGTGGTTTACAATCTTCTCTCCCTGAAGAGTCAAACCCGCGTTTTTATAAAGGTTCGCTGCGAGGAAGAAAATCCAGAACTTGATTCTGTAGTTCCTGTCTGGAAATCTGCCGGATGGAATGAACGCGAAGTGTTTGATATGTTTGGCGTCCATTTCAGAAATCACCCTGACCTTCGCAGAATTTTCCTGCCGGAAGATTTTGAATACTATCCCTTACGCAAAGAATTTCCGCTCCTTGGAATACCCGGGTCCATTGAGCTGCCAAGTACTACCCCGGAAAGCGAATAGTTTATATTTCTATGAAACTAAATGATATTCAAAGCAGGGTACAGCCCACTTTTTTTAAAGAACATCAAAACAGGCTCTACAAAAGCTTAGAAGATAAGCACACAACCATCGAGGAGATGGATGATGGTGACCCCCTCACCACAAAAATGATACTGAATATGGGGCCCCAGCACCCGGCAACGCACGGTGTTTTGCGTCTGGTGCTTCAGCTTGATGGAGAATCCATAGAAAAAACCAAGCTGGATATTGGATATCTTCACAGAGGTGTGGAAAAAATTGCTGAGAATAAGACCTATCAGGAATTTATGCCCTACACCGACCGCATGGATTATCTCTCTCCCTACAGCAATAACGTAGCTTTATGTACTGCTGTTGAGAAGATTGCAAACGTTGAAGTTCCCGAAAGAGCTCATTACATACGAATGATCGGGGCTGAACTTGCCAGAATTTCGTCACATCTCCTGTGGCTCGGCACGATGGTAATGGATGCCGGTGCGATTTCATTTTTTATTTGGACATTTAAGGAACGTGAGAAAATTTATGATATCATGGACCGCATAGCGGGTCATAGGTTTACTGTTTCTCACGCTCGAATTGGAGGAGTTGCAAACGATCTTACTGATGAAGCAACAGGCTCAATCAAGGAGTTCATAGAATCTTTCCCGAATGAACTGAAAGACTATCACAAACTGCTTGACAGAAACAGAATATTTTTTGAAAGGAATGAAGCAGTTGGTGTTTTGAGAACTGAAGATGCCCTTGAGTGGGGCGCCACCGGCCCTGTCCTTCGCGCTACAGGGTATGGACTGGATATCCGGAAACTATCGCCCTATGCAAGATATGATCAGGTTGAGTTCGACATTCCTACCCGTTTGGAAGGTGACAACCTCGCCCGTTACTATGTTCGTATGGAGGAGATGAATGAAAGCGTCCGGATAATAAAACAGTGTCTGAATAATATTCCAAATGGCCCTATCCGCGCCGACAACGCAAAACAGGCCTATCCTTCAAAAGATGAAGTATACTACTCGATGGAGGGTATGATTCACGATTTCATGATGACTGATACAGGTATTTGCCCTCCTGAAGGTGCCGAATCCTATCATGCAGTTGAATCGCCCAAGGGAGAACTTGGGTACTACATACAGAGCGACGGAACCGGCCACCCCTGGAGGCTCAAGATTAAAGCACCGTCATTTACAAATTTGCAGGTACTTGAAAATATTCTGGATGGAGAAATGGTTGCCGATACAGTTGTTATCATTGGCGGAGTTGATCCGGTATTAGGTGAAGCAGATAAATAATATTATGGCATACGAATTTACAAAAGAAGACCTAAGCGAGATTGAAAAGATCAAGGCAAAATACCCCGAAGTAATGCCGGCTACGCTCCCGGTCCTTTGGGTTGCCCAAAAACGATTTGGTCATGTTGACCCCGATGTGCAAAAGTTAGTTGCAGATACGCTGGGGCTACCGCATTCCCACGTTCACGGTGTTGCCTCTTTCTATACTCAGTATTACAAAGAAGAAAAAGGAAAGCATGTACTGGATGTTTGTACCTGCCTCAGCTGCCAGCTATGTGGCGGTTATGATATTTTGCACTATCTGGAGGAAAAACTTGGCATTAAAAAAGGTGAAACAACCGAAGACGGCTTGTTTACCCTCAACGAAGTTGAGTGCCTCGGAGCCTGCGGATATGCCCCCATGCTACAGGTAACCAACGATAAATATGTGAATCACCTTACTAAAGAAAAAGTTGATGAGCTGGTTGAAAAACTGAAAGAAGGCAAATCGCCCGAATACGAAAAAATTGGAATGCCTCAGCGCGAAAATATTTAGATCATTATGAGCTCTGTTGACTGGAAAAACTACGAACCGGTACTTATACCCGATATTAAAGACCTTCACAAGATCGGGGTGTATAAAAAAAATAACGGTTACAATGCATTGAAGGCTGTGCTCACTGATAAAAAGAAGTGGCCTGAGCAGAAAAGTGTAACTGATGAGGTGAAAGCTGCCAATATCAGAGGACGTGGTGGTGCAGGTTTTAATGCCGGCTTGAAGTGGTCTTTTATGCCACCTGCCGACGGAGGGCCCCGCTACCTTGCATGTAACGGAGATGAATCAGAACCGGGTACGTTTAAAGACCGTAAGATATTCGAATATAACCCGCATCTCTTCATAGAAGGCGCGCTTATTGCCGCCTATGCTATGCAGGTTACAACTATTTATGTGTACATCAGGGGAGAATACAAGGACTATATCGATATGATGCAAAACGCAATCGATGATGCCTATGAAGCCGGTTATATTGGCAAGGATATTTTAGGATCCGGGTACGATTGTGATTTTTATGTCCATTCCGGCGCCGGGGCCTACATTTGCGGAGAGGAAACCTCAATGCTTGAATCTCTGGAAGGCAAGCGCGGATATCCAAGAGTGAAACCCCCCTTCCCTGCTCAGAAAGGGCTTTGGGGACGACCAACTACCATCAACAATGTGGAAACCCTTTCCCATGTACCTGCCGTAATCAACAATGGTGCTGAGTGGTTTTCAGGTATAGGAGCTGCAAACCACCCGGGACCTATCCTTTACGGTATATCAGGACATGTAAATAAACCCGGCGTTTATGAACTTCCAAGTGGTGTACCGGTACTCGATTTGATACATGAAGTTGCCGGCGGGATGAAAAACGGAAAAAAACTGAAAGCCGTAATACCTGGAGGTTCATCAACACCCATTTTACGCGCCGATATGCTCGATGGAATTACAATGGACAGTGACTCCCTGCGCACTGTAGGCACAATGATGGGAACAGCCGGAATGGTTGTGATGGATGAGGATACTGATATGGTGGATATGCTTTGGCGCATAGCGCACTTTTATCACCATGAATCATGTGGACAGTGTACTCCCTGTCGGGAAGGCACTGGCTGGCTTGAAAAAGTTCTGCTTAAAATTAAAAACGGCGAAGGAGAGATTAAAGATCTTGATCTTCTTCTCGACATCACAACGCAGATGGAAGGAAGAACAATATGTGCACTTGCAGATGCAGCCGCCTGGCCGGTAAGAAATACCATTAACAGGTTCCGGGATGAATTTGAAGCAAGATGCAAAAAGTCCGTTCACGCCGTTGCATAAATCTGAATGTATAGTGATGGTTCAAACCATTCATTAAATAAAATTTACCTTAGAAATGCCTGAAATTTTCATAGACGGTCAACGATACGAATACGAAGGAGAACACCAGGTTCTTCAGTTTATCCAGGACCTTGGCAAGGAAGTCCCCTTTTTCTGCTATCACCCCTCCATGTCTATTCCTGCAAACTGCCGGCAGTGTCTTGTAAAGGCAGGATCGTATGTTAAAGACAAAGAAACAGGGGAGTATGAAAAAGATGAAAGCGGCGACAGGGTGATACGCTGGTTTCCGAAACTTCAAACATCCTGCCAGCTCAAGGTTTCCGACGGCATGGTGATTAAAACACAGGAAACAGATGAAGATGTTGTTCGTGCCCAAAAAGACACTCTCGAATTTATACTGATAAACCATCCCCTCGATTGTCCGATATGCGATCAGGCGGGTGAATGCCCTCTTCAGATTCAAACGTATAAATACGGACCGGAAGGAAGCCGTTTTGAAGTGAAAAAAGTTCACAAACCAAAACGCGTTCAGCTCGGTCCGCGTGTGGTACTCGATGCAGAACGATGTATCAACTGTACAAGGTGCACACGTTTTACCCGGGAAATCAGTAAAACAAATCAGCTTACTATTGTTTCAAGGGGAGATAAAAATTACCCTACAACAGCACCTGGGGAACTGTTTGACGATCCCTATTCGATGAATACCGTAGATATTTGTCCTGTAGGAGCACTCACAGCTGCAGACTTCAGGTTTAAGGCACGGGTCTGGGAAATGAACCAAACACCAAGTATCGACATAACCAATGGAAAAGGGTGCAATATTGATCTCTGGACAAGAGACAATTTGGTTTTACGCATCACTCCAAGAGTAAACGAAGCTGTTAATGACCACTGGATGCCGGATGAAGGCAGAGACGCATATAGGTTATTCAATGAAAACAGAATTTCGCGCCCGCTGCAAAACCTGGACGGCGAACAAATTATGTCTTCGTGGAACAACGCTATTGCCACTTTTAACGAACAGATAGACGAAGCCGGAAATCAAAATATTTTAATCGTGGGAAGTCCGCATGCATCAGTTGAAGAAAATTATTTACTTGCCAAGTATGCCAATCTTCTGGGAATCGAACAACCAGTATTTGCAACTCACACAGAAGAGGGTAAGGGCGATGGGTTTTTATTAACTGATGATCTCGCTCCAAATACAAACGGTTGCAGGCTGCTTGGATTCAAGGAAGTTACCCCGGCCGAATTGAAGAAAAAAGTAAAGAGTTCAAAAGTTGTTATACTCATTAATGATCACTTTGCAGATCGGAAAATTCTGGATAAGGACGATTTTTCAAGCCCATTTACCATCGTATTCGGTACAAATCACTCTGATACAACCAAACTTGCCGACCTTGTGATACCCATCACAACAGCTGCTGAACACTCTGCCAGCTATGTTAATGTTGACGGAAGAATTCAGCGTACGTTCCGCGCAAAGGAAACAAAATACACTAACCGCCGGCTCGACCTTGAGATGTCTGAGGGAAGACTCGATCGTTACGGAACCAACTTTGACAACTGGGTAAATGAGGAAAATAAAGTCGACTGTTTACCGCTTTGGAAGTTTTTCAGCAAAACCTCCGAGGAAACCGGTCTAGATATTCAGTATGCCGACGGGCGGGATATTCTGAATGAAATCTCAAATACCATTACTGCTTTTTCAAGCGTGAGTTATCAGGCTATTGACGAGCAAGCAGGTATTCAGCTTGATCTCGACGGTATTAATAAGAAAGCCCGGGCTAAGTAAAATTCATACTAAAAAACTTTACCAAATAATTACGGGATGGAAGAAGCTTCAACTTCATATGTAGTTTTAGGAATAGCGGCGTTCATGCTGCTTAACTCGGCGGCAATCGCGGTATACGCCGAACGTCGGGTAGCTGCGTTCATACAAAACCGGGTTGGCCCAAACCGTGTAGGTCCGCTGGGGCTTTTACAGCCTATTGCCGATGTATTAAAACTCATACTTAAAGAGGATGTTACCCCAACGGAGGGAAACAAAGCACTCCATGCATTTGCACCTTTAATTCCTGTGGTAACAGCTCTGCTAACCGTGGCAGTAATACCTTTTGGAGAAGGATTGTACGCCACAGATATAAATGCGAGCGTGCTTTATCTTCTTGCTGTAGCCTCTTTAGGTGTTTACGGCGTAACCCTTGCCGGCTGGGCTTCGAATAGTAAATACTCGCTGCTTGGCGGTTTACGGGCAGCGGCACAAATGATCAGTTATGAACTTCCAATGGGAATGGCCGTCGCATCTGTGATTCTTTTTGTGGGCTCGCTAAGCGTTGTGGATATTGCCGCAGCACAAGAAGATTTCTGGTTTGTATTCGTAAATCCAATCGGTGCAATCATATTTATTATTGCGGGATTTGCAGAAAGCAACCGTACTCCTTTCGACCTTGTTGAGGCAGAACAGGAACTCGTGGGTGGTTTCCACACTGAGTACAGCTCAATGAAGTTTGGGATGTTCTTTCTCGCTGAGTACATGCACGTAGTAATTAACTCCATGCTTATGGTAACGTTCTTTTTTGGAAGTTATCATCTGCCCTTTGCAGCTTACTGGCTACCTGAACTCTCACCTCTCGTAAAGGGAATTTTGGATGTAGCGGTTTTCACAGGTAAAACTGCCTTCTTTATCTTCCTGTTTATATGGGTTCGGTGGACAATCCCAAGGTTTAAGTATAATCAGGTTATGAAACTGGGATGGTCAAGATTACTGCCTATCAGTATTCTCAACTTTATAGCCATTGCAGCGATCCTCTACTTTATTGTTGGCTAAAAGCTGTCTGATTTTTGGTTGGTTGAATAGGTTTAAAGTCGTAAATAAACAGTATTCTACCGTGCATTTACGGCTTTCTATTTAAGCTGATGCCTTGATTGATGTCGCTGAAGAGCTGAGGCTGCTTCAGCCAATCGCCCATCTTCTTCGCCGAACAGATTTTTAAGATTGGCATACCCTTCAGTTAGAAGCGAATCTGCTTTTTCAACCTCCCCTTTTATCGACAATATGTCACCATAAACCGAAGCGGACATTGCCCTTTTTATATTCCCCTCAGGTAGACTTCGTTCGTATATCTTCTTCGCTGTTATAACGTGCTCTTCAGCCTTGGTAAGCCTCTCGGTTTTAACGTATAGCCTGCTCAGTTCAAGATGAGGATCACCCAGTCTTGAGTGTTCTGGCGGATATACCTTTTCATAATCATCTTTAACCTCTAAAAAAAGCTTTTCTGCTTCACTAAATTCTTCCAGATAGTAGTGATTCATACCAAGTACGAGCTTAGTTCTTGCGACATAGGGATGCAGATCACCAAAGATATCCCTAAGCATGCTCAATCCTGTCCTGCCCAGGCTATCGGCAATCTGATGGTTACCCTGGCGCATGTTGATTTCACTCAAATTCCCATTTCCAAGGGCGATATCAATATTGTACTGACCATCTTTACCTTCCACAATACTGAGTGCCGACTCCTGATACTGTTTGGCTTCACTTAGTTTTCCCTGATCCCGCAACAGCATAGAAAAATTGGCCATAGTAATAGCAGTTTTGGGGTTATCCGCAAGTAACTCTGTGTAGATATCAACAGCTTGTTTATAATACTTCTCTGCTTCGTCAAAATTCCCCTGGGAATGATATAAATTTGCGAGGTCGTTGAATGCCGGAGCCATCAATGAATCGTTATCAGCAAAGTGAATTTGTCGCTGTTCCAGACTTCTCAAGAGGTATTCTTCGGCCGTCTCGGTATCGCCCAAATTGAACCAAGAAAAGCTCCCGTACACGGCAAGAGCCGATACAGCTTCCCGGGATTGAAACCCTTGTTCACTATTTTCAAAAAGACCTATTGATTTCTTAAGGAGAGAATCGGCGGCCTCATTGTTAGCTATCTGCTGATATACACGTCCCAGACGGAAAGTATATAAAGGTAAATCTCTTTCCAGCCCCTGACTCTGCGCAATTTGTAACGCTTCAATGTAAAGCTCTTCAGCTCGGTCAAACTCACCCAGTGAGAAATATACCCGGCCGATTGTGCTATTCAGAGCAGCTTTCACATCGAGTTGATTAATAAGCTCTGATTCGATCCTTTTTTCACCCAGCTCGAGCATTGTTCCTATGTCTGTATCGAGGCCAAACTCTTCAGTATTTCCAAAAGGATCTGCACCCTCAAATAGCCCAACCAAAAAGCCGGAAATCTGTTCGGCTCTTAGTGCCTCCGACTGTGCAATTCTTCTCTCTTCATTAATCATTTTCGCATAATAAGACGGAATAATGATCAGCAAAGCAAAAATTACGGCACCAAAGGAGAGATTTACTTTATTTCTTCTGATAAACTTTCCCGTTTTATAGTACAAAGTACCGCGGCGGGCTGTGACCGGTTCATCATCCAGATAGGCTTCTATGTCATCCAAAAGTAAACGCGCAGACTCGTATCTCTGTGCCGGTTCCTTGCGAATTGCCTTCATAGTTATCGCATCCAAATCCCCTTTTAGTTTATTCTGCCACTCTTTGTTTACAGAACCGGGTTTTACGGGATCTTTTCCCCTGATTATTTTTTCCGCCTCAATCAGATTTTTATCCTTAAGGCTATACGCTCTTTTATCGGTAAGCAGTTGATATAGAATCAATCCCAGTGAATAAACATCTGTAGATGTAGTAACTGGCTCCCCGGTAATCTGTTCGGGTGCGGCATAATTCAGGCTGAGCATTCGGTAGCCCTCACGCGTTTCTATCAGCGACTGCTGATCAAGTTTTCCCTCCGTTAGTTTTGCAATTCCAAAATCCAGAATTTTTAAGTTTCCATCGGGTTTCACCAGAATGTTTGATGGCTTCAAGTCGCGGTGTACCACAAAATTTGTGTGAGCGTACTGCACAGCATCACACATTTTTTTAAAAAGAGACAGTCTTTCGGATAAGTCGCATTTTTTACTTTTACAGTACTGCGTGATCGGAACTCCGTCAATGTACTCCATCACAAAATAGGGGCGGCCGTCTTCTGTAATTCCACCATCGAGAAGCCTGGCTATATGCGGATGGTTAAGGGAAGATAAAATTGACCTTTCCTGAATAAATCTCTGTATAGTAACCTGACTGTTAATCTCCCTTCTTACAATCTTGATGGCAACATTTTTATGAAAGTCGGCTTCTTTGCGTTCGGCGAGGTATACGTTACCCATTCCACCCTTTGCGAGCATTCTTTTAACACGATATGGGCCTATCGAATCCGGAGGGCTATGATTTACTATACCCGAATCCTGAGACATTTCACTGGCCATGTCGTCTGCAATCACCATATTGGAGTTCAGCAGATCTTCCCAAAGGCCGTCAGACTCTTCAATTGACTCAATAAATGCAAAAACTTCTGTAATCAGGCTCTCATCGTCGTTGCATTTTTCTTTGATAAACGCAGTTCTGCTCTTTTCGTCATCAATTTCAAGAGCATCATCGACAATTTGTCCAATTATTTGCCAACGCTGTTTTTCCATTTTTTATTTTCATATGCGTAAAAAAGGGGCCCAACGTATCGTAAAAAAATCAACAGCATACATTAAAATCCATTTCCAGGATGATGATGCATGCTGCTTTGTAAAATCATAAATCAGAGAAAATTAATCTGTGCTCAGCCCTCTTCTAATAAGCAGGTGGCGAACCTCAGGATCCCCTCCTCTGTAGTTTCTATAAAGCTCCATTGCATCGATGCTGCCGCCTCTTGAAAGGATGAAATCTCTGTATAGCTTTCCGTTCTCCCGCGAAAGTCCGCCTTCCTGTTGTATAAATGCAAATGAATCGGCTGCGAGAATTTCACTCCAAATATAGGCGTAATAGTTTGCTGAGTATCCGCCGGAGAATATGTGGGAGAAATATTGAGATCTGTAACGCGGCGGAACGGCTTTGTTATCGAGGCCGTGCTTTGCAAGAGCCTCTTTTTCAAACTCCACAACATCAGCCGGTATTTCATCCGGGTTCAGAAGATGCCATTCAAGATCGAGCATGGTTGCGGCCAGGTATTCCTGAGTATCGAAACCCTGGTTGAAATTTTTAGCAGCAATTACTTTATCAAGGAGTTCGGATGGAATTTTCTCTCCTGTTTCGTAGTGTACTGCGTAATTTTCGAGTACTTCAGGTAAAATGGCCCAATCCTCTTTAGCTGTGGAAGGAAACTCCACGAAATCTCTGGGAACTGAGGTGCCTGCCTGTGAGGGATAAGTAACATCAGAGAGCAAACCATGTACGGCGTGGCCCATTTCATGAAACATGGTTGTTACATTATCAAAGCTGATAAGCGCCGGTTCTCCTTCAGCTGGTGGAGAAATGTTCATTACGTTTGTGACGACCGGTTTTTGATCGAAAAGACCGGACTGTACTACAAAAGAGTTCATCCACGCCCCGCCGCGTTTAGAATCGCGTGCAAAATAGTCAGCATAAAAGAGACCGATTTGAGAACCGTCTTCATCATACACATCAAATACCCTCACTTCGGGGTGATATACCGGTAAATCCGATCTTTCTTCAAAAGAGATTCCAAACAGTCTGTTCATGGTGTAGAACACACCGTCCTCAAGAACCCGGTTTAACTCAAAATATGGCCTTACTTCAGATTCATTGAGATCATATTGATCCTGACGCACCTTTTCTGCGTAGTATTCCCAGTCCCATGGCTCGGGTTCACCATCTAACCCGTCTTCTCTCATCATTTCGATAATTAGTTGAGCCTCGGCGTTCGTATTAGATACAACCGGCGGAATCAAATCGGCAAGCATCTCCAGAACTGCTTCGGGTGTTTGAGCGGTTTGTGGCTCGATGGCAAATTCTGCATAGTTTGTATATCCAAGAAGTTCTGCCCGTTCAGCCCTCAGAGAGGCAAGTTCAAGGGCAATAGGGCGATTGTCGATACCTCCGTTTTCGCCCAGCCCCCTGTTTGCCGATGCTTCCCACACACGCTTTCTAAGCTCACGGTTTTCCAGACTTGAGAGAACGGGGACCCTTGTTGTATTGGTGATGGAGAGAATGTATTTATCTTCAAGGCCGCGGGAATTTGCTGTCTCTTTTGCTGCTGCTATACGGTCCCGGCTCAATCCTGCCAGCTCATCTTCCGAATCCACGACTATGGCTCGTTCTCGATTCATGGCAAGCAGGTTTTCCTGGAACTTTGTAGTGAGCTCCGACATCCGCTCGTTAATCTGCCTCATTCGCTGCTGCTCATCGGCGTCTAAAAGTGCACCTGCACGAACAAAATCACGATAGGTATCTTCCAGCAACTTCATAGAGGAATCATCCAGGCCGGATGAACCCCGGTTGTTATAGACAGTCTCAACGCGTTCAAACAGATCATTGTTAAGAAGAATATCATCAGAGTGAGCCGCAAGTTTCGGAGCCATTTCCGACTGGATCTGCTGAATTTCTTCGTTCGTATTCGCTGAGGTCAGGTTATAGAATACACGGCTCACACGGCTCAGAAGTACTCCGCTTTTCTCCATTTCTAAAATGGTATTCTCAAATGTGGGCTCCTCCTGGTTCGATGCAATTCTCTCAATCTCATTGAGCTGTTCCTCTATTCCCCGTTCAAATGCGGGTTTAAAATGTTCCTCGCCGATCGCATCAAAATCGGGTGCTTCCAGTGAAAGCGTACTGGCTTCAAAGAATGGATTATTGTTCATGGTTTCGTTTTGATTACATGCCGCTAAAAACAATGGCAATAGAATAAATATTAATATGTTCACTTTTACCTTCATATTTCTGTTCTTTAAATCGTGAATGGTTTTGTTGAAATCGTAGTACTGCGGATAAACGCTTCTTCATTTAATTTCTTTTTACTCCGGATAAATCGACTTTTTGGCGGCAAGAAGAGAGTTTTTCATGAGCATAGCTACAGTCATTGGCCCCACACCACCCGGTACGGGAGTAATCCAGCTTGCTTTCTTTTTAATCGCTTCGAAGTCGCAGTCCCCAACAAGTTTGTATCCTTTTTCTGAGGTTTCATCAGCAACCCGGTTAATTCCAACATCAATCACAACGGCCCCCTCCTTTACCATTTCGGCCTTTATTAAATTGGGCTGTCCGGCAGCAACTACCAGAATGTCTGCGGCAATCGTATGGGTTGTGAGGTCTTTGGTGTATTTGTGACAAATTGTTGTAGTCGCTTTGCCTGATGCATCTTCCCGGGAAAGCATTACTGCCATCGGAGATCCAACAATGTTACTTGCACCAACAACCACGGCATGTTTACTCTTTACCTGAATGCTGTAGTAGTTAAACAGTTCAAAAATACCCGCAGGCGTACAGGAACGAAAGGTAGGCTGCCCAATCGCAAGTCTGCCAACGTTCATGGGATGAAAACCATCAATATCTTTACGATGATCAATACTTTCAATTACATCATCAGCCGATAAATGAGCAGGAAGGGGCAGCTGCACCAATATACCATCAATCGAATCATCCTGATTAAACTCCTTAATTTTTCCCTTTAATTCTCTTGCAGAAACCGTATCGGGCAGATGCGTGGTATCGGTATCAATTCCAACTTTTTTACAAACCCTGGTTTTTGCTCCGATATAGGTTGTAGATGCAGGATCATTTCCTACCTGAACCACTTTTAAAAAGGGCCGCCTGTTTCCCGCTTCCACCCAGAGGTTTACATCCTCCCGCAGATTGTTGATCGTAAGTTCTGCGACTTTTTTACCGTCAATAATTTTGGCAGACATGATGTACCTGTGTACTAAGTTTTATAGTTAAAAAAGCTTCTTAAAAAATGTCACTTCTCAATATCGTACTTTTTGAGCTTGTTATACATGTGGCTTCGCTGAATGTCGATGGCATCGGCCGTGGCAGAGATATTCCAGTCGTACTTCTCCAGCTTCTTTTTGATGAATAGTTTTTCCGCTTCTTCCTTATAAACATGAAAGGATTCGGTTTCGTCAATAATTTCAGAAAGCTGCTCTTTTGACGCCCGCTTGCCGGTTACGAACTGTTCCACCTCATTTTTAGTGATTTCCGGGTCAGATGAGAGCAGCATCAATCGCTCAACGGCATTCTCAAGTTCGCGAATGTTTCCCGGCCACTTCAGGTTTTTTAACGCTTCAATGGCCTCATCAGAAAAGGATTTCCCCGAAAAAACGATCTCTTTCTCACTCATTTTCTGTAAAAACCAATTCACTAAAGGAGGAATATCTTCTTTCCTTTCTCTGAGCGGAGGCAGGTGAATAGGAATCACATTAAGGCGGTGGAAAAGGTCCTCGCGAAACCGGCCAGCCTTAATTTCAGCACTTAAATCTTTATTTGTAGCGGCAATTACCCTTGGATTTACCGAAATTCGCTCCGATCCTCCAACCCTCACAATCTCGTTTTCCTGGAGTGCACGCAGTACTTTCGCCTGTGCATCTGCCGACATATCACCAATTTCATCAAGAAAGAGTGTCCCTTCCGATGCCTGTTCAAACTTTCCGATTCTGCGCTGGTTTGCATCCGTAAATGCTCCTTTTTCGTGTCCGAAAAGCTCGCTTTCCAGAAGTTCTGCGGGTATTGCCGCACAGTTTACATCCACAAATTTCTTTGATGCTCTTCTGCTTTTATTGTGCAGCGACCTCGCCACCAGCTCCTTTCCGGTGCCGTTTTCGCCTGTTATAAGCACCCGGCTGTCTGATGGCGCAACTTTTTCAATCATCCTTTTCACAGACCGAATTGCAGAGCTCTCACCAATTATTTCAACTACCCCATGAAGCTCCTGCCTTATCTGTCTGTTTTCCCGGTGCAGCTCACTGTTTTTTAATGCGTTTCTGATACTGATCAAAAGCCTGTTTAAATCGGGTGGTTTTTCCAGGAAATCGTAGGCTCCGTATTTTGTCGCCTCAACCGCAATCTTAATGGTTCCATGGCCTGAGATCATAATAACCGGCAAATCTTGCTGCCGTTTTTTGATTTCGCTGAGAACCTCAATCCCGTCCATACCCTTCATTTTAATATCGAGCATCACCAGATCGACTTTATCATTCTCAATCGATTTAAGTGCGGATTCTCCATTTTCAGCTTCTAAAACCGTATATCCTTCAAACTCAAGAATTTCCCTCAGGGCATTCCTGATGCTCTTTTCGTCGTCCGTAACCAGTATTTTTGCCTTACTGCTCATATAAAAATCGGTTAATATCGGTGATAAAGGAATTCAAGAATTTTCTGCTGTGTGAAATCCACAGATGACGTTTTAGCGGTGTAGTTGTTTGTAAATAAAGATACCGCTAACTCGTTTCCCTGCTCTGTTTTAAGATATCCTGAAATTGTTCTAACTCCCGACACAAATCCCGTTTTACCGGCAAATAAACCTTTCAAGGGACTGTTTTTAAAACGGTGTTTCAGCGTACCGTTGAGTCCTCCTTCTGCCAGCGACTCAAAGAATACCGGGAAATACTCTTCATCGCGAATCAGAACTAAGTAGTTGTTAAGGTCGGAGGCTTTCAGCAACGTTGCGGGAGCCATGCCGGAGGCGTCTCTCAGCTCAACCTGAGTGGTATCAAAGTTCATGCTGTACATGTACTCCTTAAGCTCCTGCAGTCCCAATTCTGTGCTTCCCTGTACATTGTATTTATCCGCAGCAAGCTTCTTCAAAAGCATCTCTGAATAAAAATTAATGCTCTCCCGATTCAGCTCTTTTATGATTTCATGAAGTTCCACCGACTTATGGGAATCGAAAATCGTGAACGATTCAGGGTTCCAGCTGAAATAGTTACTGTCTGTGTATAGCTGGCCACTAATCGAAATACCACGATTTTCCAGGTACTTTTTAAATGTATCCAAAAAATAGAGCGACGGATCGGTTACGGACAAGCTCTCTGTTTCGTAGTAACCCTGCGGCAGCGTACTCCGAAGCAGGATGGTATTCGTACCCAGTTCGCGTCGGTACATCTCGTCAAATGAAGTGCCCTGGGGCGTTGTAATCTGCTCATTCACAAATTTCACATAGTCGGTACTCATTGGAAACCACTGAATTTCGGGTGCACTGCCTACCGGTCCGTCGGCAATAACCTCCAGATCAACTACATTTTCATTAAAAGAGAGTGCACTTGTTTCCGGAGCGTAATAGTACGAAAGATCATCCCACTCCCACCCCTTGGGATATGGTATATCATCAAACAGCCCGTCGAAACCAACTATATTTCCTTCGACAGCCGTAATTCCTTTCTTCAATAGCGAATCGACCCATTTTTCAAAAACGTAAAAAGCATCTTCACTGTAAAATCGCCCGCTGATGGTTGGGTCACCGCTTCCTTCGATGATTATATCGCCATTCCACGTATTTCCAGTCTGAGAACCTCTGCCCATAAGCCGTGTTTCAAATGTATATTCTGATCCAAAGTAGTCGAGATAGGCCGCAGAAGAGATTAGCTTAAAATTAGATGCAGGCCTGACCAGCTGTTCGCCATTCAGATTTTCAATAAGATTACCCTCAGAATCCCTTACCTGAACGCTCCATAGTGCATTTGAGCTCTGGCTGTTTTCAATAAGGGTTAAAATTTCTGGAGATACCTGTGCGCTTGCCTGTTTATAAAAAAAGCAACCGGCGATAAGAAAAGTTAGAAAAAGGTATCTGAGGATATTCATGGTAGCGGATTACTGACCGAAGTAACGAATCTCTTCTTTATAAAATGCATCGTATATCTGTTCCGCGCCTACGCAATCGGAAAGCGTTTCTCTGAAAGAACTGCTGTTCATAAGCCGGGAAATGCGGCTTAAAAGTTTGATGTGGGCACTGTTACTCTTTTCCGGGCCAACAAGCAGAAATACCATTTTAACCGGTTTCTTATCGATCGAATCGAACTCGATTGGTTGCTTTAAAATGGCAAATGCAGCAATATTCCGGTCAATAGAAGCCACCTTACCATGCGGAATTGCCAACTGTTTACCAACCCCGGTAGACATGATTTTTTCTCTCTGAAATACTGCATCTCTGATATCTTCGAGCTGTTCTTCTGTTACTTGATTTCTCAAAGAATCGACCATTATATGCAGCAGATCTTCTTTGTTCTCTGCTTCAACATCAGAGAGAATAGCACTTTTTTCCAAGAGTGAGTACAGGTTCATAAAAATCAATTCTTAAAATTCAAAACTTTCAAAATTACATCAGAACAACCGTGGATAAAGTTAACAATCGTAAAGGTTAAATACCCATTCGGTTTTAAGCGAAAACAGTGGGCTTTTGGTTAAAAAAAATCTTTGTTTTGGCTTGGAATGCCAAAGCCGACATTTTTTGACACGCTGATTTTTAGTACTTTTCATGGTTCAAACAGCAATATATTTATGATCAAAGCAGCGCTCGCCATTTTTAAAAAAGAAGTAATGCAGGAGATGCGAACCAAGTATGCGGTGAATACGCTGCTGGCTTTTACGGGATCTTCTCTTCTGCTCATTCTATTTACATTGAGGGCACAGGAGCTCGATCCCATTCCAAAAAGCGGACTCATCTGGATTGTGCTTCTCTTTGCCGCGATGTCTGGTATGATGAGATCTTTTGTGCAGGAAACAGATAAAAAGACATGGATACTGCTGCGTCTCCACTCTGCAGCGACAGAGGTATACACGGGAAAACTGGTTTATAATTTTGTATTTCTGCTTATTCTGCACATTCTCTCTTTCTTTTTTTACACCATTATGATGGACCTGTCTGTTGTTCGCCCGGTTTACTTTTGGGGGTCGGTTTTCTTTGGAGCAGCAGGCCTTGCGGCTGTTACCACTCTCACATCTGCCATGATTGCCCAGGCTGACAAAAAAGGAGCACTTTTTTCTGTATTATGCATACCTCTTGTGGTACCGCTGCTGTTGATCTTAACGAACACAACTACAGCTGCTTTTTTAGAGGGTGCCGATAATGCATCCCTTAACGATTTAACCGCACTGATAGGATACTGCGGAGTAACCATAACCACGGGTATTTTACTTTTTGATTACATCTGGGACGAATAACATGTTTGAAAATATCTCTTTTGGCAACCGACGGTTGGTAGGTCAGCAAGCAGCAAAAACTAGAATTGAAAGAATATTACATTCCGGCCGCCTGAGTCACGCCTACCTGTTTACAGGCCCAAAAGGGGCTGGCAAAACAGCATTCGCCCTTGCCCTGGCAGAGGTCATCAATGGAATTGATCATTATACTGATCTGAAAGGCCAGGAATTCTCCAGGAAATCGAGCTGGTTTACCCACCCGGATATCCACACATTTATCCCAATGCCCAGTGTAGCAGACAGCGATGATCTGAAGGAACGTCTATTGCTTCTGCAAAGCGATCCCTACGAAATTGTGGACTTCACGCTTCGCCCGGCCCTCTCCAACCCCGAATCATCGAAAAACCTGCAGGCATTTTATCCCATCGAATATTATCACGAAAGTATTCGGCCCGTTACCGTTTACAAACCAAATGAAGGGCGCAAAACGGTTGTAATAATAACGGAGATTCACACCATGAGAAAAGAGGCAGCCAATGCCTTTTTGAAGCTTCTCGAAGAACCGTCTGATAACGTGGTGATTCTGCTAACTTCTTCCAAGCCCGACCAGCTTTTGCCTACAATTATTTCGCGCTGCCAGCAGATAAGACTACATCCCCTTTTGGAAGAGGAAGTTGCCGAAGGCCTTATAAAGTACGATGAATTGGAAAACAATGACGCACAATATCTTGCAAGAGTATCGGATGGAAGTTACTCTCTGGCCCGATTTTTCGACGCTGATGCTCTCCAGCAGAGCAGAAAAGAGCTTGTGGAATATCTGCGTTACTCCTACACACAGGATGCGGTTAAACTTGTATCGCTTATAGAAGGTTGGAACAGAAATCTGAACAGAGAAAGCCAAATTGCACTTTGCAATACTATGGAACAGTTTCTCCGCGATATTATGATCTACAGAGAGAGTGAAAATCCGGATTTAATTACGAACATAGATCAGCTGGATATCATTGATAAATTTTGCAACACAATGGCTAATGCAAAAATAGAGGATATGATTTTGCATCTGCAGCATCTGAAGGAGACTCTTTATCAAAACATACAAACAAAAATTGTTTTCACAGTACTTTCTATGAGATTTGCTTCCCTGATGCGCGGAGAAGATCCTTATATTTCCTCGGAAGAAACATGGCGCCATCTACCCGCCTACACCGAAATGTAAATATGATGCCAAATTCCACACTACCTTTTACCAAAATGCACGGCGCCGGCAACGATTTTGTGCTCATCGACAACCGAACGCTTAAGCTCAGCGACCACGAGCTGTCGCAGCTTGCTCTATCTGTTTGCGATCGTAAGTTCGGAGTAGGTTCTGACGGAATTATCGCACTGCAGTTCGATGAGTCGAAAAAAGCCGACCTCGTAATGATGTATAAAAACCCCGATGGAAGCGATGCCGGAATGTGCGGTAACGGAGCGCGGTGTTTCGCCTCGTACGCGGTAACACTTGGTTCACCCAGAAAATTTTCTTTCAGGGTTCACGATAATGTCTACAAAGCGAGTGTAAAGAAGAAGAATGTCGTTATTTCTTTTCCACTGACTACAAAAGTTTCTGAACAGTCTGTTGCCAATGAGCCGCTATTAAATATTTACACTAATACAGAGCATATTGTATGCCCGATAAAAGAAGAGGAGCTGCAGGAGGAACAAATGCTCGTAAACAAGGGGCGTTTTCTCAGAAACCATCCTGAGTTTAAGCCAAAGGGAACCAATGTAAATTTCATTTCAGGCAAAGATAAAAATACCCTGTGTCTGCAAACTTATGAACGGGGTGTTGAAGATCTAACCTTGGCGTGCGGAACAGGAGCTATTGCATCGGCGCTTGGCTGGCACCATTTACAGCAGGAAAAGCCCGGTGATTTTAATTATAGCATCAAAGTAAAAGGCGGCGAACTGATTGTTCATTTCTCATTTAGCGATAAAGAGAACAGCTATAATAATATTAAACTTGAGGGCCCTGCATCTTTTGTATTTGAAGGACACTACTATCTTTCCTGATTTTATATTTAACTTTTCAAGACGATACCTGCCCGTATTAGCAGCAATCTTTCTGTTTTTTTTGATGCAGTCCTGCAGCTCTATTCAAACAGGTGATCGTGAGAGAGGTTTATCAGCCGATCAGAAAAACACTCCTGTAAACCTGTTTAATGTTTCGGCACAGCTTATTACGGTCGATGAAATCAAATCTGTACAGCTCTACAGTAACAACAATCCCGAATCGCCTCCGATTTTAGAGCTAAACAGCAATGACAAGCTGCAGCTTCATTTCGACCATCTCGGCTTTTCATCAAAACAGTTTATAGTCACTTTTAGCCACCATAACAAAGACTGGTCAGTCTCTTCACTTGCGCCCGGTAATATTACGGACGGCCTGCGCAGAATTTATCTGGATACGGGAAAAGTAAGCAGCAGTAGCAGGCCCCTCTACAGATCCTATTCGGCCACTTTTCCCAATGAGCAGATTTCATTTCTGAAAAGCGGTAATTATATGATCAGGGTTGAAGATGCTGATACAGGATTCCTGGTTATGGCACTTCCCTTCTTTATTTTCGAAAATGAAGGAAGTATTGAGAGCTCTGTAGATTTTATTCAATCTCCTCGGCAAAATCTGCGATCTGTACACAGACCGGTAAGCCGGTACAATATTCCGGATTTTGTGGAACAGCCGATGTTTAATTTGTCCTTTAGGATAGCTCAAAACCGGTTTTGGGCGCGTGCTAAAACACCGGAAGAGACAGATTTTTCAAGTCCTGAATCTGTAACCTTTGAAATAGAACAGGACAATGCTTTCACTGCTGATTATTTTTTTTATTCACTCTCATTTCAAAACATTTCACTGGATAATCCCCGCGTTATCGATTTTTTTCCGGAAGAAGTTCCACCCCGTGTTTTACTTAGAGACGACGCCGCTAATATGGCAAATTTTCCAAACGGTCAAATTCCCTCATCCGCTTTCGGCCTCCCCGAGAATGACATTGATTCAGAATACATGAACATCGTTTTTTCCCTGGAAACGGAGAACGAACCTGAAGCGCCTCTTTATCTCGTGGGTGATTTTACCGGGTGGGCTATAAAATCGGAAAACCGGCTGGCTTATGATGCAGAAACCGACCGGTGGAAAACCTCCGCACTTATCAAAGAGGGCGACTACAAATATAAATACGTTCTGATGGATAACGACAAAATCGACGATCTTTTTTATGATCCGCTCTTCGAGAGAACCAAACAGGAGTATCAGGTGTTTGTGTATTTACAAGACAAGAACGAATTTTATGACCGCTTGTTACAGGTCAACACCGTAACAGCAGGATCCTGACCTATGCGAATTTTAAAATTTTTTGCCGTATTTCTAATCACCGCTATTGTGCTGTTTGGCTTCGTGATTGGATTTAACTGGAACTCCTTCAATACCTTTTTTGATAATCGAAGCGCGTTAATGGAGGGAAATGAGTGGGTTAGTAAATCAACGTCCCTCAAAGGGTTGAGTGAATTCATGGGAGCCAATCCGGAGCACGCCTCTCTGTCCAGCAGAGTAATTACTGCCCCCGACTCCGCCATTGCGTATATGCCCAATACCCCTCGCGTTATGGGGACCGTTCAAAACTTTTTTATCCTGGCTGCATACGCCACTGAAATTGAAAGTGGTAATGTAAACCCGGATAGTCTGATTGCCTGGAGCGACATCTCGAAGTTTCAGCTCACCAATGTAGAAGAGTCTGCCCACGACGGCGCATATGAAACCGCATCGGAAAGAGATTGGATTTCTGATGGCTTTATCTCAGTTAACAGTGCTCTGCGTCTCTTGGCCGAAACCGGTGATTTTGCCATAGCAGACCATCTGTGGTGGAATATTAACCGGGAGAAATGGACAGAGCTTTCAGAAGAACTCGAACTGTCTGATACAGAAATGCCGCTCCCTTTTTCGGGACTCTATTTAGCCATTTCCACAGTTATAAATGGAAAAAGCATATCACAAATCATAAGTGAACATGAAAAAACAGAAACTGCTGAGTGGAGAAACCGAGTGGTTTCGCTTTCAGAAGAGTTTCTTTTTGACGATGAGAAGCGAGCTGAACTCAGCGATTTACTGAATGAAAACCGGCTTGGTAATTCCTTTGCCGAAGAAAGAGACGGATTGATCGTTTTTCCCACAGCAACCTCTTCAGAGCTTTCTAACCTTATGGAAAAGCTGGTTCGGGACGAATTCATCAACCCAAATATCAGTCAAATGATAAAAGAGTGGATGCGATGGCCTATGAGCGCACAGCGCGGAATAACTGAAGATTTTACAGATTATGGAGCACTTTACGATAACCGAATGGGGCTGATGAACGGTATTAATTTTGGTACATCCGTTTATACGGGAGACACAACCGTTCAGGCCCTGTTTTTGGATCAGCTTCCAATTGGATTCTGGTTCCACGCCTCGGGCGGACTGATGCACCAGGACTTTATGCAGCGTATGATTATAGACCCTGCGATGATCGAGCAGATGAAGAGTGAAATCCGGAACCCACTAGAACAATAAATAATGAATAAATACAAGTATTTATACCTTTTGTGGCTTATACCTCTATACTTTTTCTTGCAATTTGGCTACCAGGCGCTGAACTATCAGGGGATAAACTCAACCTATAAAAACGGCAACAGCCACATCGCTAGCGTTATTGACTTTGAGGTAAAACAGATTGCCGCACAAACCAATGGGTATGTTGTAATACGATTCACAGATCAAAATGGGGAAACCGTTCAGCAGCAGCTTTCGCTGCCTGTGCAATTTGCCCAGGTAATTATGGATACCGAGCTCATTCCGCTGCGATATGATCCATCATCATTCCGGCCCATCGTTCTAATTCCCATTTTTGAACTACAAAAAGACGTACTGCTGGTAAATATAGCCGTAACACTCATCGGCTTGCTGGCTACTACTATCTTATCTTTCTACGCATCTAAGTTTGCAAACAGAAAAATAAAAAACGGCGATGAAAAGATAGAATATGAGCGGGTTGATAAAGATAAAGATGAGATAAAGGTTGCGGAGCAGTAATTTCAATTCTGCAGCATCAGATCATATAAGATCCGCCATTTATATGGAAGGTAGAACCACTCATATGTTTTACCTTCCCCTGGCATAAAAAGGCAACCATTTCGGCGACGTCTTCGGGTTGGGTCATACTGTCGAAAGCAGAATCGCGCGTTAAATACTCTTCTCCATAAACCGAAACCGAATCTCGTGCCATATCGGTATCAATAAACCCGGGGGCAATGGAATATGCGTAGATCCCTTTTTTGCTGTAATCCCTGGCTACTGACTTTGTGAAAGCCACCATTCCGGCTTTTGAAGCAGCATAAGCTGCATATTCCTGGGTATCGCCTCTGTATGCAGCTCTTGATGCTACATTTACCAGTATACCTTCCGTGCCATTTTTCTGATGGGCATTGATAAACCATTTCGAAAGAATTGAAGAAGAGCGCAGGTTCACCTGTAATGTTTTGTCCCAGGCGTCCAGCCAGTCCTTATCGTCAGAATCTATAGGAGAATCAACGAAAATACCTGCATTATTCACAAGGATGTCTGGTGTATTATCCAGTAAAGCTGGTTTGAGGGTTTTATTAATATCGCTCTCACTTGCTAAATCGACATGAAGGCCGGTAAAGAGATCATTATTTGTTAATTCGTTTGAAAATTTACTCGATCTCGCCGTTCCTGTAACAGTAACGCTATCTCTTAGAAGTGCTTTTGTAATGGAGTAACCGATACCGCGTGATGCGCCGGTAACCAATGCAGTTTTCATACTTTTGAACGTTTCTGCTTATAAACGGGCACATTTGAGCATGCTTCGCCATACATCAGTTTTTTTACGAAGGGCAGCAATTTCTGAGTCGCTGTCATGTAAATTTCAGCAGAAATATCCATTTTGCTGCACCCTTTGAGAAGTACAAAACGATCCTCGTATTTCCTCCAGTCAACCTGGTCCAAACGCTCTTTATGTACCTTGGCTTCCACATCTTTTTGTGTGCCAAAATAGACGCCATTCGCAAAATCGTTAGCGTGCTGAACAATCAACATATAGGCCCATTTCGGTATAATGGCATCGGTTGAACAAAAAACGGCGAGGTAACTCCCCCCGTACTGCTCCCAATTATGCATTTCCATACTCTCTCTGAACTCTTTCTCTTTCAGAATGAGCCCCTGGAAAAGAAACCCGCTAAGATCAAACTCAATCACGGATACATCTGAGAGTAATTTTTCAAGATCAATTGTTTCGAGCTTCGACTGCTTAATTTTATTAACGATTTCGGCCATAGTGTGAATTTAAACTGTGCTGCAGAGAGAGTAGGTATAATCAAGATTTCATCAGAGTGAGAAAGATTCACCACACGAGCAGCTCCTCGCGGCATTTGGGTTTTTAAAATGAAAACCCTGCCCGGTCAGGCCATCCGTGTATTCCAGTTCTGTGCCGGCCAGATAGAGAAAGCTTCGCATATCCACAACCATTTTTATACCGTGATCTTCAAAAAGCTTGTCTGAATCGTCCGGCTCCTTTTCTGAGTCGAACTCGAGGTTATAGCTGAGGCCGCTGCAGCCTCCACTAACCACTGAAATGCGCAAAGGGATTTCGGAGGAAATATTCTGTTCAGCTCTGATTTGAGCTATTCGCCGGGCTGCTCTGTCACTGATATGTAAAGACATAATTGCTTCTCTTTTTAAATCTTATGATCAGAATGGTTTGTGTCTTAAACGGAAATAACCTGAATTTCAGGATCTATTCGCTTCACCATGCTTTCGATTGCGTACAGGGTACCGGATGTAGCTGTCGGGCATGTGCCGCACGCTCCCTGGTAGTGAACTTTTAGGCGGTTGCCATCGAGCCCGAGTATTTTAAGCCCGCCGCCATCGGCAAGAAGGTATGGGCGAACCTGCTCATCAAGCAATTGATTGATTTGAATTAGCCGCGGATCGTCGGTCTCCTGCACCTCTCTGGTCGCGTGAACTTCGCTGTCCTCTTCAAGGTCCAGCTGTGGTTTTGCCTGACGGATGGGTGGTGCAAGTTTTCTCAACAACTCTGACCAAACCGCATTTCCGTCCTGGGTTACAGTAATGTACTTATCTACATAGTACACGTTTATTACATGATCTATTTCAAACAGTGCCGTTGCAAGGTCGTCGCCTTCTGCTTCAGCGCTGTTTTCAAAAGAGCGTGTGGTTCCGTTGGTAAGCGGTTCAGCTAAAACAAACCGCATGGCATCCGGGTTGGGTGTTCGTTCTATCTCTTTAATTTTTGGCATAGTATTGTCCTGTTCTGTTATTCAAAAAATGATTTGGCGTAGTGAATTCCGTCAACAAGCCGGTCGATATCTTCTTCAGTATTATAAAACGCAACGGAAGCCCGGGATGTTGCCGGCACATTAAACCTTCGTAAAATGGGCTGTGCACAGTGATGTCCGGTCCGAACCGCGATACCCTGCTTATCAAGAATTGTACCCAGATCGGATGCATGTATATGGTCGAAAACAAACGACACAACAGAAGCCCGGTTTTTTGCATTACCCACAATTTCAAGGCCTTCTATCTCACGCAGTTTATCAACGGCGTACTCAACGAGATCATTTTCACGCTGCTCAATATTCTCCATTCCAATTGAATTCAAATATTCAATGGCGCTTCCGAATCCTACTGCTGCTGCTATTGGAGGCGTGCCGGCTTCAAAACGAAAAGGCGGAATGTTATACGTGGTTTTTTCAAAGCTCACTTTATCGATCATATCTCCACCTCCTCTGTACGGGGGCATGGCGTCGAGCAGATGCTTTTTCCCGTATAGAATACCAAAGCCGGTTGGACCACACATTTTATGAGCAGAAAACGCAAAAAAATCAGCATCAAGTTTTTGTATGTCAACCTGAAGATGAGGTACAGCCTGTGCACCGTCAATAAGCGTAACAGCACCTGCCTCGTTGGCAAGATCCACAATTTCCTTCACGGGATTCACAGTGCCCAGCGCATTAGAAACATGGATTACGGCAACTATTTTTGTTCGTTTGCCCAAAAGCTGCTTATAGGCCTCCATATCCAGATCCCCGCTGTCCAGAACCGGGATTACTTTTATAACTGCTCCCGTTTTCTCAGCAATCATCTGCCAGGGCACAATATTCGCGTGATGCTCCATTTCAGAAAGGATAATCTCATCGCCGGCTGAAAGGTTTTTGAGACCGTATGAATTCGCTACAAGATTGATAGAATCTGTAGTGCCAGTAGTGAACACCACTTCATGAATGCTTGATGCATTTATAAACTGCTGTGCGAGTTTACGGGTTTTTTCGAACTCATCCGTAGCCCTCTGGCTTAGCGTATGAATTCCCCTGTGTACATTGGCGTGTTCCCTGGTATGGTAGCGATGTATGCGATCCGCAACAATTTCGGGCATCTGGCTCGACGCAGCATTGTCGAGGTAAGCGAGAGGTTTCCCGTTTACTTCCTGATGAAGAACCGGAAATTGTTTCCGGAGTTCATCAAAATTGATACCTGATTTTACTGCTGCTGCTGTACTCATTATGCATTTACGGTTTCAATATTGTTGGCTTTTGTATATCTGTAAACTTCTTCAATCAAAAGTTTATGCACAGATTCAACCTTTACGTTTTCAATGGTTTCGAGTGCAAATGCGTAGGTAAGAACCTCTTTTGCCTTCTCCTCAGTCATCCCGCGGCTCTGCAGGTAAAACACCTCTTCAGGGTCCAGCTGTCCGATCGTTGCGCCGTGCGAACAAAGTACATCATCAGCAAAAATCTCCAGCTGTGGTTTTGTATTTACAAGACCATCATTAGATAAAAGAAGATTTCTGTTTTCCTGAAAAGAATCGATCTTTTGCGCATCTCTTCTTACGAAGATTTTGCCGTTAAAAATGCTGTGGGCCTTTCCGTTTACTACAACTTTGTGCAGCTGATGGCTGTTGCCAAAAGAGAATCTGTGATCCAATACCGAGTGTGTATCAGCAACCTGATCACCATCAATAAGCACCAGGCCATCGAGAGTGAAATTAACTTCTTCGGCCTCCTGAACAACCCTCGGCTCATTTCTGGAAATTTTGGCGCCCAGTGTAATTGTATAGGAATGGTATTCAGAGTTCTGCTCAACATAGGCGATCGGGCGTGCAATATGAAACGCATTCTCGCTGTCGCGCTGAAGGCGAACGTGGTGTATGTGAGCTCCTTTTTTCACTTTAACCTCCGACACGGGAACAGTCATATATGTGTTTCCCGAGAGTCCTACATGATCTTCCACAATCGTCATATCCGAATTCTCCTCGGCTACAACAAGAATTCGCGGTGTGGCAACATACGGTTTCGCAGAGTCGGTGTATAGGTTTAATATTTGAATTGGCGCCTCGGCTTTTGCACCTTCTTCAAGATGAATAAAGGCACCATCTTTTAGCATTACACCATTAAACTCTGTAAACAGGTCATCTTCGTAGTTTACAAGCTTGTTCAGGTACTCTTTTACTGAGGGGTTATCTGCATAATCGGATAAATTCCCAACGGTGACACCTTTTCCCAGGCCACCGATAGATGATAGCTTTTCACTATAATTTCCATTCACAAAAACAAGTCGGCTTCTGTCCGATTCCGGAATAAAATAGTTCTCTGCATTCGTTGCCGGCAAAATACCGGCTTCATCAGCAGAATAAAATTCAGTTCGGGAAATGGGTCTCAGATCCAGAAATCTCCAGTCCTCGAGCCGGCTGTGGGGAAACCCGACTGAGTTCAAATTCACAAGGCTGTTCTCACGAATTGAATTCCAGGTGCTGCTTCCACTTTCCGGGGCATGTTTTGCTAAAGAGTGCAACATAGATGGCTCCGTTTGTTTTGAAAGTGTCATTATTTTGCCTCACCGTTTACCATTGCGTGGTCCTGCAGCCAATCGTACCCTTTATCTTCCAATTCGAAGGCAAGTTCTTTTCCGCCGGATTTCACAATTTTACCACCCAGCATTACGTGTACTTTATCCGGCACAATGTAGTTCAGCAGCCGCTGGTAGTGGGTAATCAATACAACCGCATCATCCTCACCATGCAGGGTGTTGATTCCATTGGAAACAACTCTGAGTGCATCGATATCGAGGCCGGAATCTGTTTCGTCGAGAAGAGCGAGCGCCGGTTCGAGCACGGCCATCTGGAAAATTTCATTTTTCTTTTTCTCCCCGCCTGAAAATCCGGTATTTACACTGCGCTCCAGAAAATCTGGATTCATCTCAACCAGGTCGAGCTTACCGCGTACATAATCGTCAAATTCAAGTGGGTCCAGCTCTTCTCTTCCGCGGGATGCGGCAATGGTGTTGTACGATTCTCGCAGCAGCGTATTATTGGTTACACCGGGAACTTCTACCGGGTACTGAAATGCAAGAAAAACACCCGCGTGCGCTCTCTCATCGGGATCGAGTTCAAGAATACTTTCACCGTTAAACAGAATATCACCTTTGGTTACCTCGTATTCAGGATGCCCGGCAATTACTTTGGCTAAAGTACTTTTACCGCTCCCGTTCGGGCCCATAATAGCGTGAATTTCTCCTTTTTCTACAGTGAGGTTCACTCCTTTCAAAATTTCAATTCCCTCACCTTCAACTTCGCAGTGCAAATCCTTAAGTTCTAATACCATCTTTGGTCGTTTGTTATGTTAGTTATTAATCTTTTTTTTTGATACGTACTTTATCCAACGCTTCCTTCGAGCTTTATTCCCAGAAGCTTGTTGGCTTCGACTGCAAACTCCATTGGCAGCTCTTTAAGTACTTCTTTGCAAAATCCATTCACAATCAGAGAGATCGCATCATCTTCACTCAACCCCCTCTGCTGCAGGTAAAATATCTGGTCTTCTCCCACTCGCGATGTAGTGGCTTCGTGCTCTACCTGTCCGGTGGGATTTGCAGATTCGATATATGGAAACGTGTGTGCTCCGCAAGTCTGGCCAATCAGCATAGAGTCGCACTGAGAGTAATTTCTCGCTTTATCGGCTTTTTTGCTGAATTTCACCTGACCGCGGTAACTGTTATTTGAATGTCCCGCAGAAATCCCCTTCGATATGATAGTACTCTTGGTGTTCTTGCCAAGGTGAATCATTTTTGTACCGGTATCGGCCTGCTGTCTTTTATTCGTTACAGCAACCGAATAGAACTCGCCTACTGAGTTATCACCCTGAAGTATTACACTCGGGTATTTCAATGTTACGGCTGACCCTGTCTCAAGCTGTGTCCAGGAAATTTTGGAGTTGTTGCCACGGCATGCTCCGCGCTTGGTTACAAAGTTATAGATTCCGCCCTTGCCGTCTTCATCGCCGGAGTACCAGTTCTGGATGGTGGAATATTTGATTTCAGCGTTTTCCATTGCCACGAGTTCAACTACCGCAGCATGAAGCTGATGTTCATCGTACATGGGAGCCGTACAGCCCTCCAGGTAGCTCACTTCGCTATTGTCTTCAGCAATAATCAGTGTTCTCTCAAACTGACCCGAGTTCATATTATTAATCCTGAAATAGGTAGAGAGCTCCATTGGGCAGATGGTATCTTTTGGCACGTAGCAGAAAGACCCGTCAGAAAATACAGCAGAGTTCAGTGCAGCATAAAAGTTATCCCGAACGGGCACAACCGAGCCCATATATTTTTTCACCAGTTCCGGATAGTCCTTAACCGCTTCAGAAATAGAGCAGAAAATAACCCCGGCTTCTGCCAGCTTCTCTTTAAATGATGTGAAAATGGAAACACTGTCAAAAACAGCATCTACGGCCACTCCTGAAAGCATTTTCTGCTCATCGAGCGGTATACCAAGCTTCTCGTAGGTCTCACGAATATTGGGATCAACCTCGTCAAGAGAGTTGAGCTTCGGTTTACTCTTGGGCGCTGAATAGTACTGAAGAGTATCAAATTTTGGTTTTTCGTATGTAGCATTAAACCAGTCGGGCTCTTCCATCTCTTTCCAGGCACGATAAGCCTTTAACCTGAACTCAGTCATCCACTCGGGTTCTTCTTTCCGCTCAGATATCAATCTCACAATATCCTCGTTAATACCGCTTGGAAAATCTTCGTATTCAACATCGGTGGTGAAGCCATATTTATACTCTTCACCAATCATCGTTTCGAGAGCTTTTGTTTCACTCATAGGTGGTTGTTTTTCTTTTATTCTTAACTAATTTGTTCTGAAACATTCGCCGAGCGCGAACAGTTTCCTTTTTTAACGCTCAAAAACACTTATCCTTATTTGGAATGAATAAAGATAAGCAAATATGTTCTGCTTATAAAATTAACCGGGATGGATTAACAAGCTTTATTATTGATTTGAACTGAACTTAAAAAAACGTGCTCAGTTTGCCTTGAACCTGTTTTCTTGACTATTATAAGAAAAAGGTATTTCGCCCATTAATCCAATTGATATGCGCTATCAGATCTATAGATATCTAAAAGGTAATGCAGCCCGATATCTCCTAATCGCTTAGTAAAAGCCCCACGCATGCTGTATTTACGATATCGTCTACAGAGCAACCGCGAGAGAGATCCATATATGGTTTTGCGAGACCCTGAAGAATGGGGCCGGTTGCTTTTGCCCCTGCAAGGCGTTCTGTGAGTTTATACCCGATATTGGCTGCATCAAGATTTGGAAAAACAAATACGTTTGCGTCTCCCCTGAGAGCGGACTCGGGAGCTTTTTTTGCCGCAATTTCCGGTATGATGGCCGTATCAAACTGTACCTCACCATCTATTATCCACTCGGGTTTGCGCGGAGCGGCAAGCTTATATGCTTCCTGAACCAGCTCAACCCGTTCGTGAACAGCACTTCCTTTTGTTGAAAAAGAGAGAAAAGCGATTCTTGGTATCTCATCTGTCAGTTTGAGGTGAGTTTTCCCGGCATCAAGCGCTATTGAGGCAAGCTGCCCTGCATCCGGGTAGGGAACTACTGCACAGTCTGCATAGGTAAATACCCGATTGTCAGGCATCTCCATCATAAAACTGCTTGATACAATAGATGAGCCTTCGGCCACACCAACTGTTCGGATTGCCGACCGAATAACATTGGCAGTGGAAGCTACCGAACCCGCCACAGCAGCATCAGCAACTCCTCTTTGAAGCAGCCAGCCACCTGTAAACAGGCAATCTTCGCATAATGCGTTTATCTGTTCATCTGCAGGATTTTTATGAGCCAGTTTTTGACTGAAAAAATCAAACTTTTGCTTATTGGTGTCTGGGTTATCTACAGGTTCTATTAAAATATCATCCGGTAATTCAAGACCGTTTTCATTGCACAATTTTTCAATCTTCTTGTGATCTCCAACCAGAACCGGAGTGGCAATATTTTCTATGGAGAGTACAGCAGCTGCCCGCAGTACACGAATATCTTTTTCGGCCTCGGGAAGCAATACGGTTTTTTTTAGCGAAGCTGCTTTTTCTCTCATCTTGTTAATATGGCTCATTTTTTCTGTAAGCTTAAAATATTATCATTTAAATAGTACAGCACAACATACCTGTTTTCTATTAATTGTTGATGTAGAGTCAGGAATCAACAAGCAAAATCACGGAAATAATTGTAAGCATTATACCAAGAATCTGAAGCCGGGTGTATTTATCTTTCCATCTCATCAGCCCAAGAAGTGTACCACCAAGAACGGTTAAAACGTTAACCGCACTATAAGCCACCGCTCCGTTCATCACCTCAAGAGCTGCGATTAGAAAAATAGCCGTAAAAAGATTTGGCACCCCGATACAGAATCCAAGCCAGATCTCTTTTTTAGTAAAAAAGCCTTTATAGGTAGCCATAAAGTAGATCAGCCCGGTAATAAAAGCTGTAAAGAATACAATTGCCATAAATAGCTCCTTCACAATATCTCCGGAAAAATCTGCCTCATAGATTTTTAAAGCTGAATCCCCGAAACCGGTTAGTACAAACAGAACCACAAGCAGCCAACCGACACTCAGCCTTTTGTTGAGAAGGGATTTCTTATCAGGCAGCATTAACATCAAAGCAAAAAACACGAGCACAACCCCGGCCCACTGACGAAGAAGAATCGGCTCGAGATACCATATGGTTGAGAGAAGTACAGGAATTAATAGTGAAATTCGCATCGCGGCGACGCTCACTCCTACCCCGTTCAGATAGACAGATTTACTGTACGAAAAAAAATTTACAATGAACACCACGCCCGTTACGATCCCAAGAAAAATAGTGAGTGGTTCTGCAGAGAAGTTACTAAACGCAAAGCCGGGATTTCGGAACGGCAGCAGCAGGGCTATTACGGTAGCAAATGCGTAGTTTACCGTAAGAACTGCGGTAGTTCGGGCCTCGGTATGCTCCACAATTTTAAAAAGGTGTGCAATAAGCACGGAGCAAAATGAGGTTAATATGATGAAAATCCAGCCCGACATCACTCCCGTACAGAGATCGTGAGATTCCCGAATGCCCTTATTTCCTGCGGAGTGTCGTGTAGCCGCCTTGAGGTGTAATCCACATTACTTTCAAGATGATTCACCAACAGATTTACAGTCGCATACCTTTTCTTAAGTGCATCAGCCCAGTAGTAGATAAAAATATGATGACGTTTATTTTCTGATCCGTCTCCTGCAAACAGCTGCGACTGCTGGCCCGGACGATTGCTAAAAATGATTGCGGAATTTGGTATTAAGCGCTGCAGGCTGCCAGCTGCACGCTGCAGGGCTACTTCGCCTGTAAGGTCCTGGCCAATTTCGCTTCCGTTTTGGTCTGATGATCTGAACTGAAAGTCTGCAATTACAACAGTTTTTTCAGGGTTCATCTGCTGCAGCTTCCCAAACAGATCGGATATTGGAACAGAGTGCTCCCCTTCGGTATTGGCCAATGCCATATGCAGCTCGTTTTCAATGATATCTGCACTGCCAGTAAGGTAGACGTAGAGCAGGCCTGCAGAGTCGGTATCTGCCACCTCATTCAACCGCTCTTCCCAGGTTCCGCTCGAGTCAATACTGATGGTATATCGCTGATTTTCCTCCATTTGAAGAGCAGCTCCCATATAAAAATCGAACAGCCGGAGATCTCTATCCACATACGGGCGTTCATCTTCCGGTCTCAAAAAATTGTTTGTCAGAATTACAGAACGGTCTGCCGGGCGATTCTGACGCAAGATAGGTACAGAATTTTCTACATCAATCTCACCAAACGGCACTTCAGCAAACTCAAATACACTAATGGTTTCTGTTGATGCGTCAGAAAGCCATTCGACGGATGCACCGCTCTCCTGAATAAATACGTCTGACCCTCCAAAACGGACACGATACCAGCCGTTACCTGTATTTTCAATGAGTTCAAAAGCACTGCCCGAGCCCACCTCACCTACAACATTTAATTCACTAAGCACCGGGGCGTTTCGCAGCATCGCAATGGTCTCCTGAATCACAACATAAGGTTCCATAAAATCCTCAATCTGATAATGTTTATCGAGTGATTTTTCGCCATATCCCACAGTAACACCTATGGTTGAGTTTTCTGTAACCCTGATTTCCGCATTCCTCAAAATTGACGCCAGATTAATTGCAAGTGTGCCGTTTTCACCCGAGATATTCGACTCGTCTACAATAGTGCTGTCCCCGTACTGTACCTTTAGCTGAAAGCTGTCTGCAGAATCAAATGATTCATTTTTAAGCGTATCTGTGACCACTTCATATCCGCTTCTGCGCATCAAGCGGGTCTCGCCCGTAGAAATAGGTTCATCTACAGGCTTAAGCTGTGTTAGCGTCATACCTGCTGTAAGAAGCGAGGTCAGATTCAAAAAAAGCTGTTCACGATTACCGGTATCTGGATAAATGAGTGAAGAATTCGCTGCTGCAGCAGCAAACGCTGCCCCGCCGAACCCGACGGCCCAAACTGCCCATCTTGGCCTGTACTTCTGAATTGTTCGCTCTACCTTAACCCGCTGCTCAAACTCTTTTTCAACAATCTTTTGAACTGAAAACTGTATAATGGGATCATCGGTCGCTGGTTCTTTATCCACAGCAAGTATAAGACTTTCGCTAAGAATAGACGGGCTGTCGTTTTGATTGGTTACGGCCTCATCTACAACAATCCAGCGGCTGGTCGTGCACGAACTGAGTACGGCCGATACTATCGCCAAAATTATGATAAAGCGATTTGCCATAATGGACTCTGTTTAAAATGAAATTACAGCGCCAAAGCCAACAATTTGCCTGAATGTAAACTCATCCTCGCCAGGTTCAGGATGCGAAAGCCAGAGAGGCAGCTCATACCGCAACACAAATCCCCGGGGTTTGCCAAAGTTATTGGGAATATTGAAAGACAGGGCAATACCTGTACCTGCATCAGAAAAAAGTTCATCGCTGTCGCCGGATTCTATTTGCAGGGATTTGCCCGTGTCAAAAAAGAGATAGCTTCGCAGTGAAAGAAAATCAGAAATCATGGAAGATTTTTTAATCAGCGACTGAAACGGATTCCAGTAGTCAAACTCAAGGTTGGCTGATATCATGGAGTTTTGTAAAAAAGGCACAGATTCTCCCTCATCTGATGTAAAAGATGATACATCCTGGTTCATGTATCCCCGGATATTAGCACCGCCAGACAGATGAAAATCTCCGCTCTGCATCCAGGGATCAGGTATTGTTCCTTTAGCACGGGTCACGCCGCTTTCCAGCGTATTAATTGCAGGCAGGGTGCTTCTCGAAAACAGGTACTCGGGTGCCGTATCAGCAGATGCAATTCCTCCAAATAAGCGGATGCGTCCGCCCCAAATATCGTTAATCGGTAAATTCTGAATAGCTGTGGTTGTCCAAACTGCGTAAAAATCGTTTAGAAGCTGTGTATTTATGTTCGTATTCAGATTATACCGGCCCACCTGATTGCTTCTCTGAATTTCGAAAGACGCCCCGCTGATCCATTTATCATCTTCGCTCCAGAGTGCCGGAAAGGCCGTGTACTCTACATCCATACGGTTTTCGTAATGCTGATGCAGTGTAAAGGAGTAGAATTGACGCTCATCAAACCCGGGCTGCCAGCGTTTTTTCAGTGTAACGCCATGCTTTTGATAGCCGGTTCGTATAGAACTCAGCAGCTCCACGCTTGCTTCGCTTCCGAAATCGGACCACGCTTTGACAGGTTCTGTCAAAGATATATAATATGAAACAGGATTATCAGGAAACCAAAGCCCCACCCAAAAACCGGCATTTAGGCGATGCGGACCGTCATCAAAAGAGCCGGGAACCTGACCTTTAACATTCAGCCCCACGCGAATACCATCAACATCGTTATACCACAGATCGGGTGAAGGCAGCAGTTCATATCCCCTGGACTGCCCATTTGCGGGTCCAGACCAGAAAAAAAGTATTGCCAATAAAAAAATGGTCACTATTCGGCAGGTACGATCCACTCTTCAGGTATTTCTGTTGATGTTATAATTTGATTGATAGTAGTGATTAAACGCTGCTGTTCGGGCCAGATTATCCGGCCTGTTGCCTCTTTCGCATCAAACCAGCCAAAAGCAGAGTGCTCTTCATTTAATACGGGCGAGGCCGATAAATTTATTTCGGCAGCAAAAACAGGAATAGAGAGAATCTGGTCGCTTTTAGCTTCATAAAAATGGTTGATACTCGGCACTGCCCAAAATTTTTCCGGTGAAAGGGCTGTCTCCTCACGGAGTTCACGAAGAGCTGCCTGCCAATATGTTTCACCCGGCTTAACCTTACCGCCAATCATGCGCCACTGGCCACTGTAAATTTTTGATGAAGAACGCTTGCACAAAAGAAACTCGGGTGTATTTCCTGAAAAACGATAGGGATACAGATCGATCAGTTTCTTTTTACTCATTGTTTTCGATCTGTTCTTTAAAATATTCCATTGTTTTCAGCAGCCCCTCTTTTCTGGATGTCTGAGGCTCCCAGTCCAGAACGCGTTTTGCTTTTGTAATATCGGGCTGGCGCACTTTTGGATCGTCTGAAGGAAGCTTCTCAAACACAATTTCACTGGATGAGTTGGTAACTTCCAGTATCTCTTTCGCGAAATCGAGAATCGAAATCTCCTCAGGATTTCCAATGTTTACCGGCTCTTTTTCGTCACTTTCTGCCAGCCGGTGTATCCCTTCCACAAGGTCATCCACATAAGTGAACGATCGGGTTTGAGTACCGTCACCAAACACCGTTATAGGTTCATTTTTCAGAGCCTGGCGGAAAAATGTTGGCAGCGCCCTGCCATCCCGCAGCCGCATTCTGGAACCGTAGGTATTGAAAATTCTGACAATTCTTGTTTCAATATTGTGATATCGCTGGTAAGCCATCGCCATCGCTTCAGCAAATCTCTTCGCCTCATCATACACCCCGCGCATTCCGGTAGGGTTAACATTTCCCCAGTAGGTCTCTTTTTGAGGATGCTCCAGCGGATCGCCATAAACCTCGCTGGTTGAAGCCAGCAGAAAACGTGCATTTTTTGCCCGTGCCAGCCCGAGAGTTTTATGAGTGCCCAGAGATCCCACTTTAAGCGTTTGGATAGGCATTTCGAGATAATCGATGGGAGAAGCGGGCGATGCAAAATGGAGAATGAGGTCAATGGGGCCATTCACATCGATATAGTTGGTAACGTCGTACTTGATAAACTCAAAGCGATCGCTTCCAAAAAGGTGCTGTATGTTGGTTTTAGCTCCCGTAATGAGGTTATCCATACAGATAACGTTCCATCCCTCGGAATGGTAACGATCACAAAGGTGTGATCCTAAAAATCCGGCTCCGCCGGTAATGAGAACTCGCTTATCCAAAAATTTGCTCTTTAAAATGTTAATTTGATGAACCGGCTAAACTCCAACTGCAGGCCGGCCAACACTAATATAGGTTAATCCTGCCTCTTCAGCCCTGTTCAGGTCATATAAATTTCTGCCATCAAAGATGATTGGTGCAATCATCTCCTCAGCAAATTTTTCCAGATAAGGGCGTCGGAATTCATTCCACTCTGTACAGATTACAAGCGCATCAATATCTTTGAGAACTTCGTCACGGTCGTGAATAAACTCCATGCTCGCGAGAGTATCTTTATCGGTAGCCTGCTTAAATGTTCCGATGGCTTCCGGATCATATGCTTTCATTTTGGCACCGGCTTCTGCCAGTTTTTTTGTGATGTATAACGAGGGAGCCTCACGAATATCATCTGTTTCGGGTTTAAAGGAGAGGCCCCAGATGCCAAATGTTTTACCGCTTAAATCACCATCATAAAATTTGTTCATCTTTTCAACGATGGACGTCTTTTGAGATTCATTGACCTTCATCACCGAATCCAGAATCTTAAAATCGTAACCGTATTCACCGGCTGTGTGATGGATCGCCTGTACATCTTTCGGGAAACAACTGCCGCCGTATCCGATACCGGCAAACAGAAATCGTTTCCCGATTCGTGAATCCGTACCGATGCCGCGGCGCACATTATCCACGTTGGCACCTACTTTTTCGCAGACATTTGCAATTTCGTTCATAAAGGTAATTTTTGTCGCGAGCATAGCATTGGCTGCATATTTAGTAAGCTCAGAGCTTCGCTCATCCATAACAATAATCGGGTTTCCGCTGCGGACAAAGGGCTCATATAGGGTTGTCATCAAATCGGCCGCTTTCTCACTTCGAGTTCCAACCACAACCCGCTCGGGTTTCATAAAGTCTTCAACAGCAGCACCTTCACGCAAAAATTCAGGATTCGATACTACATCAAATTCGGCATCCGTCTTTGAAGCGATTTTCTGGTGGACTTTGTCGGCGGTGCCAACCGGTACCGTACTTTTATTCACAATAACCTTGTAATCGCCATACTTGTTAAACAGCTTCCCAAGCTCATCAGCAACACCTAAAACAAAACTGAGATCGGCCTGTCCGTCGGCGCCCGGAGGGGTTGGAAGACAAAGAAAAATGATGTCAGAATTTTTAAATGCATCTTCAAGATCTGTAGTAAAGTTTAGACGGCCTTCGCGGATTGCCCGGTCAAATACGCGGTTCAGTCCCGGTTCATAAATGGGCACTTCACCGTTTCTCATACGCTCAACTTTGTTTTCATCAATGTCTACGCAAATAACATCGTTGCCGCTGTCGGCAAAACATGTGCCCGACACCAGCCCAACATACCCTGTACCAATAACTCCAATCTTCATAGTCTGATAAGTCTTAACGTTCAATATTTAAAATCTCGAGTTCAAGAGACCCGGCGGGCACCTTTACATTAACCACATCTCCGACCTCCTTTCCGAGTATAGCTTTCCCAATGGGCGAATCTACAGAAATTTTCCCCTGTTTAAAGTCAGCTTCATCTTTAGAGACAAGCGTATACTTCATCTCCTTATTAGTCTTTTTATTTAAAATCGTTACGGTGGAGAGTACATACGCTTTGCTGCTGTCAATTTCACGGTCGTCTATGATCGTAGCCGTAGCCAGCGTATTTTCCAGTTCAGCAATTCGCTTTTCAAGATGCCCCTGGGCCTCTTTTGCAGCATCATATTCCGCATTTTCACTCAGATCTCCTTTGGATCTGGCCTCAGAAATTTCTTCAGCAATTTCTTTTCGTCCTCTTGTCTTTAGGTCTCTTAATTCTTTATCAAGCTTTTCGTACCCTTCTTTCGACAAATAATTTTTCTTCATAACAACATTTTGGTCTTTTTTGAAAATATAAAAATAGCAGTTCGCGACTGCTATGATTAAAAAGTTTCAACTATTTACAGAACAGTAAAAATATGATGATCTGCACTGTTTACCAACCTCTTTTTACCACAGATCATTCTTCATTTACAAGGCATGAACTTTATCGGCCGGCCATGTGAGCCGTACACCCATTTTTTTCAAATTTAACTGGAAATCCGTTACCCTGCTTTCAGATTCAAACACCTGGTGCGGCTCCAGATTGTTGTTTTTGCAGTAGCCAATGAGCGCTCCCGCCGACTCCCCGATGTTCCACTCAACCGGATGAAGTCTGTAGCAGCCATTTGTGATGTGTGTGGTTCCAATATTTTTACAGGCTGGAATGAGGTTCCGAACTCGCTGAGGTATTAAAGCGCCCAGCGGAATCTGAAACGGCAGCGAACTGATGTCGATATAGTTGTTGCCTTTTGTGCTTGGATGCAGATCAATCCGGTATGCACCAATGCCAACCGAATCATTAAAATCTGCCGCTCGCACATCTTCCTCACTCAATCCGGTTTCGGCCATCCTGGCTTCTGTTCCCACATGCTGCTCCAAAACCGTGAATTTAGCTTTTATCCGGCGGCTTTCCCGAATGTATACGTGTTTGGCCATACCTTTATTGGTAAACTGTGAATCCTCACCCCAAAGCCTGAGTCCCGGCCATCCTTCTCCGCCATCGGGTCGGGGAACTTCTGTCTGAAGCCAGTAAAGCAGCGAGCGGTTCAGATTTTCGGCGCCTTTAATCCGCTGTTTTATCATCTCCTCCGGTTCATCCACAATTTTTCCCTTCAGGTAGGCGTGTTGCGGCCAGTTTACGCACGTGATGGGCCCCCGAAAATAACCCTCCCTGAACAGTGTATGATCCAAAACTTGCCGATATGACCACCATCCATCCTGCCCTGCAGGATCAAACGGAATTTCACGGGGTTCGAGCGTAATCGGGTGAATGGTTTCCAAACTCAAAAGCCTGCCCGACCATGACGGGCTCATCTCAGGAACATAGTTCTTCCAGTAGCCGTAGTCCTCAGGCTTATCTCCAACATAATTTTCGCCCTCATGATATTCCATAAAGAAACAGAGGTTAAATGCCTGCACGTTATCAGGATCCGGCGCTTCCGGAGCGTGTGGCTCCCCGGTTTGATTACGTCCTTCAGCTCCAATAACATACTCCACGTTTCCCATAGATAACAGGTCGCCCATTTCAGTGGCGTCGATGCACCAGGGAGTCTTGAGCTTTTTATGCAGTCCGTTAATTTCATCTTTTACAACCACCGCCCGTATAAAGTCGCCCTCTGTTTCCACCTCAACCGGAGAGTGATTTGTCAGAACCAAAAGCTGGCCATTGCTTATAAAAGGCACCAGCAGATTCTCAAGCACCATTTTTGATACATGCGGCTCGTGGCAGAGCCGTGATACCCAGCCATTACCTGGGTTCAGGTCGGGATTGTTCTTTTCTGATTCTATCAGGGGATAGTGATCACGATAATAATTGCGAACCATCTCCCTGTAGTGCTGATACGATTCACTTGCTCCGAACGTCTCCACCCAGGGATTTTCATCAGGCGGCACGCCCTGAGAGGTAAGCTGACCGCCGATCCAGTCAGTGCTTTCTGTCATGATTACATTCAGCCCCATTTTACAGGCCGAAAGTGCTGCTGCACAGCCACCGGTTCCCCCGCCGATGATCATTAAATCAGCTTCTAATTCACCGCTGTTCCTGTTTTTTTTAATAAAAGGGCTCTGCTTTGAAAATCCCGCCAGGCCAAAACCACCCGACATTAAACCTGTCGCTAAAAGTCCGGATTCAATTAAAAAGTCTTTTCTGGATGTAGGCATAGTAATTAAAATTGTTAACAATTAAACCGACTTATGTTTTGTAATGTTTGAAACTTCGCAAGAAAGCCGCAATATTTCTTTTTAAGAATCACAAATTTGCATTCCTTTTCATAATCTTATTCCCTGTTTTCACTGAAGTAAGTCAACTTTCAGGATTCCTGAGCTGGGAGTATCGGTACACTGGGATTCCTTTTTTTAAATATATTTCCTTCTTTATCATTTTATTCCTCCAGTTTCTTCAACACATCAACAGTTTCTATATCCATTTTGGAGAAGGCGAACCATTTTTTACCGAGATCTTTCAGGGAGGCACCTATATGGTATAAATCGGTTTTATCAATAATCAGAAAGCGGTCGTGGGCAACTTTCAATTCTTTCAGTTGCACCGGTGGGTACTGGGCGTTATGTTTTTCGGCATCCAGCTTTAATTGTTTGGTAAACTTACGGGTGTAAAAGGTAACAGCCACGCCTTTTTTCCGTTTGGTAAAGAGGGTAAAAACCGTATCGTCAATATAATTATAAATCATTGTGATGGATGCTTTTGCCTGCCGGATAAGGTCCGCTATGAAGGTGTAGGCATCAAATATTTGTCCGTCAAAGAAAATGTCTTTGTTCGGCAGCACCTGCTTACTTTCCAGCGCTTTAAATACTATTTTCAGTTTTTGGTCGGTTTTAATTTGTTTGGTTTCCATCCTATCCATCCGCTGGAACAGGGAGGCATGGTTCAGCATTATTTTGCGTATCTCCACAAAAGCATTCATAATTTCAATACTTACTTTAACTTCCACATCACTGTGTAATACCGAAGAAAGCATAGCCAATCCCTGTTCGGTAAATACATAAGGATTGGTTGAAGAATGTTTTAGACTGTCAAACCGGTCACAATTTGTGACCAGTTCACTAGTTTCTTCTTTACTAAGCTGAAATCTGAATGCTTCAGGAAATCGGTCGCTATTTCTTTTCACGGCCTGGTTCAACACTTTTGTCCTAACCTCATACATTTCTGCCAGGTCCCGGTCAATCATTACCTGTTTATCCCGAATGGTAAATATCCGGTTTTCAATTTCTTTTTGAGATGTAAGATCTTTTGTACCCATTTACTTAATCTTTAAAATTGTATATCTATACCTACCCACTCTCAGCCTCAACCATCTCTCCCTGTCGGTAAAAAGGAACTCCTACTCTGTTTATATGCTCGATAAATTCTTGTTTGGTTAGCTTGGTAAAATCAACCAAGTCTATGTTATATGGCAAACTGCTTTCTTCAAATTCCCAGATTAATCTTGATAAGGTTGTACTATTCACCCCTTTATCCATGATAGCGAGATCTACGTCACTGCCAAGCCGGTAATTCCCTTTTGCCCTGCTGCCAAATAGATGCACCGTTTTTACTTCGGGAAAAGATTCAAAAACCGACCTAATGGTTTTCATATCCCGTTCCGTAAGTCCAAATTTATTTCTTTTGGTAGTATTCATTTCTCAAATAGGTTTGGCTGGGAAATACCGCCCTCTGAAGCAAAGAATTTATAAAGTTTTTTAAGCGCCGGATACGTTTCTTCGCGAAGCTTCTGTTCAAACGTTTCAAATTTTCCCCCATCATAGTCGTGCGTCAGTTCATTTCTAATCAGCAATCCATCCAGCAGTTCCTGCGCATAGTCTATATACTCACTTTCCTGACCCAGACGAATGGTTTCTTTTGGGGAAGGCTTGAAATCAAATCCCTGGTGCTCCAAATAGTCTTTCAAAACCTTCCAGGCCAATTCAATGGTAAACTCAAATCGCTGTATCAACCCGTTTCTTTCCAACTCATTCAGTTCTTCCCTCTCCATCGCCTCTTTCAGCCGGAGAAAAGCTTTTTCATAATTTTGGGCCCGCTGAATCCAGCGTATATCTTTATCATTCATCAGATTTCTATTTAAGAGAGATTTTCCTGAATTTGCTTATTCAGTTTTCTTCTTTTACTGATCTCTTTTTGACCATTTTAATAAATTAATTTGTCATCCTAAATTGCAATTACTGCAATATGAAAGTTTATAAATAAATATAAATTAATTATTTCTAATCAAGAATCAACTGTGTGACACAAACCGCAACCGGTACTTCTGCCTCTGTTCCGGTAAAAGTAAGCCCTCCTGTTTCGGAATTCCTGTCAAAAACTACAATATGATCGCTGTCCCGGTTTGCAACAATCACAAAATCCCCCTTCTCATCCACCATAAAGTTTCTGGGATGCCCTCCCTCTGTGGAAACGTGCTCAACCAGAGTCAGTTGACCTGTGGTCTGATCAATTTCGTAAACGGCTAGCAGGTTTTCTCCGCGAACAGACGCATACAGGAATTCCCCGTCAGGGGATACATGAATATCTGCGCCAGACATGGAGTTCTCTCTTTCCACGCCCTCGGGCAGCATGCTTAACCGCTGAATTTGAGATAGTGCGCCGGTCTGCTCATCAACTGCAAGAGCCGTTACCGTTACAGTGAGCTCTTCGTTTGAATAGGCAAACTCCCCACTGGGATGCAGCGCCATATGGCGGGGGCCTGAACCCGGTTCGCTTTCAAACCAGGGCGTTGCTGCAGAAACAAGTTTTCCATCTTCTCTGTCAATTTCGTAGATCATAATTTTATCGATTCCCAAATCGGATACGTATAAAAATCGTCCATCTGCAGACGGAACAGCTTGGTGTACATGCGGCCCGTTTTGGCGGTTTTCATTGATGCTGCTGCCCTCGTGCTGTTGCGAGTCGATCGCTTCGCTTATGCCACCACCGTCCAGAACTCTGAACATTACCACATTTCCCTCTGTATAGTTTGATACATATACAAACTCGCCCATCGGATCTACGCTGACATGAGCTGTATTTCTGCCCTGTACCGACTGCTCGTTAATTAGCTCCAGCATCCCGTTTTCCTGGTTTATCTGATAGGCGGAAAGCGTTCCAAACGGCTCATTTTCATTAAACGGGTCGTCCCCTACCGAATATAAATACTGCTTATCTGGATGAATCGCCTGAAAGTTCGGCCCTGTTCTGTCAGCTACCGTTTGGATATGGTGAAGCGAGAAATCCTCTCTGTTGAGTTCAAACACATAAAGCCCTTCACTCCCCTCGCCTTCAAACGTACCGGCGTATACATACTCTCCTGTTGGATTGGCGGATTCAGCCGGCTGCTCATCCCCTTGGGCACACCCCATCAAAAAAACAGATGATAGAAGAATGAGGCTCCCGAGTAAAAATATCAAGCAAATTGATTTCATAAGAAAATGTAGTTGTTAACATTTGGTATCTATACGAAAGTAACAGAGAATAAATGTACAATCCACATTTTTTCAATTTGATGGAGAAAATTTAAACCGGAATAATCGTTCAGCTCGTACCCGCAGATCAAACAGTCTTTGGAGGGTAAGTTATACTAAAACTTTATTTCACAAATAATTTCTGATCCACTGAAAATTTTCCGGGTCCGGTTAAGAAGAGAGTTGTAAACGTTATTAAAAAGAACAATGGAAGTTCTTTGTCGCCAAAGGGATCTCCTGCATGTGCAATAAAGGTGGCAACAGACATGGCAAACATCAGTGGAATGAGAGAAGCGCGCGTCATAAAACCGGCCATTACAAAAAGTGAACAGAAAAACTCGGCAAACGTAACCAGTATCAGAGATGCTGCGGGGCCAATCCCAATTGGATCACCAAATTGCAAGTTTCCGTCCAGAATTCTCATCAGTTTCGGGAATCCGTGTGTTAGCATAAGTGCACCGGCCCCTACACGTAAAAGAAGAAGGGCGATATCAGGTGATACAAATTCATTAATTTTTGGAGATGTTAACTTTTTAAACATTGTTTTTTGTTGATTTTTTATTGATTTCAAACAGAAACATATTCATACGGCTATATGATTCCCGGCGAATCTGAACTTTTCGTTTGTTCAGAATTTTATTTGTGAACTCAGCCTTATTTATATTTTTGAACCCGCTCATCGCTGATATTACCGCTCCAGTCCAGCCCAAATGCAAAGTCATAGATATTGCCTGCAGAGTCCTGATAGGGCTCCATATCCCTGGGTGTATCTTCAAACTGTGTTTCTACCGTTTGCATACCCGATGGCATTTGAAACGGCAATAAACCGGATGGTTCGTATTCTCCCGAAATGATCTCCAGCAGAGCCTGGTCCTGCACACCGCTGTGAATAAGAATGGCGTCGGCATTTTCTTCAAACTCATGAAATACCATCGGGTTTGCCACTTTAATCGTTACAATGACCGGTTTGTCTCCCATTTCCTCTTTCGTGGAATTTACAAGCTCCAAGTCGTTTACATTGGCAGCAGATCCCTTCTTACCGCGATAGCTGCGGTTGGTGAAATCTTCAAACGGACTGCCACCGGCAATGCTCTCCTCCCGGGCGTGCCCGGCTGTGTAATCTCCATACTGCAGGCTGATTGGAACGTATCCGTTCCCACCTGCTTCGGCATCACTTCGTAAATAGCCGTTCCCGCCTTTAGGGCTTTCGATGCCTACAATCGCAAAGTCTGCCTCTTCGGGACTGTTCACTACTGTAAAGTAACCGGCAGCAATTTCCGGGCTCACCAGGTTTTCCCATCGTTCAGGAATTATATTTCCAAACCAGTCACGGCTCTCGGGCAGGTATCGCTCCGGCATATACACCTTCAGATTTTCCTGAACCGGCAGAGCCTGCCCAATGTTTTTCAGCATCACCACAGATTTTAGCTGAGCTTCGTACCCCTCTCGCATAAAATCGGGATTTCCCACCGTTTCTTTGGTATTCTCCACATCCACGTATGGATTTTCGAACAGGCCCGTGTAAAACATATTTCTCAAGAGGCGCACGGCTGATCTCTCAAACCGTTCCCTCATATACTCTTCACCAAACTCTTCCACACCCATTTTGAACGCTTCCAGAACCGGCCCCATCTCATTATTACCGCCAAATTGATCCACACCGGCCGTAAGTGCTTTATAGTGACGTTCTGCAACCGTCATATCTTCCACGCCCCAGGGCTTTCCGCTAAATACATCGATCGCCCGGGCGTCTGCGGTGATCAGCCAATCTGTACAAACGACACCGTCGTATCCATACTTTTCGCGCAGCAGATCGGTGATAATGTATTTGCTATAGGCGTTTCCCACGTTTTCGTTATACACCGTATCTCTGTTGAACGAAATGGTGTAGTACGGCATCACAGCCGACGCTTTCCCGGTTTCCGTTTCCAGGTTAAAGGCACCATCCACGAACGGTATCAGGTGATCCTCAAAATTGTCACCAGGGTAAACGGCATACGATCCGTATGCATAGTGAGCGTCACGTCCGCCCTCCTGTGCACCCCCACCCGGCCAGTGCTTCACCATGGCATTTACGCTTTGATATCCCCACCCTCTTTCAACCACTTTATCCGGTTCTGAGTATTGAAACCCATCCACATAGGCCCGGGCCATATCGGCCGCAAGCTGAGGATCCTCACCCATGGTGCCGTCAAAACGGCTCCAGCGGGGTTCCGTTGCCAAATCTATTTGTGGCGAAAGTGCCGTTGTAATTCCCAGTGCGCGATATTCAACCGATGCGATCTCTCCGAACCGCCGCATCACGGCCGGATCAAATGTAGCCGCGATTCCAAGAGTGCCCGGCCACATAGAGATGTCACCTCCCGCTCCGGCATTGTATTCGGCATACGAATCACTTCCGTGTCTAGGGTCAGAGCTGGTATTCGATGGAATTCCAAGGCCCAGCCCCTCAACCAGTTGCTGCATTCCGTTATTCCATCGAGCGGCAACCTCCGGCGACTCCACACTTGTGATGAGAACATGGCGCAGGTTGTCGTCCGTTAAAAACGTCTGCTGCTGATCGGTCAGATCCCACGGATTAGCTGCACTTTCGGTATATTCCGCTCCGTTGTAGGTGCTCGGACCTCCAAACCCACCACTGCCGGCCGGAATCGCCTGATGTCCGCTGTACAGCATCAGTCCGGCAATCTGCTCAACACTCATTTTTGATGACAGATCCTGTGCCCGCTCCTCTACTGAAAGCCTCCAGTCTTCGTAAGGGTCCAGCTCTCCGTTCTGGTTCAGATCTTTAAAGGCGTATCCATCAATCTCTAAAATAGTTACCCCGGAGGTTGAAGAATATCCTAATGTGGATCCACCTCTGTTTTCCACAAAACGAAGGTCGCCACTTTTGGTTTCTGTCCATTGCGGTCCGTTTGAACAGGAAGTAAAAATGAATACGAGGAGTAAAAATGCAGGGCTGATTTTCATTGCCGGACAACTACAGGTTTTTAAGGATATCATTGATTTTCTGCTATATGAAGTTTACAAAGTAATTCTGAAGCAAATTTGAGGAGCTAATTCCTGAACTCTTCTGCAATAAATTTCAGTGCCAGTTCGAGGCCGCTCTGCCAATAGGGCCAGGTGTGGGCTCCATCGCGAACAAGAAATTCGAAATCCACATTTTTGCTGTTCATGATGTGCACAAGACTGGTATTTTGTTCAAGCAGAAAATCGTCGTCACCACAGTCTATCAGTATTGCGGGCAACGGAATTTCACGATTGCCGTCTGGAGACCACTGCTGTGGGCTTCGTTCAATTGGCTCCATATTACTGAACATCTCGTGGAGGGAGTGCTTTTTGTAGTTTTCAGGTAAATTTTCATCATTATACGGTCCCCAGGTTTTGCCATGAAACTCGCGATCCCACTCGCTCCTCTCCTCTTCGGGAACAGGGTCTACCTTTAAAAATGCACCGCTCATTGCGGCTACCACGCCAAACTTCTCTTTATATTTTACTCCGTGATACATGGCACCATATCCCCCCATTGAAAGGCCCGATATTGCCCGTCTGCTTCTCTGAGCCGTAATTCGGTATCTCTCCTCGATATGAGGCATAAACTCTTCGTGGAAAAAATCTTCCCATCGAATCGATTCATCGTAGTTATTAATATAAAAGGCATCGTAAAGTCCCTCGGGCATAACAATAATCATTTCCGGAACTTCCCCGCTCGCCATTAAATCACCGGCAATTCTGTGCATTTCACCCCAGTTAATCCAGCCCTTATGATCGTCGGTCATTCCATGCAGAAGATAGAGTACCGGGTATTCTCTGGTTGAAGTGTGATAGCTCTCAGGCAGGTAGATTGAGTAGGGCATTTCCCGGTCCAGAATCTCACTCTGTACGGACTGCGAAATATCGACGGTTCCAAATGGCTGCGCTGTTGAAACGCACGGAGCCGAAAGGTAAAACATGGCTACAATAAGAAAAGAAGATGCTGTTTTTGCGGGCATTTTATTATGTTTTAGAAGTTATTTGACTGAATCAGTTAATAAAGAAAACTGATATAAACCCATTATTGATAGGTTGATTTTGCACAAACTGTAACATCAAATAGAAATATTTTTCTATTGTTACATATTGTAACAATAATAGTATATTTTGCTCAACCCAACAAACTGATATTACGTTTACGGAAGGTAAAAGAGTTAAAATAACCTTTTGGCCATGGCTGATAAAAAGAATCATAAAAGAGTACAGAACACAGAAGAACCTGACTGGGATACTTTTATGCCCGGCATTTCTGTTGACTGTGCCATCTTTGGTTATCACGATGAAGAGCTTAAAATTTTGATTCTGGAGTACAAAAACTCCGGCATTTTTGCTTTACCGGGTGGCTTTATCCGGAAAGATGAAGAGCTTGCGGATGCCGCCAACAGAATTCTTTTTGAGCGAACCGGTCTGTCTGATATCTACCTGAATCAATTCCACACCTTTGGAAGTTTGGCGAGAGCCAGTTCTGATCCTATGAAAAAAGTATTGAATGAGAATAAGCATTCATTTACAGACGATCATTTCTTATTACAGAGGTTTATTTCAGTCAGTTACTATGCTCTTGTGGATTTCAGAAAAGTAGAGCCGGTGGCCGATTTGCTCTCAGACAGCTGTCGCTGGTACGATATTCACAATCTGCCTGAACTGATGCTGGATCACCATCAAATCTATGAGACAGCGCTTCAGCATTTGCGTGATAATATCGATAAACCTCATGTGGGGCAAAACCTGCTCGATGATACATTTACAATGGGCGAACTTCAAAGCATGTACGAAACTATACTGGGAGAGAAGCTGAAACGAACAGGATTTCACCGGAAAATGATGCTATCCGGCCGACTGCAACGCCTGGGGAAGAAGAAAACCGGTAAAGCGCATCGTGCGCCCTATGTGTATGCATTTAAAGAGTAATAGCAGATATACGGGTTTCAGAGATCCATTTTTACCTCTGCCTCTGCCGTATCATATTGATGAGCTGCGTCACCTGCTGATTTCCGGGGAAGATAAGTTCCAGCTCCTGCGCCTGTTCGAGTGCCTTCCCGTACTCCTCCTGCTGCATATAAAGGGTAACCAGGCCATACCGAAAATCTCCATTGCGGGGTTCAAGCCGGATGGCCTGTAAATAGCCCTCTTCAGCGCGGTCAGCATTTCCAAGAGTTTGATGCGCCACAGCCAGGTTATAAAAAACGCGGCTTTGCTCTGGCAGAAGTTCGGCTGCTTTTTCAAAATTTTCGATGGCTTCAGGCAGTCTGTCTTCTTCAGCAAGCAAAAGCGCCAGGGAGTAGTAAGCCTGTCCATATTCCGGTTCCTGTTCCGTCACGGTTCTCAGCAGCTCTTCAGCTTCCGCATTTTCACCTTTCCCGTTCAGAAGATATGCTAGATTGATGCGTGCAGGATTAAAATAGGGATCGCGATGTAAGGCTGTTCTGTACGATTCTATCGCTTCATCAACCCTGCCCTGCTGCTCCAAAAACTGTCCGCGGTTCATCTCGCCCTGGGGGAAGTAGCGGCTCACTTCCAGACTTTCCACATACTCCTCCATGGCATGCTGAAAGTATCTGCGGCTGAACTCATCAAAATCATCCTCTGAAAAATCTGCCAGGCTGCGAAACGCAAAAACACGTACCGACCGGACATCGTCATTTAAAGAGCCGGTTAAAACCAGGCGCTTCATTTCCACAGGGAGTTTTTCAGCCGCCTTAACAGCACTGGTGCGAACAAGTGCTGATTCTGACTGAAGGGCTGCACGGATAACATCATTGCTTCTGCTATTTGGGAACTGCCCGGCATACCAGACCGCTGTAGCCCGGACTATTTCGTTCTGAGATTTATCCTCAATCAGGTCATTCAGCTCCATTTGTGATCCCGGCTCGCCTGCATTTACCTTCAGGAAAACATCCGAAAAGTGCGGAATCCGTTCACTTCCGTACCACTCGTTTACGGCCTCAGCCGCCCACTCCGGGGTTTGATCGGTATGACAGCTGTTACAGGCATTCGGTGTACCAAACTGTGCGCTCTGATCCGGTCTTGGAATCCTGAAGCTGTGATCACGACGGTAGTCGTTTTCCATATAAATCCGACCATCCATATGGCAGTTTATACACTGCGACTGCTCCGTATTCGGCTCGTGAAAATGGTGCTCAGGCGTATTGTATTCAGGTTCATGGCAGGTCATGCAGAGTTTATTATCGATCAGCGGTTCCTTCAGCTCCAGCGTGTGCGGGTTGTGACAGTCGGTGCACTGAACCCCCTCGGTATACATTTTACTCTGCAGAAATGACCCATACACGTATACCTCCCCGCGAATTTGACCGTCTGCGAAGTAGTTGCCGGGATGAGGAAGCTGAGGATCAAAATGATCGAGGTAGTTCTCCCCGTGAGTATATTCATCCGTCAGTTTTTGCCGGAGAGAATGGCACGGTGCACATGTGTTAATCTCTTCCATTTGAGAAGTAAACCGACCGTTCAATACATCTTCCCGAATCCGTTCCTTTGATGCATTGGCTCCATCGGGAGTACTTACGAACTCTACGTGATTTTTACCCGGACCGTGGCACGACTCGCAGCTTACATCAATCAAAGACCATTTGGTATGAAAGGAGTCTGTATCCGGCTCAAAATTCTGCTTTAGATTGGTTGAGTGACAGTCGGCGCACATGCTATTCCAGTTCATGGATCCGCCCTGCCAGTGCATCCAGTCGTCAGATTCATACTCTTCATCAGGCTGCAGCGAAAACCATCGGTTTTGCTCCGTATCCCACGCAATATGCAGCGCCTGCATTTTACCGTCTCCAATATCGATCAGGTACTGCTGAAGAGGCTCCCAGCCGAAGATGTAGTCAATTCTATAGGTTTCAGATTTTCCCTGTTCGGTAGCATCCACCATGTAGTCTGACCCGTTTTTGTAAAACCGGTAGCTGTTTTCACCCTGTGAAAACTCTGTATTCTCAAAATCACCCCGCACGGCTTCCTCGTCAGCTTCGGCGATGGCGTAATCGTGATGTGACCCTTGCCAGTCTTCCCACTCCTGTGCGTGGCAGGACTGACAGGTTTTATCACCCACAAAAGCGTGATCCCCTGCCATCTCAAATACCCCCTGCTCGCCATCTGTCTGTTCTTTATCAGGCTGGCTGCAGCTGTAGATGATTCCAAATGATATTAAAAAGATTCCCATCAGGGTAATCTGAAAAAGCGGAGTAAACCTTCTGTTTAAATAATTGATCATCAATAATAGCCGATTCAGCTTGGTTTTATCTGACTCTTGTTACTGTTATTTGAGAGCAGACTCATATTAGCACCGGATGCACCTTTACTCTGGCAGAAGCGGAAATAATTCCGAGGGAGTATGCTCCCGCTTCATAATTAGTTCCATCTCTTTTACTATTTCCGGAAATTGATTTGCAACATTGTTCTGTTCACGCAGATCAACATCCAAATTATAAAGTTCAACCGGAGCATTTGGATTTTCTTTCAAATTTAGCCGTACTGCTTTCCATCTGCCCATACGTACAGCCTGCTGCCCACCATACCCTGGAAACTCCCAATAAAGATATTCATGTTTTTTTTGATCCTCGTCAAGCCCTTTAAGTACGGGTAAAAAACTGATGCCATCCGAATCATCCGGAAGCTGAAACCCTGTAATTTCACTCAGTGTAGGCAGTACATCCCAAAACGCTGAAAGATGTTCACTGACACTTCCTTCAGGAATGTAACGCTTCCAGGCAGCAATCATTGGAACACGGATGCCCCCTTCCCGCAAAAATCCTTTGCCCCAGCCATATGTACTTTTAAAAGGAGCTGCACTGTCGAAATACTCCGGATCTACCCCGCCGGTAAATGTAGGGCCATTGTCACTGGTAAATATAATCAAAGTGTTTTCATATAAATCCTTTGCTTTCAACTTTTCAACAATTTCCCCGACTTGTTCGTCAAGGTAAGAAATCATGGCCGCATACGTCGCATTGGGATACCTTACGGGGACATAACTTCCGCCGGGATAAGGTTCTTCTTCACCAAATTTATTCACGTAATAGTCGATCCAGCGCTGAGGTGCCTGGAGTGAGACATGGGGAATGGGCGTGGGCAGATAGAGAAAAAAGGGACTTTCACCTTGCTTATCAATAAACTTTATAGTTTCTGAATGCATCAGTTCTGCTGCATAATCGGGCTGTTCGTGATACGGTTTATAGCTAACCGGATCATAGGGTGCTGCTTCTTCAGGCAATGACTGATGAGGCGGTACAAGATCGTTATCCAGATAGACCCGCTCTTTATTTTTCCAAAGGTGAGTGGGAAAGTATGTATGAGCCTGTCTCTGGCATAAGTAGCCATAGAAAAAATCAAATCCCTGCTCGTTTGGATGGCCGGAAGAGCAAGGGCCGCCCAGACCCCACTTTCCAATCGCAGCGGTTGTATATCCCACACTCTGCAGAAGTTCCCCTAATGTTACTGTATTTGATGGAATGGGTCGCTGCCCCTCCAAAGACGGGTTCTCTAACATTTCAGCGAAGCTTCCAATATCTCCCCGTTGCGGTAATTCGTCATTACCCCGGATGTAGGCATTCCCCGGATGTTTTCCCGTCATGAGCATGTATCTAGAAGGGGCACAGACCGCTGAACCTGAATAGTGCTGTGTAAACTTCATTCCCGCAGAGGCAAGACCATCAATGTGTGGAGTTTCAATTTTTTCCTGGCCGTATACTCCCAATTCACCATACCCCAAATCATCGGCAAGGATATAGATAATATTGGGCGCCCTGTGATCTGCAGAGTCAGATCTCTCATTCTGTGATGAATTCTCCATACACCCCGATATACCTGCCAGCAACAGTGCTAAAAATAACGGAACTATTTTCACGCAGAGGCCCGCTGATTGAATCGCAAAGTAACGCTGAGTTCTCAACAATTTATAACCTCACTGCGTAATATTATTCCTGAGAAGGGCAACCGTTTCTGTGTGGCCGTTGTTTTCTGCAAAATCTGTGGCTGTCTCGCCGTCGACATCCTCTGCACTCGGATCAGCACCATGTTCCAGAAGTAGTTTAACCACTTCACTATTTCCTTCCGCTGCAGCATACATCAGGGGTGTCCACTCTTCCACAGAATCAGAACGTTTGACATCCGCACCATTTTCAAGCAGTAAAGAAACCGTCTCTGAAAAAGGACCGCTCGCAGCGAACATCAGGGACGTGCGTCCTTCATCATTCTCCAAATTTACATCTGCTCCGTTTTCAATGAGTAATGCAATCACTTCATTATGTCCGTTAAAAGCGGCAAACATGAGTGCCGTCCGCCCCAATTCGTCAGTATCATCCACAGATATACCCTGCTCAATAGATTCGTTTACAGTCTGCAGATCCCCGCTGAGTGAAGCCCCGCGTAAATCGCCGGCAGTCCATTCATTCACAGCAGGTTGCTCTGCCGGGCCTGTACTCGACTCATTTTCTTTCTCATTGCTTTCACACGAAAGCACCATAAAAGAAAAAACCAGTAACACGGAGAGCGTCGTTTTCATAAGATTCATTGTGAGTAATTAATACCGTTTACGTTCATCCTGCTGTCCTGCTGAGGGCCTGCGAAATTTGACATCTGTGGCGCCATTTTCCTCAAAAATATCGAACATCCTGTTCCGCATTCGGTTTACACGCTCTCTGTGCTCAGGCATATTTATAAGGTTTACCATCTCTTTTGGATCGGTTTTAAGGTCGTATAGTTCATTCTTATCCCAAACTCCGTGATAGTAGATATATTTGTAACGGTCATCGCGAATGGCGTAGGTGGTCGGCGTGTGTGGGAATGAGTTTTCCCAGAAATATTGGTACACAAACTCCTCTCTCCAGTTATCGGCAGGCTCCCCGGCAAGCAGCGGCAGAAAAGACTGGCCATCCACTACATGATTTTGAGGCATAGCCCCCCCGGCGAGATCCAGGATGGTAGGTGTAATATCGATATTCATCACATTTTCTTCTATAACGCTCCCCGGTTCAATAAATCCCGGAGACCAGGCCAGCATCGGAACACGCATCGACTCTTCATAGGCCTGCCGTTTATCAATGAGACCGTGCTCGCCCAGCATAAAACCGTTGTCGCCCATATAGATGACTAGCGTCTCATCAGCAAGCCCGTTTTCTTCCAGGTAGTTGAGAACCCTTTCTATACTCTCATCCACCGCCATCAGAGATTCACTGTAGCGAACAATAATCTCGTCCACGCTTTGGGGATGATCATCACGCCCGTGATACATATGTTCCACTCCATGCCAGCTGTAGCGCTGTTCGTATACCCAGTCTGGCTTTCCCTCATAATTCTGCTCAATATTTTTCATCGACTGTGGTTTTACAATGCGCACATCGGAGTACATCCCCTCATGACGCTCTGCCGGCTCAAATTCGGCGTGAACCGCTTTGTGCGACAGGTAGGCGAAAAATGGTTTGTCGGTATCGATTTCATCTAACCACTCAATCGTAAAATCTGTTAAGAGATCGGTTATGTATCCATCGTAATTACCCCGCTCGCCATCCACATTTAGTGTTGGGTTGTAATAGACGCCCTGCCCCAGGAAACTCACCCATCGATCGAAGCCCGGTTTAGGGTCGTCATGATCGTGGCCGATGTGCCACTTCCCAAAATATCCGGTCTGATATCCCGCGTCTTTCAGAGCTTCGGAAAACAGGGGTACACCTTCCGGCATCGAATTGTTATTGTCGACTACTCCGTGACGAAACGGGTACTGCCCCGTAAGAATGGAAGCGCGGCTTGGAGAACAGAGCGACGTGCTCACAAATGCGTTAGAAAGATGTGCACCCTCTTCAGCCATACGATCCATCGCCGGTGTTTCCAGAAATTCGGGACTATTGGGGTGAAATCCCATATAATCGTAGCGGTGATCATCCGCCAGTATAAAAATCGCGTTTTTTGGCTGGGCGAATGTTGTTGCGGCTCCGACTAAAAATAAGAGTAGCAAAAATGTAACAGCTCGATCTATACAGTACATAAAATTGAATTTTTATTTTGGTTCTTTAGTACATTCATCCGATAAGTGCACTCAACAGTATTTCCATCCATTACTTGCACACTCATCGGATGACTCACTGGTCACTCGTTAAAAAATTTTGCTTCATGATCTTCGGCAATTTTCAACAGCCGCTCTGCTACTTCCGGATAATCATCAATAACATTTATCTTTTCATACGGGTCATGAACCATATCAAACAGAGCCGTATCAATACGTGCCTGCTGGTAGAGACCAGGCTGACCGTCTCTCCCCCCAACCGGACTGGTTCTGTAGCCGTGCGGAACGTGCAGTTTCCATTTGCCGTCACCACTCATCACTCCCTGAAACTCTGTTCCGTTCGTGAATGCGTAGTATTCCTGGGGAGATTCTGATGCTTCCGACCCATGAAGCAGTTCCCAGACGTTTTTTCCGTCAATTTCATAATCGGGCAGTTCTGAACCTGTAAGTGCCGCGATGGTTGGCATTAAATCTATCGAGAAAAAGGTGCTGTGAGAGACGCTGTTCTTTTCAATCCCATTCGGGTAAGAGATAATCATGGGGCTCCTGATTCCGCCATCAAATGATGTGCCTTTTCCTTCTCTGAAAGGGGTTTGTCCGGAGTGGTTGGCATACGACAACCAGGGTCCGTTATCCGAAGAGAGTAGTATCATTGTATTGTCGCGCACTCCATTCTCCTCCAGGGCTTTTACTATCTCACCTACCGACCAGTCGATCTCCATTATCACGTCGCCATATAGACCTGTACCCGATTTTCCTTCAAACTTTTCGCTCACAAACAGCGGTACATGCGGCTGCGGGTGCGGAACATAAAGAAAAAACGGTCCGTCGCTGTTTCGGTTAATAAAATCGACCGACTCTTCAGTAAACCAGGTTGTAAACTCTGTTTGATGATCTGCCGTTACCGAATCAATTTCTATTTCCCCGTTTTTCCAGTAGTGCATGGGAAACTGTCCCCAATATTCGGGGTTTTCAGGATGGCCTGCCCACATATCGTTGGAGTACATTATTCCGGCCGTTTCATCGAACCCGCGATTGTGGGGCCGGGTTTCTTCCTGATCACCCAGGTGCCACTTACCGAAAAAGCCGGTAGTGTAACCGTTGTTCTGCAGCATTTCACCCATCGTCATAAAATCCGGATTGAGGCCACGATCCTTCGGGGGGTGGGCATTAAACAGGCCGTTTCGTTCGGGGTAGGTTCCCGTCATCAGTGCAGCCCTGGAGGCCGAACAGATCGCCTGAGGTACATAGAAGTTCATAAATGTGCGCCCTTCCTCAGCCAAAGTCTGCACATTGGGTGTGGGATAGCGAGTTTCTGCAAACGGCTTAAAGTCGGCATAACCGGCATCATCCAGGAAAATAAGAACAATATTCGGTGGAGTGTCTTCAGAATAGCCTGACGACTGACTGGTTGTTTCACTGCATCCGGCCAGGGATGCCGTCACAAGTACACTCAGAAGTATGGGGTGGCTGAAACTAATAAGAGCTTTACTGATCTTTTTTATCATTTTTTTAAAAAATTGAATGTTGATCCTTTTACATAATCTTTGTTTTTCCGGATCGATGATTTCACCTTTAGTCAGGGCACTCCATGCCCCGGATAGAATTAATAAATTTCTGCAATGTTTACAACCCAAGTTTATCAATAAGCCTTTCAGAGGCCCGAAATATATATCCGGCAGCAGCGGCTTCATCGTTTTCAAATTCATCCGCAAACATTCGAATGGTGTTTTTGATCTCTTCCGTTATCAGATTTTCATCAAGAGTCTCAATCAGGTTTAACGCCCTGAGTTTTACGTGGCCGTCCGGGTTCGCCAGTGTTTCTTCGATCAGCTCCATCGCATCAGATGTTTTACCTGCAGCCAGAAGTGCTTCGGCAACGGCTGCCCTAACTTCACCGGATGGGTCATCGCGCATTTCCAAAATTTCTGATGAGTACTCACGGGCCAGATCTCCGCTAATCGCTATACCCATAGCTGCCCAGAACCGGACAGAGGGATCATCATGCTCCAGACGGCTAACCAGCTCCTCCTTACTGTTTTCTGGCTGATGAGAGGCCAGCTCCGCAGTTTCAATAATCTGTTCGATCGGTACATTGTCCTCGCGAACTGCTTTATAAAGCGGCCTGTCGCCCCGAACATCATCCAGAATCCCTTCCGGAATAAATCCCAGGTCTTTAATCTTCCGAACCCATTCGGAGTTCACCTGGCGCAGCCGCTCCAGATCATTTTGGTAAGCCGGATCATCTGCCAGGTTATTTACCGAATACGGATCTTCAGAAATCAGGTAGAGCTCCTCAGACGGTTTGGGTTCAAAAAACTGACTCTGAATAGCATTCAGCTTCCCTGCGCGATACTCCTTTTCCCAAACCTGCATGGTTGGAGCTCTCCAGAGGTACCATAAATACTGACCATAAATTCGCTGCGGCATGTAATTTCGCACATACAGAAATTTCTGATCGCGAACAGCCCGGGTAAGATCATACCTTTCGTCCATTCGGCCGCGGTACATATGGATATATTCCCGCGGTTCAGTCTCATATTTACCCAGAAACGGCTCCCCGTCCATAAAATCCGGCGGTTCGATTCCTGCGAGACTCAGCAGTGTAGCCGGAAAATCCACAAAGGAAACCAGTCGGTCAGTTCTGCTCTGCTCCGGCGCCAGATGTTCATATTTGGGCGGAAAATAGATAATCAAAGGAACCCTAAGGCCCCGCTGATTCATAAACCGTTTTGCTCCGGGAAGAGCTCCTCCGTGATCTCCATAGTAAAATATGATGGTATTTTCCGCTTCACCCGACTGCTCCAGTTCCCGCAGAATCTCCCCAACCTGTTCGTCCATCAGGGTCATCTGATCGTAATAGTGTGCCCAGTCTTTTCGAACCGTCTCGTTATCGGGGTGGTAGGGTGGCACAGGTGCATCATCAGGATCATGAATCAGGGTGTCAATGGAGTCGTGAAGCCTGCTTTCGTGGGTGGTTGTTATATTTCGGATATGAAAAAATGGCTGTCCCTCTTCCCGGTCGCTGTAGTGAGCTTCTGTGCTGGACTCATCCCAAACATCCGGCTGGTCAATCGTATTGTAATCCTTCTTCACATTGTTCGTAGTGTAGTATCCAAGATCTTTCAGATAAGCCGGGTAAAAACGAATATTATCCGGAACGGGATATACGCTACGCATATTTTCCGTTCCATATCGATTGGCATATGTACCGGTAATGAGCGTATATCGGGAAGGAGCACAAACCGGAGTAGTGGCATAGGCGTTTTCGTAGAGAACACCCGCATCAGCCAGCCTGTCCAGGTTGGGAGTGTCTGCATAATCGTCACCATAAGCCCCGAGAAATGCGCTGTTATCCTCGCTTGTAATCCACAAAATATTGGGCAGCTCTTCAGGCTGCAGGCCTGTTTCGCTGCAGCCAAATAGACAGATTCCTAACAGGAGTACGAAACCTGTGCTCTTGATGTATTGCAGGGTTTCATTTATAATTTGATCCATTTTGCCTGGTATTTAAACATTAACTTGAATTTGATATTAGTTAGATTCCCCCCTTCAAATTGGGACTAACCACATAAATAAATCCCCTCCTCGGAAAAGGGAATTTTCAGATCTCACTAAAAATTTAATCTGCATTTTCCATCCTTTCAGCCCATGTTTCCCACAACACTTGTAATATTGCTACCGTATCCGGATAATCAGCAGCAAGATTCTCTGTTTCCGTCAGATCGGTGCGCCGGTCGTAGAGCTCCCACTCATCGTCCCACTGCACTAACTTCCAGTTTTCGGTATGAACCGCCCGGCCCACACTCCATTCGTAGTAGAGAGCGTCATTTCGCTCAACAGAATCTCCTTTAAACAAGGGCAGCAGGCTGATACCTTCCATCGGATAGAGATCATCCCCTCTGTACTGCTCAGGGTACGTGGCACCGCTTATCTCAACAAGAGTGGGCATAATATCGATAAAGTGCAACAGGCTGTGATTGACTTGTCCGCCTTCACTGGTCATATCCGGCCAGTGGACAATAAAGGGTGAGGCCGTCCCGCCTTCATGCGAGTAGTTTTTATGTAGTCGAAAGGGGGTATTGGCCACATTGGCCCAGTCTTCTTTTAAGGATGCCCATCGGGTCATCGAACCAATTTCTCCCTCACCAATCTCTACAACTTCGGCCGATGCCCCGTTGTCTGAGGCAAACATCAGCAGCGTATTATCCAGCTCATCCTGTTCCTCCAGGTATTCAAGAATCCTGCCGATATTCTGATCCATCCGGTCGATCATGGCGGCGTAAACCTGCATCCTGCGAATCTGGTCTGCTTTTGTTGAATCATCCAGAGTTTTCCATTCGCGATAGGTTGGTTCTGATCGCGGATAACGATTATCCAGAAGTCCTGTTTTTAACTGCCTTTCATACCTCGCAATTGCTATTGAATCAAAACCGGCATCATACACTCCCTCATATTTTTCGATAACATCATCCGGTGCCTGCAGCGGATCGTGCGGAGCCTGGAACGACAAATAGAGTAGAAACGGATCGGTATCATTTTCATATCGCCCCAACAGCTCCAGCGCCCAGTCGGTCCATGTATCCGTGCCGTAGTAATCCTCAGGGGGTGTAAACGGTGCGGCAACAGAGTCATCAAACAGAAATGTACGCGGATAAAAAGCCTCCTTCTGAGCGGGGGGACCAGGGTCGAATGGCCGCTGTTCTCCCGGATTAAAATAGTTGGCTGCTCCATCCCGCAGCCCCCGGTAGTGATCAAATCCCCATTCGTAGGGATTATCTGTCCCGTGGTGCTTGCCGATATAAATAGTTCTGTAACCGGCCTCTTTAAGCACTTCCCCAAACATCACTGCACTGGTCAGGCCCCCGGGCGATTCGCTCATCCCAACCCTTTGGGCATACTGGCCTGTAAGAAGGACAGCCCGCGAGGGGAAGCATTTGCTTGTATTATGCATCTGGGTAAACCTGATCCCGTTATCTGCCAGGCGATCCAGATTCGGCGTTTCAATTTCTGAGCCGTAGGCACCAATGTCCGAGTAGCCAAGGTCATCCGCTAAAATAAGAACAATGTTTGGCCTTGGGTGTTCATCTGATAAATCACAGGAGAAGAAAGAGATCGATCCAACGATAATAAGAGATAGAACCAAGGTAGTTTTCATCTTTTTTTGCTATCGATGATTGAACAGATCCAAAATTAGAGTTGAGCTTAAGAGGATAAACCGATTTAATGAGTAGTTCTAAGAAAAGAAATAATTTGAAAGAGGAGAAATGGTTTTTAACAAATGCTTTTTATTTATTTGTAGTGTCCTTTGATTAAAAAAACAGCTTCACTGACTTTTGAAACCCATATTGAAAATTATTGGGTGTCAACCCTCGGTATATCGCCATAATTTTCAAAATTCCGGATGACTCACTCTTTCCTACTCTATGCGTTTACTACTTTGTGAATGATGCCAATATTAAAGCAAAGCATACTTCACAAAAATTTTTTAGATTTTAAACTGTTATTTACTTTGTATAAGCTGAAAAACTTATTCTGTCATTAAATTACAGTTATGCAAACATCTGTCGACATAGAAAAACTCTCCAGGGAAGAAAAATTACAACTCATGCATGAAATTTGGGAAAATTTGGTGAAAGATGAGAAACAGATAGAATCTCCTGAGTGGCACAAGGGTGTACTCCGTGAAACAGAAGAACGTGTAAATTCAGCAAGGGAACGTTTGGTGAATTGGCAGGATGCAAAAAAGGAGCTTAGAAAACGCTTCGAATGAGAATAAAAATTCTCGAATCGGCATTGGAGGATCTTTACAAGGGCAGGGTCTTCTATGAAGAGCAAGATATTGAACTGGGAGAATATTTCTTTAATTCACTGTTTTCAGACATCGATTCATTAACACTTTTCGCTGGTGTACATATCAAGGTTTTCGGATATTATCGAAAATTATCCCAGAGTTTTCCTTATGCCATATATTACAAAATTGAGGAAACAACTATAGTTGTGTGGAGAGTTCTTGATCTGCGACGCGATCCTGAATCGATCCGTGATGCATTATGATAGAAGAATCTTTTAAAAAAGTATTTCACAACTGCACCGCCAGCACGCTTATTTTGCTGCCAAACGGATTAAATAAAATGAATTAAGCCGAGGAAGAACCATCGCGGAGTTCTTTGATCTATAATTAGTATTGTATCCTCAGCACGCGAAGGACAGCTAATCGAAGGGTTCCAATGTCTGCCCTATTTTGGTTATTGCAAAATACTCGCCACACTAAAGGGAGCATTAATCATGCCTTGAAAGACAACAGACGTCTCACTCACCTTTCACGATATTCGTGCCACGGCATTAGTTTCAATCTGTTTATTTATAAAGTTGGCTCCCACCCGGGCTCATACTCACGACTCCAGAGCTGCATTACTTTGCGATCATAGGCATGACCTGATGATGTATCGACATCAAAGGATGACGCCCGCGCTCGGTATGCAATATTGGCCAGATGGCACAGGTGGGTGCTTTTGGCCCCTTCATCAATTGGAGAGTTTTGCCGGCTGGCCGTTCCCCGGATCGTATCCAGGAAATTGACCACGTGACGCGTTGACATACTTCCGCCTCCACCCAGTGCTGTTCCCTGCTCGTTTCCACCCGAGGATTGCTCACGTACCAGGTCGCCACCACGATCATAAAGCCTGTATAAGCCCCGATTTACAAAAACAGACCCTTCTGTCCCGTAAATAATCGTCCCCCTTCCGCTTCCATAGGTTTCCAGAGCGTTACGACTTTTTCCATCCCAGTTGATAACTTTATCATTTGGAAATCTGAATGTGGCGTACATGGTATCATACATCGTCCAGCCGTCGTCCGGGTAGTGTTGCTTGGCAGCATCCACATACACATGCTCCGGATAATCCACCTGCAGTGCCCACCGGGCGATATCCAGCTCGTGGGTTGCGTTGTTTCCGGTCTCAGCCGTGCCCCACTTCCAACCATACCAGTGCCAGTTATAATCCCAGGTATTGTGGTGATATTCCTCTCGGGGAGCCGGTCCCTGGAACAGATCCCAGTTCAGATCGGCCGGGGGAGCCTGCTGCACACGATTGGGTACCACTCCACGGGCATTATTGTAGAAAGCGACCGCTTTATAGGGACGGCCGATCACCCCATTATGAATCTCATTCATAATCTCAATGGTATGCAGGGATGAGCGCTGCTGGTTTCCCATTTGTACTACCTTATCATATTTCTTCTGAGCTTCCACAAGCAGCTCACTTTCACGCGGATTGTGACTGCACGGTTTTTCCACATAAACGTGCTTCCCAGCTTTCAGCGCCATGATTGCCCCCGGTGCGTGCCAATGATCAGGAGTCGCATCAAAAATGGCATCCACGTCAGGGTCTTCATACACGTTCCGGATATCATCCGTAAGTTTGGGCGTATATGAGAGTACATCCTTCAAGTCTTTTGCCACCTTGTCCCGCTGACTTTTCTTAACATCACAAATGTAAGCCAATTGGGTATTGTACGGCTCCGACAGACTTTCATAATAAGCACCAACACGGCGCCCGCACCCCATAAAAACTACATTAATACGGTCATTGGCTCCAATAATTCTTCCATAACTTTTAGCCGAAAACCCCAATGCGAGTCCGCCCGCTCCAAACGCAGCTTTTTTGATAAAATCTTTTCGTGTTCCCATAATGTTACCTAATGATTGATTAAATCCTTTGATTTATAATTTTCGGGCCTTGATACTGCGAAAGTGAACCTCGTTGCCATGATCCTGCAGCAGGATATGACCCTGTGGCCATCGGCCAAAACCTTCCCAATCCTTGTATTTACTGTAGGCCACCAGTGCAGCAAACATCTGGGAAAAGCGGTCGTACTCCACAACTTTCACATTATTAAGCCAGTGTTCTACAAGTCCATCTTGTGAAACTATGCGTGCCTTGTTCCACTCGCCTACACCGTTAAACGGTTTACCGCGTTCGGGGTATTCAAGATTTGTTGGCGCAATCAGGTCGTAAAGGGAGCCGACAGTCCGGTTCCCGGCCACACCCATTTCAGCATCGGGGTGCCGCTGGTCATCCAGTATCTGAAACTCATTCCCGATGGCTGAGCCGGGCCCCTGGTTTAATTCGGGATCCACAAAATATTTAATTCCGCTGTTGGCTCCTTCTGTGATCTTAAACTCCAGCTCCAGCTCGAAATCGCTGTACAGATCGGTGGTCACAATATCACCCGGGCCGGTCGCCTCGGCTCCGTCAGTCGACTGGATTGTCAGCACGCCGTCGTCCATTGTCCACCCGCTTTCGGGAAAGTGGTCCAGTTTAGCTCCGCGCCAGCCGTTGCTCGTCTGCCCATCCCACAGCAGGTGCCATCCGTGCGATTGCTCCCACTCGGTCAGCTGGTTTTTCAGGTAACTGATTTCACGAACCTGTGGATCAGGAGTTCGGCGGTGCGGGTCCAGATTTTCGGTCATAATACGGATATCGCGCCATTTAACTTCGGCTCCCATCAGCGCTTCATCACGAATGGAATGAACCTGCAGGCCAATAAATCCTTCCGCCGTCATATCATCAACCAGACGCGCACTCTGTATGCCGTTAATCCAGGTATTAATTTCGGAACCAACTGCCTCAATGCGTACCCTGTTCCACTGGCCAAGCTGAAGAGCACTCCGTGCTTTTTCGTTAACAGAGAGTGGGTAAAGCCATCCCCGCCGGGCCTCATCATAAATACCACCGCTCCATGCACGCTGCGAAGGATCCAGCTCCACTTGATATCCATGCACCCGGCCGTCCATATAGGACGAGATACTTTGGCTGCGGATTTGAACCCCCGAATTCATCTGAGTATCCATATAAACGTCAAATACAAGGATAAAATCCCCATACTCTTCGTCCGTTGTTAAAAAGGAATTCGGCGTATCGGGTACAGCACGCCCCACAATGGCATTATCTTCAACCCTGTATTCCGCCTCGCCGCCAAGCTGCGTCCACCCGTCAAGGGTTTCTCCGTTAAACAGCTCTTGCCAGCCATCCTGGGCCGGCAGTGTTTGTGGAAATACCAAAAGAAAAAGTAAGGGCACTGTTTTATAGATATGCATATCGATAAATTGGGTTTGAATAATATTTTGATGTTTTAGATCTATTTGGTCGGGAACGCGATTTTTATACCATTTTCATTCAGTAGATAGAAATAATAAATCCCACTTATTGCACATATCCAAGAAAAAAATTGTTATAAAATGTCTAAATCAATATTTGGTCAGTGGAGATTTTTTACAAAACTATCGTTCTGTTTTAAAATCATCTTTGATTCTTTTCGGGCTGACTTCCCCACCAGTTATTAACGGGTGAATAATCAGGCGACAGATATTCCAGTCGCTGCTGTTCCAGCCGGGGCAGCAGTTCATTTTCTACAGATTCCAGGTAACGGGCTTCAGCCTCAGCATCATACTGAGGATCTGCTGCTGGAAAAGCTGCACCCGTCATTTCAAGGTACTTTGTTAGTTCATTGCCGAGACGTTCTGCAATATCACCCTGTATTGAATAGAGATCCTCTTCTTCTCCCGGGTCAGATTTTAGATTGTATAATACTTCCGAGCTATCAGCGTAATATCGAATCAATTTCCAGTCACCATCCAGAATAACTGATGAGGGCCTGCCTCCCTGGTTTCCGTAATGAGGATAGTGCCAGTAGAGATACCGCTCTTCAATTTCCCCGCCCTTCAGAAGCGGCAGCAGGCTCACGCCGTCTTGGTGCTCATCCGGCCGCAATTCGGCTCCAACGAGATCAAGAATTGTAGGATAAAAATCGGTTCCTGTAACTGGCGTATCACTCTTTTCACCATTATTACTTAGCCACGGAACCTTAATGAAATAGGGGACCCTCAGCCCACCTTCGAATTGATACCCTTTCCCACCTCGGAGGGGTTTGTTGGATGTAGCGTAATCATCCCCTGAAGCAACCCCTCCATGATCAGATGTAAAAATGACAATTGTATTCTCTTTCAATCCCATCTGTTCAAGTTTGTTTAGCACCTGCCCCACGGCATCATCCATATGCTGAATCAAACCGGCATAAACGGGGTTGTCCTGAACCTGGCGAATCGGGAGAAAGTGCCCCATTTCAAACCCTTTTTCCTCAATTCCCAACTCCTCCGCCTTATTTCTGTATTTCTCCCAGTAGGCCTGAGTGGTTTGAATAGGCGCATGAACGGCGTAAAAAGAGAGGAAAGCAAAAAATGGCCGATCGCTGTTTTCTTCAATAAAATCAGATGTCTCCTTTGCCAGTTTTTCAGCAAGACTCATTCCTTCCTCATCCGTGTAATCTTCCATTTTCGGATTGTTGAAAGGCGAAAAGTAACCGCCCGTATAGGGACCACCGGATTCAAAACCACCCTGATTACTATCAAACCCGTGATCTTCGGGGTACGAGCCTTCACTGCCAAGGTGCCATTTTCCGGCAAAAAAAGTGGCATACCCCGCTTCTTTAAGTGCTTCAGGAAGAATTACGTATTCATGAGGCAAAGAACGCCGGTAATCAGGTGGAAGCAATTCTGTGTGCCTGCCCATTTCCCGCCAGTCCTCACCGGCAGGTGCTCCAATCCAATCGGTAATATCGTGGCGGGCCGGTGACTTTCCCGACATCACACTGGCTCTTGACGGGCTGCAGACTCGGGCTGCCGCGTAACCGCTGGTAAATATCATGCTCTCTGAGGCTAGAGAATCAAGATGTGGTGTCTCATAGAATTCACTCCCGAAAGCGCTCATATCATGCGCACCAAAATCATCTGCAATGATAAACAGCACGTTCGGTTTTTCAGGAGCTTTTGATTCAAACGCTTCTTTCGTACACGAAATAGCCGGCAAGCAGAGCACCGCTATGAATGCAAAATGTGCAGCAATCTTATTCATGAACTCTATTTTGACGTTTTCGTTATCAAAAAAATATAATTATCAATTGCTTGCTTAGAATCAACCCCCTTTTAAGAAGTAGCCGGTACCGAAAATGAAAGTCGGAGTTGAGGAATTTTTGCACGATACCGGTATTCATTTTTGCCGGTTTATTATAGGTAAACTTACGTTCTGTAGCTTTATGCCTATAATAATTTGTACTTTTCAACAGGTTGCAAAAGGCAATGAAAGCAGATGCCGAAAAAAGTCCCGGACAATCTCCTTGCCCGGGATTTTGCACTATCTGTACGATATGAGATAGCTCTTCCAGCTACGGAATACCTTTAGACTTGAATGGAACTTAAAAATACGGTTCTTCTTAACTCTGTTACTGTTACTACACATAAACCGGTCAAAAGTATTAAAACTTTTTTTAGATAACTCTCCTTAGTATCAAATTTCGTACTTCAGGTCCACATTTCAGTTTGAATAATCTATTTAACGCTCTCGCTGCATAATATAACCCGGGTCATCAGTAATGCTGAGAACAAAAACATGCTCTCCCGGTAATTCATCAGGAAGCTCAATGACCAGGTTTTGATCCTGCAATTCCCAGTTCAGAGGCTCTCCGGTTGCCAGCATTGAAATTTCTGCATCTTTACCAGGAATTACCCAGGGAATGGAAATTTCCTGACCATCAACCCTCTCCATCAGCATCAGGTATAGCCTGCCGTCTTTCCAGGTAAACCGTATCCCATCACCGGCAGATGTTTCTGCTTCGGCAGTAAACCACGGGCGGGTTCCATAGATCGCATCTCCGTTCACTTCAAGCCATTCCCCCATTCCAAGAAGTAAATTCTTTTGTACTTCAGGTATCGTACCGTCGGCTTCAGGCCCAACATTCAGCAGCAAATTGGCATTTTTCGAAACGTTATCCACAAGCATCTGCACGAGCTCCGTTACGGTCAAATAATCATCCAGAGACTCATTTCTGTTATAGCCGAAAGATTGCCCCATACCACGGGTATTCTCCCATTTTTGATCAATGAGCTCATCTATTACATCATATTCATACTCCTGAGTAAAGAAATCACCGAATATACCACGGACTTGTCCCCAGCGATCATTTACGGCCACCTCTTTGCCCCACTCTTCAGCCTGGTTGTAGTAGTATGCTATAATTTCCCTGGTGCGGAATACCTCCAAAGGCTGCAACCAATCACCATCGAGCCAAAGAACGTCCGGCTCATACAGATCGATAATCTCACGTATTTTTGCGTGCATAAACTCAATGTAATCATCATTTAGATAGTCGGGATGCGGCCCGGAATGCTCAGGCGAATAATAGTTTAGCAGCCCGTGATAGGAAGGCCCGTATTTCATGCCTCTTGCCCTCACAGCTTCACCGAGCTCTCCAATCAGGTCTCTTTTGGGACCCATTTCAGCGGCATTCCAGTCCGTTAATTCTGAATCCCAAAGCGGAAATCCGTCGTGATGTTCCCCTACCGGAATCACATATTTTGCACCGGCTTTTTCAAAAAGCTCTGACCACTCATCCGGATCCCAGTTTTCAGCCTTCCAGAGCGGTATAAAATCTTCATATTCGAAATCTTCTCCATAGGTTTCCCTGTGATAGTCGTATACGGCATGATCTTCCTGATACATGTAATTCGGATACCACTCGGCATACATGCCCACCGGAGCCCAGGCCGGCACAGAATAGACACCCCAGTGAATAAAAATCCCAAACTTGGCATCATTAAACCATTCCGGTGTTTCGTGCTTCATAATTGAATCCCAGTTAGGGTTCCAGGTTTGCGCCAGCACCGTTTGATTCGGAGCCTGAAAGAGAGATGATAAAATGAATACAGTAAAGAGTACGTAAAATATGTTTCGCTTTCCCATTTTGATCTGTTTTCGTGAATCTGTGTTTAATGCGTTTACCGGTTAAGATTAATTTGGAGAGTGTCCCCCTTTTCCCGAATGGATCACTTGGGGAGAAGGGTGCAATGGGGGATGATAAGTACTTGATTTCTTATAAATATTAAAAAATTGGTTAGAATCAATACTCATCAGGTCATCCCCCTGCTCACTCCGTTCGCTTCCCCCTTCGAAGGGGGACTATTCGAAGTTATTAATCCAACTGTTAAACGCGTTGTGTTTAACGTAATAAAGCAGCCATAATCCCCATGATACTTATTTTAAAAACCATTTATTATTTGAATCCCGGAAAAATAATTATCTACAGTAAAGAGTGTACTGACTCGTAACTTCAGAAAGATGAGCTAAGGGATGCAAAGAGATTCTCGAAGATATGTATAACATCTTTAGCCACTTTTTACTACACTCTTTTTGGATAAACATGCATTTTGAACCAACACTTTTAGACTCAATCTCTGCAGAAAATTAGGATGGAAATCACCATAACCGGTATCAAAATTAAAGACATTCGCTTTCCAACGAGCCGGTCGCTGGACGGTTCGGATGCCATGAATCCCGACCCGGATTATTCGGCTGCATATGTGATCCTCGAAACAGATTCAGACTATCAGGGCCATGGACTCACATTTACCATAGGCCGCGGAAATGAGATCTGTGTCCGTGCAATCCAGGCATTCTCTTATCTGGTTGAGGGAAAAAAGCTCAGCGATTTCACCACCGATATGGGAGCATTCTGGAAAATGATTACCGGCGACAGTCAGCTTCGATGGCTTGGCCCTGAAAAGGGCGTGATACACCTTGCTACGGGCGCAGTTGTGAATGCTGTCTGGGATCTGTACGCGAAAGCAGAAGGTAAACCTCTTTGGATGCTTCTAGCTGATATGTCGCCTGAAGAACTCGTAAGATGCATTGATTTTACCTATATCACGGATGCCATTACTCCGGAGGAGGCACTCTCGATGTTAAAAGAGGTTGAACCCGGCAAAGGAGATCGTATAGAAGAATTGCTCCAAAATGGATATCCTGCCTACACAACTTCGGCTGGGTGGCTCGGTTATTCGGATGAAAAAGTACGACGCCTGAGCCGGGAGGCGAAAGAGGAGGGTTACAGGCATTTAAAGATGAAAGTAGGTTCTGACCTGAAGGATGACATACGCCGTGCCGGTATCATTCGCAACGAGATTGGCACCGATATGAAGTTGATGATGGACGCCAACCAGAAGTGGGATGTGAATGAAGCAATATTCAATATGCAGTCACTGAAAAAATTCAACCCCTGGTGGATCGAAGAACCCACCAGCCCCGACGACATTCTGGGACACGCCAAAATTGGGGAAGCCATTCGGCCTGTAAAAATAGCAACCGGTGAACATTGCCAGAACCGGGTGATGTTCAAACAGTTGATGCAGGCCGGAGCCATCGATATTTGTCAGATCGACAGCTGCCGTGTAGGCGGCGTAAATGAAAATCTGGCTATCATGCTGATGGCTGCCAAATTCGGAATTCCCGTTTGTCCGCATGCAGGAGGAGTTGGACTCTGCGAATATGTACAGCATCTCTCCATGATTGATTATATTTCGATTAGCGGAACCAAAGATGGTCGGGTGATTGAATATGTAGATCATCTGCATGAGCACTTTCTGGAACCGGTAGTCATCAAAAACGGAGCGTATATGCCTCCGCAAAAACCGGGCTACAGTATTGAGATGAAGAGTGCATCACTCAAAGATTATGAATTTCCAAACGGAAAAATCTGGCGCGAAATATCTGAGAAAACGTAATTTTCCAGCTAATGAAGCAGACAATCAAAAAATAATATTTGTCGTTTTTTAGTTTTTGAGGCCGGTTTTTAACTGATAAGGTTCTCTATCAAATTTTAAATTTAAAAGAGAAAGGTTTTCAAAATCCATGGAGCTAAAAAATAAAACAGCTGTCGTAACCGGTGGTTCAAGCGGCATAGGACTGGCCATCGCCCGCCTGTTTGCAGTCAACGGTGCAAATGTTCATATTCTCGATATTGAAGAAGATGCAAATTTTGAGGGCCATCAAAATATCAAAATCCATCCCTGCGATGTCTCGAATCATAAACAGGTTCATAAAGTTATCGGTAATATCGCAGAAGCCCAACCGCTCGATATTTTAGTGAATAACGCCGGAATTGCCCACATCGGAAATATCGAACAGACGACCGAAAAGGATCTGGACCGGCTCTATAGCGTAAACATTAAAGGCATTTACAACTGTATTCAGGCTTCTATTCCATCACTAAAGAAAACCAAGGGGTGTATTTTGAATATGGCTTCGGTAGTGTCGCATGTGGGGATCCCCGACAGATTTGCCTATACCATGACGAAGGGAGCCGTATTAACGATGACCTACTCTGTAGCCAAGGATTATATTGATGATGGAATTCGCTGCAACTCTATCTCTCCCGCGCGTGTGCACACTCCGTTTGTGGACGGATACCTTGCTCAAAATTATCCCGGACAGGAGAAAGAGATGTTTGAAAAATTGTCGGATACGCAGCCGATCGGCCGAATGGCGAAGCCGGAGGAGGTAGCAAACCTTGCTCTGTTCCTGTGCTCAGATAAAGCAAATTTTATTACCGGAACCGATTACCCGATTGACGGTGGATTTATACATATTAACAACTAACTGTGGTTAAAACCTACAATAAAAAATTTTTCAACATGAAATTATTCAGATATGGGCAGCCCGGTGCCGAAAAACCGGGAATTGAAGTTGATGGAGTTAAATATGATACCAGCCCGCTTGCAGATGATTACAACGAAGAGTTTTTTAACAGCGGAGGGCTTGAAAGACTGAAATCTGAATTTGATCCGTCGAAGGCATCCGAAGTGGATAAGGACGCACGAATCGGGGTACCGGTTTCAAAGCCGGGTAAAATTGTTTGCATCGGGCTGAACTATATCAAACATGCAGAAGAGAGCGGGGCAGAAATTCCAAAAGAGCCTGTGGTTTTCTTCAAAGCCACGTCATCGCTCAATGGCCCGTTTGATCCGGTTATTATTCCCAAAAACAGTACAAAAACGGATTGGGAGGTCGAACTGGCCGTCATCATAGGAAAAAATGCGAGTTACGTAAGCGAAAAGGATGCAATGGATTATGTTGCAGGTTACGCTGTTCACAATGATGTGAGTGAGCGGGAATTTCAGCTGGAACGCGGGGGACAGTGGGTGAAAGGAAAAAGCTGCGATACATTTGCACCCATCGGCCCCTACCTGGTTACCAAAGATGAAATTGATGATCCTCATAATCTGCATTTATGGTTAAAAGTAAACGGAGAAACGTTACAGGATGGGAACACGAGTGATTTTATTTTCAATATCCCAAAAGTTGTCAGCTATCTGTCCCAATTTATGAGTCTTCAGGCAGGAGACATCATCTCAACAGGCACTCCCGAAGGAGTTGGACTGGGTTTTAATCCTCCAAAATATCTGAAGCCCGGCGATGTGATGGAGCTGGGAATTGAAGGACTCGGATCCTCTAAACAAACTGTGGCCGCCTATCAACCCGGATAATTCTGTATGAAAATCGACGCACACCAGCATTTTTGGAAATTTGACCCCGTCCGGGATCACTGGATTGATGATTCCATGGAGATTCTGAAACAGGATTTTCTGCCTCAGGATCTGGAATCTAATCTTTCTGATTCGGGATTTGACGGCTGTATTTCCGTTCAGGCAGATCAGTCGGAACGGGAAACCCATTTCCTGCTGGATCTTGCAGACCGGTTCGACTTTATCAAGGGAGTTGTTGGCTGGGTTGATCTGAAATCGACTAAACTGCAGGAACGCCTGGTTTATTTCAGTCAATTCGATAAGCTAAAAGGTTTTCGGCATATTTTACAGGGTCAACCAGCCGGTTCCATGCTCGATGAACAATTTGTAAATGGTATATCTATTCTCGGGAATACACGATTTCGATATGACATTCTGATTTTTGAAGATCAGCTTCAGGAATGCATCAAATTTGTAGAACTTTTTCCCGAAATGCCTTTTGTTGTGGATCATATTGCAAAACCGGTGATCAAGGAGAGCTCGTTTGAAAATTGGGCTGCGTCTATGAAGAAATTATCCGACTTTCCCCATGTTCATGTGAAGCTATCTGGGTTGGTAACCGAAGCCGATTGGGAACACTGGCAAGCGAAAGATTTAACCCCCTACCTTGAAACCTGCCTTGAGCATTTTGGAGCCGACCGGTTAATGATAGGTTCAGACTGGCCGGTTTGTCTGCTCGCTGCGGATTACGGAGAGGTGATTGGTATTATTGATGATTTCCTTCAGGGATTGAGCAATGAAGAGTATGAAAACGTTATGGGCAAAACAGCTGCCAGATTTTATCAACTATAATGAACCCGTAATATGGATTTACACCTAAAGGATAAGGTATTTATTGTAACCGGCGGAGCAAAGGGTATCGGTGAAGCTATTGTATGGGAATTGGTGAAAGAGGGGGCTATTCCAGTAATTCTTGGGCGATCTGAAGAAGCCAGTAAGAAGCTGGAGAAGAAAATCAAGGAAAATGGCGGTACATGCCTGAATGTGATCTCTAATCTGCCAAACCCGGAAGTCTGCAAAAAAACCGTTGAAGAAGCCGTTGAAAAATTTGGTGCCCTTCATGGAATCGTGAACAATGCCGGTGTGAATGACGGAGTAAGTTTAGAATCCGGAGGACCCGGTGCGTTCAGGGAGTCGGTCACCACCAACCTTATGCATTATTACGATCTTGCCCATTACGCTCTTCCCCATCTCCGGAAGACAAAAGGAACCATTTTAAACATCAGTTCTAAAACGGCGCTCACCGGCCAAGGCGGTACCTCGGGTTATGCCGCCAGTAATGGAGCTCAGCTGGCACTCACGCGTGAATGGGCGAATGAGCTTGCAAAATATGGAATTCGGGTTAACGCCATTGTTCCAGCCGAAGTGATGACTCCACAGTACAAAAAATGGATACATTCTTTTGGAAATACCGAGGCCAGGCTCCGGAAAATTGAACATCATATTCCGCTTGAAAATCGATTTACCACATCCGAAGAGATTGCCTCAACAGCGGTATTTCTACTCAGTGACCGAAGCTCTCACACCACAGGACAGTGGTTGTTTGTTGACGGTGGTTATGTCCATTTTGACCGGGCTTATGAGAGCTGACGCGGCCATTTTCGGAGAATCATATGATTTGTAATACGATAACTTTCGATTTTAAAACTGAACTTTTTGAGGGGCTGTTGCACTCTTGAAGGTCTCCTTATATCATGGATAACCTGAAATAAACATCGCACACTATGCGCAGCTCTGTTGTTGAAAGAAAATACCTGATTCCCTTCATCCTGGTTACCACCCTGTTTTTTATGTGGGGGTTAGCCAATAATATGACGGATACCCTGCTCGCTGCTTTTAAAAGAATCATGAGCATGAGCGACTTCCAGACCTCCTGGATACAGGTTGCGTTTTACGGCTCATACTTTTGTCTTGCCCTGCCAGCTGCAATCTTTATCAGGAAATTCACATACAAATCCGGAATTCTGCTTGGCCTGGGCTTTTTCATTCTGGGCGCCCTTCTTTTTTATCCGGCCAGCCAAACCATGGTTTACGGGCATTTTCTCACCGCGCTGTTCATTCTTGCAGGCGGGCTCTCCGTTCTGGAAACCACAGCCAATCCCTATATCCTGGCGATGGGATCTGATAAAAACAGTGTTCAAAGACTCAATCTTGCACAGGCATTTAACCCGATCGGGTCGGTTACCGGCGTTCTACTGAGTAAATTTTTTATTCTTGAAAACCTCAATTCGGCGGATGCTGTAACCCGGGCCGGGCTCAGCGCTGAAGAACTCTCTATGATGCAGCAGCAGGAGCTTTCCGCTGTTATGGGGCCCTATGTTGGAGTCGCGCTTCTTCTGCTCGGCCTCTGGCTGGTTATCGCCATCATCAAAATGCCCACGTTTTCTCATCACGAGGAATCTATTCACTTGGGTTCTACGCTGAAAGGATTATTTTCCAATGCCAATTATAGATGGGGAGTGATTGCCCAGTTTTTCTATATAGGAGCTCAAATCGGTATTTGGTCCTATACGATACGCTACGTAATGGCAGAAATAAATCTTGATGAAAGCGGAGCTTCAAACTACTACCTGGCGGCTCTGATCTTGTTTACAACAATGCGATTTGCTTTTGCGGCACTGTTGAAACGTTTCCGGGGCTCCGTTCTGCTTATCTGGAGCTCTTTTGCTGCTGTTTTTCTGCTTTTCCTGGTGATATTTGCCGGTGGATACATCGGCGTTTTGGCACTGGTTGGGCTATCCGGGTGTATGTCGCTCATGTTCCCTACCATTTTCGGTCTGGCTTCCCAGGGTTTGGGGCGGGACCGTAAAATTGCGGGTTCCGGTTTGATCATGGCCATTCTTGGCGGAGCGGTTTTGACCTCAATCCAGGGACAGGTTTCTGATCTGACAGGAAGTATTCACCTCTCTTTTTTCATTCCGATGATCTGTTTTCTGGTTGTAGCTTACTTTGGTTATAGTAACCGCAAAATTGCTGTTTCCTAAAGGCCTCTGTAGCGAAAAGTGTGAAATTTATCTGGTTCTATGGGAAAAATTGTGTCAACCTGTTTTAGTATAAGACCCCAACAGCATCACGTTAGGAAAAGATAAAGGCTGTGAAAAAAATAGCGGCGGTCGCGGAATCTCTGCTGCCTTTTATCTTTTAAAACCATTAAACCCTAAACTTGAAACCTTAAACCTAAAGACTCTCTATGAACCGCTACTGTTTTGCCCTGGATCTGAAAAATGATCCCGATCTCATTCAAAAATACATTGACCATCATCAAAACGTATGGCCGGAGGTTCTGGAGAGCATCACCGAGTCAGGAATTATTGATATGCAGATTTATAATGCAGGTAACCGGCTCTTCATGATCATGGAAACCATGGATAACTTCAATCCTGAAGTCAAAGCTAAAGCAGATCAGCAGAATCCTAAAGTACAGGAATGGGAAACATTGATGGATACCTATCAAAAAAGGCTTCCCTTTGCCACTGAAGGACAAAAATGGGTTCTGATGGATCGGATTTTTTCACTACACCATGCGTTAAATTCCTAACTCCATCCGGAATATTAGAGAAACAGAACCAAGAGGTCATTGGCATGAACCTTTGGTAAAAGCCACGAAAACTCAAAAGCACGAAAAAGTTGTGGTTTATAGTTTTAATGTCAGTTGGTGGTATAAATGAAGATAGCAGATATGCCGTGGGTACAAGCGGTCAACTACGTCAAGACTTCGATGACCAAGAGATGCTTGAGCCAGCTGAGAATAGTTATTTTTTATTTCAATACGGCCTTGAATCAATTGGCGGGTACAGGGTGGCTGATGGGTGACGCATTGAAAAATTTCATCAGCCGTTTAATAATTTTAAAAGGGTGTTTAAACTTTGCCGGCCTTGCCCCAATGGGATGCCAATGGCAAAGTTTTTCCGTCACCCGGCAGCACCCGCCGCCAAGTGATTCACAGCCTTGATTTTTCCCCAAGGGGATGCCTTGGCATCGTTCTTTTGTATCTCCTAAGGAGTCCTTTGGACAAGACAAAAGGACAAATATCAATTAAGGCAAAAAATTGAATTTTTATATCAAAAATGGATTAACCCCAACCACATTCAACGATAAATAAGTACCTCCAGCCGCCGGGGGCCATGAACTCCCTCAACCCGGCTCAGCTCGATATCTGAAGTTGCCGACGGACCGGATATAAATGTAATCGGCCTTCCCTCTTTTTTTACCGACGATTCAACAGCAGAAAATCCCTCGGGAATGAGCTCAACGATTTGCTCTTCCCGGACAAGGCAGAGGTGATAATCGGGGATCAATGTCAACGCCCGTCTTCCCTGACCTGCTCCCGCATCAAGAATTATTGTTCCTGTTTGGGCAACAGCAAATGCACAGGTTGTAATGACTCCATCCGATTCATCCAGTTGATGGTGAGAGAGTGGATGATTGGAGTCATCATAAAGAGGCGACACATTTTCAGGGATTAACTCTTTCAGGAACTCCTCTGGAATTACAAGGTTTTCCACGTTCTCCCTACTACAGCTCTCCGCAATAACTTTCTTTAAATCCTTCTGTTTTACCCTCTGTACCGTTGCTTTATATTCACCAACTCGTGCGGCAAACAGGTTCACAATTTCATCCTGTGGTAAGATTCCTTTTTTCAAATAGCCTCTTGATACTTCAATATCATCCGGTCCTTCGGTATCCGGCACGTCCGAAATTGCTTTTCGTATGGTTTTAAGCATTTCCTTTTTTGAATTACACATCGCGCTCACTCCACCACTCTCTGAAGGTTTGTTCGGGGATGGGTTTGAGATCCCTCATAGCCGTCCAGCCGGATAGTTTGCCCGGCAGCTTTGATATCATACCGTCCCTTACAAAAAACTTCTGTCCCGTTCTTGCCAGTTTTTGTCCGCGTTCGTACCTCTGTCGACTCCCGAAAGCCCGGGCCATCATCTTCATCCCAACACGTTCAGGGTCTGTTTTTTGCCTGATTCCTCCTTGATTATTTTTATGATCAACGATTTTACCCCGCAAATGAACCAGTACATCGGGAATGTTGATCTTTACCGGGCATACTTCATAACAGGCTCCGCAAAGGGTGGATGCGTACGGAAGTGAAGCCGCACTTTCATTGTCGAGGCCTTTTAACTGTGGGGTCAGGATGGCCCCGATGGGACCGGGATAAACAGAATGATAGGCATGTCCGCCTGTTCGCTCATACACCGGGCACACATTTAAACAGGCGCTGCAGCGGATACAGTGCAGGGTTTGCCGGCCTATTTCATCGGCCAGAACGTTTGAGCGACCATTATCCAGAAGTACCAAATGAAATTCCTGCGGGCCGTCTCCATCCGTCACCCCTGTCCAGAATGAGTTATAGGGGTTCATCCTTTCGGCAGTGGAGGATCTCGGAAGCAGCTGCATAAACACTTCCAAGTCCTTCCAGTTCGGAATGATCTTTTCAATTCCCATCACCGTTATCAGCGTATCTGGCAGGGTTGTACACATGCGTCCGTTTCCCTCCGATTCCACGACAGCTACCGTACCCGTTTCTGCAACTCCGAAATTAGCTCCGCTGATGCCAACTTTTGCATTTATGAATTTCTTTCTAAGATATGTACGGGCTGCTTCCGCCAGATCCTCAGGCCGGTCACTCAGCTCTTTTTGATCCAGTTTCTCCCGAAACAGCTCCCGAATCTCCGCCCTGTTTTTATGGATTGCCGGGACTAAAATATGTGACGGTTCATCTTCGGCCAGCTGCACAATCAATTCGGCCAGGTCTGTTTCCAGTGCCTGAATCCCCTCTTTCGCCAGGGCTTTGTTCAGCTTAATCTCATCGGTGGTTATCGACTTCACTTTAACGACATCCTGAACCCCTTTCTGTTTTACAAGATCCACAATGATCCGGTTGGCCTCATCCGCATTTAGAGCCCAGTGAACGTGTCCGCCCGCCTTTTGAACAGACGCTTCCATCTGAAGCAGATATTTATCGAGGTGCCGCATTACCCTTGTTTTGATCTGCCTTCCTGCTGTTCGAAGTGCTTCCCAGTCCGGCATTTCATCCACAACAGCCTTACGCTTTTCCCGAATAGTATGCGTAGCGTGACCAATATTCTTTCGAAGCTGCGTATTCGACAGATACGTATTAGCCGATTCCTCGAATGTTGGGTCGTATTTGGATCTATTCATCATTGATAGTTTTTTAATTTTAATTCCTCCCCTCTCGGGAGGGTAAAGCGTAATCATGACAGCGTAAGCAGTCATAATAAGCAAGGGGTGGGTTCACGTTCTGTCCTCCTCGACAAACGAAAAACTGTATCATCGTTCACAACACACCCCTGATAACTCCGCTAAACGCTCCGTTATCTGTCCCCTCTTCCCATCGGGATCTGCCATGGGCATTCCTTCGGGGCAAGAGGGGAGGTTTTCTATTCCTCCGTTGAGGCCAGTATCTCTGCAATATGAACCGGCTTAACACCACTTCGCTGCCTGCTTAAGGCACCGCCAATATGCATCAGGCAGGAGTTATCGGCGGCAGAACAGACTTCGGCACCGGTCTCTTTAATATGACGAATTTTATCGCCCAGCATCGCCATCGATGTATCTGCATTTTTTATGGCAAATGTTCCTCCAAAACCACAGCACTCCTCAGACATCGGCAGTTCCACGAGATCGATACCCTTCACATGTCGTAGAAGTTTGAGTGGTGCATCGCCTACTTTTAACACCCTCAGGGAGTGACACGTTGGATGATACGTTACCCGATGTGGATAGTACGCTCCCACGTCTTTCACTCCGAGTTCCTCAACCAAAAATTGGGTCAGTTCAAACACCTTTGGCACAATCTTTTTCACGTTCGCCTGTAGCTCCGGATCACCGGACCGTTCCGCCACTCTCCCATAAAATTCATGAACCATCCCCACACAGGATGCAGAGGGGGCAACAACTGCTTCAGCATCTCTGAATACATCAACAAACCTGCGAACCAAAGGAATGGCCTCCTCCTGGTAGCCCGTGTTGTAGTGCATTTGCCCGCAACAGGTCTGCTCAAGCGGAAAGTCCACTGAATGACCCAAACGCTCTAAAAGGCGCACCATCGACTTTCCCGTCTCTGGAAAAAGTGTATCGTTAAAGCACGTTATGAACAGAGATATTTTCATATTCGTCTAAAGTAGCGGGTAACGGGTATTGAGGCAACCTATACTTCTAAATGTGTGAGAATGTAAGCTAATACCCAAGCTCACTTTCTGGAAATAATTGAAGATTTTATTCGACCCTGGTTAGCATTAGAAGTCTTACGTCAGGTCCGGTGTTTCCAGGCAGTTGCAGGGCCTTAAGGGTTAGGTTCCCCCGGCCTGAATCCAGATAAATCGTTCCCATCTTGAGAGAGATAAAATCCTTGACATACGACTCCTGCCGCTCAATGCGATCGTGCTCCATTCCCCGCAGCGGCGGATTGTGAGCCACGCGAATGGTATCTGAAATGCTGTTATCTCCAAAAGAGAGTTCCAGAACCGGCCCCTTACTCTCTTCAGGAAGTGTGTAGTAGAGTTCGACATCAAAGGTGCCGCTTTCAATAACCTCTACATCCCAGGTAACACTATCCGACAGGGAGCTCCAGTTTCGGAAAAACGTATCGTTCGGAAACCGGTTCGACCGCTCAATATTCCCGTGGGGAATTGCGTCCCTTGCGGGAAGCTGTGTAGATCGGAAATCAGGATGGCCAACCGGAAACGGCCGATCGTCTTCATCCCTGTTTTTTAACTCACTCAGCACCTGCATCTCCCATTTTTCCAGTGAATCGGCAAGCTCCTCTGCGATGTCGGGGTACTGCGATGAGACATCGTTCTGCTGCCCCCGATCCTGTGCGATATCGTACAGATTTCCTTCATCATCAAGCCGCCACTCCTGCGACCTCACACTCGTCCTTCCATTCCAGTGACTGTAAATGAGCCGGCTATTCCAAGAACCTGATTCCTGCAAAAGCAGAGGCTTCACCGAAACCCCGTCTAACGGTTGGTTTTTCTCTACAGAAATTCCTGACAAATCAGCCAGTGTAGGCAAAATATCGATTCCTGAAGCGATCTCATCGATTTCAAGATTCTTCTGAATTTCTTTCGGCCATTTAATAAACAGCGGTGACCGTACTCCACCTTCATGAATGCTGCCCTTCCGCCCCTTCATACCTCCGTTCCACCGCCAGCTATTCGGGCCATTATCACTCATATAGAGCACAATCGTATTTTCCTCAATGTCCAGCTCCTTTAGTTTTTGATTGATACGCCCCACATTCCAGTCAATATTCTCAACCATCGCCAAAGCCGCGATCGAGAACGTGGTATCTTCCAGCTCAGGCTCACGATGGTGCATCTGAATGCCACGATCTTTTACCCCCTGCCACCACTCATCCGGAACCTGCATCGGGGAATGAGGAGTGTTGTAGGCGAGCATTGCAAAAAACGGCTCTTCCCGGTGATTTTCGATATATGTAATCGCCTTATTGGTAAAATCATCCACGATATACCCTTCTCCCTGAACCAGCCGGCCATTTCTCTCCAGGAGTTTGGGGCTGAAATAGTCGCCCCAGTGGCCCGAGGCAAATCCATAGAACTCATCAAAACCGCGTCCGTTTGGATGATAGGGATACTGCATTCCGTTGTGCCATTTACCGAAGATGCCGGTGGCATATCCCGCGCTTTTAAAAATATCGGCCAGCGTGGTTTCATCCAGGTTCATCCGTTCTCCGCCTGCTGACGTCCCGTGAACCCCGCTGCGGGGGTGGTAACGGCCCGTTAACAGCTCCGCCCGCGTAGGTGAACAGACCGGGCTCACATAAAAATTGGTAAACGAGGCGCCATCCATGGCGAGTGAATCGATATTGGGCGTTCGGATATTTTCGTTCCCGTGAAAGCTCAGATCTCCCCAGCCCTGGTCGTCTGAGATGATCAAAACGATATTAGGCATGCGGGATTCTTCACTTTTATTTGATGAAGTACAGCCACCAATTATGCATACCAGCAGAAGAATTACAACTCTATAACTTTTTGAACTTGCTATCATCATATTTTAGTGTCTCTGCTCCGGCAGGGGCTTCTCTTCAAAATCCGAATCGTTCACCCATCCGGCGGGGATCTCTTCCCCTTCTATGATGTAGCGGCGATAAAAATTGGCATCATTATCATTTACATAAGGATACGCATCAAAGATATATCCTCGTCCGAACATCCTCGGATCGCCCTGATCCTTGAGCTTTCGGTACAGCTCGGACTTGAGTTCCTCTTTGGTTTCGCTGTACTCCGGATCATCAGCCAGATTATGGATGGTGTTCGGATCCTTTGCGATATCGTACAGCTCCTCTGCCGGACGTTTCCCAAAATTCCGGTTCCAGTAGTGATACATACCGGAAGTTGTCCGGTGATCGAGTATAAAGGTTTTGGTCGGGCTGCCGTCGGTATTCAGATACCCGGTTTCAGGATTGCCGGAGGGCCAGCGCGTGGGCTCAAAATTCCGGATATAGAGCATATCACTTCTGATGATCCCGCGAATTGGATAACCCCAGTCGTAGGGACGGCCAACGTCGTGGCGTTCTTTGCCCAGCAACACATAGTCACGGTCTGGATTAATCTGTCCTTCATTTTCAGAAGTAAAAATATCAGTAAGGCTCCTCCCCACGGCGGGGTGCATTCCCGTATCCTCCCAGTTGAGACCCGCCAGCTCGATAAAGGTCGGGGCAAAGTCGGCAAAACTGACAAAGTCGTCTACAATCCTGCCCGGGTTTTCAATTCCATCAGGCCACATAATTGCAAGCGGCATATGGGCCGATAATTCGTATGTCTGGCCCTTTATTCGGGGAAACGGCATGCCGTTATCTGCAGTCACCACGACAAGAGTATTCTCCAGCTCCCCGTGCTCCTCCAAAAGCTGCAGCATACGCCCCAGGTGATTATCAAAATGCTCAATCTCGAAAGCGTAATCGAGCATGTCGATCCGTACCTCCTCCTCATCAGGCCAGAAATCCGGAACCGATTCAATATCAGAAACCTGTTTCCCTCCTTTTTCTATTCCGGAGCGATATTCGTAGGCACGATGCGGTTCAGTGGCTCCAAACCAAAAAGAAAAAGGCTGTCCGGCCGGGCGATCCTTCAAAAATGCCTCAAAATTAGCGGCGTAATCGTTATCTGAAATTGCATCCGTTGGCGGTTCGGCGCGGTGCTCATCATAGGCAATACCTGTGAGTGGGCGCGGCTCCCCTTCAGCCGTCTCAGCAATGCCGGGTGCCCACTTTTTGCCGGTTGCCCCGACAAAGTATCCGTGCTCGGCCAGAACTTCCGGAAACACCCTGAACTTTTGCGGAAAATAGGGCCAGTGATTGGCCGCCTCTTCCAGCTGCCACGAGTTGCGTCCGGTGAGTATGATGGATCGTGAAGGAGCACATTTCGGATTTGGAACGTAGGCTCGGTTGAATAATATTCCCTGTTCGGCAACGCGATCAAAAGCCGGCGTCTTTACCCAGTCCGTTCCGTAGGCTCCCGCGTGGGGAAATGACTGATCGTCAGAGATGGCAAACAGGATGTTTGGCATTTGGCCGGAGCTGCCGCCTTGTGCCAAAAGCCGGCAGGGTGTAAAAAACAGAAAAGATATCAGTATTGTTTTGAAAGCAGCTTGAATTCTCACAGTACATTCGATTGTTTCATTTAACTTTAAAATAAGTTAAGTCATGAATTCCTGCCGCGAATCAACCCGTTTACTCTCTACAGGATGCATTACCCGGTCCGGATCTGTATCGAGGTTCAAATAAACCCGCAGCCGTTATTTTATTCTTCTGACAGTGTGTATCCATTTTCTTCCAGGTACTGAGTTCCCTCAAAAACCGGGTGATCGTTGGCTTCGCCATCACTTCCCTTCCGGATGATAATAAAATTTTATTTGTAAAAGGGATTTTAACCGTTTATTGATGCACGCAATCATGGTATACCTGGATTTAGAAAATTATTGGCTAAAACAGTTCTTCAGGCAGAAGGTACATACATTCACATTCCCCGAACATCACCTTTTTCGGATCTCTGGGAAGTTCATTATTGGGCAGCCGGTCTCCGCTTATCCGGTGAAACTCATCCGGCGTCCGCAGTCTGGGAACTCCGTCATTATACTGCTCCATAAACGCCAGCAGCTCCCCTCTAAGCCTGATCAATTCATTCCTGTACTGCGGCATCCCGGCGAGGTTGTTCAATTCGTGCGGATCATTATCCAGGTCATATAGCTCCTCTTCAGGTCTCGGCAGATAGTAAAGTGCTCTTTGATCTTCACCGAGCTGGTCGCTTTGTTCAAGCCTGCGTATTTCACTGAAGGTACCGCCATTCAGCGCATCAGCCGGAGGAGTAAGCGGCAGATCATTAAAAAAGGTTTTGATGTATTTGAAGCGGCCATCCCTTACTGCACGAACAAAATTCTCATGATCGTGCCAGTGTGCCTGCCCGTAAATCCGATCACGAATTTGCGCATCCGGATTTTCAAGAATCGGGCTGAAATCCCTGCCTGGTGACGAATCAAACGATCCAACGCCCGCAAGAGCCAGGAATGTGGTGCCGATATCGATTACGCTGACCAGCGACTCGGTACGATTTCCCGCTTCAATCCTCTCGGGCCATTTTACAATAAAAGGCGTTTTGATGCCGCTGTCGTACATGGTCGTTTTATCCCTTGGAAACGGGCGTCCGTTATCGCTGATGAACAGAATCAGAGTATTATCGCTGACTCCCTGTTCTTCCAGTGCTTCCATCACCTTACCCAAGTAACTGTCCAGGCGGCTCACTTCATCATAGTAGAGTGCATAATCTTTTCGAACCTGTTCCGTATCCGGTACATAAGGTGGCAGAATCACATCATCTGGTGTATGTGGTTCATCGATAATCCCTTCTTCGTATATCCTGTGCGGATCTAATGCAGCAAACCAAAAGAAAAAAGGCTTTTCCATAGGACGATGCTCTAACATGGGAACCCATAGGTGGGCACCGCTGCCGTCATTTTCAGGCAATACTCCAACGGATTGTTTCAACTCGCCTGTACTCTCTTCTGCAAGCATGTGAAACCGGTCTTTCACCTGATCTCCCAGATGCCATTTACCGGCCTGACCCGTCCAGTAGCCGGCTTCTTTCAGTTTTTCAACAAATGTGACCTTCTCCCCCGGAAGAGGCCAGTGCAGCTGCTCGGCATCCGTTTGATGGGGATAAGTACCCGTAATAATACTTGCCCTGGAAGGACTGCAGGAACTGGTGGTTAAGTAGGCGTTCTGAAACATCATTCCATCGTCAGCCATTCTATCAAGATTCGGGGTTTGAATATGGGGATGCCCGCACGCCCCGCAGTCGTCCCAGGCCATATCATCGGCGATGATGAGGATGAGGTTTGGGGGATCGTTTTGCGAACCGTCCAGATCATTCAACCCGTGGACATTTTCAGCCGCTAAAATTAATCCAGCTAATACTGTAAGAATAAAGACAGGATTTAGTGCTGTTTTCATAAATATTTTTTTTGATTGAGTAGATTATGCAGTAGCGTCTGAATGTAGAAATCCGGCCTTTGTTATTGACAAATTTGAGTTTTCTGGCAGCGCAAAAATGACCTTATTGAATTCTAAATCGGGAATTGTGTTTATTCAGCCTGATTTTTGAAATCATGCCTGGACAGATATCCCCTGTATTATGTTTGTAACTGAACATTAAATATCATCAGTTGCCGGAACTCTGTATTTATCACGCAATATTTCAAGCTCATCTTTTAAGCGGATAACAGTTTCAGAGTACGCCGGATCACTATATACACTCTTCATTTCATTGGGATCAGATTCCAGATCAAACAGCTCCCACTCATCAATCTGGTAGTAATGAATGAGTTTATACCTGTCAGTCCGAACTCCGTAGTGACGCTGAACGGCGTGGGCACCCGGAAATTCGTAGTAGTGGTAGTAGATTGATGTGCGCCAGTCCCCAGGAGTGGAATTATGGGTTAGTGGAACCAAACTTCTACCCTGCATGCCTTCCGGAACTTCCTGCCCTGCAAAATCAATTAATGTGGGAGCTAAATCGATATTCTGGACTAAATCGCTGTTTTCAATTCCGGCTGGAATTCCTTTTGGCCATCTCATCAAAAGAGGAAATCGCAAGGACTCTTCATACATCCAGCGCTTGTCGTACCAGCCATGATCCCCCAGGTAAAATCCCTGGTCCGATGCATAAATTACAATTGTATTTTCTGCAAGCCCGTTTTCATCCAAATAATCAAGCAACCTTCCAAGATTATCGTCAACGGACACAATGGTAGACAGGTAATCCTTTATGTACCTCTGATAAATCCAGCTAAGAAGCTCTCTGCCCTCCAGACCTTTCTCCTCAAGTTCCCGGTAATAGGAACCATACACTTCATCCCATTTGCTTTTCTGTTCTTCCGTAAAACGTTCATATCTGCTTTCCCATAACTCTCCGTGTTGAGTATCCGGAATGCTGTCGGGGGGGAACTTCAGGTCCCAGCCCATATCAAAGTGGTCCATTAGCGTCATCTCCTGGGTTTTAACAGCTGAAGTCCTGCCTTTCCACTCCCCATCTGGAACATCCTCACTTACCTGTTCTTCAGGTAGCTCACCAGACCAGTTCGCGAAAAGTGTCTCCGGTTCCGGGATATCCACATCATCAAACATTCCCAAATCATCAGGATGTGGCTTCCAGTTTCGGTGCGGGGCTTTATGGTGATAGCTAACCATAAATGGCTGGTCACTATTGTGATTTTCGTCAATCCAGTTTATTACTTTGTCGGTGATGATGTCGGTAACATATCCCTCAATCTGGTGGGTCCCCTCCGGAGTTATAAATTCAGGATTATAGTAGTGTCCCTGCCCCGGCAAAATATCCCAGTGATCGTATCCCGTGGGGTTACTTTGCAGGTGCCACTTTCCAATCATCGCGGTTTGGTACCCGGCCTGCTGCAATATTTTTGGGAAGGTAAGCTGGGTTCCGTCAAATTCCTGGCCATTGGTCAGCTGGCCATTGATATGGCTGTGCTTTCCCGTTAAAAGTACAGCACGGCTTGGGGCGCAAATCGAATTGGTAACGAAGGCGTTACGAAAGAGTATGCCTTCATTTGCCAGGCGATCCATATTCGGGGTTTCAATGATATTCGAGCCATAGGCGCTAATTGCATGGCTTGCGTGATCATCGGTAAATACAAAAACAATATTCGGCTTGATACTGATTTTGTCTTCTGCTTGACAACCCGTTATTGAAACTGAAGCGAGAAACACCAATGCAGCCGCGACAATATTAAGTCTGTTTTTTTCTAACATGAATTACTTCTTATTTCTGATAAATACTATTTACCCTGCTGAATCAATATTGATTTCTTTCATCTGAAAAAAAATCTGACGGTCTTCTGAATCTAACATCCGGGATACAACCACCTGGTTAATCCCATATTGCTGGTGTGAGATCGATGTATATACTATTTTTCTCAATAAAATTTACTTGGCAGATAAGTATTTTATGGGTTCGATGGTTTGTTCTGTCTGCTTCTTCCATTTTTGTCATACTCTGACAGTTTTTGCATTAACTGTTCTACAATTTCCGGCCGCTCATTCCAGAGATTATTAGTCTCTTCCAAATCCTCCGCAAGATTATAAAGCTGGCCTTCCGGCCCTCCGGCTTCCGGCTCGACAACAGCAGGATCTGTAAATCCACCCGATCCAAGTGCCTCAATCAACTTCCACCGGCCATCCTGAATAGCCCGCACGCCACGGCTTGATATACTTACCACAGGAGGCCGAATCGATTCATTCTCGGGATGATCTCCCGTAAGAACCGGAAGGAGGCTGAAGCTATCTTCGCCCGCATCATCCGGCAGTTCTTTATTTAGGATGTCAGCAAATGTAGCCATCAGATCCGTGAAAGAGATCGTCTGATTGGATTCAGTGCCCTTTTCAATAACTCCGGGCCAGCGGACAATAAAGGGGACCCGATGGCCGGCTTCATAAGCATCACCTTTCATGCCCCTTAAGCCACCTTGAGAATCGTGACCAAAATGCTCTTTGTCTTTATCGAACCAGACAGGGCCATTGTCGCTGGTGAAAATTACAAGAGTCTCATCAAACATATTTGCCTCATCGGTTGCCGACAGAATCCTGCCAATCTCAGCATCCACCATCGCCATAAAATCACCGTACATTCCGGCATCGCTGACACCCTCAAACTCTTCTGTAGGCAGCCAGGGGGTATGAGGAGCCGGATAGGCCAGATAGAGAAACAGAGGCTGATCTTGGTTTTCAGAACTATGGTTTTCTATCAGCTCAATGGATTCATCCGTAAAGCGCGGCAATACATCAATCAGTTCCATGTCGGGAGCTATTCCTCCCTCTCGCCAGAATGCCCCCTGGATATCGGTCCATATCCCGCCGCTGAAGTTATCATCCACGCTGTCTGTGGGCGGAGCCACTATTTTATCATCCCGTATATAGAAATAGGGAGGAATATCAGTCGAAGCCCTGATTCCAAAAAAGGAATCAAATCCGCGATCAAACGGACCGCCAGTTAGCGGATGATCGGGATCGTATTGCCGGTATGCCGCCCGAGTATTATTTCCGTTCTGCGGGTCACCCGATACCAATGGATCTGTTGTATGAGATTCATCAAAGCCCAGGTGCCATTTCCCCACCATAGCAGTCCGGTACCCTTCCTCCTGGAGCATAGATGCAATCGTCATTCGATCTTCATCAACCACAGGCTGATTGGGCCACACGCTGGTATCTGTCCGAAACGGATAGCGCCCTGTTAACAGCCCATACCGGGATGGGTGACAAACAGCCCCCGGTGCATGAGCATCTGTAAAACGCATCCCCTCTTCAGCTAATCCATCAATGGTTGGTGTAGGGATTTTAGAATCCGGATTGTAACTGCCTATATCGCCATAGCCCATGTCGTCTACGAGGATGAGGATGATGTTGGGGTTGTCAGAAATTGAAAGGGATAAGTCATTAGGAGAGCTACAACCACTATTCAAAAAAATAGATATAATTAAAATGATTAAATATTTTTGTGAGAGAAAAAAATATAATCCAGACATAATGTTCTTCAGCTTTTAAATTTAAAATGGCAAAAACTTTAAATGGGTTTATTATTTCTGAAATGTGTAATGAGCTCTTGTATTCAAAGGCATTTTCATCGCCTGTTCGCTGGACAAAGCTCCTACCCGTTTAGCCCAATCCTCATACATTTCTGACACTCTTCTAACTTTCTCGGGATACTTTTTAACCAAATTATTGGTCTCTGTTCTATCGGCACGAAGATTGTACAATTCCCAACTATCCCCCACTTGAGCCACTAATTTCCAGTCACCTTCTTTCAAAAAACTGTTGCCGGAAAATTTATATAATATAGGAGAACGATTCCATTCCGTGTCTCCCTGAAACACCGTGTATAAACTCTCTCCTTCCATTGGCAGGATCGCATTACCCCTGAATTTATCAAGATATGAAACACATGTGATATCCAACAATGTAGGCATAATATCCAAAATATGGCATAATGAACCTGATATCATACCTGCCGTGATTGCTTCAGGCCAGAGAGCAATCATTGGGGTTGAAATACCACCCTTCGTGTTTCTACTGCATATATTTTCTAAATGGTGTAATTCATACAATAGTCAATCTTACAATATGCCAGCTTTCGAAATCAGCAGCTCCCGGCATTTTATCAGATCTACTATTAAAATCAAACGAAGTAGCACCATTATCGGATATAAAACATACCTACAGTATTATCCTCAATACCAAGCATCTCAGGGCGCTGTACTTCCAGGCCGATTTGCTGATCCAGTCTACCCATCATCCATTCAAAAATAGCCATCAAAAATTCTTCTCTTTTTACTGTGCTGGCAGGAATCGATAATATTTGCCTTAGCGACCAAGGATTCATTAATATCGATAAAGCTCACAGCAGCTGGTTTATTTGTTAACGCCGGTTATTTCTGCGATTTTCGTTTCTGAATGGGCTGCCATGAGCAGAAATTTGATGGAATGACGAGATTTTGCACGTCGATTTGTTTCTATTTTTGTATAGTAACACGAATATAAGGCGCATGTTTAAAAACCCTGAGGGCTGCACCTTCAGGGTTTTTTTTCATCGTGTTGAACATATTATTTGAACTCAGAAATCAGTAGTTCAGTACTCGAACTCTATTCTTAATGCGGTTCTAATGCAATGAAGCGACTTTAATTAAGATCAGTAAATTTGATATTGGACTCAGAGACGTCTACACCAACTTCCTCCGCCATTTTCAGCATTTCGGTATATATTTCTTTTGCAATCTGATGATCCTCATTTACTCTGTTGTAAAGCTCGGAAGGATCCAACTGCAGATTAAACAGTTCCGGCTCACCGCTTGCCAATCTCAATTTCCAGTCACCAATTCGCATAGCTTCCAACACATCATTTCGGAAATATGCATACTCGTTTCTCGGTGACTCACTGACTTCACCTGATAGAAAAGGCATCAAGTTAAAACCGTCCAGTTTGCTATCCGGCAAATCTGCACCACCAACTTCCATAAAAGTGCGGAACATATCCGGCATTCCTACAAGTTCGTGAGTAACTTGACCGGCAGGTATTTGTCCCGGCCAGCGGATCATTGCCGGTACTCTGTTACCACCTTCATAACTTGTGTGTTTTGCACCTCTTAAAAGACCCGTTGTACCCTGATGCCACGGACGAACACCCTCAGCAAGCATCCTGTCTGGCAAGTTAAGCCACGGCCCATTATCTGATGTAAGAAAGACAATGGTATTGTCATCAATCCCATTGTCTTCAAGTGCTTTTAATACTTCGCCGACACTCCAGTCCAGGGCACTCATTACATCACCATATAAACCCGCGTCAGAAGTCCCCTCGAACTGTTCTGCTGTAAAAATGGGGAGATGAGCCATGGCGTATGCAAGATAGAAGAAGAAAGGCTCACCGGAACCACTATTCTCATCAATAAAGTTTACGGCCTTTTGGGTATACCTTGTAGTAAGAGTGTTTTGATTAATGGGGAATTCCACCCTTTCAGTGCCCTGATAGAGAGCAAGAGGAACATCGGTTGGGACCCAGGGGGGGCGGAAGTCATTGGAATAAGGAATGCCAAACCATTCGTCAAACCCTTTGTTAGTCGGCAAATACTCATCTTTCCATCCAAGATGCCATTTACCGGCCATTCCGGTATTGTAACCTGCTTGTTTCAGACCTTCGGCAAGGGTAATTTCACTATCAGGTATTCCACCCTCTCCCCCGGGACCTGTATTATCGCCAAATTCAATTCTTGGCATATATTTGCCAGTCATTAATTGTGTTCTCGAGGGAGTACACCACATGGCTGTCACGAATGAAGTAAACCGAACCCCTTCACTGCCCATTTTATCCATGTTGGGGGTTTCTATAATTGGATGACCGTAACTGCTTAAATCACCATAGCCAACATCATCCATAAGCAGGACTACAATATTTGGTTTTTCTTGAGCAATAACCTTCTCTGTAACTCCCATTAAGGTTAATCCGAATAAAAATATCAACATAATTATGCTATGGCATATCATTGATATTTTATTACTTGCAATTAATTTGTTTCTAATCATATTTTTACCATCCTGGATTTTGTTCCAAATTAGGATTTAAATCAATTTGCCTCGCGGGTATCGCAAATAAATAATCACGAGGAGCGGTAAAAGAACGGTCCTGGCGAATATTTCCGTCTGATTGACGTACAGGTTCATTCAGCACCTCTTCAGCAATACCCCAACGTAATATGTCGAAATAGTATTTGCCTTCCATGGCAAGCTCAATTCTTCGTTCATGCCTGATAACCTCTCTCATTTCATCTTGAGTGAGATTGGGTTCTACAGCTGGCATATTAACCCTGCTTCTGATTTGATTTAGTGCTTCATAAACGGTCTCATCAGGTCCAACAGATTCATTTTGTGCTTCAGCATATGTCAGTAATACCTCTGCATATCTGATCTCTACAAAGTTCGTTTCACTCTGTCCGCCCGATATCTGTGGAATTTTTGTACTGTCCGTGTAAGTCATGAATTTTTTAGTTCCAAACCCAGACTCTGCTACATCTCCCTCTTCTATTATTTCGCCATTATACATATAACCAACAAGTCTTACGGTATGGTATAATCTGGGGTCTCTGTTCTCATATGGATTATCAGGATCATATAGAGGCGACTCTGTAATTGGCATTCCGTCTGTCATTAAATAAGCATCCACAAGTTCCTTTGTAGGTGATGGATCATTAAGAATTCCAGCTATTTGATCGTGACTATGACCAAATTCAGGTAGTTTAAACTGAATATCAAAAATTATCTCTGAGTTGTTTTCATTTTCCGGCATAAACATGGTTCGATAATTTGAAAATAATGAATAGTGACCCAGATCCATTACTTCTTTTGCAGCTGCAGCAGCTTCAGTCCATCTTTTTTCATATAAAAGTACCCTTGCCTTTAATGCAAGAGCAGAACCTTTTGTGGCTTTACCAGGGGCATTTGATATGGGTAAAACTGCCGCTGCTTCATCCAAATCGATTAAAACCTGATTGATTACATCTTCTTTTGAATCCCTGGGTAAATCACTATGAGAATTTGCATCAGGACTTTCAAGGATCAATGGAACCCCACCAAAGGAATTTGCTAAATCTGCGTAGTAAAAAGCCCTTATAAATTTAGCCTCACCGATTACTTCGTTAATATATGCCTCATCAGCATCAACATTCCCGGCATTTTCAATCACCGTGTTTGCACGGCCAATACCTTGATAACCAGAATTCCAGGTACTATTGAAAAGAGCATTTGTTGGTATGGCCAATCCTCTTGCAACAGCTCTCCACCCTCCTGGGTCATGATACGATAATGAATTCGGAGTGATATTTGACCTAAGCCTTATCGCTGTGGCGGGTTGACCTCTTAACGTTTGATATACTCCGGCAATACCAGCATTCAAATGTTCTTCAGTCTGCCAAAATGTTTCTGATGTGTATTGATCTGAAGGTGAAGTGGATAAAAAATCACCTTCGCAACTTATTACAAAAGGAATAAACAATATTAAAATGATTAGTTTTTTCATTTCTTTGGCCATTTTGAAAATTAATCTTAAGTAATTAAAAATATTAGAAGTCAATTTGTACACCAGCAGTATATGTTTTCACACTAGGATATTCGTAGTAATTGGACTGACCGATATTTCTTTCCGGGTCAAAATCTTTGAGTGGAGAAAATGTCAGTAAATTTTGTCCGTTTACATATACTCTTGCTGATCGAATACCGAGCACATTTGTAACATTAACAGGAAGTGTGTATGTAATTTGCAGGTTTTTCAACCGCAGATATGATGAATCTTTTAACCAGAAGTTAGAATTCCTAAAATTGGTATCAATTGCACCCTCATAGGTAGTCATAATTGGCAGAGTTGCATTATCTCCCCTCTCCGGTGTCCAGGAGTTATTTACCCAATCTTCTGTAACTGCTGTGCCAAACCAAAATGGGACAACACCAATGTGAAATGGGTATGATACTACATTTTGTACGCCATTAAAGTTGGCCGTTAACTGAACGGCTTTATAATTTAAATCAATATTAAAAGCATACGTATAATCAGGAATTAAACTAGGTCCGATTACTCGATCATCTTGGTTTATTACTCCGTCTCCATTAACATCCCGATATTTAAGATATCCGGGTTTTGTATCATTACTTTGAAATGCATGGCTATCAATTTCTTGCTGAGATTGGAAGATCCCAACAGCATCTAACAGGTAAGAAGAATCGATTGGATGCCCTTCTTTAATAATATAGCTACCGGTACCTCTGTAACCAGTCCAAATAATCTCTTGTTCATTCAGATCAACTACTTCATTTTTAATCCAGGTAATGCTTCCAGACAATTGATAAGAGAAATCACCTAAATCATTTCTATGAACAAGTCCGATTTCTAAACCTTTATTATCAACAGTCCCGATATTACGTAGTGGACCACCTAAATTTCCTACCTGGCTTGGGATGGCTACAGGTCTTAAGATATCTGAAGTTCTTTTTTGGAAAAGGTCAATATCTACTCCAAGTTTATTCCTGAAAAAGGAAGATTCAATACCCAGGTTAGCTGTCGTAGTTGTTTCCCATGTTACATTGGGATCGCTCGCTTGAGTCACAGCAGCACCAGATTCCACACTTTGCCCAAATGAATAATCCTGTCCTAAATTAACTGTATTTAAATATCTGTAAGGTGGAACTCTTTCATTTCCCAATTGCCCCCAAGAGGCTCTTACTTTTAAATCACTTAGCCAGTTAATATTTTGAAAGTAATCTTCTTCAATGAGCCTCCAAGCTAGAGCAAATGATGGGAAAAGCCCCCACTTATTACCTTCTGCAAACTTTGATGACCCGTCAAACCTAAAGTTTGCTTCAAACAGATATTTTCTATTTAAGTCGTAATTAAATCTACCAAAGTACGACATTAGTGATGCCTCACTTGAAGTACCACTTACTGCAGCGTTCTGAGAACCAGCATTTAATTCAATCAGATCATTTCCAGGAAACCCTTCCCGATATGCCTGAAAAAACCCTTGTTCAAATGACTCTGCGCTAAATCCTAATAAAGCGTTTACGTTATGCCCTTCTCTTATAGTTTCTTCCCACTCTAAATATTGCTGAAAAGTCAATGTTCTATTATTTATGTCTGTCTGTTCAGCATGCCTGGTACCTGTAGGATTTAAGGTAATCAGTGGATTTAAAGTTTTAACTTGGTACTGAAATGTCCGGGGTTCAAAAACTTGATTAATATTATCTGCTTTAGTAATCCCCCCTTTTACGTTATACGTTAAATTGTAAGGCAGTTCATAAATTGCCTGTACAACAGCTAAAAACTGTTGTTCTCTAGTATTATTGGTTCCCTCATTAGCTAAAACCAGTGGATGACGATATATATTATGTCCGGGAGATCGTACAAATGTATCTGCGTATCTTCCGTCTTCCAGATATGTTGGATGAAAGCCCTGGGCTTTGAGTGTCATTTCCATTAAGTACGGCACACCACCTACAGGCTCATTAAAATTTTCAAAATTACCGTCAAAAATTGCCTTTACAGTTAATCTGTCTGATATATCAACACCGGTGTTTAATGCAAGAGAATATCGATTCGTATCTGTACCCATTAAAACACCATCTTGTCCTAAATATCCTAAAGACAAGGAATAATTGAAATCTTCGGCACCACCTGAAAATCTCAAATTATGATTTTGCATATAAGCAGGGTCGAACATTATGTCTAGCCACTCGTTCTGAGGATAAACATATGGATCTACATTTATACCCTGACGATACTCTTCAATAAGTTCAGTACCATAATCAACAGTACTGCGCCCTTGATTTCGCTGAGCCTGATCTCTAAGTTCCATGAACCTTATTGGATCTGTTATTACATTTGGTAATGCTGTTACTTCTTGAAAACCTGAATAATGATTGTATTGAACATTAAAACCCGTTTGACCGACGCCACTTTTAGTTGTCACTAAAACAACTCCATTCGCTGCCCTTGCTCCATAAATCGCTGCAGATGATGCGTCCTTAAGAACCGAAATACTTTCAATGTTATCCGGATTTACTTGATCAAGAGGATATTCAATTCCATCAACTAAAACTAAAGGGTTATTATCATTCAATGTCCCCCTGCCTCGAATTCTTATTGTTGCACTATCTCTTCCTGGTTGTGCACCAGCTTGATTAACGTATACCCCCTGAACACCTTGTAAAGCTTGTGAAGAGCTTGTTATAGGTCTATTCTCTATCTCATCCGCACTTTTGGCTGAAACAGATCCAGTAAGACTTTCTCGCGTTTGTGTACCGAATCCAACAACAACTAACTCATCACCCGTAACAACTACCGGCTCTAAGTGTTACATCTATTTCCGTTCGTCCATCTATTGAAACCTCCTGTGTTTGATATCCAATCGAAGAGAATATCAAAGTACCTTCTAAAGAGGGGACAGTTAATTCAAACTCTCCATTAACATCTGTTGCAGTACCGATGTTGGGATTATTTTCTAATAAAACAGTCACACCAGGTAAAGTTTCTCCATCTGAATCAACTACTTTCCCTGCAATAGTGTCTTGTATGTTATTAATTTCAATTTTAGACTCTTTCTTCCTCAAAATTATTACATCCTTACTTGGAGGGAGAATGGGTTCCAAATTAGTTCCCTCAAGCAGTTTGTAAATAATTTCATGAGCCTGTACATTCTTCATTTCAAAACTGACAGTTTTATCAGGGATCACGTCCGGGTTGTAAGAGAAACCAACCTTTAGCCTGTCAGCTAAAATCTCCAATGCCTTCACAAGCGAGACGTTTGTAAAATTGATGGACATCAACTTTTCATCTGAAACTTTCTGCTCCTTCAGAACTTGTGATAGCAACGTTTCATCCTGGATTAGTGAATCATTTTGAGCCGTCGCTTCATTAAATCCTGTGAATAACATGAACATGCTCAATAAAAGCAGCATACCGGATTTGCGGAACCGCTTCCATACCCTGTTAGTTTTTGTAAGTAATGTAGACATCTGGTTTATGGTTTTGTTTGGTTGGTTATTTGGATTGGTTAGAGGGAACTGAGTGCTCTTCAGCCCACTTTACAATTTCGTCCTGCATCTCATATTCGAGTTCGAGGGACATGGAAATAACTTCCAGCGTCTTCTCTAACGACTCGTTTGAGAAATTTGCAGTCAGTTTTAACTCTTCGATTTCATTCACGCTAAAACTGCATTCAATACTGTATATTCGATTCAGTTGCATACAAACCTGCCGCATCGTCAGCTCATTGAATGCAAGCCGGCCGCTCTTCCAGGCGAGATAGTTCTCAACTGCAAAGTCATCCACGTTCAATACGCGATTTTCCAGGTCCAGGTATCCATACTGATTTCTTGAAAGCGTGACCGATAGCTCTTCGGAATCAACCCCGTTTTTTGCTCCCCGGAAAGCCACACGGCCTTCCACAACGGCAACCTGCACACTCTTCTGGTTTTTGATGGATTTCACATTAAAGGCTGTCCCCAATACTTCTATTGACGACTCATTGGCATGTATAATAAATGGCTGATCCGGATTGTGCTCTACGTCAAAAAAGGCCTCGCCGGTCAGGGTCAATTCTCTCTCCCCCTTCATGAAACCCGCGGAAACAGTAATTTCTGAATTGCTGTTAAGTCGAATCTTTGTTCCGTCCCCCAGGGTAATATTCCGGTTCTCTTCATCCCCCGTTTGAAAGATGACCTGTGCGTGCTCAGCAATCTGCTCGGCCACATATTCTTCATGGGCAATTGAGAAGAGCGAAGCGGTAATCATTACAAGCGCTGCGGCGGCGGCTTTCATTGTGTAGCCAGGCCAGTTCCGGCGGTGCAGAGAAAACAGGCCCGGTGTTTTCCTTATATCCTTTTGAATGGCGCTAAATAATTCTTCTGAGTTAAGTTCGGGAACCAGTTCCTCAAGCTCCCGGCGATCCATCAGTCCGGCATCGATATTCATCCTTTTTTCTAAATATTTTTTTCCCTCATCGGTCTCAAACCACTCCAGCACCTTTCGAGTCTCCTCTGGTGTTGTCTGATTTGAAAAATATTTGTTAACGATTCTTCTGTTCATTCCTCGTTCTTTCAGGTGTTTTTGTCATGTCTCTACCGGTAGTACACGAGAAATGGGGAAAAGTATTAGAAGAGAATTAAATAATTTTTAGTGACCCACCAAAAACCCTCTAAGTCCCTTTCTTAAGCTGGATAGGGAGGGAGCCGAAGGATGAGTCAAAAAACCACACTAAAAAAGAATAGCAGTCCCAAAAGACCGGCGTGTTTTTTTAAATAGGCTCGAATAAACTTTGAACTTAAAAAGTAGTGAGTTTTAACGGTCCTGATATCGATTTTTAACAGATCTGCGACTTCTGAGTTCGTATGCCCTTTTTTTGTCCGAAGCTCAAAAACCTCTCTTTTTCTTTCGGATAGCTCCGACAGACCTCGCTCCAGAATACTATGGTACTCTTTATAAAGGATCTCGTCATCCGTCATCTCTCTGCTTTGCAGTAAATTCCGGTTTACATCGGTAATAGATACAATCTCTTGTTTGTTGTTACGAAGCTGATTCAGTAAATGATTTTTCAGCATCGTGAACAAAAAGCCCTTGATTGATTTGGTTTCATCAATGGATTCTCTCTTTCTCCACAGTTTCACAAAAATATCCTGCACCGCATCTTCAGCTAACGCGGATCTCTTCACATACTTTTTAGCTATGAAGTACATCTGAACGTGATAGCGATCATAGATCTCCCTGAACGCACGTTCATTACCATTTCGAATTTTTATTGCTAAATCTGTATCGGTCAGACCATCCATTATTCCCGTTTTTATGGCACACTATCGAACATACTAAATATCTTTTCATCAATAAAAGCGGTTCCAAATTTAAAAGCAAATATAACTTTAGTCACTAAACCTGTTTATAACCCATTGCCTGTTAGTTAATTACGAAATTAATACTTTAACAGGTATGAATGTTAGCTATGATATTTAAAGACGGAGTTTTTGCGTTACCTGATAAGTAATGTAGAAACGAGCTTATAAGATTAGTACAATTATCTACCTTTCTCTGGCCTCTGCCACGGAACCCTGCCCGCTTTTTGAATATGCTTCATCATGTACCGGTTCAGTTCACGAACCTTTTCAGGATACTCTTCAATTAAATCATGCTCTTCATAGGGATCGTTTTTCAGGTTATATAACTCCCTGGGAGCGAACGGGCTATTGTGTACCAGTTTCCAGTCCCCTTTTCTTACCGCATGGATCGTAAGCCCGCCATATCTCATATTGCCTTCTCTTCTGGTGAAAAAGAGCGGTTCATCCCTGTATTTGCCCTGACTCTCACCCAGCAGTTCAGGCAGAAAACTAATCCCGTTTAACGGGCCATCATATTCTATTCCGGCTGCCTCAAGTACCGTTGGGAATATATCCATCGTGAGCAAAATTCTGTCTGAAGAACCGTCCGGTTCAATTTTTTCCGGCCATGAAACGGCCGTCGGAACCCGAATTCCTCCCTCATAAACACTCTGTTTAGCTCCACGATATGGACCATTATTGGCCTCGCTCGGTTCATGCCCCCCGTTATCACTCGTAAAGATGATGAGGGTATTTTCGTAGGCGCCGGTTCTTTTCAAAGCACTCAGAACCTGCCCAATTCCGTCATCCATATGCTCAATAAATGCAACCAGGTTTGCACGGGTTTCTGAAAGTTCAGGTTCTCTCTCACGTACTTTACTAAGCCAATTATCCGGCGGCTGAACCGGAAAATGAGGGGCTAAATGAGACAGGAATAGAAAGAAGGGTTCATCAGCACTGGCCCGGTCTTCGATATAATCAACGGCCCATTCGGTCAACAAATCAGTTACGTGTCCCTCTGGTTCAATTTCTTGCTCATTCAGTCGCATATAGTTTATTCCGGCTCTGCTGTGATCCCAGAAATCCTCCGTCATATCATCCAGCCACCCGTGAAAATGATCAAAACCACGTTCATTTGGCTTATTGGGTGATTCCAGTCCCAAATTCCACTTCCCGACCAATGCCGTATGATATCCGTTCTCCTGTAACACTTCGGAGAGTAGTGTTGCATCAGGATCCAAATATCCCCAACTGTCGTCAGGATTCGTTCGAATGAGCCCGGGAACACCTACATAATCCTGATACTGTCCGGCCATCAGGGCAGCCCGGGTCGGTGAGCAGACAGGCGAATTGGAATAAAAATTATCTAGGCGGACACCGGAAGTGGCAATCTGATCAATATTGGGAGTTTGAATATCTTCCGTCCCATAGTACGACACATCGTGATACCCCTGGTCATCGGTTAAAATGATGAGCACATTGGGTTGTGAACTCTCATAAATATTTTGAGTCAGTGCTTTTTCACCGGCGAAAAGAATGAGAATTAACACCACTACTTTTAACGAACCTGCCCCAATAGTTTTATTCATAATCAATTTTATACATGATGTTTAAAACACTGAAAATTTTCACTTTATAATTTAAAAGAGCTGAGTTGTAAAATTTGCCCCCTTCGCAACGGAGCCCTGGAGATTAAAAATTATCAATTATGACTCCACAATCCGTATAATTCTGCGGTCCTCGTAGCTATGCCACTTGTCGTTCGCCCGTATAAAGATCGTATAGGTTCCCGGTTCCAAACCTGTGGGCAAACCTTTTTTCCACAGATGGCGGGCGTTTTCATTTACCTGGCCTGTTCTTCTCCACTCCACCACTCTCATGCGGTCCTCTTTTAGCTTCATGGCTGCATAAACCGGGTCGGGCTCTTCCGCAAAATTCATCTCCTGCCATTCACCGCCTTCGCCAATCTTCATCTCTACAGATGCGTCCGGCAGTGCATTAAAGATATTAGCATACACTTCGGTTGTATCAGATGCAGATGCAGTTACCTCGCTTGGTGCAGAAATATGCATTTGAAAATCGGCCGGGCGTCGTGCCGCTTTAAACGAAAATTTCCAGTCGGCACCGTCAATTTCAAGGAAACCGTAGCCGGTGGGAGTACCATCACGCATCATGGAGTGCGGAATACCATACTCATCGTGCGCGCCGGTCCACCACGATCCGCAAACCGTTGCCATGCTCACCATATGGTGCTCACCCTGTCCAGTCCAGCCATCATCCTGCCCGATAAACCGGTGGTAATGGCGGTGGGTATGCGCAACAAATGAAATCGTATTTCCGTGATCTGCCATCAGCGTGAACAGCTCCTCCTTTTCGCTTTCATCGGCCCAGGGAGTGGAATCAACCCACGGAATATGGGCCATAAACACAACGAGCTCATCTTCGGGCACCTGCTGAAGAAAATTCCGGACAAAGTTCATCTGTTTTTGGCCAAGCCCGGTGCGGTAATATCGCTCATCTTCTTCCGTGATCCAGCGGATATTATCGATCGTTATGAAATGAGTGCTCCCCACCGTAAAAGCGTACCAGGAGGGTCCATAGGTGCGTAAGTAGGTGCCGCGCGCATTCCAGTTGTCATCGGCAGAGAAGTCAATATCGTGATTCCCCATTACGTGCCGCCAGGGAACGCCAATCTGCCCGATCACCTGGTTCAGCGGCTCAAAAAGATTCAGGTCATCAAAAACGAGATCACCGAGAGTTGCTCCAAAAGCAGCCTCTGTGCCGATCACCTCCTCCACTGAATCATGAGCAATATAATTGACCTCTTCAATGGTACGGGGCTGCGTATCGCCAAAGATCAGCACCCGAAACTGGTCTGACTCCTCCTTTGGATAGAGTGGAAAATTAACGGGTGAGCTCAGCTCTTCTTCACCCTCAAGCCCCTCATAGACGTCACCACCGGCTCCCTCACGGCTGTTGATGGCAAAAAACTGTGGAATATTGTTTTGGTTTGATGGATTTTGCCACCCGTTCGGTTTAATTACAAAGAGAACCGAATTCTCCTCCACTTCAATCGTGTAATTGCCCTGCTGATCGGTCTCTGTAATTTCACTGCCATTGGAAACAAGCACTTCCGATATGCCGGCTTCGCCTGAATCGAGCACACGGTTTTCGTTCAGGTCATAAAATACGGTACCGCTTACGGTCTTCTGCGCATATACAGAGGTTATGCCGCTGATCAATAAAAAGAGACAGGCATATACCGTACTATTCACAATAATGGTTTTCATCATCTTTGGGATTGATTTCAAATGAATATATCACCTGAAATCTATCACAAAAAATGAATTTTAAAAGCCTGATCGCGTAAACCTTTTGTAAAAATCTGCTCTAATGGAACTTCAATCGATCAAAGACTTCCGAAGTCTTCCATAATCTCTTCACTTCCAAAATACCTTAGAGACTTCGGAAGTCTAATCCATCTCTGACTTGACACCAGCGTCAAACCACCTGCGTAACACCAGGTACGGGTACCGGATAGAGCCCGTTTTCGTCGCGTTTAACGGGTGCTTCAGTGTCGTAGCCCACATTTTCGGGTGTTAGAGAGTGCTGCGGATAGAACGTCACATCAGAGTTCAGCGCCTCCTCCCAGGTCAAATTCTGTCCCGAATAAGTAGCCATATAACCCAGTATGGCGGTCATGGTAGTGTGAGCGGCACGTACTGTATTGTCAATCACATTCCCGCTTCTGATAGCGTTGAACAGCTCAACATGCTCCTGTACATACGGGCTTGGATCACCCGAACTATCGTGACTGTAGAGAATACTGCCCTGATGATTTTTAAGAACGCCATCAGAACCAAAACCGTGGGACTGCATTGAGCCACGTGTGCCCATGAATTCCTCGGCCACCCTGTTGTAGGCATTGGCCTGCCGCCTTGCCTGTGCTGCCACCACAACCTCATTGGGATAGGTGTACTCAATAAATCCGTGATCGTAAAACTGTCCCTTATTTTTTCCGGTGAGGGATTCAAATCTGCCGCCCATACCCTGCGCAGAAACGGGATGTTCGCCAATAAACCAGTTGGCCACGTCAATATTGTGAATCAACTGATCGAGCACCTGTCCGCCAGAGGCCCATAAAAACTGAAACTGATTCACAATCTGCACTCTCAATTCCGGCCATTCGGGGTTGTGCGTAAGGTCTGGAAATTCTCCCTCCATCCAGTAAATCGTACCCGATGTAATATCTCCTATCTGTCCATCCTGAATTCTTTTGTGCAGCTCACGATATTTGTTTTGATATCTTCTTTGAAGACCAACCACCACATTCAGCTGCTTCTCTTTAGCAGTACGTGCCGACTGCAGTACCCGCCGTACTCCACGGGCATCAACCGCAACCGGTTTTTCCATGAAAATATGTTTACCCATACGTACCGCCTCTTCAAAGTGCTGCGGACGCCAGAATGTAGGTGTTGTAAGCAGAACCACGTCTGCGAGTTCCATCGCCTTTTTATAGGCGTCAAAGCCAACAAACTTATGCTCCTCCGGTACATTTAGTTTATCTGAGTTTCTGTACCTTTGCGAAAGAATGTTGTAGCAGCCGCTCAGTCGCTCTTCGTAAATATCGGCCATGGCTACAAGCTGTATATCTTCACCGGCGTCCAGTGCGTTTGCTGCAGCACCGGTCCCGCGGTCACCACATCCGATGAGCGCAATTTTTAAACGATCATTTCCCGCAGCAAAGGCGCTGCGGCCTACTGGCAGTGATCCCAGCAGCAACCCCCCCGCCGTAATGGATGAAGCTTTTACAAAATCACGTCTCGAAAGTTTATTATCTCTGAAATTCATAGCAGATCTGGTTTTTTTGGTTCATCGAATACTTATGTAACGCTGTATGTTGGCAAATTCATATAAGAAATCAAAAAACATGTATTACATAAGCATATTGATCATTTTTCTGATTCCGGAGCGCAACAAACTGAAAGATAAGAATTATTAGACGTTATTATCTATTATTATTAACCAGTCTGTTAAATTCCCGTCATCTTCTTGTCTTGATTGGATACAGGTTATACAATAGTCTGTTTTTTAATGAAAAATTAACCTTGATCAATAGACTCCCGATATCCGCCGGGTCTTGTTTTTCTGAATTCCTTTCTAAAGTTAGAAAGCATCAGCTTTATGATAAAAGGGATAAAATTTCCCTGCTCTCCACTTTTTACCTCAGTTCGATTAATAATATTTTCTATTATCTAAATTAGAGGGTTCGGGACAAGTTTTGTTAAGGGGGACTTGTACGTTCAAAATTTAACAATCGAACTCAGGTTTTTTCATTCATACCCCTTTTTTACCGGCCGAAATCCATCGATAATTAATTCCAGGCAGGTTTTCACAGAAGGTACCCCGAAATTATTCATATAACCATAATAAGACACTGTTATTTATTAGCATAAATATTTTCAGAAAGCAAAAACTCTTCGTGTTTCCTTGAGCCTTCGGGCTTCGTGGCAGCCTTCGAAAATCACCACGAAGGGTAGCTGCATCGTTAAAAAATCCAAAAAATTGAGTAGTCCATGGGTTTTCACAGATAATTTATGTGCACACTGTAGCTTTTTTAAGGTGGCCTTTTGCGTTAAGGATTTAACCATCGAACTCGGATTATTAACATTGCAATGGGTAAAAGCAAAGTTTCAGGTTCGATCTTATCCTGCTATCTTTTTGTGATATAACCCCGAATCATCAACCTGAATTTTGAAAAAGCTATCCACCCGGCAAATTTACCAGCACAACCAGGAACGGCACTCACCCCTCCGGGATCACTTTATTTTATGGCTGCACAACATACGCAGCCTTCATAATGTGGGAGCTGCTTTCAGAAGTGCGGATGCCTTCGGTATTAAAGAGCTATGGCTCTCGGGATACACGCCCGCCCCGCCCCGCCCCGAAATCACCAAAACCGCGATTGGTGCAGAGGAGCATGTCTCCTGGAACTCCTTTCCAAACGAAAAGGAGCCGATTCGGTGGCTCAAAGAGAACGGGTACACTCTCTGCGGACTTGAGCAGACCGACAGCAGCGTCATGCTGAATGATCTCAAACCACCATCAAAAAAAATATGCCTGGTTCTTGGAAATGAGGTAACGGGAATTGATGACACTATTTTACCGCTGCTGGATATTGCCGTTGAAATTCCTCAATTCGGATCAAAACACTCCCTTAATGTATCTGTGGCTGCAGGCGTGGCGCTTTACAGCTTTTTTGAGAAATTTTCCTCTCCCAATACCCGATCATGAGCCGCTCTACGGGCAAATTCACCAGATCTGTTTCTCAGGATACATCGATCAATCGGATCGGCCATTTTCTGTAATTTTCAGAGCCCGCCGGCCTCTTTAAAACAGGCCAGGTATAAACCTGTAAAATCATGCAGGCGAAACTGTTTCTATATAAATAACTCCAAATTTCACCTCCAAAATTCACAGAACCTTTATTCATTTATAGTACATTTACTCTAAGCAATCAGGAGGTACATATGAATACTCACAATCATACACAGCTCAGTAGCGGTTTGCTTAAATCCCGCAATGTGATTGCCGCTCTTTCCAGTATCATTCCAGGCCTGGGACACTTCTACAAAGGCCAATACAGAACCGGTGCATGCTTACTGATTATTAGCCCGCTGTTTATTTGGGCCGCGCTAATTTTAGGTTTTGCCACTGCAGGAATCGGCCTTCTTGTTCCCTTCTTCTTTTTGATTTTGATAGGCTGGCATGCATACAGTTCGGAAGACAAGCGCAGGCACCCTGCCGGAATTTTGTAAAGCATCACCGTCAAATAGATATAACGATTTTGATTCCAGAAATCGAAGAGGGGGACTATTGTCGTATAAATTCAGCCTTTTGAAATGAGTTACATACACACTTCATCGGGTATTTTGCAGATTTCCAAGGCTTCTAAATTGCGCAAAACAACTCTTTGATTCTCTCTCCACTCATCCATATCTCAGTAATTTTTAATTCGCACTTTTCCGAATTGGGAAAAAACCAAAGATCATATCTTTCCAAAACGTGTAAGGGCCGTAAAACAGATTATAACATTACATACATCCGGTTTCATTATCGTGGCCAAGGAATCACGCTTAAGTAGATTTTCGCTGAAACTATCGCAGGGTTACCATCATCTTTTGCGCAGCACATTATCAACGAATTCATTTGCAGGACTCAGCCCCATCGCAACGCCCCTGGCGCGAGAATAATTTTGAGGGTGGTTTAAAATTATGACAAAGAATCTCTCTTTAACGTCGAACAACTGATGGTAAAGTCAATTCAAAGGTGTTTTGGGCAGCTATCACCAAAAATCCCAAACTACCACTGCAACTTGTTGCTCGAATTACTAATTTTGAATGCTTTGCTAAATGTTAAGTACTTATCAATTTTTCGTACAGTCACATAATATATGTCGAAACGTATTTTAGTTACCTCTGCACTTCCCTACGCCAACGGGCCTATCCACCTTGGCCATCTGGCAGGCGCGTACCTGCCGGCCGACCTTTACACCCGTTTTCAGCGTCTTAACAAGAAGGATATTATACACATCTGCGGCTCTGATGAACACGGAGTACCCATTACCATCGCTGCAGAAAAAGAGGGTATTTCACCACAGGAAATTGTAGACCGTTATCACACGGCCAATAAAGCGGTTTTTGAAAAGTTTGGCATCGACTTCGACTACTACGGACGTACCAGCTCCGAAACGCACCGGAAAACCTCTCAGGATATCTTTCTGAAGCTTTTTGAGAAGGGAATATTCAAGAAAAAATCGCAGGAACAGCTTTATGATGAGGATGCAGATATGTTTCTGCCCGACCGCTATGTGAAAGGCACCTGCCCCGTTTGCGGCCATCCGGAAGCGTATGGCGATCAGTGCGAAAAATGCGGATCTTCACTTTCGCCTACCGAACTGATCGATCCCGTAAGTGCTATAACCGGAAATAAACCCGTCGTCAAAAAAACCGACCACTGGTTTATTCCGCTGGGAGATTTTCAGCCCTGGCTCCAGGAGTGGATCGACTCCCGCGAGAACTGGAAACCAAACGTGACAGGCCAATGCAAAAGCTGGCTGAATGCCGGACTTTCTGACCGCGCAGTTACCCGGGATCTAAGCTGGGGCGTGCCCGTTCCTCTGCCCGATGGCGAGGGAAAGGTATTGTATGTCTGGTTTGATGCGCCCATAGGCTACATATCGGCCACTAAAGAGTGGGCAGAGCAGAAAGGCGAACCTGAATTGTGGAAAACCTACTGGCAGGACGAAGAAACCAGCCTTATTCACTTTATTGGTAAAGACAATATTGTGTTTCACTGCATTATGTTTCCAGCCACGCTAAAAGAGCACGGCGACTTCGTACTTCCCGAAAATGTGCCTGCAAACGAGTTTTTGAATCTTGAGGGCCGAAAACTTTCGACTTCAAAAGGGTGGGCCGTCTGGCTTGAGGAGTATCTTGATGACTTTGAGCCCGACCTGCTGCGCTACGTCCTGGGCACCACCCTGCCGGAGGCAAAAGATTCCGATTTTTCCTGGAATGATTTTCAGAATCGTGTAAATAGTGAACTCGCAGATATTCTCGGAAATTTCGTGTTTCGTTCAACAAGTTTTACACACCGCTTTTTTGATGGAAGCGTGCCCGAACTTTCCAATCCTGCCGAAATCGATTTAAATACTTTAAAAGAGATAGAAAGGCAAAAAGTAAAAATTGAGGCAGCCTATAAAGCGTATCGTTTCCGCGAGGCGATTGCCGAAACAATGCATCTTGCAAGAATAGGGAACCGTTACTTTACCGAAACCGAGCCCTGGAAAACCAGAAAAGAGAATCCCGAAGCGTGCGGAAATACACTTTACGTTTCCCTTCAGATCTGTTCTGCTCTTTCCGTACTTTTCCAGCCGGTACTGCCGCAGAAAATGCAGCAGCTTAGAAAACAGCTTGGGGTGCCCGAAAACACAACATGGCAACAGGTAAATAATCACCTCATTTCATCTGGCCAGATTATTGGAGAAGCCGGCATTCTGTTTGAAAAGATTGAGGATGATGCGGTAGAACATCAGATTCAAAAGCTGATTGAAAGAGCCGGGGAAGATGAAAACAGGGAAAAGAAAATCGAATACGAACCACTCAAAAAATCAGTAGATTTTGGAAATTTTGCATCGCTCGATTTAAGGGCCGGCAAAATTGAACACGCTGAAAAAATTGAAAAATCAAAAAAATTGCTGAAAATTGCCGTAAATCTTGGGTTTGAAGAACGGACGATCCTCTCCGGAATCGCTGAACATTTTACTCCTGATGAAATTATCGGAAAAACCGTTTGCATTGTGGCCAATCTGGAGCCCAAAAAGATGATGGGTATCGAAAGCAACGGCATGATTCTGATGGGAGAAAACAGCGACGGATCGCTGCATTTTGTTGAAACCACCGCTGAACCCGGAAGCCCAGTAGTTTAATGGATATAGCCGAAAAGAACGTTAAGAAAGAGTACAGCCCCGGGTTTCAACTTTCAGAATCGTCCACAGATTTCTGTTTTTATTGCCCGAAAGCCGAATCTGTTGAGTGCATCATCTACCAAAACTACAGGGATGATGAAGGCGATTCCGTGCCCATGGAAATGAGAGATGATGGCTGGTGGGTCTGCCGGGTTAAACAGAATCTGGAAGGTAAATGGTATGGCTATAAACCGGCTTTCAAAAAGAAGAACCGGCCAAAATCCCCCTACATCGGAGAGGTTTTTGCCGATCCCTACAGCCGCCACGTTACCGTAAAAAACAACTACCGGCAGGAGGCAAAATCCTACATTTTCACCCACGATTTTGACTGGGAGGGAACGGGCCACTGTTTCCCCGGAGATCCTCGGGACCTTGTTATTTACGAAGCACATCTCAAAGACCTTACAGCCCATCCCAGCAGCAAAGCTTCGGGAATGGCGTGCTTTCAAAAACTGACGGACCCCTCGCAGAAAGGCGGAATCGCACATCTAAAGAAGCTGGGTGTGAACTGCATAGAACTGTTACCTTTGCAGAAATTTGCGGCCGAAGAGCCTCCGTTCAATGAAAAAACTCCGGAGGGATTTCACAATACCTGGAATCCCTATTCCCAAAACTACTGGGGATATATGACATCCTTCTTTTTTGCTCCGGAAAGCCGTTTTGCATCCGATTTCAGCAATAACTATTCGGGTAAGACCACGGCTGTAATCGATGAATTTAAACAGATGGTGAAAACGCTTCACCAGGAGAAGATCACCGTTCTGATGGATGTGGTATACAATCACACATCCCTTTTCGACCTGAATCCGCTTACTCATCTGGCTCCTGAAACCTATTTGCGAACGGATGAAAAAGGAAACTTTCTGAATCGCAGCGGCACGGGAAACGAGTTTAAATCAGAAAATCCGATTGCGCGAAAAATAATTATCGACTCTCTTATTTACTGGATGGAGGAGTATAAAATTGACGGGTTCCGTTTCGACCTGGCTGCTCTTCTCGACAGGGATACCTGGGATGCCATTAAAACAGAAGTTCATAAAAGATATCCCAACGCTGTACTGATCGCAGAGCCCTGGGGCGGCTACTATTCGCCCGAACATTTTTCGAACCACGACTGGGCTTCCTGGAACGACCGCATCAGAAACAGTATAAAAGGATCTGACCCACTTCACGACCGCGGATTTATTTTTTCTGAATGGCAGCACGAAACACGACGTGAACGTATTGAGAATGTTTTTAAAGGGACTCTCAATCATGGAGAAGGCGGGCTCTACCAAACATCGGAGCACAGTGTAAACTACCTTGAGAGCCACGACGGCTATACGCTGGCAGATTTCGTGCGAATAGGGCTCGACCCCGAAATTCACGAGCAGCGGGTAGAAGATCTTATGGAGCACAATACCCTTACCAACGACCAGATGAGGCTCTGCAAACTCGCAGCTATTTCCCTCTTTACGGCTCAGGGTATTACCATGATACACGCGGGGCAGGAATTTGGCCGGTCCAAAGTGATTGCAAAATCTCCTTACAAAGACCCTGATGAGGGCAAAATTGACCATAACAGCTATCAAAAGGATAACGAAACCAACTGGCTTAATTTTGACGTGCTGCCAAAAAACAAAGATCTTTTCGACTACTACAAAGAGATGATTGATATAAGGCTTAACTCTCCGGCTCTTCGAAAATGTGCCCCTGAGGATGTCTGTTTTGATTATTATGGCGATCCGCTGGTTGTCAGCTTTTACGTATCTGGCAAATCGAGCCGCGACAACTACAACTACTACGTGATCTTAAATGCAAATGCTTATCACTCCAGCCATCAAAAACTACCCTCCGGTGAGTGGGAAATTTTGGCAAACGACTCTATCGCATCACTCCAGAGTATTACCACTATAAGCGGAGAAGCGAATGTTCCTCCCCGAAGTGGATTATTACTGCGAAAGTTGCGTCATTAAGCTACACAAGATATTTTAGTGAATTATTTAACGTGAATTAAAGCAAAAACACATTGGCAACTACCCAAACGTCTTCACGAGGTTCCTGGAATTCCAAACTTGGCTTTATACTTGCCGCGGCAGGTTCGGCAGTAGGCCTTGGTAATATCTGGGCATTCCCCACAAAAGTTGCCACTGAGGGCGGGGCCGCTTATCTGCTGGTATATCTGCTCTGTACGTTTGCAATCGGCTTTCCTGTAATGGCCGCCGAAATTGCGATTGGCCGGAAAGCCGGAAAAAATCCGGTCGGGGCGTTTAAAGCAATTAGCAGTAATAAATTTTTTCCTCTTGTCGGGCTCTGGGGGGTAATTTGCGGTGTGATGATCCTCTCCTTTTATACCGTTATTGCCGGCTGGGCCTTCGGTTTTGCTTTTGAAGAGATATTCTACTATTTGGGAATGAGCACGGCGGCCGACTGGCTAACCGATACCGGGAATGGCCTTAGAAATGCCATAATTGCCACCGTTTTTATGCTTGCTACCATAAAAATAATCACCGGCGGAGTTAGCGAGGGTATTGAGCGAGCTACAAAAACGATGATGCCCATGCTAGTAGGTATTATTGTTATTATGATTGTTTACGTGCTTTCTCAGCCCGGAAGCAACGAAGGCATTGCCGTATATCTTTTACCTGATTTCAGTAAAATAAATACAGGGTTAATTTTCTCGGCAATGGGACAGGCCTTCTTCTCCCTCTCTTTGGGGATGGGCGCTTTAATTACCTACGGTTCGTATCTCAGCAAGCGTGAAAACATTCCTCAGGCGGCCGCTTTTGTTACGCTTGCCGATGTTGGCATTGCATTTCTCGCCGGCCTTTTAATAATACCCGCCATGTACCTTGCCCAAAGCCAGGGAATTACCATCGATGCGGGTGGCTCGCTCGCATCAAGTACAGATCTGGTATTCCAGATCCTGCCGGCACTTTTTCACACCATAGGCGGCGCTGTTGGAATGCTCCTGGGCGTAACCTTTTTTCTGCTTCTCAGTATTGCTGCACTAACATCTACTATCTCTCTTTTGGAAGTACCGGTTTCTTATGCAATTGATGAATATAAAGTAAAGCGAAAAAATGCTGCCTGGGGCGTTGGACTTGGAATTTTAGCTATCTCTATTGCTGTAGCCTACTTCCCCGTTCTTATCGGCTGGTTCGATTACGTTTTTAGCAGTGTGGGCCTCCCGCTTGGCGGGTTTTTTATCTGTATATTTGTGGGATACGTCTGGACAACGAACCAGGCATTGGACGAAATGGAAAATGGCTACGCTGGCATCAGGAAAGGACTCTTTTCCAAAGTCTGGCCTGTTTTCATTAAATATATCTGTCCGGCTGCAATTCTTTATAATGTACTTTCCAATTTTATTTAATCTTTTTGTTATCAAAACAAGCAGGTAGTATTTTTCGCCTGTTGAACTGAACTAAAATGAATTATGGCAAAAATTGATACATCTGATTTTCGAACGGGAATGAATATTCTGCTCGATAATGAAATTTATACAATCATTGATTTCCAACATGTAAAGCCTGGAAAAGGCGGTGCGTTTGTACGAACCAAGCTTAAAGGTGTTGAAAACGATAAAAATATTGATAAAACATTCCGCGCCGGTGAAAATGTGGAATCTGTCCGGGTAGAAAAGCATCCATACCAGTTTTTGTATGCCGATGGCGACATGTTCTTTTTTATGCATCAGGAAACGTATGAGCAAATTCCGCTGGAACGCTCCAGAGTGGAAAAAGCGGAATACGTTACCGACGGACTCGTTTGCACCCTGTCGATTGATGTTGACAGCGAACGTATTTTGTATGCCGAGCCGCCCGATATTATTAATACCGAGGTTATTGATACCGATCCCGGGGTAAGGGGCGACACAGCTCAGGGCGGTTCCAAACCCGCAACTATAGCTGGCGGAGCCGTAGTTCAGGTACCCCTGTTTATCGAAAGGAATGAAAAAATACGCGTGGATACCCGCAGCGGTGAATATGTAGAACGGGTAAAATCATAACATAAGGTAAACAGAACACACATCTGCAACATAAATAAGCAAGCACTGTATCAACCCAAAAGAAACCCACAATCATGGATTTAAAACTCGTAAAAAATCTGCTCAACCTGATATCAGAAAGTGAAGTAAATGAAGTGTCAATTGAAGAGGGCGATTTTAAAATTAAAGTAAAGAAAACATCCGAATCTGCAGCACAAACCGTGCACTACCAGATGCCGCAGCAGCCACAGGCACCTCAGCCACCTGCGGCACCCCAGCCCTCAGCATCCGGGGAAGTAAGTGCAAAGGCAGACTCCGGCAAGCCCGCCGGCGATGTTTTGAAGTCGCCCATTGTTGGCACCTTTTATGAAGCCCCCTCTCCAGACTCAGACCCGTTTGTTAGCGTCGGAGACCGCATCGAGGCCGGGCAGACAATCTGCATTATTGAGGCGATGAAAATTATGAATGAGATTGAAGCAGAATTCTCCGGAACAGTTGAAAAGATTCTCGTAGATAACGGTTCGCCCGTAGAGTTCGATCAGCCGCTGTTCATCATCAATAAAGGATAACCCCTTCATCTATGTTTAAAAAAATATTGATTGCCAACCGCGGCGAAATTGCGCTGCGGGTCATCAGAACATGCAAAGAGATGGGGATCAAAACGGTTGCTGTATATTCAACCGCAGATGAAAACAGTCTCCACGTTAAATTTGCCGATGAAGCTGTATGTATTGGCCCTCCGGCAAGCAGAGACAGCTATCTGAAAATTCCATCCATTCTTTCTGCAGCGGAAATTACCAATGCTGAAGCGATCCATCCGGGATATGGATTTCTGGCAGAAAATGCCGAGTTCAGCCGCATATGCGGCGAACACGACCTGAAGTTTATCGGCCCATCGCCCAAAATGATCAGCACAATGGGTGATAAAGCCACTGCAAAAGCCACCATGATAAAAAATAACGTGCCGGTAGTTCCCGGATCGGGCGGTATTGTAGACTCTGTGGAAGAGGGAGAGAAAATTGCTGAAGAGATCGGCTACCCGGTTATTATTAAAGCTACGGCGGGTGGCGGCGGACGCGGAATGAGGGTGGTTCATGAAAAGGAGAATTTCAAAAATGCCTTCAGTACCTGCCGGAATGAGGCAGACTCTGCTTTTGGAAATGCAGGAGTATATATTGAAAAATTCATTGTAAATCCGCGCCACATCGAAATCCAAATTCTTGGCGATCAGCACGGAAATGTTGTCCATCTTGGAGAACGGGAATGTTCTCTGCAGCGGCGCCATCAAAAAATACTTGAAGAAGCCCCGTCTCCGGTCATGACTCCGGAAGTTCGTGAAAAAATGGGGCAGGCGGCTATTAATGCGGGTAAAGCAATTAACTACGAAGGCGCCGGAACTGTTGAGTTTATTGTAGACAAAGACCTGAATTTCTTTTTCATGGAGATGAACACCCGTATTCAGGTAGAGCATCCTGTAACCGAAGAGATTACATTTACTGATCTTGTGAGGGAACAAATAATTGCGGCTGCCGGTGAAAAATTATCCACAAAACCGTTTAAAATGCGGGGGCATGCTATTGAATGCCGGATTAACGCCGAAGACCCGGAACATAATTTTCGTCCCACGGCAGGCACCATCACCTCCTTCAATATTCCGGGTGGCCGCAGCGTGCGTGTAGATACCCACGCCTACTCAGGGTACAAAATTCCGCCCCATTACGATTCAATGATCGCCAAGCTGATTGTGAGCGCACCAACCCGCACAGAAGCTATAAACCGCATGAGGCGGGCTCTCGAAGAATTTGTAATTGAGGGAGTGAAAACCACCATTCCATATCACCTGCAGCTTATGGATGATCCCGGTTTTATAAGCGGCGATTTTAACACACAGTATTTAGAAAACTCATTTACATTTAATCCCGAAAAAAGCACATCATAATGAATATACCCGAAGATCTTAAATATACCGAAGAGCACGAATGGATTAAGGATAATGGCGACGGAACCGTAACTATTGGCATTACAGACTTTGCTCAGGGTGAACTTGGAGACATTGTATTTGTTGAACTGGAGCCGGTGGGATCAGAATTTGACAAGGATGAAGTTTTTGGGACTGTTGAAGCTGTAAAAACAGTGTCTGAACTCTTCTGCCCGGTTGCCGGTGAGATAACAGAGGTAAATGAAGAACTTGAAGATGATCCCGAGCTTGTAAATTCCGACCCGTACGGAAGCGGCTGGATGGTTAAGCTAAGTGTATCTGATGCATCAGGGCTCGATGCACTTCTGGATGCTAATGCGTACAAGGAAATTATTGAATAACGGATGTAAGCACTTCGATCCCGAAAACACTGAACACATTTACGGGATCTGTTCTGCTTACAATTTCATCCCTGAGGTAATATATTCGCAGTTTTTGTATCCAAACCTCCTGTTCCACAAATTTCATCGCATGTTTAAAACATACCACATTTAACTTTACCGGATATGCACATTCACCACGACGAGTGGATTCTGATTCTAGATTTTGGTTCGCAGTACACACAGCTTATTGCCCGCAGGATTCGGGAACTGAATGTTTACTGCGAAATACACCCCTTCAATACAGATATTCACACATTTGATGACAACCCTCCGAACGGGATAGTGCTATCCGGAGGCCCTAAAAGCGTGTACGATACTGACGCCCCCAGGCTTAACCTCTCCTATCTGGATATGGATCTGCCTGTGCTCGGGGTCTGCTACGGACTGCAATCGCTTGCCCACGCCCTCGTAGATAACAGCGTAGAGAAGGCTTCGAAGCGGGAGTTTGGACGCGCCAAACTGTTCATAGACGAATCAGAAGGTCTTTTTGACGGGGTTATTAACGAATCGGTTGTTTGGATGAGCCACGGAGATCATATTAAAAAACTTCCGGAGCCGTATAAAGTTATTGCGCACACTTCAAATGCACCGGTCGCAGCTGTAAAACACGCCGGTAAACCCATTTTCGGCGTTCAGTTTCACCCCGAAGTTGCACATACCGATGAGGGCAGCCGGATACTGAAAAACTTCGTGATTAACATTTCCGGCTGTAAAGGTACATGGACACCCGAATCATTTATAGAAACGGAAATAAAAGCCATCCGGGATGAAGTTGGAGATCAAAAAGTACTTTGCGGTCTCTCGGGCGGGGTCGATTCCACCGTTGTTGCCACACTGCTTCACAAGGCTATCGGCGATCAGCTGCTCTGTATTTTTGTTGATAACGGACTTCTGCGTAAAAATGAATTTTCAGAGGTTCTTGAAACCTATAAAAAACACCTGAAACTGCCTGTTAAGGGTATCGACGCATCCGAACTCTTTCTGACCCGGCTTGAAGGCATCGCCGACCCGGAAGAGAAACGCAAGATTATTGGAAACACATTTATTGACGTCTTTGATGAGGCGATATCGAACGAATCGGACTACAAATTCCTGGCCCAGGGAACCCTTTATCCCGATGTAATTGAGAGCATATCGTTTAAGGGGCCTTCTGCCACAATTAAATCCCATCACAACGTGGGAGGACTGCCGGAAAAAATGAATCTCTCGCTTATAGAGCCCGTACGCGAACTGTTCAAAGATGAAGTGCGCCGCGTTGGCAGGGAACTTGGAATACCCGAGAGCTTTATTGGCCGGCATCCTTTTCCCGGTCCCGGACTGGGAATTCGCGTTCTGGGAGGCCTCTCCAAAACAAAGCTCGACCTGCTGCGCGAAGCCGATTACATTTTTATACAGGCTCTGCGAAATCACGGCCTCTACGATAAAGTGTGGCAGGCACTGGCCGTTCTGCTTCCGGTGCAGTCTGTTGGCGTAATGGGCGATGAACGAACCTACGAGTTCACCATTGCATTACGTTCGGTGAGCAGTGTAGACGGGATGACTGCAGACTGGTCGCACCTCCCCTACGATTTTTTATCTGAGGTGAGCAACCGTATTATAAATGAAGTGCCTGGAATTAACCGCGTGGTGTATGATGTAAGCTCAAAACCACCGGCCACAATCGAATGGGAATAACGTACATATGCGATCCTGCCGGAACAAATTCTCCGGTAGTTGTATATATCAATAAAAATGATCTCTATGCGAGCTAAATTTACTTTTTGCTTATTTCTTATAAGTATAATTTTTTCAGTCACTCTTACTGCACAAACATTTGATGAAGGCCTGAACCTTTACGAACAGGAGGAGTATAGCGAAGCAATTCAGATTTTCACATCTGTTGATGATGAAAGGGCAGATCTGTTTGCCGGCAAAAGCTACTATGCCCTTTATAACTTTCCTCTGGCGATAGATTATTTGCGCCGTGCAGAGCAAAGCAGCCGTGAGGCAATACGCGACGAAGCGACCTATACACTTGCTCTCGCCCATTTTGGTTTAAGAAACTATGATAAGACGGCCGTTCTTCTGCATTCACTCGCTGATGGGAATAACCGTACAGGCCTCAAACAAACAGCTACCCGGTTTTACAATCAGTTTCTTGGTTTTCTCACAAACCGTGAGCGTTTTAATCTGCTTTTCAGCGTCGAAAGCCAGGCCATCCGGTTCGACATCGTTAAAAATTCAAGACCGTTTTTGATGCAGCCAGAGTTTAACCTTCTCGCTGAGGAACTGCTCAGAATTACAACCGACTCCGCCTGGCGAACAAGAGTTGAGCAGGAACTTATAAACGGTGATCAGCGACTCAGAAATGTACCCGGAGCCTTCGTAAATGCCCCCGATGGCATGGTTTATAATGTTGGCGTTGTTCTTCCGCTTTTCGATGAAAACGATCCCGACTTTTCCATTCCAAGAAATATGTATTTCGGAATAGTGGCGGCCGCTGATGAATTTAACAGCAGAAGTATCTCTCAAAAAGTAAATCTTGTTTTCAAAAACTCTGCTGAACACAGGGATTCAACTTCTTTAGCCATGGCAGAACTCGCCTTTTCCCACAGAGTGGATGCCGTTCTTGGCCCTATATTCTCTGATCCGGCCGAAGTAGTGGCTCAATATGCGGACGAATATCAGATCCCCATGGTTGTACCCCTTGCTAATTCGGACGAGATGAACCGGCAGCACGAGTACGCATTTCAAATGAACCCCACCCCTGAAACTCATGGGATTCAAATGGCGCAGTACGCTGTAAACACCCTCCGGCTCGATACACTTGCCGTAATCACGGATTCGGAATCTGCCGGCCGTTCGTCAGCTTTGGCATTCCGGCACGAAGCAGAAAGACTGGGAGCCCATATCTCGTACTATATCGAAGAAGATTTTGCCTCAACAGGATATGAATTCGGTGAAATAACTGAGGTTTTTACACCAGATCCCGAACTGATCGACTCTCTCAATTATGTTCCTTCAGATGGAATTTTCGCACCATTTACGGGTCAGGCAGCCGGAACTATGACGAATCTGCTGCTCAACTCCCTGGAATCTATGAGAAGTAATATGGTTATAATGGGAACACAAGACTGGAATTCGGTTCGGCTGACCGATTTTCAGGATCGCTTTTTTGAAATTTATTATACCGATTCAAAAGCACGGGATGAGGAATCTGCAAACCGGGAATTTTTTATTGAAGATTATCAAAGCCGTTTCGGACTCGATCCGGATGAATTTGCCATGCTTGGTTTTGATATTGCCACATACCTTTTTCAGAGACTCGAAACAGCGGGCAATCCCGCTTATCTGAAGCAATCCCTTTCAGATGCCAATGAATATCGCGGTTTAACACTGCGCATAAATATGGATGGGCACCGCTCAAATCAGCACCTGTTTATAAGGCCGCTGTCGGAAAATGCTAAACTCAGATAGGCTGTTCTGCTTCTGCGGATTTCAGGAATCTTCTGCGGCTTCGCGCTCTCTTTCACGCTTTATTCTGTACTGTTCTCGAAGCCATATGCGCCACTTTTCACTCGCCTGCTGATGTTCCTGAAACGTCCTTGAAAATTGATGAGTACCCTCAGGGGTGGCTACCATATAGAGATAATCGTGTTCATCCGGAAACAGAACCGCTCTTATGGATGACAAATCAGGATTGGTGATGGGGCCGGGTGGAAGGCCGCTGTTTAGGTAGGTATTGTATGGATGTTCAAATTGGTAATCGGCAAAAAGCAGTCGGCGGCGCTCTCCCAGAGCATAGAGAACGGTAGGATCGGCCTGCAGACGCATTCCGCGCTCCAGCCTGTTCTGATACAGTCCGCTAATTTTGGTCTTTTCCGCATTATCCCGTGCCTCCCATTCAACAATAGATGCCAGTGTAACGATCTGATCAAGCGTCAGCTCGTGATTTTCAATCTCTTCTGCAAGTCCATTTACCACTCTGCTGTTAAACTCTTCAAGCAGACGCTCAACTACATTTTTCGCACTTATGGTCCAGTACACATCGTAGCTGTTGGGCAGCATTCTGGCTAACAGCATTTCGCCCGTTAAGTTGTGTTCGACAGCAATTTCTGAACTGTCTGAAAATATGGCGGCAAATTCTGAACTGTCTGGCCGTAACTGATAGGCAAGGCTTTGTGAAATTCGCCCTTTATCGGTTCCCGGTATCACCGTTATTCTTGTGGGATCCTGTATACCTCTTCCAAGCTTCGAAAACAGATCATAAAATGAATACTCGCCTTCCAGCTCATATCTTCCGGGCTGGAATCTTCTCCAGCCTAATGTTTCAGAAGCCCAGGCCATCTCCTGCGAGCTAAACTCTACATTTTTCTCCTGTAATTCAGACTGCAGATAGTGAAGATCCGACATCTCATAAATAAGCAGCTCCGTAAAATTATTCGCTGCAATACGACCATCACTATAAAGCCTGTACTGCCTGGAGCTGAACACAGCTACGGCCGCAATGATAAATAGAAGAGCAAATTTTGCAATATCACCCTTTGAAAAATAGTTCATAAACTAAGAAAAATTATAATTCTGAAATCTGGTAAAATTCTGAAATATTAAAATGAGACACAACCGGAACCGTATCTGATAAAATAATTCAATTACAAATTACCCCTTAACTTTCTGTCAACCGACGGCTTTAACAGATAAGCCTCGTAACGGAGACTTTTTTACTATTTTTTTTGAAAAGGAGAATGGTTCCGGTGGATGTTAATATAGTGAAAGTAAAAAGGAGGATTTCGTGGTAGTTTTATTTTCCGTGCAAAAAATATCTCAAATCAGTAGTGATTTAAACGTTTTTAATATTGTAGAATTTCTGTGTTAATCCGGAGTAAATGTGTATTGGCTGCTACGGTTAGAGTGAATCCTCATTGATTTCTCGCCCCATAGGCGTCCCGCTGGGGGAGAGCTTCGCTGATTAATTCCCTTAGACTCCCCTAGAAGCGGTCTCTTCGTAGCGGATGAGGTAAGATCGAGAAACTTATCTGTATTCAGCGAAACACTGCCACCAAAGGGATCGCTTCGCGGCGATATCATCTGAGCAAATCAGGGAGAAACAAAATCTATGCTATTTGATTAATCGTTCTTCAAAAATAGATTCCAACATTTAGGACGCTATTGATCTCAAATATAACGAAGGCGGAATTTTATAATTCAGCAGTCTTTCTTAGATGACATAAAATGTAATATTTAAACAATTTCATATTGAATTCTCATTGGCGGGCAACAATTTCCCTGCTTTTTCGTATATTTAGTATACGATTTTTGGTAACCGTAAGGTGCCAAATGCCCTAAAGAACAACCCCGGACTTTGATCGGTCTGGGGTTTTTTATTTGATCTGTTACTTGCTGAAAAATCGGAGAGCAGAATTTCTTTTCCTGATGAAGCTTATTCCATCATTTTGCCATTACGGTATTTTGCCGCGTTTAGCCGGTCTGGCCTGCTTATAATGGGATTATTTAACCGGTTCCAAACCCTGCGCTGTAAAGCACACCGAGATAATCTGCAAAAGACAAAAAGCCGGCTTATTATCCCACGGTTTAAAAAGTGGGATTGAATCTTACCCAAAGCACAGGAGTGGAATCAAACGTTTTTAGCGGCCAGGCAAGTTCAAATCGAAGAGCACCGGTACCCAGCCCCACACCAAAATCATGCTGCATATCAGAAATTGAAAAATCCAGGGTTTCATCAAATACTACACCATCTGCTGTGGCAAAATGCATCTGGTTTGTCCAGCCGGAATCCAGGAACAGCAGCAGGTGCAGGTGATAGTCCTGAAACCACTCTCCGGCTCTGCTGGATGGCCTGCCAAACTGAACTTCAATATTGCTTGTAACCATCTCATTGCCCGGGAAAATCTTGTAGGGCGACCCTCTCAAAGTTCCTATCCCGCCAAGATAAAATCTTTTAAAGTCGGGCACATTGCCGGTAATTTGACCACCCGAAATTTTCCACCGGAGTACTGAGCCGGGCTCAAAATTATAAAACAGTTTAATATCCCCTCTGTACCGGTTAAACCTGTACATCTCATCACTTGAACCGTTATCAGCAAGCTCGGCCACAACTATGGATGATATGGCAAACTTATTGCTGATAAGAATATCACGGGGGTTTAACGAGAGAGAAAAAGAGTAAATACCCAGGTCAATATCATCGGCAGCGTGGTCAATCGCAGGGTTGGGCCTGTATACACTCGACTTGCCAAACATGGTGTAGTCTGTGTTTTGCTCAAGTGTGCTAAATGTGCTTTCATTATAAGAAAAAGCGGCTTCTATCCATCGCTCAGTCCGAATAGCCGAGTAAACTCCGAACCCTTCCTGATTGTAGTAGTCGAGAAAGTCGTAACCTGCAAAAAAGGCTGTTAGCGAGGTTTCCGTGAGTCCGGCGCGCCGGTAATCTTCGGTAGCGGTTGCGTTGTAATATTCAGCCCCCACCATAAACCGTCGGTTCACCCCGATTTTTTTCTCTAACCCAATGGCGTATTCCCACTCTTTTGATGCCGTTCCGTAACCGATAAATCCATGAGGCTGTATCTGGGGAATATCTAAAAAAGATCCATAACGGTGCCACTGCATTCGTTCGGCCCGTAAACCAAAAAAAAGCCCGTTTACCCTGTTAAAATGAATCATCGGGAGATTGGGATATTGGTTGTAGAGCTCATTGCTGTAATATGGGCCAGCCTCGAGGCCGCCCCCAAGGTCTATACCGTTTCTTGATACCCGCCTTATAACACGGCTGCTGTGATCACTATCATCTTCCGATTGCTCATCAGCTTCCTCTTCGGGCTCCATTCCAAACAGTTCCTCGAGACTCTTATTAAAAATGGGATCCCGTTTAAAAGGGTCGTCCTCAACCTGTGTGGTCTGTCCGAAAGCCGGCACAGACAGCAGCGGAACAAACAGAATAAGTAGTATCAGATTCTTCATAGTGATAATCAGTTTTTTTGATGTACGAGTCAATACGCACCGGGTTTCACAGTTTGTAATTTTTTTTCTGATATGTATTAACTCTGGTATTTAAGCACCAAAAATGTAATATCATCTTCCGGCTCTTTTCCGCCCGCCCAGCTCTCAATCATTCTGGATAGCAGGTTTACGATATCTGCAGCCTTCATGTCTCCGGATCCCTTCAGTACTTGTTCAACCTTTTCGATACTAAGCATATCCCGTTCACTATTAAACAGTTCGGTAAGTCCGTCGCTCATAAAAAGCAGAAAATCGTTGTCTTCAAGTTCAACCTCGCGCCCTTTGTACGGATAATCAATACCGCTGCCAAGTGGCAAGCCTTTGAGAGTTATTCGCTCGGTACGGTCTTCTGCATATTTATAATGAACAACGGGCGGCATACCTGCTGTTGCAATTTCTACCTGTGATCCCCTGCATTTTGCCAGCGTAATTCCCATATACATCATCTTCATATTCATGCTGAAAAGACCCTGAGACATACGCCTGAGCATGGCAATGCAGTTCTCCTCTTTGGCAAGAGAGTGAAAATAACTTTTAGCGGCGGCTACCATAATTCCCGCTTTCATACCATGGCCGGTTGCATCTCCCAAAGCAAGCACCAGAGCGTTATTATCCAGTACGCTGTAATCGTAGTAATCGCCGCCCACCTCAGTCGCTGTATCCATAAATACAGCGATATCGTAATGTTCCAGAGAAGGGAGTTTTTTAGGCAGCATAGAGAGCTGCAAAGTACGGGCCTCTTCAAGCTCTTTGCTTTTCCTTTCGTTCTCCGCCTCGAGCAGCCTGGCCTCTATTTCAATCTCCTTGTTGATGCGTTCCTGCTCTAGCGTTTTATCCGACAGTGTCCTTACCTCCTTCAGTTTCTCTTCCAAATTGTACTGCGTGGAGGCAAACTCTCTCGACAGAAATACAGACATCGATAAGATCAGCAGTCCGGAACCGATCACGTTAATCAGCATCACGTTCCCCGAAAGCAGGTCAAAATTAATCAGAACGCTCATCATTAACCCAAATACAAAAACAATCATACCTATACCTATAATCCAGACACCCTGCTTGCGCTGCCTGAATATTCGGATAAGCAGCCGAATTAGCTCAACAATAAAAACAATAATAATCACTTCACGAAGCCATATAAGCTCTGAAGGAAAAAACCACACTGCCAAACCGGTTGCAAACCCAAAAAGTAGAACTGCGTTAGAAAACCACTGATTCTGTTTTCTGTCTATCGTATGCATAAAACGAACGGCAAACGCTAAAACCATAATCTCCAGGAAAAACGCAAATCGAATAAAGAACAGCGAGTCTGCCGTAAAGCGGGCCATTTCCATTCTGTACAAAATGTATGTAATAATCACCAGCCCGCCCGTAAACAGAGAAAAATAGAGATTCCGTTTCTCCTTTGGATAGAAAACAAAGAGCAGCAGGTGAATCAGCCAGAATGTGAGCAGAATACCAGTGTAGAACATGCTAACGCCCGTCCAGTTGGTGATGTAGGCAAACCATAAACTATCGCGCGTTTGCCAGTCCCCCAGCAGAAAACGAAATCCTGTATACCCAAAAAACTGTTCTGCCTCAACAGTGAGGGGACTTACGTAACGAATTGCAAGGGTGTTTACTCCTTCATTAAAAAACACAACCGGCCGCTCATTACCCGAATAGGGCTCTATATTTTCAGGGTCCGGAGAAAATGACCCCAGCTCAAAAATCTTCTTGCCGTTAAGATATATCTCAGAGGCTCCAAGGTGCCGGTCTACAATTAGAGCAAATGCACGTCCTGCAGCTTCTTCTGCCACATTCAGTTTTTTTCTGAACCATCCAATACCATCCCATTCAATAAAAGAGAGGTCGGCACTGCTCAGGTTGGTGCTGGCGTAGGTCCACTCTGCATCATTAAAATCAGGAGAAGCCCAGGAGGGGTCGTCGCCGGTTTGAAATTTCCACCGGTCGCTGATATAAATAATCCTGTCATCACTGCTCAGGCTCTCTTCCGTAATCTCTTCGATTTCTCCGTTTTCGAACTGGAAAAAATCATCCTGGGCAATAGCACTTGCCATAGGTAAGAAAGTCAGAATCAGAAAAGCCGCAATTGAACGATATGTGCGCTTTGAATACGGCATCAGTTGCTTTCCTTAACCGTAATTTTTCCGGATGCAGACGATAATTTGATTGGTATTTGTCCGTCTCTGATTGTAAGCGACGCATTTCTGAACTCCACTCTTGATTCATCATCATTAAGATCAAGTTCATCAAAATCGAACTCCAAAGCCTCTGCATCTATTTCATATCCTGATTGTTCAGGAATAATCATCTCGATATTTCCGGACATTGTCTCCATAAAAATCCCCTTCGAAACCTCCGTAAATTCAGAAAAGATATTTCCTGTTACCGACGAGGCTACCAGTGTCCCGGATATCTCATGTGCTTCTACATTTCCCTCTATGGTTTTGAGCCGAATCTCTCCGCGGCTTTTCTCTATAAGCACATCACCGGTTACGGTTTTCATAAAAAGCGTGCCGCTATTATCACTAACGCTCACATTGCCGGCGGTTGATGACACGCGTGTTTCACCTTCTACTCTCCAAAGGTCGATATCACCTGTATGATTTTGTATAAAGTGTTTGCCGCTGATTCCCTGAACGCTGATATCACCCGCCATGGACTGTATTTCCACTGAAGCTTTAGCCGGGGTCTGAATAACAAAATTAAACTCAATTCCTGCATTCGCCTTGTAGCTTCTGCCCGATCTCTTATCCTCAACAGAAGCTATAATGTGATCGCCCCTCTGCTGCAAAATAATCCGGTAATTCTCCAGATTGCGGGCGCCAGACCACAGAGAGAAGGATTGTTTCACAAACAGATCTACCTGTACTCCATTTAAAGACTCATTTTCATACACCTCCACACCACCTGTCACCGTGTTAATTTTAATCCGCGGGTTTCCCCTTACACGAAAAAATTTCGACCTGTAAGGATCATTTTTATCAATTTCGGGAGTTATCGATTCGGAGCTTACGGTGTTAATCAGCAACTGTTGTGCCTGAAGTGAACCCTTTTTAATAACTGAAGCCGACAGTAAGAGAAAGATGCTCATTACAGCTATAAAGGATATGTTTTTTATCACGATTTCAGGGTCTGGTGAATCATAAATATATCGGGTGAGACAGGCTTGGCAGACTCTGTCCACATTAACATCTACGCAACTTTCTGATGGTGGTTTCAAACAAAACGAATCCTTTACGTTTCCTGAACCGGTTATGAATCTTTAAAAACACCTATTAAAAACTGAATATGTTCGTTTAAGTCTTTCCCGATGAGTTCTGCCCCCTTCTGAATATCTTCGCGCGGCACATTCGCAGCAAACCGTTTATCCTTTAGCTTTTTCTTAACTGATTTTACTTTCATATCCGAAAAACCGTTTGGCCGCATCAGTGAAACAGCGTTCATGAATCCGGAAATTTCATCGCAGGCAAAGAGGTAGCGCTCCATTTCTGTCTCAGGCTCCTTTCCCGTTCGCTCCGGAGCATGGGCCTCAATAGCGGCAATCACCTCATCTGAATAGCCGTTTGTTGGCAAAATTTCATCGACGGCTTTGCTGGGGTGATCATCGGGGAATTTTTCCCAGTCCAGATCGTGTAAAAGGCCGGCCGTCCACCACTCATCAACCTCTTCTTCTGTTTTGCGGAGCGATTTTGCATAATTCTCCATGGCTAGTGCAACCATCTCGCAGTGCTGCCTTAAACTTTCTGATTCGATATACTTTTTTAGCAGATTTTCGCTTTCATTTCTTGATGGCATAAGTTGTTACTAATTAATTTCGGTTAAAATTTGACGGGCGATTTTCCGGTTATACTCAAACGCAAAATTTTTGTAGTTAATCATATCCACTATTGTACCAACTACGCAGAGGCCTCCTGTAAGCAAATACAAAATACCCATGCCGATATGTCCCACAAAAAAACGATGAATCCCGGCAATCCCAAAAAGACCGATAAGTGCAAGTATCAAGAGTAAAACCGGATCCCTTCTCCTCGATCTGTACACGTTAGAAAAAAGCCTGGCCTTTTCATCGGGCATCTCTTCGATTAACGCTGAAATGTATTGAGACTCATCTCCTTCCAGTTCGGGTAGCAGTTCATATATTTTTTTCATGAAAAGCACTGTTTTTATAGTTGTGATTTCTGATATGTATGGAAACTATACGATAGAGTAAAATAAATATGGCAAGAATACCTGCCGGGTGCATATAAAAAGAGGCTGTCAGTTCTCCCCTGAATGCAAGAGCCATGGATCTTCCAAGTCCGCAGCCGGGACAAAAATCCAATCCTGCCCGGTTAAAGAGGCAAAATGTTGGTTCTTCTGATCCCGGCACAATCGTTGCCGCCAGGAAAAGAGCCATTGTGAGCACAACCCATTCAAAATGGAAAAAAAAGCTTCTTTTAACAGTTGTCCTGTTTAACTTCATAGGTGAATTACCGCATCAATGAAATTCATGACATTTATATGCCTTTTGATAATACAGTACGCAGCTTCATGATAAAAGTTTTATTGCTCACATTCCTCATCATCTGCTCCGGTACTCCCCTGTTTGCACAGACTGCCGTTCAGGATACGCTGGAAGTTGAGCTTGATGAAATCACCGTAGAGGCCACTCAGGCGTCATTAACGATTGGAAAAGCCCCTATGTCGGTGAGTTATTTATCCAGAAGCACTGCAGACAGAGTTAGCAGGCCCGCAACTACTCTTGACGAACTCACCTTCGCCCTGCCGGGTGTTTTTGTGAGTAATCGTGAAAATTTCGCCCTGGGCGAACGGCTCACTATCCGCGGTATGGGTTGGCGCGCCCAGTTTGGAGTTCGGGGTTCGCAGGTAATGCTCGACGGCATTCCGCTTACCGTAGCCGACGGACAAACCATTTTAAGCATGATCGATCCCGCTATGATCAAAAATATTGAGCTGCTCCGCGGACCGTCTGCCACCTTTTGGGGTAATTCCAGCGGCGGCGTACTCTATTTAAGCACCAAACCATCACCAGAAGCACCCGGACTCACTTACAGGGGATTTGGCGGCTCCTACAGCTCAGTAAAACAGGAGCTGCAGTGGAACCAGACAGTCGGTAAATCCAGAAGTTATGGTTACGCCACTTACTACAACACCGATGGATTCAGGGACCACAGCGCAGCACAGCTATTCAGGGCATCGGCAGCCGTGGAAACGCCGGTTGGAAACCGGGGGAGGCTTACTACTATGGTTACCTATGCAAATATGCCCAAAGCAGAGCATCCGGGTTCTTTAACCGAAGATCTTGCAGAGTCGGAACCGCAAAGGGGCAGGGAACTCTTTAAGGACACATCTACAGGCAAGGAATTTCAGCAGGGGATGATCTCTGCAAATTATTTCCACGATTTTAGCGGAGGGTTGCTAAACGTAAGCTCACACGGAACCTATCGAAATGTCGACAACCCTGTTCTGTTCCGGTATATTGGGCTCGAGCGCCTTGCCGGAGGGCTTCGTGCCACGTATCAGTTTAAAGACCTGCCATTTGACCTGCATACAGGTGGTGAAATCAAAACCCAGAACGATGACCGCTTTGTCACAAATAACATAAGCGGTGAACGCGGCGAAGAAATTGAAGTGCAGCAAACAGAGGTTGTAACAAACCAGGCGCTCTTCACTCAAATAGGGCTTCCTTTAGGCAGCAGGCTTCGCGCAAATGCAGGGGTACGAACCGACTGGATTCAGTTTGAAGCAAAAGAGGCACTATCGGAAAGTGCGGAGGGCAGCCGCTCCTTCTTTTCAGTAAACCCGAGTATCGGGCTCTCATACAATTTTAGCCGAAGCACGCTTTACAGTAATTTTTCAACTTCTTTTGAATCTCCCACCACAACCGAACTGGTAAACCGCCCGGACGGTACCGGCGGGTTTAACCCCGAACTCGACCCCGAAAAAGCAGTAAGCCTGGAAGCCGGTCTGCGCGGAGCAATGGGAAAAAATAATTTCCTGAGGTATGATGTAACTCTATACCGCATGAACATTAATAATCTGCTTATTCCGTTTGAGCTTGAAGAGTTCGAGGGCGTAACATTTTTCAGAAATGAGGGAAAAACAAATCACTACGGCCTGGAAACATCCTTGCAGTTCAGATTTTCAAACTCCATATCGTCCCGCTTCATGCTAAATCTGATGAATGCCGAATTTAGCGGCGGCCCTTTTGATGGTAATGATGTGCCCGGGGTAGCTCCGGCCCGCTATGCACTGCAGTTAAATTTTGAACCCGGCGGCCACTTCCTCAGTCTCGACAATGAGTGGGTAGGTAAATATAAAACCGACAGCGCAAACAGTACTTCCAGCGACGCCTATTCACTGCTTAATTTCCGCTGGGCCTATAACGGTATTACCTTTGGCAGCGGCTCGGCTGTAAAACCCTTTGTAGCTGTTAATAATGTACTAAACACACGATACAATACATCCGTAGCTGTAAACGCTTTTGGCAACCGTTTTTTTGAGCCTGGAAGCGACCGGAATTTCAGAGCGGGCATACAAGTTGAATTTAACTGAATCCGTCTCAAAACATCCTAAAACGCATCGAATACCATTCATTGTGTTTCGGAAATCGAATTTTCAAGAATTTACATTCTTTATTGCTAAAAACATCCGCAGGAAGTATCTTAGCCGTGAACGCCATATGGAATATCACTGATTTCTATACGGCATTTAACTTTATAACGGGAATTTTTAGTTGGGATTTTTATTATGGAAAACCGTGAAGTAGGAACTGTTAAATGGTTTCATAATGGCAAAGGTTACGGATTTATTACTCGAGAAGATGGTGAAGATGTATTTGTTCACTATTCAGAAATTCAGAGTGATGGTTTCAGAAAATTAACCGAAGGTGAAAAAGTTGAGTTTACTTTAGCTGATGGTGAAAAAGGTCTTCAGGCCAAAGAAGTTATTCAGCTTTAGTCTGTTCTTTATTCAGATCATCAGGAGAATTTTTCCCTTACCTGCATTATGGCGTGGTTAAAACACATTACGGTTGATTTAATTGCCACGCTTGTAATCGCTATTGTCGTATTTTACGATCCCGGTATACTTGAGTATGTCCTGTATGTATACACAGGCCTTATGATATTCGCCAGAACCTTCTCTATGCTCAGCAGCGACTTCAGAATGATCACAAAAAAGAAGGTCACTGAAGCGCCGGTCTGGATGTACCACCTGCTCTATTTTATAAACGTTGCCATTCTGCTTTGGGGAGAGTTTTACATAACGGGTGCTTCATGGCTCTATATATGGATCGTGGCATCCTGGGTATATATCAAGCAGGAGAAAGCCAAAGGCACCAGATAAGCAAAGAACCTCCAAAATATCCATCCCCCTTTTTTTTACTCTTCTAACAGGCACGTACTTACCCACCCCCGCTACCGTTATCACTTCATCCCAAATAATTCGTAACAGGGTGAATGGAAAAACCCGTTACTGCGTTACTTCATTGAACAAAATACATTTTTATGAAATCCCTGCTAATACTCTGTTTATTAACCGTGTCGCTGACCCTTGTATCCTGCGATTCTCAGGGGCAGGATCAGGCTGCAACATCCCAAGAACAGCATGAAAAATTTTTAAATAACATCACATACGAAGAAGTTATGTCTGAAAAACCAAAAAAGGAAAAAGTAGAGCGAACCGAAGAGGAGTGGAGAAATATACTCAGTTCCGAAGAGTTCAGAGTGTTGAGAAAAAAAGGCACTGAAATTCCTTATGCCAACAAATATAACAGCCATTACGAAGAAGGCGTGTACGTCTGCAAAGCGTGTGGGCAACCGCTGTTTCATTCCGAGACAAAGTATAACAGCCGGTCGGGATGGCCAAGTTTTTATGCTCCTATCGAAGATGAAGCCGTTGGAGAACGTGAAGATAACAGTTTCTTTATGAATCGAACGGAGACAGTCTGCAGCCGCTGTGAGTCACATCTTGGCCACGTGTTTGATGACGGGCCGGAACCAACAGGGTTGCGGTACTGCATGAACTCTGCCGCACTCAAGTTTGTAGCAAAAAACGATGCCGAAGATTAACAGCTGAATATTTCCACAGCAGGAACACTATTTTATAAGAGGGCAGCACTCCATGCAGATGATATCACTAATCGACCAGCTTTTAACGCGATGGATGGCCAAGTATGGCATCACTTTTTTGCGGATGAGTATTGGTATCATATTTATCTGGTTTGGGGGCCTTAAATTTTTTCCGGGCATGAGCCCCGCTGAAGATCTTGCACTTTCCACAATCGGGTTGCTCACCTTCGGACTTATTCCCTCAAATATCGCTCTTTTACTTCTGGCAACTTTCGAGGTTCTTATTGGTATTTTAATGACAACCGGAAAATTTCTCCGCTTCACAATTCTTCTTCTGCTTGGCCAGATGATCGGCACCATGAGTCCTATTTTTCTGTTTCCGGATGTCGTTTTTGCCGACGTCCCCCTTGCGCTCACCATCGAAGGGCAGTATATATTCAAGAATTTTGTAGTGATCAGCTCTGCAATCGTGATTGGAGCAACCGTGCGCGGAGGCCGGCTTAACTCCGAGCCGGACCCTGTTAGCTAAATTCTCTTCTTCTCTTATCAGTAAATTAATGCTGTACAACGGCAATTTTAATTTTCTTCCGTATCATATACGTACAAATACCAGATGAATAAACATTTGTACCATTATGATTACGAAAAACTCCTCGCGTAAAGCCACATCCCTCAAAAAAGCAGATTTTGACCCCCGGTTAAAAACCTACCTGCACGTCATTACCATTTTTGTACTTACCGTAACTGTTGTTGGTATAGTTTTAATCCCCTTTTGGTTGATTTTTGGGACTGCATACGTAAACAGATACTTTAATGGCCTCTACTGCGAGCTAACAACCCGGGCACTCCATTTTAAAAAAGGCGTTTGGATACGTGTCGAGCGCACTATTCCTCTGGATAAAATTCAGGACCTCACCTTTAAAGAGGGGCCCATATTAAGATACTTTGGCGTGAGCTACCTGAAAATTGAGACAGCCGGCCAAAGTGCGCAGGGAATCAGCGACATGACTCTTATTGGTATTATTGAAGCCCGTAAATTTCGAGAGGCGGTACTGGAACAGCGGGATATTACCACCGATAAAGGCACATCAAACACAGAATCTGACCCATTGCAATCAACACATTCTGAAGCCATTCTTGAAACGCTTAAATCGATGAGCGAGACACTGAGCCGAATCGAGAAAAAAATATAGATCTATAATCCTGATCAGTTTAAAATCGTTTTCTCAGCAATTTTGCCGTTGTAGATTTTTAAAAGCAGCATCACCACTCCCCACTGCAGAAGAACCGTAGCCACCGAAAACGGACTCAGTGGATTGTACCACGTGTCGGGTGCAAAACTTGTAGCACTCAGGTAGATCCACCAAACCAGGAGCGTAATCACCTCAACAGGAATTACATACTTCAGCAGAATACTCCACCACTTTCCAAGCTTCACCTTGCTTTCGTCTGTATTAACAAGCTCGTTCCTGAACTTATCCGCACCAAACTGAATAACGGCAAATGAGATAAATCCGCCAGACACCATCAGCCCAACACCCCAAACAAAGTCCTGATTTGCGAAAATGTCGAGTGAGACAGCGGATGGCAATCCGAACAAAAATCCCGTACTGCAGACCGCAATTGTGGCTACCTTTCTGGTAATTCCCATATCCACAAGAGCTTTGGCAGCCAGTTCAATCATCGAGATAAGCGAACTGAACGCAGCAAAGGTGAGACCGAGGAAAAAGAGAACGGCAAATATTTTTCCGCCGGCCATCTCTCCGAAAAGCTGCGGCATCCACATAAAGGTTAGTCCAGTGGAGGCCGGGCCCGATGTCTGCATAACCTCAAGAATTTCACCGTCAGTCATTTGAGACCCCAGCGTGCCAAAAACTGTTGAAAAAATAATAACGGCCGCCATCAGAGAAACAATGTTGTTACCTATACCGGTTTGAAAGGCACTGATGGTTATATCGTCTCTGCTGCGCATGTAGGCACCGTAGGTAAGAATAAGACCCCATGCTGCACCCGTATCCCATGCGTTCTGCGTGAGTGCCTCGAGCCATAAACCGGGCTCCTTAAGCGTAGACCAGTCGGGTGTGAAAAGGTAGGCTATTCCCTCTCCGCTTCCCGGCAGCGACAGCGCTTTGATCAGGGAAATAACCAGTACAAGCAGCAGTGACGGAATTAAAATAAGGTTGATGCGCTCAATGCTCTTCACTCCTTTTAAAATCACCAGCCCGCCCAAAAATATCATCACAAAATGAAAAACGGAGGGCAGATACGAACTTTGAAAACCGGTCCATACAACATCAGCCTGTTCCACGCTTTCCGGAAGTACATTGATGATCGATTCAATTAAGTAGTAGGCGCACCAGCCAGCCACCACGCTATAGTAAAACATAATGGCTGTGGCCACAAAACCGATAAAAGAGCCCATCCATGCAAATCGTTCACCAACGGCTTTTATATATGAGCCAATAATACCTTTCCTGCCATTTCTGCCAATGCCATATTCTGCAATAATGAGGGGAATTGACCATATGAACAGGAAAATCACCCATGCGAACAGGAATGCACCGGCGCCTTCTTCAGTACCGTTCTGCGCTGCAATTCTAGGGAAGCGCCAGATGTTTCCCGTTCCCACCGCAATTCCGAGAACACTGAGGATTAGCCCAAGTTTCGTAGTAAAACGTTCATTTGATACACTATTTTGATCTGGCATGCAGGATAAACATTTATTTTTCTAAATCGCTTGGTTGATAACCATTTTTCTGATCAGAAACAAGTTGTATGGGCATCCACATGCAGTATTAAACTTTGCTGATATCATTAAAAATACTGCCTGATTACCATTTTCCGGAAAAGTTTATGAAATTCAGGCCAGTTATTTAAAAACCCTTATAATCGATTTTACGATGTGAAATGAAATTGCAGATTCAGGTTGTGTTTCGGTATCTTAAACTTCAATCAAAAAAACAGCTGACTGCTTCAATAAAGCTCTGTTTTTTCATTATTGATAACCATCACAGGCCATATACGTACGTCCCTGAATTGTAAACGAAATTTTTTTTAAATGAATCTATCAGAAATTTTCGCCAGGCACAGATCGCGAAATATTTTCTTTGCTGCCATCAGTTTTTTATACGCATTCATCATTTACTCGTTGTCTGTCGCACGCACAACCTCGTTCTGGGACCCTGCCGAATATATTGCCATTTCGCACACACTACAGGTTGCCCATCCTCCGGGATCACCGTTTTTCGCATTGGTGGGAAGACTCTTTTCGATGTTTGTGCCGGCCGACTATGTGGCGCTAAGCGTGAATATGATCAGCGTTATTGCCTCCTCATTCACAATTATGCTTCTCTACCTGATTGTTGTTCATCTTGTACAAGAGTGGCGCGGGCCTGCCGATGAGATGGATATGATGGACAAAATTGGCCTCTATGGCGGCGGGCTTTTTGCCGCGCTAACCTTCACAGTTACCCATACTCATTGGTTCAACGCGGTAGAAGCCGAGATGTACGCATCATCCATGTGCCTCACAGCCCTTGTGGTATGGCTGGCTCTTCGCTGGTCAGCACACCACGATCAGCCCTATTCGGAAAGGTGGCTGGTTCTCATTGCCTATATTTTCGGAATCGGTATTGGAGTTCATCTTCTCAATCTCCTCGCGCTCTTTTTTGTGGCACTGATCTTCTACTTCAAAAAATTTACGTTCACTCTTAAATCATTTGCCATACTGATTGCGGTTTCCGTAGCGGGATTTCTCTCCATCTATCCGCTCACAATCATACTCATCCCAAATTTTTCCGGTCAGATTGGCTCTATGACCTACGGCCTGATTGGACCGTTTACCTTTATTTTTCTTTTTGGAGCAGCGATTGCTTACGGTATATACTACACTCACAAAAAAGGCCATCGCATTGCCAACTTAATTCTGCTCTCTTACGCCATGATCCTTATTGGTTATTCGAGCTACGCTCTGATAATTATACGTTCTCAGGCGAATCCTGCCATCGATCAGAACGATCCCTCTACGGTTGAAGCATTCGTAAGCTATCTCAGCCGCGATCAGTACGGAACCTCACCGCTGCTTAGTGGTTCCACGTTTGACAACCGTACCGGAAATATTGACCGCAACAGCGAAACACTGTTTCCGCGCCGGCACTCGAGCCAGCCGATTCACCTCCAGTACTACCGCAACTTCGATTCCGACTTTGAGTATTTTATCGACTACCAGGTGAATCATATGTATATGAGATACCTGTTCTGGAACTTTATCGGGCGTGAAGCCGACATTCAGGATACGGGCTGGTACGCAGGATTTACCGATACAAGGCATAGCAACAACCCCGCCAACTCCGGCTATTTCTTTCTGCCTCTGATTTTCGGACTGCTCGGCATGATGTACCATTTCCGCAATGACCCGCGACGTGCCCTCTCCGTGATGGCGCTATTTATCCTTACGGGCCTTGCGATCATTTTCTACCTGAATCAGACCCCGGCCGAACCGCGCGAACGGGATTATGCATACGTGGGATCTTTTTTCGCATTCACAATATGGGTTGGCCTGGGAGCCACAGGACTCATAGAACTGATCAAAAATTCGCTGGGGCAGAGTAAAAATGTGGCTTTTGCATCACTGGGAGTGGTATTTTTAGCCGTCCCGGGCTGGATGCTCCAGGAGAACTGGCACGCCCACGACCGAAGTGAACGATATGTAGCCAGGGATTACGCCTACAACCTTCTGCAATCTGTAGAAGAAAATGCCATTCTGTTCACAAACGGTGATAACGATACCTTTCCTCTTTGGTATCTTCAGGAAGTGGAGGGAATCCGAACCGATGTTCGCGTTGTTAATCTCAGTCTGTTAAATACAGACTGGTACATCAGGCAGCTGAGAGACCGCACCACCCACGAATCGCTTCCTCTGGCGATCGACCTCACAGACGAGGAGATTGATGAAATGACTTCACAGCTTGAGCTTCACAATCCTGCTGAGATCTCCCTGCCGGTACCCAAGGAGCTTTTAAAATCTGCTTTTGAAGCTGACCCGGATACGTTTGGTGAATCAGCTGACACCTCGATCATCAACAGATTACCTGCGGGGGTTGATTACAACGAAATGATTCACAATCAGCTCGCCATGGCTACTCCCTACTCCATGCCCGTAGATTCTCTTGATAACGAGGTTACATTTTTCCTTGAAGGGCGGTCAGCAGGCAGCGACCAGCAGGGAAATGAGCGTTTTTATCTGCAAACGCAGGACAAAATGGTGCTCGAACTGCTGCAGAATAATTTGTGGCTGCGCCCGATCTACTTTGCCAACACCGTCTCAAGAGACGGGCTGCTGGGGCTCGATAATTATTTTCAGTTTGAGGGTAAAGCGTTCAGAATTGTGCCGAAAGCGCGGGAAACCGGCCCGTTTGGATATGTGGATACCGATGTACATGCCGACCGGCTCTCAAAATTCCAGTTTACTCTCTGGGATTCACCCGACGTCTATTTCGACGAAAACATACGCAGAATGCTTGGCAACTATCGCTATGGCTTTACGCAGCTTGCCGATGCTTTTATCGATAAGAACGATCCTGAATCAGCAGCCTACTGGCTTAAATACGGAGAGGATAAAATTCCCTTCAGAGAAATTGAACACGACTGGACCGTGGCAACACTCTACGCATTTCGCTATATGAACGTGAATGAAGTTGAGCGGGCCAACCAGCTGGCATACTTCGTCTCAGAGAGGCTTCGGTACTATCTGAAATACGATATGGAGAAACTAAATTCGCTTGAAGAGCGTATCAGTAATCTCGACGAAGAGATACAAATGGCAAGAGCGCGCGCAAGAACCGATGAGGCCAGAAATTTACAGGCACAGCGGGAACGTCTCCTATCCCAGAGAGAGTCTGCTATTGAGGATGTTAGCTTTGCTGTGAGCCGCCTCTCCATCCTTCAGAATATCTTTTTTGAGCACGATGATGAAGAAACCGCTGAACTATTGAGACTGGATGTACAGTTCATAACAGACGGACGCCTTGAATTGCCAGACAGTATTGAGGCGAGCCGGGAGCGAATTCAAATGTTTGGCTTAACTAATTAGTTTAAATTTAAAATCAATCTTCCACATTGTATATTGTATAACTCCTAATTACACAGCATTCACATTATGATACACGAATTCACGGAAGAAAATATTATGTCGATAGGCAGTGTTTTAAGCTGCATCCCAAAAAAACTGGGAAATGACGTTTACCGTTTGGAGCTTGACGGTGAAGGGGATAATCCCAAACTGGCGCTCGAAATTCATCTGGGAATGGAGTTCGAAAATAAACGGATGAACATGGTTTCTGTCTATTCAGGCAGCACATTCATCCAGCTTCATAACTGCACAGCCTTTATTGCCAGCGATCTGCTAAGGCAGGTAACATTCTTTGGAAAACAGGGAGGCCACACTTCGGGTTTGATTGTTGAAGAAGCAGCGGCCTGCAATTTCTATGCAAACGTTGACGATTCTGTACTTAAGAAAGATTTTACATCGCTTCCCGAAGATATGATGATGTGTGGCGTTGCACTCTCTCTCACTGATACGCTCGACTCCGACGACTTCTCTTTCGATGATGAAAAACTTTCCTGATTTTCCCGACGCGGATGATGGCAATGATTATCTAACGGTACATTACACAGAAGAAGATGTACCTGTCGAAGAAGAGGTACTGGAAAAAATTTTACTGCAGGTTGGGAAAGAACAGTCAGCAGATTTTGCTTCGATTGAGCTGGTTTATGTTGACGAAAAAGAGATTGTGGCCATAAACAGAGAGCACCTCGGCAGGGAGTACGTCACCGATATTATCTCGTTTCGGTATGATGAACGGGACGATCCTGACGCCATAGAAGGCACACTCTACTGTTGTGCTCCGCGCATAAAAGAGCAAAGTCTTGAGCTAGGCACGCCCGTTGTTCAGGAGTTCTACAGAATTTTTATACATGGGCTTCTGCACCTTTGCGGCTACAACGATCAGACAGCAGAAGAAAAAACAGCCATGACGCGCCTCGAAAACCACTACCTGGAACAGTTTAACCTCTGACGCGTGGCAGACTCCGTTTACACACTCTTAATCGTTGAGTCGCCCGTTATCGCCGGTATTTTACAGTCAGTCAGTCCGCAATCGGTCTATGTTCTCGCAACGGGCGGGTACTGCTGGCATCCTTCCTACAAACGTTCGAGCGGAAAGCTTACGGCGGTGGCAGATCCCGAAAAGCGTTCCTTCAGAAAAGAGCTGAAAGAGCAGGCACGGTGGGCGAACCGCATCATCATAGCAACCGACAGTGATCCTTCGGGAGATTTTATCGCCTGGTCGCTGGCACGCTACCTTAAACCCAGGCCGGTTCTCAGGGGGTATCTCAAAAACCTTTCAAAAAACGGGGTACGCCGCCTGCTTGATGAGGTTCAGGAACTACAGGCAGAACAGCTCGAAAACCGTTTAAAAAACCGTTTTGCACTGCTGGGTTTATGGAGTGAACAAAAACATCTTCCCGATATGCAGCTTGCCGGCATATCCGCTATGTTTGGCACCCCTGCTGCCTACACACATTTTGCCGAATACAATGAGGATTTACAAACGTACCGCTCTTCAGAAAGCATTGAGAGCATGTACGGTGAACTTCACACATTCCACAGGGAATCTGAAGAAAAAAAATGGCGTATTAGTCAGCCCCCTTCCACATTCGACGTAGTAGAGCATGCCTATACCCAGTCGTTTGCCACCGGTTTTCGGGATGCACAATCGCTGCTGCAAACGCTCTTTGAAACGGTACTTCCCCACTCCGGCAATTCTCTTATCAGCTATCCCAGAACAACTGCAAACGGATTTTACAGCGAATCCTGGGAATCCATCCGACAGCAATTTTTAAAAATATCCCGGGAAATTCGTTTCAAACCCACATTTTTGCAGAACAGTATTGATCCGGAATCCCCTCACGAAAGTATTCATCCGCTCCGGCTCTCGGCCACACCTGATGAGGTTGCCGGTGAAATCCACAGCCGTCTGGGCAACCTCTACAAATGGATCTACAATCAGACACTTCAGGCCATACAGCTTCCCGAAATGCTGGAGATCTCCTACTCGTCAGAATTAAATCCGGGCCTCTATCTTTACCCTTTACAAGCACCATCTGCACCCGGCTCAAAACAGATCACCGTACATCCGGTTTTTACAATTTCTGATTTTGGAAAAGGGCTTAACCGGCTGGGGGTCTGTAAACCATCCGGGTTCGGAAACCGAATGGATGAGTGGGTCTACAAGAAGTGGATTCGCATTGAAGAAGGGGCTGTTAAACCCGGAACAGCATTGAAAAAACACCTGAACAGAGCAGCCGAGTTTAGATCTATTCTTACAAAGTTAAACGGGCATATGCAGTCAGGATCTTTTTCGGCTGAAACAGTTCGGCGCATATTAACGTCAGAGTAGTTGGGCACCACTCCAAATAACTTACTACATCGTACCGCTTGTGAACGAAGAAAAAACAGAATCCAATCTAACCGATCAGCATTTTAAACGGCTCAGCGACCTCATCACGTCGCACCTGGATCTTGACGATGATGGAGATGAGAAACAGGTTTTGGACCTTAAGAAAAAACCACCGGCAAAAGAACATATACTGCTTCTAAAGATTTTAAAGCCCATACCGTGGATATTAATGGGGCTTTTCGTGTTCTCCTTCTTTTGGGATTTTGACGGACTGGAAGCCGCTATTGGCGGCTTGGATCTGGAGTTCGAGGGGCTTATACGAATCATCACCGTTAGCGGGATGATTGGATTCCTCACTAATTGGATAGCTGTAACGATGCTGTTTCGTCCGCTTCATAAACGTCCGCTGCTTGGTCAGGGATTAATTCCCGCCCATAAAGAGCGAATTGCCACCCGCCTTGCAGAAGCCGTCTCAGAAGATCTGATCAACCCCGACATCATCAAGAAAAAGATCCATGAGTCGAAATCCGTTAGCCGATTCAGGGTTAAGGCGATCAGCCACATACAGTCGGTAACGGAAAAAGAGGAGTTCAGACAGGATCTGAAAAAATGGTTACTTGAAACGATCTCTTCCCTGGTTCAGGATCCTGAGTTTAAGCAAAAGCTGTCGACCCAGATTGTTGACGAGCTGGATGATGCCCTGAAAGACCGAATCATTGAGCGGATTGCGCTTAAAACATACTCTTTTCTACGGGGTCAGGATATGCGGGAGTTTGTTGAAGAGCTTCTATCGACGATCCCGGTCTCGGCGGAGAGGAACATCACGGCCATTGATGACTATCTTGATACACTACCCGAACAAATTGAGAAGAGCGGCGAATCAATAGATGACCTGATCACCCAGTCGCTGTTCAAGCTGGTAAACCAGCTGGATGTACACGATCTTGTTGAAGAAAATCTCCGGTCTTATGATGAAGAGAAGCTGGAAAATATGATACGAAACGCAACCAACGAACAGCTGAAAACGATCCAGTATCTCGGCGCAATCCTGGGAACCATTGGTGGTTTTGTGATCTGGGAGCCCCTTCTCAGTATGGGTGTTCTTGGTGTATTTTTTGGTTCACTTTTTTTGATTGACAGGGCGCTTTATCAATGATGTACGGCGGACCGCCGGTCCGGCAACTCCAGTTCTTAATCTATTGAAGACGTACGTCAAGGCATCTTACCCCGTACCAGCTCATTCCTTCCACTCTGAAATTTATCAAAAACTGAGATCACGAGTCGGCGACCCGTTGTACGGCGGACCGCTGGTCCGGCAACTCCAGTTCCTAATCTATTGAAGACGTACGTCAAGGCATCTGACCCCGTACCAGCTCATACCTTTCACTCTGAAATTTATCAAAAACTGAGATCACGGGTCGGCGACCCGTTGTACGGCGGACCGCCGGTCCGGCATCTCCAGTTCCTAATCTATTGAAGACGTACGTCAAGGCATCTTACCCCGTACCAGCTCATTCCTTCCACTCTGAAATTAATCAAAAACTGAGATCACGAGTCGGCGACCCGTGGTACTTTTTTTACCCCTCGCTTATCTCAATCTTCTCAATTTTATCTCCGGCCTTGATCTCGTCAATCACGTCAAGACCTTCAACTACTTTTCCAAAAACCGTATGTCTGCGGTCGAGATGGGATGTATTTTTACGGTTATGGCAGATAAAAAACTGGGAGCCACCGGTATTTTTCCCCGCGTGTGCCATAGATAACACTCCCCTGTCGTGATACTGATTGTCGCCGTCAAGTTCGCAATCTATTGTGTAGCCCGGTCCGCCCGTGCCGTCTCCTTTTGGGCACCCGCCCTGGATCACAAAATCATCAATCACCCGGTGAAAGGTGAGTCCGTCGTAATATCCCTTTTCGGAGAGTTCTACGAAATTTTTAACTGTTCCCGGGGCATCCTCAGGGAAAAATTCAACGGTCATGTCTCCTTTTTCAGTTTTAATAGTAGCTTTTTGCATGTTTTTTGAAAGTACGTTCTTATTATTTTCTTTTTTTTATCAACGCTAAGATAAGCTCTTTGCGAAAAATTTCCGCACATTTTGTGAATTGACCAGTATCGGAAGTGAAAACTATCCGCACGATTGCCGTACCTTCTGTTTATCATCCCGTTGAAAATTGCTTTATAATATCCCGCAAAGAAACAATCAATCCTGTAAAGAGTACTTAATGGATTGGATGGCTACACTGAGAATAACAGAAGATGGTTAAAAAGAGAAGAAAAAAAACGAACGGCAAACTTAAAACCTGGTTGCTTGGATTAGCAGTGATTCTTACAATCGCCGCGGTTACTTTTTACGGCATGGTTTGGAGCGGGTTTTTCGGGCCGGTTCCTGCAAAAGAGGAGCTTGCACATATTCAGAACCAAAGGGCTTCCGAAATTCTCTCTGCAGAGGGTGAACTGCTGGGTACGTTTTACCTTCAGAACAGAACCGAAGTATCTATTGAAGAGATCTCTCCCCTGCTCATCGATGCTCTGATCTCCATTGAAGATATTCGATTCTACGAACATAACGGGATTGATAAACGGGCTCTTGCAAGGGTGTTTTTTCGTTCTCTGCTGCTTGGCCAGGATGCCGGCGGCGGAAGCACAATCACCCAGCAGCTAGCCAAGAACCTGTATCCCCGGCAAAATGATGGAATAGTATATCTTGCGGCTGATAAACTACGGGAGATGATTATTGCCCGCAGGTTGGAAAATATCTATTCCAAAGATGAAATACTGGAGCTCTACCTGAACACTGTCTCTTTTGGCGAGGATGTTTACGGAGTTGAGATGGCCTCAAGACGCTTCTTCAACACTCCTCCATCAGATCTGAGTTTGCGCCAGGCTGCAACGCTGACCGGTATGCTAAGGGCCACATCATGGTACAACCCTCAAAGAAATCCGGAAAGCTCCATAAAACGGGGAAATATTGTAATCAGGCAGATGGAAAAGTATGGGAAAATCACTTCAGAAGAGGCGACTGCTGCTCTTTCCTCACCCCTTGAAACCGACTACAATCTGATTACATCAAATAGTGGCCCCGCACCCTATTTTCAGGAACACATTCGTCAAAAAATGACCGAGATTCTGAAAAATGAGCCCGCATCTGACGGCAAACCGTATAATCTTTACATCGACGGACTCACCATCCAAACCACACTTCGTGCAGATGTACAACGGGCAGCGAAGCAATCTGTAGAGACTCACATGCGCGATCTGCAGTCCCGGTTTGACGGACACAACAGCAACACATCATTTTTCGCTGACAGAGACGACCCGGAAGTGCTAAGAGCGTGGCGTCAGTCGGATCATTACAAAGAACTTACGGAAGATAGTGCAACGCCTGCAGAGATCGATTCTGTACTTTATACACCTTCCGACGCCAGTGTGTTTACCTGGAACGGATACGAAGAGCGGAACATATCTCCTTATGACCTGCAAAGGCACTACTTATCATTTCTGAACACAGGTTTTCTGGCGATGAACCCCAAAAACGGCCACATAATAGCCTGGATTGGAGGAATTAATCACCGTCACTTTAAATACGATCATGTACTTTCGCGGCGTCAGGTTGGCTCCGCATTTAAACCATTTGTGTACAGCACAGCTATCGAGAACGGTGCCCGGCCCTGTGAATATCGCCGAAACGTTCTGAGAACGTATGAGAACTACGAAGAGTGGACTCCGCAAAATGCTTCTGATGAGTATGGAGACCGCTACTCTCTTCAGGCTGCACTGGCAAACTCCATCAACACGATTACGGTAGACCTGATGATGGATACAGGTATTGAGCCGGTACTGGAGATGGCTCGAAATCTTGGCATTGTTTCCCCGATTCCTGCCGAACCCTCCATAGCACTTGGAACAGCAGAACTTTCACTGATGGAAATGACAAAGGCTTATGCTGCATTTTTAAACGGAGGCACGCCGCCAGAACCCTTATTGATTACGGCCGTCTACAATAGTGAGGGTGAAAAGATTTACGATTTTGAACCAAAAGCCGGTGAAATTGCAGCCAATGATGCTGCCATGTCGGCCGAAACAGCCGCTGCCATGATACAGATGCTGCAAAAAGCTGTATCCGACGGAACAGGCAGCAGCCTTAAAAGCCGTTTCGGGATTTCCCACGCCGTTGCAGGTAAAACAGGTACTACCCAGCAGTTCTCCGACGGCTGGTTCATGGGGCTTACCCCCGATATGGCCTTCGGAACCTGGGTTGGCGGCACACTGCCCCGTGTCAGATTCAGAAATGAAATGGGCTACTCCTCTCAAACCGCACTTCCTATTGCCGGACATTTTTTGAACAATATGGGTAAACTTGGCGCAAGTCATCCATATTCACTGAAGTATACTTTTTCTGATGAGCAGCTTGAAACCCCGCTCGATTTTACCTGTGGTGACATGCGGGATGACCGCAACCGTGATAAAATCATCGATTTTCTTCGCGGACGCAATGCTGATGAGGCCAGAAATGTCAATACGGACGAGAAAAAAGGGATCTTTTCACGTATCAAGGGTTTGTTTAAGAAAGATAACTGATTTGACGATTGTAGTTCAGGGTTCAGGGATTGACAGGTTGTCAATCCCTGAATTAGTGGAGTTTCTACATTTGAGTGGACATGGAGTTAAGGTATATTGTGTTGTTTTAAATCAAACACAAATAAATGGGTATAAAGAAAACGCGAAAAAGTTACACCAAACAATATAAGCTTGATGTACTCCAGCAGAGTTATCAGCGGGAAAACATCAGTGAATTAGCTTGACCGTTTGGGATTTAAATCACATGATGAATCCCTCTTGGCGTTTCCTGGCCTACCTGGCGGCTTACTCCCTCAAAGTATGAATGCTGGCTCAGCCATTGTATATGGATATCAAAACCTCTACCGCCGTTCGAAACCAGTCTCACGATTTTATCAACCACAAAGGGATTGTTGATCCTTTCGGCTTATCTCAAAATCAAGTGAAATAATTGAGAATGATTGGATTGCCTGATCTGTTCATAAATATATGGACAGATCAAAAAAAGAGATTCTTATAACCGACTTTTCCAACATTGCCGGTCAGAAGTGGCAAATTGTAAATGATGGCGTGATGGGCGGCCTCTCATCAAGTCACTTTCAAATAAATGAAGATGGAAACGCCGTTTTTCTTGGTCATGTATCGCTCAAGAACAACGGAGGTTTTGCCTCTGTGAAAAACACGGAGCCGCTGAATATAGAAGGTGCGGATTTCGTGCGACTGCATGTTAAAGGAGATGGGAAGAGATACAGTTTTCGTCTGCGCACAAAGACTAATAGTGAAACCAATTACTGGGTATATGAAATCCGGTTTTCAACCTCTGCAGGTGTATGGGAGGAGATTGATCTTCCACTGAAAGAGCTTAAAGCCGTGTATCGCGGAAGACCGCAGCCCGAAGCCCCTCCCGCAGATCTTTCCGGCATCGCAGAATTTGGATTTCTGATCAGTGACCGGCAGGAAGGTGATTTTCGACTGGAGATTGAATCTATTCATGCAGTGGAAACATTTTGATAACGCTTATACCGACACTTAAGTCATTGAATATTAAATTGACAGAGAAACTTTCCTGATAGAAGATTTTTTTTAGCATTTCAATTGCAGAAGTTTAACCACCCTTTAGGAGCTGCCCAAAAGATCGTCTGCCCTGCACAACGCTTAAATAATTCAGGACTTTGTTCCGCCTCACCCTTGGCGGAGCCATCCTTTCGGGAGTTTCCTTCTCTATTACACAGAGATGGATATAATGTCTGAATTATTAAAGCTTGTTTTTATTAAAATTTACTTTTTGGACAGCGCCAAAGTTCATTTCTAAATTTCTTGACTGAAGTTCTATAAAACAATCAGAGGCGGGCTCAATTGTAAAGATTTTCAAATCAAATTGGCATCCCCGTCCCAATCGGCTATTCGGTAGCGGTCGGCCTCTTTGATACACTCATCCAGCGTTTTTTGATCGTATTCCATGCCGTGTTTCCGCAAAACGTTCTCCGGAACGCCATCCCAGAAACCGGGGCGGTTGCCCTCATAGCCCAGATACTCCACTCCCATCCGGGATGTGAAGAATCCTGTAGCGGTGAGATCCCTCATCCGGTTAAAAAAGCGAACTCCATACTGCATCTCAGGCTCGGCGGCATCAGGCCATGCGATCATGTCTATGATCTCCATTTGCTCACTCTCTGAGCAATCGAGAAAAGAACTATTAAAACGTTGATTACACTGGCTGTTCAGCCACATCAGGCCGCCGCGCATCACCAGCTGAAACGGCGGAAAGTCCTTCATCATAAACTCAATGAAATCAGGAACACCGGCATCGGTGGCGCTTCCCGACTCTTCATCGGCGGGAATGATAATATCTGCAAGTATCTCCACCATCTTATACTCGTTTTCCGTAAAAAACTGATCTTCCAGCAGCAGCCTGTCACGGATTACCTCTTCATCGGTGCGGCCGTAGCTGTAATCTGAATTTTTCGCGATAATTTCTTCACTAATCTGCTGATCCTCCGTTGTGCACGATGTGCCCAGAAAAAGCCCGGTTCCAACTCCTCCGGCCAGCAGTAATTTCAGATGTTCTCTTCTGTCCATAATTCTGTCTGCTATAAATTTCCTTTTTTCATTTCGTCAACGATATAGTCCGATGCCCGCCAGGAGAGTGCCAGAATGGTCCATGTAGGATTTTTATCGGCCTGCGACACAAAGCTGCCGGCATCCACCACAAACAGGTTTTTGCATTCGTGGGCCTGTGAGTATTTATTTAATACTGAGGTGGAGGGGTCGTTCCCCATTCTTGTGGTTCCCACTTCGTGGATAATGCGTCCGGGAGCGTGCAGGCCGTAATCATCCTCTTCACCGGGTTTTTCACCCATCAGAATCCCGCCCATGCTCGTTAAAATCTCTTCAAACGTATCGTGCATGTGCTTAGCCTGCTTCCTCTCGTATTCGCTCCAGGTATAGTTGAAGCGCAGCACGGGTATTCCATATTTATCAACCGTACCGGGGTCAATTTCGCAGTAGTTTTCGTACATAGCCACCGATTCTCCCCTTCCCGAAATTCCTACGGTTGAACCATAAAGTTTTCTGATATCCTGTTTCAGTCCTTTTCCGTAGCCGCCGTTGGGTGAGGGATTTCCAAACTCATCCTTGATATACTGTCGAGTGGCGTTCATCCCGAATCCCGTACCGTAAAGCGGCATCGACATACCACCCCAGTACTCCATATGGTATCCGCGCGGAAAATCAACTTTGCTGTTATCGAGCCACCACGGGGTGTACACGTGCATTCCGCCAACGCCGTCTTCGTTGTACCGCTCGCGGTCGATCAATTCGGGAAGAATAGCCATCCTGTCTGCACCGGTTGAGTCGTGAAGGTAGTGGCCAACCACGCCGCTGCCATTAGCCAGGCCGTTGGGATGCTGCCGTGATTTTGAATTGAGCAGGATACGGGCCGACTCGCAGGCCGAAGCTCCCAGAACCACGACCCTGGCCTCTACCGAATACTCCTTCATCTCGTTTTTATCCACGTAGATAACGCCGGTTGCCAGGCCGCTGCTGTCGGTTGTAACCTCCCGAACCATGGCGTTGGTATAGAGATCGACCTGACCGCGCTTCATCGCCGGTTGCACAAGGCAGGTTCCCGACGAAAAGTCGGCGTAGGCGTTACAGGCCCTGTTGCACTGATTACAGTAAAAGCAGGCTCCTCGCTCATCATTCACACGGCGTGTTAATATGGAAAGCCGTGACGGAATCACCGGAATATTTACCTGTCCGGCTGCTTTTTTGATATAGAGTTCGTGCAGTCGTGGTTTTGGGGGAGGTAAAAAATATCCGTCAGGATCATCTTCCAGTCCCTCGTTCGTGCCAAATACGCCAATCAGTTTATCAACGCGATCGTAATATGGCTTTACATCATCATAGCTGATGGGCCAGTTTTCACCGAGTCCGTCAATCGATTTCCTTTTAAAGTCTTTTGGGCCGAATCGCAGAGAGATACGTCCCCAGTGATTGGTGCGCCCGCCCAGCATACGCGAGCGAAACCAATCGAACTCCGTTCCTTCGTTTCTCAGATAGGGTTCGCCTTCAATATCCCAGCCGCCCCACGCCGCATCAAAATCTCCAAATGCGCGAACGGTTGATGCCCCGCGTCTCGGAGATTCCCACGGCATGCGCAGCTGTGTACGGTATTCGTCCAGAGCCGGGTCAAAATACCCGCCCGCTTCCAACACGGCGACAGAAAGTCCCGCTTCTGCTAAAATTTTGGCAGCCATACCGCCGCCTGCTCCGGATCCAACTATGGCAACATCATACTTCTGTTTGGGAGGAGATATTTGAAAACTCATACTACTTCTTTGCAGTTAAAGGGGACATTGAGAGGTTAAACGCCTGTTACTATACTATATTTTCAATAGAAACTGAAACCGGTTCCAGAAGTTGGAACCGGTTCCCAAATTCATACCCGTTGAATCTCGTCAAAAGAGGGCACAATTAAAAATTCCGCCAGTTCTGAGACAAATGGCATTGGCTATCCCCCCAAAAAAGGAATTTGAATCTTCGTATTGGGGAGTTATGAACCGGAAATGCGGGGGTGTGTACTGGGAGCGTGGAGAGTTGAGGCCGGGTGGTTGGGAATTTTAGTTTAGCGTCATGCTTCCTGATATAAAAATTTCGGCTATTTAATTCTGAAAAACCGCGTTTACGAAATGATACAAACCTTTAATTTCATTTGATAAATGTGAAAACAAAAATATTTGCAGTTAATGCCCCGCCCCGGAGTGGTACCCTGTGATTAAACCCCATTCGGGGTTTTCGTTTTTTTGCCCATCTTCTACCCCCGGCAGGTGTGCCGGGGCTATTCACATTTGATCCCTTCGGGATCATAAAATGGCAATTCAGTTTCATCCTTGACCTGTTGAACGGAGCCGCATTTATAAAGGACGGCAACGGAATCCACCGGTCCAGGCGGGCCTTCACCCTTAATTGTTGAAAGAGAATCGCGGTCGGAATAATCATCGAATGAGTTTTTAAACCCCCGTTCGGGGTTTACGCAATCACAACCAAGTATATATCCACAACAGATTTTCCATGTGGATCAGATGAAAATCCCGCAAATTTCCTGAAAAAAAAGGTACGTCTTCGATTCACCCTGCACAGAAGTTTCGATTCCTTCAAAGGCAAGTACCGCAAAATCCCTCGCCGGCAGATATATTATGAGACTTAAAATGGAATCACCGCAGAACACTACCCCGACAGGGGTAGCCTTTGATTAGCCCCCGGCACACCTGCCGGGGGTATCTGGCAAGCTCCATCCTCAGAACCCCGAATGGGGTTCAATAATCCCGTATTGTGCACGATCCGCAACCAAAGAAAAAGCAAGAACCTGCAATCAGCAGCCAGCGATTGCCCATATTCGTATCTTGACAATGATTCCTTAATCAATTGATGCGCAGCGCTGTTATTAAACCCCTTTCGGGGTTTTCATTTTTCTGCCATCTTCTACTACCCCCGGCAGGTGTGCCGGGGGCTATTCACATTTGATCCCTTCGGGATCATAAGATGGCAATTCAGTTTCATCCTTGACCTGTTGAAAGGAGCCGTATTTATAAAGAAGGTAACGGGTATCAACATTCCCAGCGGTTCATCAACTTTAAATCTTAACGAAGTTTAGCAGTCGTGATATTCATCAGCTGATTATTAGTTAAGAAACAATATCACACTCAAAATTATTCCTCCATTGAATGTTCAGGTCAACAATATTCACGGCAAAAAACCTTATCCCAATAAAAGGTAGCTTTCGATTACTCCACCGCGGAAATTTCTCAGGTTTCAAAATGGCAGTTTCCACAAAATCCTACCCCGACAGGGGTAGCAGTTGATTAGCCCCCGGCACACCTGCCGGGGGTATCTGTTAAGACCCATCTTCAGAACCCCGAATGGGGTTCAATAATCCAAGGGATGAACCATATCATAGATATTTTTCATCGTATTCAACACCATGCTCCTCCAAAAGAGAAATCAACTCCTCTTCCCAGCTTATACGCTGATGATGAATCTCCTGATTTTTGATATAGTAGATTAACCTTTCTTTATGTTCTTCATGACAGCTAAACGCAGCATATCCTTCCTGCCATCCTTTGAATTCCGGAAATAAACTTTCCCGCTTAATTAAAGCATGGCTTGCAAGTTTAATCTCCCTGATAACGGACGAAAGTGGTATCGTTTGGTGGATATGAGTAAGAATATGAAGATGATCCTCTACCCCATTTATTCGATATACATGACACTTCTTGTTTTTTAAAACCCCATACATATATTTGAACAGAACGGAACGGTTGTTTTTCTGAAGGCAAGGAATTCTGTTTTTGGTAGCAAATACAATGTGATGGAGATTTTGAATATATGTACTCATAACAAATTAATTGGATTATCGGGTTGATAAGGAATGGTTTTTTTTTCAAAATCTTGAAAGGATTCCCTGTATATATGAGCCGAAAAACTTAATACCCTTACACAACTTGTTTCAAAAATTGCTTTTCAAGTTTACCTGAACCTGTGCGGAATCTTATTAAACCCCATTCGGGGTTTTCGTTTTTCTGCCCATCTTCTACCCCCGCCAGGTGTGCCGGGGGCTATTCACATTTGATCCCTTCGGGATCATAAGATGGCAATACAGTTTCATCCTTGACCTGTTGAACGGAGCCGCATTTATAAAGGACGGCAACGGAATCCACCGGTCCAGGCGGACCTTCACCCTTAATTCTTGAAAGAGAATCGCGGTCATAATAATCACTGCATAAATTTTAAACCTCCGTTCGGGGTTTACGCAATCGCAACCACGTATGTATCCCCAGCAGATTTTCCATGTGAATCAGATAAAAATCCCTCAAATTTCCTGTCAAAAAAGGTGCGTCTTCCATTCACCCTGCACAGAAGTTTCGCCTTCTTCAAAATGACAATTACCGCAATATCCCTTGCCAGCAGATATATTATGAGACTTAAAATGGAATCACCGCAGAACACTACCCCGACAGGGGTAGCAGTTGATTAGCCCCCGGCACACCTGCCGGGGGTATCTGTTAAGACCCATCCTCAGAACCCCGAATGGGGTTCAATAATCCCGTATTGTGCACGATCCGCAACCAAAGAAAAAGCAAGAACCTGCAATCAGCAGCCAGCGATTGCCCATATTCGTATCTTGACAATGATTCCTTAATCAATTGATGCGCAGCGCTGTTATTAAACCCCATTCGGGGTTTTCGTTTTTCTGTCCATCTTCTACCCCCGGCAGGTGTGCCGGGGGCTATTCACATTTGATCCCTTCGGGATCATAAAATGGCAATTCAGTTTCATTCTTGACCTGTTGAAAGGAACCGCATTTATAAAGGACGGCAACGGAATCCACCGGTCCAGGCGGACCTTCACCCTTAATTCTTGAAAGAGAATCGCGGTCGGAATAATCACTGAATGAATTTTAAACCCAGTTCGGGATTTTCGTTTTTCTGCCCTTTCATTACCCTCAACAGGTGTGCCGGGGGGCCATTCGTATTTGATCCCTCCGGGATCTCTGAAAAATCAAACGAACTCCCTATACTCCATCGAATTCTTTTCCCTATGGTTTTCTCCGGGACTACAGGGACTGCCTGTTTCGACGTATCGTCAAAAAAAAACGGGCTGACCGGATTGTTATATCCCGGCCAGCCCGTCATTACATGGTTGAAAAACAGAGATTGGTTATCGCGCTTCATCAATCTGATTCAGCAGCACATCCACCGCCCTGCGAAGCTGCGCATCCTCTCCCGTTCGGTAATCAGGCGTGTTGTGCACCTCGTGATCGGGAACGGCTCCGCTGAAATCCATATTCAGATCGCTATCTTTCACGTACCACCCGCGGAACGGCAGACGAACCAGCGAACCGTCAATCAGACGCGCACCCCCGGTTGAAATCACCGCCCCGAATGTTTCAACGCCTACCAGGTCCCCGATATCGAGAGATTTATAGGCGTGAGAAAAGATCTCGGCGTTGGAATAGCTGCTTTCGTTGGCGAGCGCCACGGATGGTTTCGTCCAGGCGCTGAGAGGAAGACGCTCAGAATAGGGGTAGTACTCGCGATACTGCTCCTTGTTCTCCTCAAGATTACCCTTTACGGCCCCGCGGGGAATCGTGTAGGCGTGCTGATCTACATTCAATACAGCCATCAGGTAGTCGGTGGTCCAGCCGCCTCCGTTGTAGCGAACGTCTATCACAATACCCTCCTTTTCGTAGCCGGAAGCCATCAGTTCCCGCTCGAACCGCTCAAAGCTGGGCAGGTTCATCCCGCGGATATGAATATAACCCAGCCGACCGTTTGAATACTCCTCGGTGAGTTCACGGCGATCAGTAATCCACTGCTCATATAGCTGATTTCCTATGCTTGCTGCCGGACGAATGACAATTTCACGCTCATCCCCCTCAGAAGAGGTAACGTTCAGCAGTACCTCCTCGTCCGATTTTTGCTCAAAATGGCGGTAAAAATTATCTCCCGACTCTATTTCCACCCCGTTTACATGAGTAATCACATCCCCTGCATAGAGCTTGCTCTGTTTGCGGTCAGCCGGTGTATCCATGATAACGCGGGTTACCTCCATACCGCTTTCGAGAGGAACTACTTCGGCGCCGAGCAGACCTGTCTGCTTTCGCTGCGTTTCATCACGGTCGGGACCATACATGCCCATATGGCTTGCATTCAGCTGCCCCAGCATCAGGTTAAACACGTACCGGAAATCCGTGAGCGTGGATGTTGCCAGCGCCAGTGGTTCATACTGCTCCCTGAGCCCGGTAAAATCCTGACCGTGAAAATCGGGGTCGTAAAATCCTCTGTTCAGAATGTCCCAGGCCTCATCAAACATCTGCCGCTTTTCAGCCTCAAAATCGCGTTTATAACTCGCACTGAAGGCCACCGTTTCAGCTTTATCCGAACTGGTGTCGAGCATAGCCAGGCGACCGTTCGATACGTAAAAGAGGTGGTGATTGCCACCCGCAAGTCTCAGGCCATAAGGAGATACTCCGCCGGATGTAACCTGAGACAACTCGCTTCCGTCGGTTTTTACCTTATAAATTTCTGATCGGCTCTCGGTCAGTGATGAAGAGACAAAATAGACATGCTCACTTTTACCGTCGAACGCCGGATTTTGCTCATTGCCGCTGTCATTGGTAAGCTGCACAAGCCGGTTGTGAATACCATCGAGATCGATGACAACCTCCACTTCGGCTTCGGCCTCTTCATCCCCATTCTCTTCAGATGCATCCTCAGAACTCTCATCTTCAAAATAGAGGCCCTCTTCACGGTCTCTCTGCGTTTTATCCCAGTCGTCTTCAGTCAGCCACGCCATCCAGATGTCGTAGTCCTGATTGTTCCGCTCACTGATAAACGCCAGCATTTTACCATCGGGGCTCCAGACCGGTGAACCGTCTCCCTTGGGATGCATGCTTACGTTCACAGGATCGCCCTCGCCATCAGCCGGGCGTATAAATATTTCACTGTTAAAATAGAGATCGGGCTGCGAATAGGCGATCCATTCCGAATCGGGGCTCCATGCCACATCATCGGGCAGACTCCACCACTCATCATGCCAAACCTCACGGTTTTCAATTCCACCATCAGCGCTGATGTCGGCAACAATCCATTCCGCGCCGCTCACATAGCTTATTTTCGATCCGTCCGGAGAAACTGCAATACCGCTCTCATCCGCTTCTGTATTGGTAATCTGACGCAGATCCTTTTTCAGCGTTTCCACCAGGCTTGGCTTGTTATCATCAGAAGAAACAGCCATGTAAATTTCGTAATTATCGGAGCGGTCGGAGGTAAAAACCAGCGTAGAGTCGTTTATCCAGGCCGCATCCCTGTCGCGATATGCATGTTCCGAAATATTTTTGGTTTTAGATTTCTCCTTATCGTTCTCGGTTACAAAAATTTCCCCGTCAATCTCCAGTGCCGATTCGCCGCCGCCCGGGTTCACAGCAAACCCGCTCAGTCCGTTTGACTTGGACTCATACACAACGGGATCGAACCGGAAATCGCGATTATGAACCGTTTCTATTTGTTTTGACGCGCCCTCAGCATCTACATGAACCAGACGGGCGCCGGATGTGTAGATCATGCTACCGTCACCGGCCACATCAAAATGGCGGATTCCAAACTCCTCCTCGCTGGTCAGCTGCTCGCCGATCACGGCCTCTCCATCGCCGCGAACCGTTATTTCGTGGATATTGTAACGGCCGCTTCGCGAGCTGATAAAACGAAGCGTGTTGCTGTCTACCCATCTTGGCATGTAATCGTTACCGTTAAACGTGGTGAGCTGGATGTATTCCCCAGTTTCCGTGTTCATCAGCCAGATATCGAGATTGGCGGAGCCCCGGTAGGCTTCCCGCTCAATTCTGCAGGATCCCCGAACCATGGCAATCCATTTCCCATCGGGCGACTGGGTTGCAAAATCAGCAAAGGCATCGGAAGCACGAACAGGGGTTCCACCGCTTGCGGGAACCGTGTGCACTTCAGCATCCCACTCAACGGCATTAAAATCTCTTTCTGATGTGAAAATCAACGTATTTCCGGACCAGTCCGTCAGCTGGTCACCGCTGCTGCGATAGGTTATCTGCTCAACAGATCCATTCGGCAGCGACATTGTGAAAATATCAGCGTTTCCAAAACGGTTGCTGGTAAAGGCGATGGCTGATCCATCATCATTAAAAAGAGGGCCGCTGTCGTACGCTTCGTGGATCGTCAGCCGGCTGGGAACGGTATTCTCCCCGTTCAGCCCGAGGTGCCAGATATCACCCTGCCACGAATAGGCGATGGAAGAGCCATCGGGGGAAATGGCCGGGTGCCGGATAATTTCCTGTGCCGACAGAGGAGCTGTAAGCAGTGCAGTAAAAAAGATGAGTAGCGTTAGTTTTACGTAGCGATGAATATTCATAAAAGTCTAATTTTTTGTTTGATGAGTGATATAAAATAATATTCTAAAACGTAAAACGCTTATCTCTTTTAGTGCCGCGTGACCTCTGGGAGAGTATGGAAATTTTGGGTTTATTAGAAAATTTTAATTTTATATTGGATCTTTCCCTCTTTTGAGTTATATATGTTTCATTCTTATCTATTAACCAATAAAACAATCAATAACAATGGGAAAACTATATCTCAAATTATCTCTTATTCTGTTCCTTGGCATAGCGTTAGCGTCCTGCGACTCGTCAATCGTTGATCAAAGTGCACCTTCTGACCTTCACAGCGGCGCTGCTGATCAGCAGTTTGCGACTAGCGAAACTGACATCATTGAAGGTGAATATTTGATGCTCTTTAAAGGCAACAAAATTCCAAAAAACTTTGAAAGAGATGTCGAAACAGCCGGCGGCACCATTATCTATCAGCACGAATCCGGTTTTGCCTATGTAAGCGGCCTTTCCGAAGAAGCAGCTTCAACATTCAATGCACGTAAAGATATCGCTGACCTTGCCGCAAATGAGTCTTTTTCTCTCAATATTCAGGGTGAACCTGTTACCATGAATGCCGATTTGGGTGTAAACTCCCCTGAAGACCCTGCCGGAGCCTTTTTCTTCGCCCGCCAGTGGCACCATCGGGTTATTGAAGCAGACAAAGCCTGGGACGCAGGACTTTTAGGTGATGAAGAAGTTACGCTGGCCATCCTCGATGGTGGAATCGACTATACCAATCTGGACCTTGCAGGTCTTGTCGATCTATCCCGATCCACATCTTTCGTTCCCTCCGATGATGCGCTGGTAGACCAGTTCTTTCCCGGACGCGACTATATCACAGATCTTCAGTATCATGGAACGCACGTAGCGGCCACTGCTGTAAGCAATGGTGTAATTGGAGCGGGAGTTACATCAAAAACAACGCTGACCGGTATCAAGGTCTGTGATGTATTTGGTGACTGTAATTTTGGGGCCATTTTCTCTGGTCTGTTTCATGCCATAGATACAGATGTGGACGTGGCAAACATGAGCCTTGGCGGTGCTTTTGCTAAAGCTGGTAACGGACGATTTGTAGGCTTTATCAACAGCCTGATGAACTCCGTTCGCAGAGCAGGAATTACCGTCGTGGTTTCTGCCGGAAATGCGGCAACAGACCTGGATAAAAACGGTAATCTCTACAGTGTTTTTTGTGATTCGCCGAATGTGATTTGTGTGTCCGCAACCGGCCCTACCGCCAGTGCAGGGATCAACGGCCCGTGGACAGATGTTGATGCACCGGCCACCTATACTAACTTCGGGCGGTCAGCCATTGATGTGGCAGCTCCCGGTGGCAACACGGGTGCGCCTGTTTATGCAACATGCACACAAACCAGTCTTGCAATACCCATTTGCCAGACTGGTAACTTTATTGTAGGCATCTCAGGTACTTCCATGGCTGCACCTCATGTTTCCGGTCTGGCAGCACTATTGGTAAGTCAGGGTGTAGACAAACCGTCTCAGGTAAAAGCCCGAATTCTGCAGTCGGCTGATGACCTCGGGCAGAAAGGCACGGATAAATTCTACGGAAAAGGTCGTATCAACGTGGCGAATGCCTTGGGCCTGTAAAGCAGAGTTTGTAACGTTTTAAATTTCGTGATGTAAATCATAAAAGGGTGACTGTAATAAAGTCACCCTTTTTTTTGAACCGTCGGGAATGATGATACCCGTCACCTTCTTTATAGATCCTGGTCCGTTCATGGGAACAGGGATCAATCTGAATTGCCTTTTCCCGGATCCCGGAGGGATCAACGATGAATAGCCCCCCGGCACACCTGCCGGGGGGTAGAAGATGGACAGAAAAATGAAACCCCGAATGGGGTTTAATGACTGTGGTGCTGCCCATTAATCGATAAGGCAATCTTTGGCAAAATGTGAATATGGGCAATCGCTGATTACTGGTTGCAGGTTTTTCTTTTTCACATGGGGTACGGATCGTGCACAATACGGGATCATTGAACCCCATTCGGGGTTCTGTCGATGGGCTTTGCCTGTTACCCCCGGCAGGTGTGCCGGAGGCTAATCAACTGCTACCCCTGTTGGGGTAGGGTTTTGTGGAAACTGCCATTTTGAAACCTGCGAAATTTCCGCGGTGGAGTAATCGAAATCTACCTTTTTTTGGGATAAGGTTTTTTGTTGTGAATATTGTTGTCCTGAACATTCAATGGAGGAGTAATTTTGAGTGTGATATAGTTTCTTAATAAATAATCAGCTGATGAATATCACGACTGCGAAACTGCGTTAAGATTTAAAGTTGACGAATGGATTTTTCAGTTTTGAGGGTTGTGGATCCTTGACAAAGTAGTCGTTGCAAAATTTCCTCATCTTGAGTAGGCTCATTTTTAAATCCGTCAGCTGACGGAAAGTTCAAGGGGTGGTGGTATTTAAATCAAACATCACAGATCGGATATCTAAGATCGTGCATCCTTTCTCGTCTTTCAGGGGTTAACATGCCAAAGCATATATTTTGGGGCCTTCGGGACGGAGTACCGCAGAAAAACCCCTCTGCATCTCACCAGAGTGTTGTTCGCTTCGCTCGGAGCCCCTTTAGAAAGAGAGAATTATCACTACACATGCACAACCTTTTGGGCTTTCACTGCTCACACCTTAAGCCACACTTCAGTCCTTATTCTTTGCATACCTCAGTGTCCCCTCTGCGGCACAAGGTTTATGTTCCATTCCTTTGAAAACCAGTAGAAGAGATGGCTGCCAAGCCATCAAGCCCCATCGGGGCGGCAGGCATCGTAGCCCATGGTAAAAAAACGAGCCTCGCGATGTTTTTGCAACCATGGGATAAAGGCAGCGTTCACATCCGGCCCCGAGGCAATTGTCTTTTCAGGGACTTCAAACTTGGTCGAGGGGCAGCGCTACCAGCCTTTTAAAGATCTCTCGCAGATTTCGCGGAGAACCTCAGAAAAAACCCTCTGCATCTCACTAGCGCGTTGTTTGCTTGGGTCGGGGCCCCTTTAGAAAGAGAGATTTTTTAGTATACATGCACAAACGGTCAACTACGTCAAAGACGTCGAACACCAAATTACGCTAGCGCCAGTAATGAGTAACGGACCAGCGGTCCGTTGTACTTTTTCACTTTTGCCTTTTGGCTTTTCACGACTCACGTCTATTCCCTCACCCCCGCCAGCACCTTCCATGCCAGAACACCCGCAGCCACCATAAACGACGGGATAATGATAATCACCGGAAAGATCTCTTGCCCCAGCAGACCCATCGCCACGATTTTTGCCGTCAGCGCCATCATCATCAGGGTAAGGAAAACGAGGTATACGGGCGCTAAGAGGAACCCCATCGGTTTGCGTTTCAGAAAAAGAATTGCTGACACAAAACAGAGCGGCAGCAGCAGGGCAAGATCCAGCCCCTGTACAATGAGCGTGGTATAGTGTTCGGTTTGAAGCGGTATCACCGATCCATCCAGCAGCGGGGGAACCACCACGCCCAGCCAGAGGAGAGCTATACTCACGGTATTAAAGATCAGAAATCCGCCGGCCGTTTTCACCGGAACCGCATCAGAAAATTTCTCCGGCAGGGTATCTGTCTCAAACGACATCAAGCAGAGTGCAAATGCAAAAAACGAGGAGCCAAGCAGAACCACATATGCCAGAAACAGCACGTTGTACATTCCCATAACCAAATAAAAGAGATAGGTAACCAGGAAGTAGCCCAGTATGCCCGAAAGCAGATATCTAGCCCTCAGCGATCCCCTGTTTGCAAATACAAACGCGATCAGCAGCGCCGGAATGGCCACAAAGAGCGTTATCACGTCCTGCGCAATTCCCTGGGGTGCCACGTCGGCCGACATATGCCGGTACACTCCTGATCCATATATCTCAACCGTTTCACCCCGGATGGACTCATACTCATAAGGGCCCGGACCGCCCGAGGAAAAAATACCCGTAGCCGCAGAGATACCGGCCAGTACAGTTATGACACCAATGAGTGCCGCTATTTTTTTTGAGTATTTCATTGTAACGTCATCGTTTCTTCATTGGCGGCTGCCTGCTTCAGCAAATCCTCCAGGTAAATATCTTCCTCCATCACCAATTCACGCCAACCCGGTTCCAATTGATCCAGAACCATTGCCTGGAGCATCCCGCCATAGTAAAAACGGCTCTCCCCATCTCTTCCCGCTGCTCTTGAAACCTCAGAAATCTGGCTGGACAGATAGCTCTCCTTGTTTTCATACATTTCAAAATCAGATGCCGACCCGGCAGCCTCAACGGGCGAATAGGAGTCTGAGCTTGCGGCCAAAACGCCAATCTTAAGCTCCGTATATTTTGCCAGACCCTCAAGCCACTCCCTCTTCTTTTCGTATTCGATGAAGGAGTTTTCCAGTCCTGACTGCTCCCGCCTCTTCTCTCTTGCCTTCATGAACGCTTCTGCCATCTCCATCCGCTCTTCCGGCGTAACTGCCTCAAAGGCCCTAATCAGATAGTCCGTTTCCTTTTTCCATCCGCTTCTGTTTTCGGGCCTTCCCCAGGGGTAGTCGCCAGACATCCGCGCTGCACTCTCGGAATCAGCAAATTTATCGAATGCCGCGGTGGCCTGATACGCGTGAAATCCCTCGTGTATAAGACCCGTTACATAGTTTTCAGCGTCTCCCATTATCAGGTTCCAGAAAACCTTATATGGAAATACCAGGTTGACAAATGGCGGAAGCTCATTTTTGAATCCATTATAAAACGACACCTCCGCATACTCTCTCGTCTGCATGGTACTCACCCATTCATCCCCGACTTTCACCGTAAAATTTTCCGGAGTAATATCCGGGTTGGGAAGCTGCTGGCGATAATAAGCTGTACCGAAAAACTGATCGTCTGCGACAGGCTCCCATTCTGCTCCCCGCTCCTCGCCACTCGGCATCTTTACCCAGCCCGGTTCAGGATGTTCTAATCCAATCAGAAAGGCATACTCCTCGTTATAAACAATGGCCGGTACCACAATGTCGTATCCGCTCCATAATTCGCCTGCGATCTCTTCCTGAAGGTTGAAATATTCGGCAAGATATATTTTCTGATCTTCTGTCAGCTGTTCAGTTACCGCAGATGCCTCGGGCAACGTTGTGTTGTACAATCCTGAAATTAGAAGGGCTGCCAGAAAAATAAAAGCCAGCCATTTTAATCCTTTTAATACAATTCTCAAGATTTTCCTGATCCATTTCATAACTTTTTTCCTTTAGTGATTAAAACGCCTCTCCAAATGAGAGATAAAATCCCGTTGTGTTTTTTCCGATACCAAAATCTGCCCTCAGGTGAGTCGTCTCCTGCCTGTTTACATTCAGCCTGAGGCCTGCCCCGGCACTAAACTTCACTCTTTCAGCAGAAATAGTGCCAAATCGATTCCAGACATCCCCTCCTGCAGCGAACGCCGTGAATCCAAATCTGCCAACCAGATGCTGTCGGAATTCGAACTGAACCTGGGCTGAATTTTGTGCCCGGTACCGTCCCAGGTAGTAGCCCCGGCTGATGCTCTCCCCGCCCATCGTCGAAAGCTCCGTAAAAGCGGGATCACCCCCGGTAAGCCTCACTACTCCCTGCAGTGCCAGTACCGAGGTTCCGTCCGTTCCGAAATTGATGTATTTACGCGCATCGGTTAGCAGCGCTACGTATGCGTAATCCGTTCCCAGTGCTCCCGGATAGGCCATCAGCGCGATTTCTGCATAGTGGTGTTTTGTGGGGGTGATGTTGCTGTTTCTTCGGTCGTGCCTCACAATCAACCCCGCCCCCACGGTTCTGCTTCCGTCGGCACCTCTCAGTTTCGGAGACTCCATCTTTTCACCATTCAGGGTTCGAAAAGTGATATCCCGAACGGTATTCAGGCGAACGACCGGCCCTGCAAAGAGGTGCGATTCCACCTTCTTCAATACGGCCTGCTCAAAATTCAGCTCTGTAAACAGAATTTTTACTTCATCATCCCTGGTTGTTGACGGACCCACTCCCCAGAAGCGATCGGGAAAGTAGGTGCCGTAAACCTGGCTGTTAAGAATCCACTCTTCATCGGGCAAAATGAGGTCTGCGGCAAAGCTGGCCATTACCTGCTGATTGAGCGTATAGATACCTGAAAAAAAGATCGCTGAGGAGCGAGTTTCCGGACCTGCATCACTGATTTTGAACCGGGGTGCTACCAGTCCTCCAAGCATAAGCCCTGTTTCCGGTGTGGAACCAAATACCGGCAGATAGAGAATACTGTTTTGATAGATTGTGGAATCCGCATCTTCAGCGGAAGTGTGTTGAGCGTGCAGCCGGTCAGTTCCACTCCACACCGCAACCAACAATCCAAACGTGATTGCAGCTACTCTCAATCCGGCGATCCGGCACTGCTTTCTACAGTCCATAGCGACAAATCCTTCTTGATATCCCTTTTCAACTATGCAAGTTATTGAATAGCAGCCTGTTCATTTATAGGAGAAACCCTGATTCTTTTCTGGCACCCGCTCCACAGTATTCTTATTGCCCGATAAATATGCGTACCTTACCGGCAAACGAAACAAACCTTTGATATGAGAAACGACGACGTTATAAAAAGTATCCGATACATCCTTAATCTGCCCGACGCCACCATTGCCGAAATTCTGAAAAGTGCCGGATATCAGCCCAAAAGAAGCGAAATTGAGTTTATTTTTGATGAGAGCTGGCCCGATGGAGAGAAACCCGATACCACACACGAACTTACCGCCCACTTTCTCGACGGCCTCATTTACCACAGGCGCGGAAAGAGCGACAAACATCCGCCGCGTCCCATTACCGTGCCCATCACCAATAATGTCGTGCTCAAAAAATTGCGTGTGGCCTTTAAACTGCGGGAAGAGGATATAATACGACTGATAAAAAAAGGAGGCTTCGAGATGTCGGCCTCAGAGGTGAATGCACTGTTCAGAAAACCGAAATCGCGAAACTTCAAAAAGTGCGGCGATCAGGTTCTGAGATATTTCCTGAAAGGACTTGCAATGACGCACAGGAAGTAGGTTTGGTAAGCGACAAGTGTGATTTAAGATTAGATACGGTCTGGCGCTTCAGACACACCCCTCGGCTGAATGAACAACGCTGCGCGTTTTCTTTCACCCTTTTCCCCTCTGCCAGAGGGGATGTCAGCACCTCTCCTCTTCAGAGGAGACAGATGGTGAATCCCGACTGCTGTCGGGAGGAATCATCAGAGGTGTGTTGGTTCGCGGGTCGGAGCTGGATTTGTGATGAGGGAATGCAACCCAGCACAGCGCTTGCGACACACCCCTCGGTTGAATGAACAGCGCTTTGCGCTTTCTTTCAATCCTTTTCCCCTCTGCCAGAGGGGATGTCAAGGCCTCTCCTCTGAAGAGGAGACAGACTGCGGAGCGTTCAGTGGAGCAGTCAGAGGTGTGTTATCGCGGGTTGGAGCTGGATTTGTGATGAGGGAATGCAACACAGCACACCGCCATGGACACACCCCTCGGCTGAATGAAGAACGCTGCGCGTTTTCTTTCATCCTTTTCCCCTCTCCCAGAGGGGATGTCCATACCTCTCCTCTCGCCTCACCGTTTTCCCTGTACTAGCCCCCTTCAATTGCCTATCTTTAAAAGTCTCAGTTAAATCAACATTTTATTTCCATGGATATCGCATTTTTCAGTACCAAAAAGTATGACCGTATTACCTTCAATCAGCAGATTGAAGAGACGCCCCACACCATCACCTATTTCGAGGATGTCCTGAGTCCGGAAACCGTTGCCCTGGCGAAGGGTTTTAAGGCGGTTTGCGTGTTTGTAAACAATCCCGTGGACCGCAAGCTGATGAAGATGCTTCACGATATTGACGTGGAAGTGATTGCGCTGCGTTCGGCCGGGTTTAACCATATCGATCTGGAAGCCGCCAAAGAGTCCGGAATAAATGTATACCGTGTTCCCGCCTACTCACCCGAAGCCGTGGCAGAACATACCACAGCCCTTATCCTCACGCTGAACCGCAAAACCCACAAGGCGTATAACCGCGTTCGTGAAAACAACTTCTCACTCGAGGGGCTCACCGGTTTCAACCTCTATAAAAAAACCGTTGGGGTGATCGGCACGGGAACGATCGGGGCAGCATTCTGCAAAATTATGCAGGGTTTTGGATGCAAGGTAATTGCGTTCGATCCCTATCCGAATGATGAGATAAAAGAGATGGGCGTAGAGTATGTGGAAAAAGAGGAACTGTTTCGAGAGTCGGATATCATCTCCCTTCACTGTCCGCTGCTGCCGCAGACCAAATACACCATTAATCATGATGCCATTGAGATGATGAAGACGGGCGTGATGATCATTAACACCAGCCGGGGAGCGCTTATTGAAACCTCCGCGGCAATTGAAGGACTCAAAGACGGCAAAATCGGCTATATGGGCATTGATGTGTACGAACAGGAAGAAAATCTGTTCTTCAAGGATCTCTCCGAAATAGTAATACAGGATGATGAAATCGCAAGGCTGATGAGCTTTCCCAACGTGCTGATTACCGGGCACCAGGCATTCCTGACGGGAGAGGCGCTTCATGAAATTACCAAAACCACGCTCCATAATCTCACTATGCACGAAAACGGCGAGGATGTGCCCAATCGAGTGAGTGTTTAGTGGAGTCTTGAGTAGTGAGATGGGGAATTTATGTGGTAAAATGAAAACAGATTGAGTTCCGGCACAACATGTCTCCCCTTCTCAAGGGGCTCCGAGCGAAGCGAACAATACGCTAGTGAGACACAAAGGGGCCCGTCATGTGAATTAAAACCCAATCTTAAGGTTCCAAATCTCAAATTCCAACATTCAAGCCATAAACATACAATTCCGGATCATTCAAAATACAATTAGGGGTATCCCCCCTTAAATGCTGTATACCCTATGGAAGCGATATATATTTATAGTAACTTACGCATATAATATATTCATCAGTTTTGCGCGCTCCCGGAACGATTTGGTAAAAAAAATCAATTAAAAAAAAGTGAAGAAACTGTCCCTGTTTATAGTAGAAGACGACGTTATACAGCGTTTTGTGCTCGAAAAAATGGCTGAAACGATCGGTCTGCACGTTAATGGCTCTGCCGATGACGGTGAGGAAGCCATTGAGGATATTACGCGCCTCAGGCCCCATATCATACTTATGGATATCAACCTGAATGGCAGCATCAGCGGTATCGAAGTGGCCCGAAAGGCTCTGAAAATCTACAAGCCCTCGATAATTTTTATCACCGCCAACAGTAACAAGAGAGAAGAGACCCGCCTCCGCGAACTCGACTCCTACCATTTCATCACCAAGCCGGTTTCCTACCAGAAGCTGCGCTCCGCCATCGAGGCCGCCTCACAAAATCACAACTCTGAAGAATAAGCGCTGACCGGCGGATATCCCCTTACACTCTTGATTTTTGCTAATGATGCCGTGGTGGGTGGAGGCAAAGGGCAAAAGGCAAAAGTGAGACGGCAGACGGCAGACGGCAAACGTGAGACGGCAAACGTGAGACGGGAGCAGGGAAACTAAAAACTCAGACCTAAAAACTAAAAACTTTCCAAACTCCGAATAGCATACAGCTCTTTCACAATTTTAGTCGTTTTTTGGGATTGTTATTCATCAGATGGGCTTTAGTTTCGAATAACACGTATTAATATACCGCGGGTGACCCCTCAATCCCAAACCGATTTCTCTTTGTATAGGTAATATTAGGTGATGTTTGATGAACATCTGTCTATAGCTTTTTTACAGCAGGTAAAGAGGTCTCATTATTTCTGATCTGGTGACACTCCAGGGCTGCCGAATGCCTCACTCCTCCCTGGTTTTGTGCAAATGAGACAGTGTTGGGTGGAGTGAAAAAGGCAAAAGGCAAAAATGAAAAATCAACCGCACCGAAGGATCGGGGCAAGCGCCGGCGTTGAGGAGCGCGGAGGGATACAGCTCTACAGGTTATTGAGGACGGAAAGACGTTGGCAAACGGCAGACGGCAGACGGCAGACGGCAGACGGGAAAACTCAAATTCCAAGCTCCAAAATTCAAATTCCAAATGCTGAACCTTAAACTTGGAACCTTAGACCAGGAACCACGAACCACCACCCCTTCCCTCTCTATATAAACAGAGAGGGATATAATGTCTAAATTATTTAAGCTTGTTTTCATCGGTTTTCACTTTTTGGGCAGCCTCAATTTTGCCAACCTTATTCAGGCATCTGAACCCTGAACCTATTTCTGAATAATTCCCGGCCTTTGTGTAGATTATCCAAAGCTGCAGCGGTGCTGTAACTGCAACTGTAAATGTAACTCCCTGTAAAAGTCTAATCCCCGCGAGTCGTTTTATTTTGACCGATCAAATCATTCTTGGCGCCATCTTATTCATCATGCTGATCTTTTTCGTGATCGGCAGACCGCGTTATGATATTGTTGCCATTTTCGGTCTCATTGCCGCTACCCTGTTTGGCCTGGTTCCGGGTGAGGAGGCGTTTCGGGGATTTGCGCATCCCGCCGTGATCACCATCGCCGCCGTACTTATTTTAAGCCGCGGACTGATCAACCAGGGAGTGGTGGACATTATCTCGAACCGCCTTGAATACCTGGGCAGCAATCTCACGATACAAACCGCAGCCATTACAACGCTGGTTGCCGTCTGCTCAGCGTTCATGAACAATGTGGGTGCCCTCGCCCTGTTCATGCCGGTAGCCATTCAGCTTGCCCGCAAGTACGATCGTCCCCCGTCACTTCTGCTGATGCCGCTGGCTTTCGGCTCGCTCCTGGGCGGACTCATCACCCTCATCGGTACGCCGCCCAATATTATTGTGGCCGGTTTCAGGGAAACTGCAGCTTCTCCCCCCTTTGGGATGCTCGATTTTGCATGGGTGGGGATCCCGGTTGCCATTGGCGGCATTTTGTTTGTCACGTTTTTCAGCCGCTTTCTGGTGCCGGTTAGAAAAGGGCAAACCAGCCGTGAGGATGTCTTCCGTATTCAGGAGTACACCACGGAAGTAAAGGTGCCGATCGGGAGTAAGCTTGCCGGACGCAACCTGGAGGAGTTCAGAAATCAAAAAGAGAGAGACGTGGTTATTGCGGGAATCGTACGCAATAAAAACCGGATTCTTTCACCCTCACGCTCCGAAAATATCGAGGCCGGTGATACGCTGATTGTGGAAGCCGGAACCGAAGAGCTCTCTAAATTTCTCCAGCAAAACGACCTGAAGCTGAAAGGAACCAAAAAGCTTGATGAGGACCAAATCGATTCCGAGGAGGTTCGCATGGTGGAAGCCGTAATTATGCCCGACTCCTTACTCGATTCAAAAACGGTGCAGGAAATCGATCTGCGATGGAGGTACAGCGTTAACCTGCTGGCGGTAGCCCGGAAAGGGAAGCGCATCATCAAACGGCTTTCTAATATCCGGTTTGAAGCGGGTGATGTGCTTCTGATTCAAATTCAGAAGGGGAATCTGCACGACACCTTTCAGCAGCTGAACCTTGTGATGCTGAATGAACGGGAGATTTTTTTCAATAAAAAACGATATCTGATGGGTGCGCTGGGCATTTTTGCCGCAGCGGTCATGCTCTCCAGCCTGGACCTGATGCGAATTGAGATTGCCCTGGCCGGTGCCGCGGCCACCTTTGCACTTTTCCGATTCGTTAAGCTTCGCGAACTCTACCAGTCGATCGACTGGCCCATTGTGGTGTTTTTGGGGGCGATTATTCCGGTTGCAGAGGCCCTTCAGCCCACCGGCACGGCCGACCTTATCTCCTCAGGGTTACTGGAATACAGTGATCGGATGACCCCCGCGATGATTGTGGGCGCGGTACTTCTCACGACGATGATGCTGGCAAATCTTGTCAATAAAGTGTCTGCCGTACTGATGGCGCCTATCGCGATAACTATGGCAGAGCATCTTGGAGTGTCGGCCGATCCCCTGCTGATGGCGGTATCGATCGGGGCGACATGCGCATTCCTGACTCCGCTCGGCCACCAGTCCAATATCCTCGTGATGGGCCCCGGCGGCTACGAATTTACCGATTACTGGAAGCTCGGCCTCCCCCTTTCCATCATCGTAACCGTAATTGCTGTGCCCGCCATTTTATGGGCATGGCCGTTTTGACTGAACCTGTCGAAGATGGGGAAGTAGGGCAAAAGGCAAAAGTGAGACGGGAGACGGCAGACGGCAGACGGCAGACGGCAGACGGCAGACGAAAAATCTCAAATTCCAGGCTCCAAATGTCAAATTCCAAACCCGTAACCATAAACCATAAACCTGGAACCTGGAACCTGAAACCATAAACCCTCTTAGACGCAGGCTGCGGCATCCCAATACATCCCTTCATTCATGGCTCCAGCGCTGACTTCGGCCTCCCACCTCTCTGAATTTGTGCGAATGGGCGCGCTGCGGTCCGTCCAGCTCAATCCGGGTTTCCCAGCGTCGAACGTGACTCCCAGCTTCTCGGCCAGCTCTTCAAAGTGAAAATAGAGTCCCCCGATAATCTCAGCAGCCGGTGAGATCTCTTTTTCACCGATCAGCAGTAGTTGTTTGAGATCTGTGACCACTCGCAGCACACAATCTCATATCCCTCCTGCTTCAGCGCATGGGCGGCGCGGTAGAGGTTCTCCTCAACATCAAAATAGAACCAGAACGTGACCGGGCGTTTTTTGAGCCGATCAGCCACACGGTTCTTCAGAATATCCAGGACGGCGTCACTGGAACTGGCCTGTTTTTGGGTGAATCCATACGATTCTCAATTGGGTTCTTTATCGTATGAACCGGATACAGAGAATCCCTTACAAAAAAACCGCTTGAACTAATGAACATAAACCGCTAATTCCGCTTATGGAAAGTGGCACTATATGGTCCGAAACGAGTGGCATTAAATGACAGATAGCCAAGTAATGGTAAAAACGGATATTCTGCGACAGACATTCTGATGTGTAATTATAAGTTAGCCTGCTTTACTATACGCTTATTTGTCCAGTTTAAAGCTATGCTTCAATTGATCTATTAACTGCTCAGTGTTTACCATAGTAATACCCATTGCTTTCAAAAAGTCTTTTGTGTTTGGTGGATTCTTTTCCATTTTGGCTACAAAAGCACTCATATCTTTTTTGATACTTCGTGGTAAAGCAATCTGATCCTCACCAGTTAATGTTGCAGCCAATCGAAAAACATCTGATCTATGTTTCTTAATTGTCTTTGAATCAATAGGTTGTCCCGCTTCTTTGCGCTGGCTTAAGTCGAGAAATGCTCTGGCTTTCAAACAGGCTAAGGCTAACTTATCAGCCCTGTTGAGTGCATCCTCATTCGTACAATGTTCAAGAGTGAACCGATAATAATCCTCATTCATCAGAATAGCTGAAAGACTCGATAGGTCCTCGTCAGCTGGAATAATAGTAAAACGGGCATCTCTATTTGGGGTAATAATATCTGGAGTGCGACTAAATAATTCTATTTGTACTGGAAAGTCTTTCTTCTCAGGATTAATGAATCGATAATATTGGCGTTCTTCCGAACGCTCATTTCGTTCGTAATTTCCTTCTTTTATAAACTCCCAAAAATGAGCTATAAATTCATCATTTACTGCCTCAACAATCAAAATCAAATCAATGTCCTTAGTCGCTCTAAACTCGAAACCTTGTCGCTCGAAATAATCTTCGCAAGCAGCTCCCCCAATAATTATATATGAGTCTGTGAAATCTTTAAAAAAATCTGTGAACTTTTTAAGACCTATCATAGTATCCTGTTAATCATATTTTCAAGTTCTATTTGAATGCGTTCATCTGGATCATATTCGGAAGACAAATAGAGAGAAAAAGGATCCACAAAGTCATCTCTCGTTAAAACTACCGGGTCGTAATTCCATATTTCAAGCTTTACATCATGCTCATTATAAATAGTAGGATGAATTTCGCCTCTGTCTCGTAATTCTTTAAATACTTTAGCATCCATTGCAAAAGATTCTATATCGCCTGTGCTAATATTAGAATAGTAAGACAATGCACCAAGACCAGCTATTCTTGCCTTATCAATATTTTCTGTAAGAAAAAGCCATTCTGTTTTTTTAACAGGTGTTTTCAGATAGTCTTTAACCGTTCCCCATATCTCTCTTTTGTTTTTACTGAACTTAAGATACTTAGCCCTTCCTCCTACTATAGTACAGGCATCGGCGTTCTTAAGTTCTTCGGCACACCTTCCAATTGTTCTGGGAGTATATTTGAATATATCTGCAATCTCCTGGAAGTTTAAACCTTCTAACGACTCCATCCATAAATGATAAATTAAAATGCATTGTGCAGAAGGAGAAAAAGAATCCCCTCGAGTTATTCTTATTTTTTGTTGTTCATTCAAATCCATAAACATAAATGGAATGAAAAGTTGTTTTCCTGGAACAACAAAGGATATTCTAAATCTGATAAGCTGCTTTTTCAGATAATAAGTTATCTCATTAAGTACCCAGATAACCGGACATTCAAATGCAGATTCTATTTTTGATATATGTTTTTGTAGCTGGCTTGGGGTTACATCTACTGTAGATTTTGGTTCAACAAAAACTACTTGATGGTTATAAAATTCAGCACTTAAAAAATTATAACCTTCTCTAAGAAATAACGGAAGCCTATTTAAAGAACCACCTGGATGTCTTAGTTCTTCAATTTCTAGGCCTGTAACTTTTTTGATATAGGATATTAGTTCATTCATTCGTCTATAATGACATTTAAATTTGATAATGACATTTAGTATGTCAGTATAAAAAATATGTGTCATTAAATCTATTATTGTGACTACAGGCTAACAAGGAAGTCAAGCGGACGATTTTGCGTTGGTTGCCACGATTAAAATTGGTCGACTCGCCGCTTATGCCCTGAACCGTTACCAGACGCACTTTAAGCGAATCAGCCACAAGGTTCTTCAGAATATCCAGAGCGGCGTCACTGGCCTGTTTCTTGGGTGAGTTCATGCGTCTTTCCGTTGAGTTCTTAATCGTATGAACCGAATATGGAGAGCTCTTTACAAAAAAAACGTTTGACCCAATGAACATGAACCGCTAATATCGCTTGTGGAAGGTGGCACTAAATCACCGAAATTGCCAGGTAATGGTAAAAACGGATATTCTGCAAAAGGCAGGGGGGTGTATTCTGTCGTGTAATTAGTTGTTATACACCCTAATAATTCACTCCCTTGCATTTCATTATGGTATGATATATAATACCATTTATGAAGCCCTTTCAAATTGTCTTGGATACTAATGTCCTTTATGCCGGACTTCGATCAAAACGAGGTGCCTCATATAAGTTATTGAAACACCTGAGTTCAGGAAAATTTGAAATCAATCTGTCTGTGCCTCTTGTTTTAGAATACGAAGAGGTATTACTCAGAAAACAATCGACACCAAACTTTACTGATAAAGAAATTGGGCAAATTCTGGATTATCTTTGCCGAATCGCCAATTTGCATGAGGTGTATTTTTTATGGCGCCCCATCCTGAACGATCCCAAAGACGACATGATTCTGGATCTCGCTGTTCGGTCAAATTGCCAGTACATTGTTTCCTACAACACCCGTGATTTCCCCGACGTGAACAAATTTGGAATCCAGATTGACACAGCACAAGAATTTTTAAAAGCTATAGAGGTGATCTGATATGAGCACATTAAGCGTACGACTTCCCGAATCTCTTCATAAGCGCCTGAAAGAAATGGCCGACAAGGAGGGAGTGTCAATGAATCAATTGATTACTCTTGCGGTCAGTGAGAAGGTTTCTACCCTTTTGACCGTAGACTATTTGAAGGAAAGAGCTCAAAGAGGCGATCTCAAAACTTTTGACGAGTTGTTGGATAAGGTACCGGATACGGAGCCGGAAGAGTTCGATAAACTATAAACCTGTCGTGTAAACTCCTGCAATAATGGTAAAAACGGATATGCTGCGACAGACAGATTGGGTTGTGTTCTGTAGTGTAATTATCTGTTATGCAAATTCTCCTTCTCTCTTCTTCAAAAGTTTTGTTATCCGGTTGATATTTTTCAAGTGCATTTCATTTTTGCGGTTCTCCAATGATTCATTAATCTGTTTTAGAATTACAGCATTCTCGTAGATTTTTTTGTCTTTCAGTTTCTTGTTTTTTAAAAACCAGCCCGCTACTTCTTGCCAGCTCCAGAGCATTGTTTTTGCCGTAACTCCAGCCACAGGCAACGGAAAATCTCCCTCTCCTCTGGCTCCCGATATCAATTGTTGAACAGATTGACGACTGCGGCCTAATCGCCTTGCTATTTCTGCACTTGTGACCAAATCAGATGGTTCAACTCTTTTGACCCAAAGGCTCAACCCTGCATCTTCTACTTGTTGGATAGCAGAAATTATTGCCGATTCAAGATCCTTTGCTTCACGGTCAAAGTTCAAATAGGCAATTCCTTTTCTGAAGGACAAAGCAGCATCATCACAACCTGCTTCAAACAGTGCATCTTCCAGGCCATCCTCAAGACCAGCCTGCGTTTCCAGGACTAATGTAAATTCATAAACGTTCATAATAACTACCTTAATTTTAACTATGTGGACATTTATCTACTGCCCGAATAATCTGCCTGGCATGGCGTTGAGGAATACGCGGTGTACTCCAAACTGATATGATACAACCATCCCCCAAGAGGCTGTCAAAAAGTATGCTTACCCTTAGTTCAATTTAAATTATTTCGTTTACTTATAAATAGTTGTAGTAAGAGTTCCTCGTGTTGCTTCGCGACCTCGTGTCCTCGTGGTAAAGACCTCCAGTTTATTGCCACGAAGACGCAAAGACGCCGAGTAGGCAAAGGGGAGTTTCACCCCTAAGCCTCTCACAGAACCGTACGTGATAGTCTCCCATCATACGGCTCGTGTTATTCCATATAAACAAGTTCAGT
>Ga0081527_100022_pt1 | contig 181195 bp, 151 predicted proteins | sample HotLakmasection5_FD_70992 | JGI IMG/M metagenome (GOLD analysis project Ga0081527, IMG submission 70992) | Hypersaline microbial mat communities from Hot Lake, Washington, USA - Section #5 (SPADES assembly) (version 2) | ecosystem: Environmental > Aquatic > Non-marine Saline and Alkaline >...
GCGGCGTCAGAGTGATGGAGTGTGGTGCGGGGACGTGATATCCCCAGGGTTTTGCCGAGCCCCTCTCACCCCCCGCCGATACGACATAGAAGCCCAATTCGCCCTTGCCGTTCTCAACGCGACCGTAAGCCTCACCGATGGGAACTTTGCTCGAATACTGCGCATTATTCTCTGTGACAGATTCGCCCTTGGTATATTCGAGCCGTGGCAGAATCTGCTTAAGAATACGCACACTTTCGTACATCTCCAGCACGCGCACCATATAGCGCGCATACATGTCGCCTTCGTGCTGCACCGCGACGTCAAAATCCAGTTCTGGATATATGCTGTATGGGTCCGCGCGGCGCACATCGTAGGCGACACCACTGCCACGCAACACCGGGCCGGACGCGCTGTAGTCGATAGCATCTTCTGCGCTGAGATAACCCACTCCCTTAGCACGAGCTTGAATAATCTCATTCGCGCTCAGGTATTCTTCGAGCTCATCAATCGTGCGTGGGATACGCTCGTTGATCATCTCTGTGAGGAAAGCCATCGTGTCGTAATCGCGCACCCGATCATTGATAAGGTTCGCAACGCTGCGCAGCCGTTCGGGCAGATCACCAAAGACGCCACCGAAGCGCATATAGTTGCACATCATCCGGCTGCCAGCGACCGCTTCAAAGAAGTCAAGGATACGCTCACGCTCCTGAATGAAGTACAGCACCGGTGTGAAGAAAGCGCCCAGATCGTTCAACCAGAAGCCGATCGCCCACAGATGGTTGACGATGCGTGTTAGTTCGACCATCAGCACGCGCAATACTTCGGTACGATAAGTTGGCGGGCTCCACTTCGCTCCCCGCGCCAGCAACTGTTCAACGGCCATTACATAGCCGTGATTGTTGCCCATGCTGGAAATGTAATCCAGTCGATCCGTAAACGGTATGTTGTGCAGGAAGGTATTGCGCTCACCGATCTTTTCGTGGTTACGATGCAGGTAACCCATAACCGGTTCGAGCTTGGTGACAGTTTCACCGTCAAGTTCCATAACCATACGGAACACACCATGAGTGCTCGGGTGATGTGGTCCCATGTTGACGACGAGCCGATCCGTCTGAATACCATCATGGTCAGAAACATGCGAGACATCGACACCCAGGCCGAAGCTATCATACATGCGCGCTTCTGACACATCATTCAGGCGACTGAGATCAATGTCCGCCGGATAGGTTACGTTCTTGCCGAAGATATTCTTCTCTTCAGCGCGATGCACGTGCCCTCCTGGCCAGCGGCTGCCAAACGGCTTGCTGTCTTCTTCGTAGTAGGCTTCGTGCCAGTCTTTGCGCAATGGATGGCCATGGAACCCTTCCCACAGCAAAATCCGCTGCAGGTTTGGATGACCTTCAAAACGAACGCCCATGAGATCCCAGGCTTCGCGCTCCTGAAGATCCGCGCCGCGCCAGACTGATGTCAGGGATGGCATACGGGCTTCTTCACGATCAGTCTGCGACTTGAAGACAAGGGCTGGACCACCTGAAGTGCGATAGGCATGGTAAACCATCTCCAGGTGATCATTGCTATGAACACCTTCGTTTAGATAGTCTACTGCCGTCACACTCGATAGGAAATCAAAGCCGAGATCGTATTTGATGTAGCGTGCAACTTCGGTGAGGTTTTCAGCACTGACGATGACACCTTCATAACCATCCCGTGCGTCCGTCGATACTGCTGAAGGGAAGCGTTTCTTCAGATTCTCAAGGGCATCTTCAACCGTGCCACCTTTGAGCGTGTTAATCTGCGGTGCGGTCATGTCTACCATGACTCAGTCTCCCTTCGCCAGGCGTGCGGCTTTGCGCGCCATAGCATTTTCGCGGCGCTTCTGTCGTAACGATTCAACGGCTTCTGGTGACATCCCCGCCTGAGAGAAGGATTTTTCTTCTTTCTTCACGACGGATTTCGCTGCGGCCTTCTTCGTTGCAACGGCGGCAACGGCTTCTGAACCCACTGCCGGCAAGTCGCGGCCGACCTCAAGGCGTACTGGCTCTTCTTCAAACTCTTGTCTGGCGTGGGCCTCCGCCTGCCGCCGGATCATATCCATCTGGCGAGGATCAATAATGTCCGGGCCGAGGATAGGCACCGGGGTTGGCTCGGATGGACCGACACCGTACCACGGCACATCATCCGCATTGACAAGTGACTGCCCATCAATCTTCTTTTGCAATGCGATTAACCCATACAGCAGCGCCTGAGGAGTCGGAGGGCAACCAGGCACATACACGTCAACTGGCAAGTATTTATCAATGCCGGAAACAACGTTGTATCCTTCTTTAAAAGGACCACCGCCGCTTGCACAGGCACCCATCGCCAGCACGTACTTAGGCTCAGGCATCTGATTGTAAAGGCGCACAATTGGCACAACCATCTTTTTGGTCACCGTGCCGCTGACAATCATCAGGTCTGATTGACGCGGCGTTGCCCGCATAACTTCCATCCCGAAGCGAGAGAAATCAAAACGTGATGACGCTGTAGCGATCATCTCGATCGCACAGCACGCCAGACCGAACAGCATCGGCCACATGGAGTTACGCCGTCCCCAGTTATAGATATGATTCAGACTGGTGATGGCGACATTGCTCTGCAATTCAGCCGGAACCGGGTATTCCGTCGTATTGAGGTTTTGCAGGTTGAGTTCCATCAGTTCATGCTCTCCTCGTACCACTCCCGCAAAATATCAGTCAACAGCTTTTCATTCGCTAACGACGGATCATCTGCGAAATTAGGCAGCGCAACGATCATTTCGAAAAGTTGCTGTGTTCCCAGTTCTTCAACATCCACTTCAGGATAGACTTCCATTAAGGTCTGAACGATTTCATACGAGGTGTCCCAGTAAAGCGAAGATGGATCCATAGCAACTCACTGTTAGCATACCGAATTTTGCTAATCATTACGAGTGAAATAAGTGGTCTACACGCTTATTAGCCCTAGATTTCTATTAGTCCTAGATTTCATCCAGAACTGTATCTGTATCAATCTGGGCGCGTTGCAGCCGTCCGCTGTAATCCACATAGACGGATTTCCACTCAGTGAAACTGGTCAATGCAGCTTGCCCTGCCTCACGCATACCGTTGCCAGTGCCACGCGTACCGCCAAATGGGAACTGTATTTCAGCGCCGGTCGTCCCATGGTTTATATATACGATGCCTGTTGTCAGATCACGTATTGCACGGAACGCTGCATTGACATTCTCAGTGAAGATGCTGCTGGAAAGCCCGTAGCGGGTACTATTATTGACACGCACAGCTTCTTCTAGGTTGTCGACTGTCACAATCGACAACACGGGGCCAAATATCTCTTCTTGCTCAACACGCATACCAGGTGTCACGTCATCAAACAGCGTAGGCTCGAAAAAGAAACCTTTTGGCATATCAGCCCGCTGGCCACCGGCGACGATATTCACACCCTCCTGGCGTGCCACATCCATGTAACCGGCGACCTTGTCGAGCGCCTTCTGATTGACAAGGGGGCCCATATCCGTCGTATCCTGCAGGCCATCACCAAGGCGAATCGCCTTTGCCTTCTCAATCAATGCATCAACCAGCCGAGACTTAATGCCATTCTGCACAATCAGACGACTGGTGGCCGTGCAGCGCTGGCCCGTCGTGCCGTAAGCGCTCCAGGTAATCGCCTCAACCGCCAGGTCGAAGTTGGCATCATCCATGACGATGATGGCGTTCTTACCGCCCATCTCAAGCGTGACTTTCTTGCCAAGCGCCGCAGCCTGCGCGTAAACCCTGAGACCTGTATCTGTCGAGCCAGTAAACGAAATAATGCGAACATCAGGGTGTTCTACGAGCGGTGAACCAGCTTCAGGACCATAGCCCTGAATGAGATTGAGTACACCCGGGGGCAGCCCAGCATCCTCAAAGACCTTTACAAAAGCCGCGGCTGAAGCGGGCACATCCTCGCCCGGTTTCCAGACGACGGTGTTGCCAGCGATAAGGGCCGGCAGGATCTTCCAACTGGGAACGGCCACGGGGAAATTCCAGGGCGTTATCATGCCGCACACCCCGACCGAATCGCGCAGGGCCATACCGAACTTATTCGGCATTTCAACGGGGGCAGTATATCCCATCAGGCGACGGCCTTCTCCACCCATATAGTAGGCCATATCGATGGCTTCCTGCAGATCACCCCGGGTCTCAGGCAGGATTTTCCCCATCTCCTGCGTCATAATGCGCGAAATCTCTTCTTTGCGCTCCTTGAGCAGTTCTGCAACGCGGTAGAGGATCTCACCACGACGAGGTGCCGGGGTCAGACGCCATTTGTCGTAGGCCGTACGTGCCGCCTCGACTGCCGCCGACACATCCTCCGCAGCACTGCGCGATACTGTAGTCAGGACCTCTTCTGTCGCCGGGTTTACGCTCTCAAATGTGTTTCCGGAGCGAGAATCTACCCACTTCCCGCCGATAAAATTACGTGTGACATCTTGAATCATAAGTTCACTTTTCCAGCATTGTAGATGCAAAAATGGTGGTCATTTTCAGCCGCAGCGACCGAAAGGCGAGACCAGTATAGGAAGCTCAAGAATGCTTGTCAAGTTTTTCACAAATGCGTACGTCGTTGTGTACTAGCCTGCAAAAGAAGCGGGTGATCTCGGCGCAGCCGGACACAAACAAACACCCAGACACATGGGAATTATATCAGGAATACACCGATATTGCCCGGACTGAGAACTTATCCACTAACGTCAGAAATGGCACCGGTTTGGTTAACCCGTGACTGTCTGACGACGCACTCCATCGCACGCTCGACATAAACGTGTTTCAATGCTTCGGCTGTACCGTCTGCGGTGGAAACTGTGTCACAAATCGCGCATAATGTCGGCCCTGCGCCACTGATAATAAGGGACAAAGCCCCCGCTGCCGACGCCGCTGCCCGTGCTTCTGTAAGGTAAGGCATCAGATGGGCACGTGCGGGTTCCACAACTCGATCAGATGCCATTGCTGCCGCCATCGCTCGGACATCGCTTCGATACAGCGCGTCAACGAGCTGCGCGACGGCACCTGTCTGATGAACCATGTCCCGTAACGCTACCATCTGTGGCAAAACGGCCCGCGCCTCACGCGTCGGCACAACCACATCGGGCGTTACCAGCACCAAATAGATATCGTCAGGCACCGGCATTCGTTTGATCTGCTCAAGCGCTGTACCGGTCGTCAGCGTGATACCACCCAGCAATGCGGGTGCCACGTTATCCGCGTGATAGCCGCTGACCGCAGCCTCGCCTTCCAGGCAGGCAGGCAACAGGGCTTCACGCGGCAGCGGCTCGCCCAGCAGATGATTCACTGCGACGACCGCTGCGACCGCACTGGCCGCGCTGCTCCCAAGACCACTACCAATGGGCAGCCCCTTCTGCAGATGAATCCCGACACCCACTTTGCTGTCCAGTTGTTTAAGTAGAGCATTGGCGGCGACAGTCGCCACATTCCTGTCGGGCTCGTGGGAAATCTGCCCCTTGTCGCCGGTGATGCTGAGAATCACCGCTCCGGGTTCCGTCCGGGGCTCGACAATAACTGTATCCCCTACCCCCTCAACCGCAAGACCGAGAATATCAAAACCAACTCCCAGGTTGGCGACGGTCGCTGGCGCAAAGGCTCGCGCGCTGGCAAATGCCATCGAAACTAGCTATCCTTTAATAGATTGATTCCACTACGATGTTTAGTCGCGGTCTTTGAGGATAACACCAATGCCGAGCGTGCTGCAATGCATGGATTGTCAGACCGAATACGCTATCGATCAGGTGCGTTATGCCTGCGACGCATGCGGCGGTCTGCTCGACGTCGTGCATGATTGGTCCAACGTGCGCTTCGCCCATGAGCAGTTCGATTCCCGCCTCGGCACCCTCAGGGCCCCATTCAACAGCGGCGTCTGGCGCTACAGGGAACTCATCTACCCTGATGTCGATATATCAGTGATCGTCAGCAAACCTGAAGGTAACACGAACCTCTACCCCGTTCCACGTCTTGCGGAATGGGCAGGCGTTCGTCGGCTGCACCTGAAACACGAAGGAGAAAACCCAACTGGTTCGTTTAAGGACCGTGGCATGACCGGAGGTGTGACACAAGCCCGGGTCCTGGGCATGGAGCGCGTTGCCTGTGCGTCGACTGGTAATACCTCGGCAGCACTGGCATCTTACGCAGCTCTCGCCGGAATGGAAGGCATCATCTTCCTGCAAAACAAGCAGATTGCCCTGGGCAAACTCGCGCAGGGCCTTGCTTATGGGGCGACCTGTCTTCGTATTGATGCGGATTTCGACCGTAATTTGGAACTGGTGCGAGAAGTCAGCGAAAGACTGAACATCTACGTCCTCAACAGCGTGAATCCATTCCGCCTCGAGGGCCAGAAGAGCATCATTATTGAGGCGGTACAGCAGCTCGGGTGGCAAGTCCCAGATTGGATCGTCTGCCCTGGCGGCAACCTGGGGAACAGCTCTGCCTTTGGTAAAGCGCTGAAAGAACTCTACGATCTGGGCCTGATCGATCGCATCCCGCGTCTGGCAATTATCCAGGCGGACGGTGCCAGCCCGTTGTATCACAGCTACAAATCAGGCTTTGCAGATTACACACCTGTGAAGGCCGAGACCATTGCCACCGCCATCAAGATCGGCAACCCGGTTAACTATCAAAAAGCCGTGCGTACACTGCAATGGACAGATGGCGTCGTAGAAAGTGTCACAGATCAGGAAATCATGGACGCAAAGGCGCTGATTGACCGCGCTGGTATCGGCTGCGAACCGGCTTCAGCCTGCTCGCTGGCGGGGACGCGCAAGCTGGCTGCCGCCGGCATCATACGCTCCAACGAAACGGTAGTAGGGATACTCACCGGACACGTCCTGAAAGACCCCGACGCCACCATCGGTTACCACAGCAACACGCTGGAAGATATCAGCCCAACCTATCCCAATCGGTTGCTACAAGCAGGCAACAGCATTGAAGAGATCATCGCCCTGCTCGAGCGCGAGAAGACACTTACTTAAAACGCTTGCACAGCAACAAACGCAAAAGGCGGCTTGCGGGCCGCCTTTGTTGATACACTGGTATGATCGCATCACAGCCGGAAGCGGTGCTCCCACGCAGCTTCCAGGCGGCGATCAGGAACGCCCGCAAGCGCCTGCTCCAGATCGGCCAATATATCTTCTGTGTCTTCAATGCCGATTGCAAAGCGCACCAGATTGTCCTTGATACCAACCTGCAGCCGTTCTGCCGTCGTTAGTTCGTAAAAGCTGACGAGTGCTGGCTGTTCGATGAGGCTTTCGACACCACCCAGGCTCGGCGCAATATACGGGATGCGGCAGCGATCAATGAACAGGCTGGTATCCTCCAATGAACCTGCGACCTCAAAGCTGACAACACCACCGAAAGCTCGCATCTGCTTGCGTGCGATGTGATAATCAGGATGGGACGGAAGGCCAGGATACCAGACACGCTCGATCTTCGGATGCCGTTCAAGGTATTCTGCGACGCGCTGCGCGCTGCGATTCTGTTGGGCCACGCGCACGCCCAGTGTCTTGATGCCACGCTCGAGCAGAAATGCCGCTTGCGGATCAAGCACATTACCAAAAACACCACGAGCGTCCTTCAGCGCCTTGATGCGATCAGCACGGCCGGTGATGACACCAGCCAACACGTCATTGTGGCCGCCCAGGTACTTGGTCGCACTATGGAGCACAAAATCAATGCCGAACTCGATCGGGCGTAGATTTATCGGCGTCGCAAACGTCGTGTCAATCATGGTCAATACGCGATGCCGCTTCGCAATATCCACAATACGCGATAGATCAGCCACGCGCAGGTAAGGGTTGGTTGGGGTCTCACTGATGATGAAGCGTGTTTTCTTGGGGATAATCGCTGCCTCGAGCGCATCATAGTCGCCCATTGGCACAACCGTTGTTTCGACGCCGAACTTCGCAAGAACAGTCAGACAAAACTGCCGCGTACGACGATAACAGTCATCCGTCATCACGATATGCTGCCCACTCTTGAGCACGGTCAGCAACAGCGAGGTAACTGCCGCCATGCCGGACGAGTAAAGCACCGCATCTTCCGCGCCATCGAGTGCGGCCAGCCGCTCTTCCACGGCCCATATCGAGGGATTGCCATAGCGACCGTATTCTTCGCGATCATGCAGATCACCATACAGCTTCTGATCCATGAAATCACATAGATCCGCCGTATCCTGGAAAGTGAACGTCGCACTCTGAACGATAGGCGTCGTCAGCGCATTGTGTGGCTTGCGCCGTTGTGTGCCTGCATGGACGGCACGGGTGCTATTTCCCTGATTACGCGGCGTGGATGCATTGTAGTGTTCGTAATGGTTGGTCATGTTATCCCCTCAATTTCAACCAGACCCTGCAATGAAAAAAGCCCGAACCTTTTTGTAGATTCGGGCTTTTGTGCGCGTTGCAATCAGGGTGGTGGCACTCACCCCGCACAAATCTCGGCTTCACCGAGCATTCACCCTCATCTACCAGATTACCTGACGGAGTTGGCACCTTCCCATCGCCAAATGGGGGTTGCCGCGGGGTCACTGAGCCGTTCTCTCACCCGCTCTGGATAAGTGTGAAACTGATATCAGTTGTCAAGGTACTGGTAACGAGCGTAACACGCCTTTTCGAGAAATGCAAGCAGAGCTTTATGAATTGTGCGGATACAATACCACACTTGTAAATCCCGACTGTCTATATCAAACTGAGGCGGTTTGATGACCGGAGGAGCATTCATGACCGACATCGCGTTTCAGATCGAAGGGCGCCGCACATTAACAGGCGAGATCACTGCCCAGCGTAGTAAAAACGCTGTTCTGCCTATGATTGCTGCCGCTCTCATTCCCAGGCGTGGGCAGACCGTCCTGCATGGTGTACCCGACATCGCCGATGTACGCCTGGCCCTGGAAGTCGCCCGTTACGTCGGCGCGAATGTCGATCATGACATCGCTAACCATACCGTCATCATTGACGCAAGCAATGTCGTGCAGAGTGAACTGCCTGCAAGCCTGACGGAGCGTTTCCGCGGCTCTGTGCTGTTCCTGGCACCACTCATCACACGGCTGGGACATGTTGAGTTGCCCGGCAGCGGTGGCTGTGATATCGGCACCCGTAAAATCGATTTCCATCACCGTGGCTTCGCCCGGCTGGGCGCCCGCGTAGAATACCGCGAAGATGGCCGGACCATCATTACGAGCAGCCGAGGCCGCTTACAGGGTGCCGCCCTCTATCTGGATTTACCGAGCCACACTGGCACCGAGAATCTGGTCATGGGTGCTGCGCTGGCCAGGGGTATGACCATCATTGAAAACGCATCGATCGAGCCAGAAGTTATCGATTTCTGCAATTATATGACTCAAATGGGAGCCAAGATCAGCGGCCAGGGAACGCGTACGCTGATTATTGAGGGGGTCGAAGAGCTACATGCCGTTGAGTACACACCGATTCCGGATCGTTTGGTCATTGGCTTGCTGATCATGTCTGCTGCAATAGCCGGCGGTGACATTACGATTCACCATGCCTATCCCGACCATCTGCGGCTTGTGATCGCCAAACTGGAACAGATGGGCGTCGACATCGACGTCGACGCCCACCGACTGCACGTCCGGCGGGACATGAATCGCTCACTCAACCCCATTAACATCATGACTGAGTTTTATCCAGGCTACCCGACAGACTTGCAGCCCTGCACCACTGCCCTTTCGACGCTGGCCAGTGGCAAAAGCTTCATCCGTGAACGCATCTTCGAGAATCGGTATGATTTCATCGATGGCCTGATCGAGATGGGCGCTGATATTCTCATCAGCCAGAACAACGTGTGTATCGTCAACGGCGTGGAAAGAATGCAGGGAACCCGCGTGCGGGCCGCCAGCATCCGGGCCGGTGCCGCGCTGCTGCTGGCAGGCATCGGTGCAGAAGGCACTACCATCATCGAGAACGGCTACCAGATAGACCGTGGCCATGAGCGTATCGAAGATCAGCTGCACCAACTGGGCGTAAAGATAAGTCGCATTGAGGTGCAGCCGCAGCCAATCCAAGTCGCGAGCATCATTCCATAGGTGAATAACCGAACAACCTGTAAAACATCTGTAACCGTCTGACACCGTTAAGACGGTTACGCTTGCCTGCGATTTGCATGTTATGGCATGATACAAAGAAGGGTTTTGCCAGCCTGTTTAGGCATGTTACCGGCTCTGGAGTCGCCTTGTGGATCGCAAGATAGCCATCATGGTACTCAGCGGCGTCGAAGATGGCGCACTCATCCCATTGAGTATGGCTGATGATGGTGAGCTGCTCGGTATACAATGGCGGGTGAGCATAGGCCGTCGAGAAGATAACCACCTGCGTTTGCGCAATGACACGTTTGTGTCGCGATATCATGCCTACCTTCACTGGCGCGATGATCAGTGGTGGCTGGAAGATCGTGACAGCACTAATGGAACATTTCTGGACAACGGTACGGATTTCTTCAGCGATATTCAGGTCAAGGGCATTGTTCCTATCCAGGCCGGACAGCCATTCCGGGTAGGACGAACCTGGCTGCGTATTCAGACCGACGAGTAGACCATGTCTTACGTCGCACTCAAAGACATTCTCATTGCTGCTCGCCAGGAATCGCATCGCATGCGCCATTTCTACCTTGGCATCGAGCACCTGTTCATCGCGCTGCTGGAAATACACAACGGCCTCGCTAGTGGCCTGCTGACCGAACACGGCCTGACGCCAAGCTACGTCATTGATGCCATTCGCCGCAAAGTCGGTAAAGGAAGTCAACACCGGCTGTGGGCGGGCATTCCCAATACGCCCCGTACAGAGCTCATTCTCAACATTGCACAGGAAATGGCCATGGAAGAGGGCCGTGATGCTGTCAATGAGCGTGACCTGCTGCTGGCTATCCTTGATGAGAATGACAGCATAGCAACGCGTGTCCTTAACGCTCTGGGCGTATCGCCAGATCAGGCCCGCGACGCTATCTCCAACCAACCCAGAACGCGGACGCAAACTCAACAGACTTTCCTCAAGATTGAGTTCGCCTCTGACTTCGAAGGACATCTAACGAAGGACGAGCTTTTTGTTCTGCGACGCATGTTCCATGGTTATGGGCGCATCGTCGTCGAACAGCAGCTTACTGGTGGTTACACTTCCGCCCGGCTGCTCGTCGTCAGACCGATCCAGGTCGATAATCGCGCGGATGCTGCGGTTGTGGTGAAGATTGGCAATGCAGATGCCATTCTGGACGAAGCACAACGTTATGAGCGCTACGTCAAGGGGACGCTTCCTCCGTTGACTGCGCGCCTCGAAGACCGCCCCACTGCCCCGGAGACATGCGACCTGGCAGCAATTCGCTATACGCTTATTGCAGATGCCAATGGCCGCACACAAAACCTACGTGATGTGATCCAGGATTGGTCAGGCGATCATCTGCTGAGTTGGTTGCGCCAACAGCTCTACGAAGGTTTTGGAGAGAGCTGGTGGAAGCAATCACGTCCTTATCGTTTTGAGGCCTGGCAGGAATATGACTGGCTGCTTCCTCCAGTTCTGACGCTGGAACTCTTCGCGCCGGAAAAGATGCCAACGGGTGTCCATGTTCTGCGGCATCCTGTCAAACGAGATGTCATCAGAAAGCTCCAATACGGCGACCTGGTGCTGGTCGAAAACTTCATCGTGCAGAAGGTCGATCGCGAACGCGGTGCCATTCAACTCGGCCTGAGCCAGGGCAGCCACATCACACGCGCCTACAAGATCGAGGTGCGCGGCATCGATTTTGAGCAGGAGACGTATTTTCGCGGTGAGGTCGTAGAGAAGCTCATTGGACGTGTCTGGAAGACGCGCAATGAGCAGCTCATCAACGCACTGCGCATACTCGAACCTGATTTCAACATCGACAGTCGCGTCGTGCAGTTAGGCGATCAGGCGTTGCCTAACCCAATTGCTACCTACCAAACCCTACTGGATGCGACAGTAGTCGCCAATTTAAGCACCATTCATGGCGATTTACATCTGGGCAATATTCTTGTAGGTCCCCAGCTGAGTGCCCTGCTGATTGATTTTGGCCGCACACGCGACGGTCATACGATCTTTGACTGGGTTACGTTGGAGATGAGCCTGATCAACGAGCGGTTACGGCCACTGGCAGCACCAGGCTGGGAGGGGGCGCGCCAGTGTGCCCAATGGATCGCAGATCTCGACAGCGGTCAAGCCTCTGCAAATGGCAACAGCGTCACAGCCGACATGCTGAACGTCATTGCGGGGATACGTCAGATTGCCAGCCAACACGCAAACTCTTGGCATGAGTATTATCTGGCTGCCGCTTTTGTCAGCCTGCGAGCAATGACCTGGACGACACTTTCAGTAGATGGCCGCCGACTGATGCTTTACCTTTCAGCACTGGCCATACAGCGATACCAGCAGCGTAAGTTGAGCGACGATAGCGCCAGGACGGATATCCACGCCTCCGACGCTACCGACTTCATGAGCAACGACTGGAAGAGCAACTAAACTACAGGCTGCCCCGCGAGATGGGCGAGGACCGCATCGGTAAACTCGCGCGTCGAAGCAGCCGATTTACCCTTCTCGGCGATATCCGCCGTGCGCAGACCCTGCGCCAGTGTCGCTTCGACAGCAGCCTCAATAGCGGCCGCTTCTTCCTCAAGCTCCATACTATAGCGCAACATCATCGCCATACTGAGCAGCATCCCCGTGGGATTTGCCTTGCCCTGTCCAGCGATATCCGGCGCGGAGCCGTGTACTGGCTCATACATACCAAAGCGCCCTGAACCGAGTGACGCAGAAGGCAGCATCCCCAGCGACCCTGCCAGCACAGAGGCCTCATCACTGAGAATGTCTCCAAACATATTTCCCGCGACGACAACGTCAAAACTTGCCGGGCGCGTCAGCAGATGCATCGTGCAGGCATCTACCAGGACGTGTTCCAGTTCAACATCGTCGTAGTCTTCTGCAACTTCGATCACGGTCTTGCGCCATAAACGCATTGAGGCAAGGACGTTAGCCTTATCGACAGAAGCAACTTTTTTACGACGTCCCTGCGCCGCCCGGAAAGCGACATGCGCCACACGCTCGACTTCAGGACGCGTATAGACCATCGTATCGTAGGCTGTATCAGAACCGTTGAGCTCTTTTCGCGGGCCGAAGTAGATACCGCCAGTAAGCTCACGTACAAACAGAATATCAACGCCTTCCAGCAGATCCGCACGCAGAGGCGCATGAGATGCCAATGCGGGATAAACCTTGACAGGACGCAGATTCGCAAAGAGACCAAAGTGCCGTCGTATTTTCAGCAGGCCCTGTTCCGGCCGTACCGGGGCAGTCGGATCAGACCATTTTGGCCCACCAACCGCGGCCAGGAGGATTGCATCTGCTTCCTCGCACAGACGAAGCGTTTCATCTGGCAGCGGCGATCCTGTCGCATCGATTGCCGCCCCACCGATGAGTCCTTCTTTGATCGTAAATTCATGGCCGTAGCGCTTCGCAATCTGATCCAGAACGCGCAGTGCTTCAGCCATCACTTCCGGCCCAATACCATCACCAGGAAGTGCTACAATGTTGGCTTTCATGATGTCCCTTCCTTACCCATTTTCCACACGCATGCATAATTGACGTCGTGATGTACGGCCTGGTCTTTTCGCTAATCAGCCGCAACAGGTTGACGATTGATCGCGTTGCTGGATAGATGCAGCCCATACTCAATGGCATCGACAAGAGCTAACCAGCTCGCCCGGATGATGTCTGTGCCAGCCCCGACAGTGCTCCAGCGCTCGGCACCACGCTGCGTGTCGATTAACACCCGTGTGGTGGCAGCAGTTGCGCTTTCCCCATCCAGGATGCGCACCTTGTAATCGACCAGTTGCAGGTCAGCGAGATCAGGGTAGCGCGGCAGTAGTGCCTTACGCAGCGCCAGATCAAGCGCGTTAACCGGTCCGTTCCCCTCGGCAGCGGTATGTACGATGTCGCCCTCAACGTCGAGCTTCACCATTGCCTCCGACAGGTGACCTCGCCCGCGCCGATCTTCAACAATCACTGTGAAGTCAACCAGCTTAAAGACTGGTGCATAGCCAGGCTGTGCACGGAACATCCGCATGGCAACAGAAGCTTCTGCCCCTTCGAAGACGAACCCGGCGTGTTCCAGAGATTTAATCTCATCAAGCACCCTGACAGCCTGCGCATTATTCACATCAAGGCCGAATTCCTCCGCCTTGCTCAAAAGATTGCCGCGGCCAGAGAGATCGGAAACGAGGACACGCATTTCGTTACCGACAAGCGCCGGATCGATGTGCTGGTAGCTATCGACGTTGCGCCGGATCGCCGCGACATGAATGCCGCCTTTGTGCGCAAATGCGCTCTTGCCCACGTAAGCAAGATGACTATCCGGCGCGAGATTGACGATCTCCGCAACCGTCCGCGATAGGCGCGTGAGATGCACAAGGTTCGCCCGCGTGGGCAGGCAAGGCACATTCATCTTCAGTTCAAGATCAGGAATGATGCTGCACAGATTGGCATTGCCGCAGCGCTCCCCGTAGCCATTGATGGTGCCCTGCACGTGAACAGCGCCCGCCTTTATCGCAGCGAGGCTGTTAGCAACCGCCAACTCGCTGTCATTGTGTGTATGGATGCCGATATCGATATTTGGGAACGCCTCACGGACGCGCTGCACTAATTCACCGACTTCCCAAGGCATTGAGCCGCCATTCGTATCACATAGAACCAGCGCGTCCGCGCCGCCATCCAGTGCAGCCTGCAACGTATCGAAGGCGTACTCCATATCGAGGCGCGCGCCATCAAAGAAATGTTCTGCATCGTAGATGACCTCTTTGCCCAGGCTCTTAAGATACGCCAGACTATCACGAATCATCCTCAGATTCTCCTGAGGCGTCGTCTGCAGCACATCAGTGACGTGCAGCAGTGACGTCTTGCCGACAACCGTCACCACCGGGGTATCCGCGTCGACCAGCGCCTTGATATTGGGATCATCAGCAGGATCGCTGCCCTTACGACAGGTTGAGCCAAAGGCAGCAATTCGCGCATGTTTGAGATCAAGCGCTTTGACATGCTCAAAGTACGCTGCATCCTTCGGATTGGAGCCGGGCCAGCCACCCTCAATGTAAGCAACGCCCAGATCATCCAGCAGGCGCGTAATCTTGAGCTTATCAGCGACCGACAGCGATATACCCTCACGTTGTGTCCCATCTCGGAGCGTTGTATCGTAGATGGCGACGGTTGTCATGACGTTTGTTTCTCCTGGTCTTGGGGTGCCAGTCGGCACACGTATCGATTCATGCGAGTGTGTTCACGCGCTGAGGGCTGGCCGTTTCGTACTGGCCGACCTCCTCCTCCAGACTGAGCAGAAATCCGAGTTGGTCTACACCATTCAGAAGACAGTACTTGCTGAAACCGTCAATCGGAAATGTTACTTTTCGACCATCGGGCAGCGTCAGCATCTGGGCTTCCAAGTCGATAGCGACCTCAGTCGTGGGGTCTTCTTCTGCCAGACTCACGAGCTGCCGATGCGTTTCCTCGTCAACAATGACGGGCAGCAGACCGTTCTTCAGTGCATTATTGCGGAAGATGTCTGCAAAATCCGTACTGACGACTGCGCGCCACCCCATACCGAGGAGTGCCCAGGGGGCATGCTCACGCGAACTGCCACAGCCGAAGTTATGGCCGGCTACCAGGACTGACGCCCCACGGTATTCGGGTTGATTCAAGATGAAGTCTTCGCGGTCGCCACCATCAGCGTTGTAACGCCAGTCGAAGAAACACTGCTTCCCGAGACCGTCCTTGTTGGTCGTCTTCAGAAAGCGGGCCGGGATAATCTGATCGGTATCAATATCATTGATGGGCAGGGGCGCAATCCGCCCCTGCAGTGACTTGATAGGTTCCATGTTAGATTACTCCTCGGATCAGGCCATTTCCGGCACGAGTAGTGTGCGCGGGTCAGTGATGTGACCATTGATGGCAGACGCGACCGCCGTCAGCGGACTGGCCAGGAAAGTGCGTCCGCCCTTGCCCTGACGGCCTTCGAAGTTGCGGTTGCTTGTGCTGACCGCATACTGTCCGGGCTGCAACTGGTCGCCATTCATGGCAATGCACATGGAGCAACCGGCCTCACGCCATTCTGCGCCAGCAGCCTTGAAGATCTCATCCAGTCCTTCGGCCTCCGCCTGCCGCTTGACCTGCTGGCTGCCCGGCACGACCATCATGCGCACGCTATCGGCAACTTTACGGCCTTCGATCATCTTCGCAGCCTGACGCAGATCGCCAATGCGCGAATTGGTGCAGCTACCCACGAAGACTACGTCAATCTTCTTACCCAGCAGCGGCTCATTCGGGCGCAGGCCCATATAGCCGAGCGCCTTATCGAGCGCAGTCCGTGCCGCAACGCTGGTCTGCGCGTCCGGGTCCGGGATCCTGCCATCGATTGGCATACCCATGCCAGGATTTGTGCCGTAGGTAATCATGGGGATGAGTTCATTCGCATTGAGTGTGACCTCAGCATCGAAATGCGCATCGTCATCACTCGGCAACGCACGCCATCGGGCAATCGCCGCATCCCAGTCAGCGCCTTTGGGCGCATAAGTACGACCCGCTACATATTCGAAAGTCGTTTCGTCAGGAGCAACCATACCCGCACGCGCACCGCCTTCGATACTCATATTGCAGATCGTCATACGACCTTCCATATTCAGGCTGCGAATGGCTGATCCCATGTACTCGAAAACGTGGCCCGTGCCCCCTCCAACCCCGATCTTGGCAATGATCGCAAGGATGATGTCCTTAGCAACCACACCATCAGCCAGAACACCATCCACGCGGACGGCCATCGTCTTGGGTTTGTATTGCAGCAGCGTCTGCGTAGCCAGTACGTGCGCGACTTCGCTTGTGCCGATCCCGAAAGCCAGCGCCCCGAACGCGCCGTGTGTGCTTGTGTGGCTGTCACCGCATACGATGGTCATTCCGGGCTGCGTCAGGCCCTGCTCCGGCCCGATGACGTGGACGATACCCTGGTTTTCCGTACCAAGGGCGTACATCGGGATTCCGAAATCCTGGCAATTCTGTGTGAACTGATCAAGTTGTGCCGACGCCTGCACATCCACTACAGGAATGATACCCAGCGAATTGCGCGGCGTCGTTGGCGTGCTGTGATCCATTGTGCCCAGCGTCTGATCCGGACGGCGCACTTTTAGACCGCGCTGGCGTAGTAATGTAAACGCCTGCGGCGAGGTCACTTCATGCACAAGATGCAGATCGATATAGAGCACAGCAGGTGTGCTGTCTGTCTGGGGACGAACAAGGTGTGCATCCCATACTTTCTCAAAGAGCGTTTTCGGCTGTGTCGTCATTGACGATGTCCTCTCTTCTGTATTCCCATACCGCTACAACTGAATCCTTTTACGCTTCGCGCTGTGTGACGATGCCAACTGTCGCCGCGTCACCTTCCGGCTGAACTTCACCATGTCCCATTCCGGCAATCATGCGGTTGAGCGCTGCCATATATGCCTTGACACTGGCTACAATGATGTCACTGTCCGCGCCGTAACCGCCGAAGGTGCGACTGCTATCCGGCGGGCTGATACGCACCGTGACTTCTCCCAGGGCGTCGATGCCTTCCGTCACGCTGTGAACGCTGTATTCCAACAAAACGTTGGGGGCCTGTACGATAGCATCAATTGCCCGGTACGAGGCATCCACCGGCCCCGTGCCAACTGCTGCCTGAACAAAGGTCTCACCACGCGTGTTGGTCAACCGAACACTGGCAGTCGGCATACCCATCGTGCCGCACGCTACCTGAATATCACCCAGCTTGAAGTACTCCTGCGGCTTATGGAATTCATCCGCAATGAGTGCTTCCAGATCAGCGTCGGTGACGTTCTTCTTCGCGTCTGCCAGCTCTTTGAATCGCGCAAACACCTGATTCAGCGCGTCACCTTCCACGTTGTAGCCCAGTTCAGCCAGGCGGACTTTCAGCGCGTGGCGTCCGCTGTGCTTGCCCAACACCAGACGGCTCTGGTGGAGGCCGACGCTGTCCGGCGTCATGATCTCAAAGTTCTCTGCATCCTTAAGTACGCCGTCCTGATGGATGCCGGATTCATGGGCAAAGGCATTTGCGCCTACGACAGCCTTGTTCGGCTGAACAGGCATACCCATGTAGTTGCTGACCATGCGACTTGTCTTCATGATCTGTGTGGTGTCGATATTGGTGCGCAGATTGTAGTAGCGCTGGCGTGTATGCAGCGCCATCGCTACTTCTTCCAGACTGGTGTTACCAGCCCGCTCACCAACGCCGTTGATGGTCACCTCTACCTGACGTACGCCTACTTCGACACCTGCCAGCGTATTGGCGGTCGCCATGCCCAGATCATTGTGGCAGTGTACAGACCAGACCACACTGCTGCCTGGCCCTGCCCCGGGCGTCTCATTGATGAGGCTTTCCAGCTTCTGGCGCCATTCAACCGGCGTCACATAGCCAACGGTATCCGGGATATTGAGCGTGGTCGCCCCACACTCAACCGCAACCGCACACACCTGAATCAGGTACTCCATGTCGGTGCGCCCTGCGTCCATCGGGCTAAATTCGACGTCTTCGCACAGACTACGCGCTAATGTCACAGCTTTGCGAACGCGCTCCAAGCCTTCTTCCTGAGTGATGCCCACCATACGCAGATGGTAGGGTGACGTCCCAAGAAAGGTATGAATCCGAGGCTTGGCCGCGTCCTTAACGCCTTCCCAGGCAGTGCGAATGTCACTCTCCACCGCGCGCGCCAAGCCGCAGATTGTTGGGCCATCAGGCGTGCCCACTTCCTGCGCGATGCGCTGCACTGCTTTCAGATCGTCCGGAGAGGCAGCCGGGAAGCCCGCCTCAATCACGTCTACGCCCAGGCGAGATAGCTGGCGCGCAATCTCCAGTTTCTCAGCACTGCTTAGCGTTGCCCCGGGGCTCTGCTCACCGTCCCTCAGCGTAGTATCAAATATGATGACGGTATTGTCGTCGTATGTGCGCTGTACAGCCATGAGTCTTCGCTCCTCTTGAGATTAGGGTGATCGAATGGAAAAACATGTAGCGACTAAGGTCACTAAGGTCACTTTCCATACCTATCACCTCCTTTCTCCGGCAGAGCAGCAGGCGGCTGTACAGCGCCGGTAACGTCGTCTACGCCATCTTCAGCCATACTAATCCTCCTGCCTGATCTGCTTATCATCCAGGAAAGGCATCATCTTGCGCAGATCGGTACCAACTTTCTCGATCAGCAGATCATGCTCACGGTTGCGGCGTCCCTTGAAGTTCGGACGTCCGTCCTTGTTTTCCTTGATCCACGCATCAGCGAATTCACCGCTTTGTATGCGCTGTAGCACCCCGGCCATCTCTTCCTTGACCATGTTCTCAAATTCGTCGCCAACGACATACCCACCGTACTCCGCTGTATCGCTGACGCTGTACCACATATAGCTCAGGCCGCCTTCGTAAAGCAGATCGACAATCAGTTTGAGTTCATGCAGACATTCAAAATAGGCAATTTCCGGCTGATAACCAGCCTTCACCAGTGTTTCGAAGCTGGCACGAATCAGTGCCGTGACACCACCACAGAGTACGACCTGCTCACCGAAGAGATCGGTTTCTGTCTCTTCCTTGAAAGTCGTCTCGATTACGCCGGCACGGGTGCAGCCAATCGCCTTGGCATATGCGAGCGCTTTTGCCCTCGCCTGACCGGTTGCATCCTGCTCAACAGCCAGAAGTCCCGGCGTGCCAGCACCTTCTTTGAAGACCTCGCGCACACGGTGGCCGGGGGCCTTCGGCGCAACCATGGCGACATCAACGTTAGCAGGCGGCTTAATCTGACCGAAGTGAATATTGAACCCATGCGCGAACATGAGCATCGCGCCATCCTTGAGATTCGGCCCGACCTGCTCCGCGTAGACCTCCGCCTGTCTGGTATCCGGGATGAGGATCATCACAACATCGGCGGCACGTGTCGCCTCAGCAACGGACATAACCTGAAGTCCATCCGCTTCGGCCTTAGCGCGGCTCTTGCTACCTTCATGCAGGCCAATGACGACCTTCATACCACTGTCATGCGCGTTGAGTGCATGAGCGTGGCCCTGACTTCCGTAACCAATGACGGCGATTGTCTTGCCCTCAAGCAGGCTCAGATCAGCGTCTTTGTCGTAGTACAACGTTGCCATTCCCTGTTCTTCTCCCTGATGCGTGCGGACAAGCCCTCGCCTGCCTGCGACAGATAAATATCAAAGCGGGTTTTGCTGGCGACTGCCGTTTTTCTGGAATACCGGCTGATACTCCGTGTCATGGATGCGAGTCCCACGACCCATCGCCACCACACCAGTACGGATCATCTCCACGATGCCGATAGGTCGCACTTCTTCAATAAACTGAGCGACCAACGTCTCGGTACCGGTGATTTCAACGATGGCTACTTTTGGACCAACATCGATAATGCGTGCCGGATAGCGTTCGCAGATCTCCGTCATGGCATTGCGGCTGTCCGCATCGTCAGAGCGCACCTTGATCAGCGCAAGGTCGCGGCTGACGTGTGGTTGCCCACTGAGCACCTGGACATCGATCACGTTGATGAGCTTTGCCAGGTTAGACGCAATCTTGTAGGCGTTGGTCTGTTCGCTATCGACCACAATCGTCATGCGTGACACATGCGGGCGATGCGTACGCCCCACGGTCAGACTGTCTACGTTAAATGCGCGTCGCCGGAACAGGCTAGCCACACGGTTTAAGACGCCTGGCTTGTTTTCTACCAGGGCCACCACCACAACTTTGTTATTCTCGTTTTGCTCACTCATGCCTTCACCTCGCCACGTTTAGGACGACGCACCATGTTGTGCAAGTCGGCGCCAGCGGGCACCATCGGATAGACCATTTCTTCTTTCTCGACGACGTATTCGATCAGCACGGGGCCATCTGTGCTGCGGGCGAACTCCACAGAAGCTGCGACCTGATCGCGGCTCGTGACGCGCATGTTGGGGATACCGAAAGCGTCTGCCAGTTTGCAGAAATCGGGGTTGAACATCGGCGTGGCGTGATAACGATGATCATAAAACAGCTCCTGCCATTGCCGCACCATCCCCAGGAAACCGTTGTTGATGATGGCGATGTTGACTTTCACGTTTTCCTGCATGGCTGTAGCCAGTTCGCACATGGTCATCTGGAAGCCACCATCACCGACAACCGCCCAGACTTCTTCATCCGGCTTCCCAAATTTGGCCCCAATCGCGGCTGGAAGGCCATAACCCATTGTGCCGAGGCCACCACTCGTTAAGAGTGTAGAGGGCCGCTGATGTGGGTAATACTGTGCCTCAATCATCTGATGCTGCCCAACATCAGTGACGGTGATTGCGTCACCGCCCGTATATTTCCACAGATCGTTTATAACTTGCGCGCTGATCAGCTTGTCACCATCGTAGCTCTTCAGGATATCGCGCTCATCGCTGTCTTCTTGCCAGTCACGGATGCGCGCCATCCACGGCTGATGCGTCTTTGAAGGCACGTCCGGTAGCAATTGACGCAGGACAGTTTTGACATCACCAGCGATCGGGACATCGGCACGAACGTTCTTGTTCAACTCAGAGGGATCAATGTCAACGTGGATTTTGCGCGAATTCGGTGAATAGGTATTCAGGTTACCTGTAACGCGATCATCAAAGCGCATACCCAGGGCGATGAGTAGATCGGCTTCCTGAATCGCATAGTTACAGCAGGCATCCCCATGCATGCCCATCCAACCGATAACCATCGGATGACTCTCTGGCATGCACCCTTTGCCCAGCAGCGTCTGAGCAACCGGTATCTGGGCGCGCTCCGCCAGCTCCTGTAACTCACGGCTTGCCCCTGACATAATGATGCCGTGTCCTGCGAGGATCACCGGGCGCTCTGCCCCTTTAATGAGTTCCAGAGCTGCGGCCACTTGCTCTTCTGTCGCTGAGGCCGGCGGACGATAACCAGGAAGCGTGATCGGGCCTTCAGGATACTCGAATTCAGTTACGGCAGTCTGTATATCCTTGGGGACGTCCACCAGCACCGGCCCGGGGCGTCCAGAACGTGCGATATGAAATGCTTCCTTGATCGTGTAGGCCAGTTCTTCAATATCAGTGACAAGATAATTGTGCTTGGTAATGGGCAGCGACGCGCCTGTTACGTCTGTTTCCTGGAAGGCATCACTGCCAATTGCGGCAACGGGTACCTGCCCGGTAATCGCCACGACCGGCACGCTATCCATCATGGCCGTGGCCAGGCCCGTAATGAGGTTAGTCGCACCAGGGCCACTGGTGGCGATACACACGCCAACGTCACCTGTCGCTCTTGCATAACCATCTGCCATGTGTGAGGCACCCTGTTCATGGCGTACCAGCACATGATGCAATCGATCCGTGTATTTGGTCATGGCGTCGTAAGTCGGCAATATCGCGCCGCCTGGATAGCCAAACATGACGCGCACGTTTTCGCGCAGCAGACATTCAAGAATGATTTCAGCACCTGTGAGCTTCATGGTTCGTACCTTTTGATCGTGTCGATCAGATCGTGCTTAAGAGTTTGTCCGAACTGCGGCATTTACATGCGTCAGCCAATTGTGACGGTCAGGCTGCTTACCGGATGTAATCGCGAAGAATTCTTCCTGCAGACGTTGAGCGATCGGTCCACGCTTACCGCTGCCAATTGTCAGGCGATCCACGGAGCGCACAGGCGTGATTTCCGCGGCGGTACCTGTGAAAAAGATTTCATCTGCCATGTACAGCATTTCACGCGCAAGCGGCTGATAACGCACCTCGTAACCCAGGTCATCCAGGAGCTGCAGCACCGTATCGCGGGTGATACCGAGCAGGATGGATGACCACGCCCCAGGCGTATAAACCACGCCATCCAGCACGACGAAGATGTTCTCACCCGCACCCTCGCTGACGTAGCCGTTCACATCCAGTGCGATACCCTCAGAGAAACCGCCGTCATGGGCTTCCATGCTGATGAACTGGCTGTTGACGTAATTGCCACCCGCCTTAACCATCGCCGGATGCGTATCTGGCGCCATCCGCCGCCACGTGCTGACCTGGACATCAACGCCATTTTCCAGAGCTTCTGCCCCCAGGTAGGCACCCCACTCCATTGTGAAGATGACTGTTTCTGTTGTGGTACGTCCACGGCCTTCCAGGCCGAGCGCTCCTTCGCCCCGGAAGATAATCGGACGGATGTAGCAGGCTTCGTGGCCGTTACGATGAATTGTCTCAACGATGGCACGATTCAGATCGTCTTCCGCATAGCCGTGTTCGAATCGCATGATACGCGCGCCATGTAGTAAACGGCGCGTATGCGGTTGCAGCCGGAAGACAGCAGGTCCATCCGGCGTAGCGTAAGCACGAATTCCTTCAAAGACACTGGAGCCATAATGGAGTGCATGCGCCGACACGTGGACGGTCGCATCTTCCCATTTTACGAATTCGCCGTTACGCCAGATCCATTCAGCAGGCATAAGCCGGATTTCCTCCTGGTGGGCCTTAATGTAAGCCAGATCAATCGGGTAAATTCATCATCGGAATCAAAAACGCGCTGGCCGTTTTATTCCGCATGGGGGCGGTTATAAATATCGGCGAGCGCGTCCTGCGTCGGCTGGTCTTCTTCGTGTGTGCCGTATTGCGAAGAAGCCTTCCCCGTCCAGCTCTCAGTCGGCAAACAGTCCATCGCGAAAGCTGCCGTCCACGGGCTGGTGTCGGTATCGGTGTGGTAGGTATTGGCTTCGTGTGCGTTCATTACAACCGCTCTCCTGTGATGTGTTTTATGCTGACATGAAAAGAGCCTCCCGCTTGGGAGGCTCTTGATGACCGCGTTGTTATCTCGCTATCCGCCCAAGCACTTAGAACCCGCCGGTAATGACGAGTACAAGGATAATGACGATAAGTACGAGGGCTGTTAGCTGAGTGCGTGACATTTCGATATTGGTTACCTGCAAACGATTACATGCTGTCTTTCTTCAGTGCCAACAGATTATCGCAGTTGACAAAAGGTGTCAATGAATTCCAGCGCTTGTTCCGGTGGATATGGAAATTTCATATAAGTTGCCCCGGAATCGTTGTGCAACACTGCTAACTTTTTACTGCTTTTGCCCCTTCAGCCACGCATTTGCAATCCTGATCTGCTCCTGAACTGCGTCGGGCGCTGTCCCACCATGAGCTTGGCGACGTCGGATCGCACGCGCAAAATCGAAGACCTGCATGACATCCTCACCAAATGCTGATGTAACCTGCTGCATCTGCGAAACTTTTAGTGCAGACAAAGCAACGCCCTGCTCCGCTGCCATGCGCACGAGCTGGCCAATGTGATGATGTGCTTCGCGAAAAGGAACGCCACGATCCACCAGATAGTCTGCAAGTTCCGTCGCCAGCATATCATCAGAAAGCGCATCACGCATACGATCCGCATTGAGTTGAAGCGTAGCGACGATCGCTGTAAGCACGGGTAGCAAGGTGTTCAACGTATCGAAACTATCAAACAGCGCTTCTTTATCTTCCTGCAGATCTTTATTGTAACCGCTCGGCAGGCCTTTTAGCGTCGCCAGGAAGCCCGTCAGGTTACCCAGCAATCGCCCCGCCTTACCACGCGCTAGTTCCAGCGGATCAGCATTACGTTTTTGTGGCATCAGGCTTGAGCCAGTGCTATAGCGATCGTTAAGTGTAATATAGCCAAAACCCGGGTTGCTATAAAGAATGATGTCTTCGCCGAGGCGGCTGAGATGGCTGCCCAGTAGCGCCACTGCGAACAGAGTTTCAGCTACATAATCGCGGTCACTGACTGCATCCAGGCTGTTATGACTATACGAATCCATCAGCAGTCGCTCAGCGAGTGCACCTCGGTCGATGCTGAACGGATTACCAGATAAAGCCCCGGAGCCTAACGGCATTTCAGCAGCACGGCGTCGTGCGTCCGCAAGGCGTTCACGGTCACGCTTGATCATCCAGAAGAAGCTCATCAGCCAGTGCGCCGCACTGATGGGCTGCGCCGGTTGCAGATGGGTGTAGCCTGGCATCAGTGTCTCAGTATAGCGCGCTGCCTGTTCGATCAAGGCAGACTGAAACGCAGCGAGCTTAAGTTGCACCTCGTCGATGGCGCCCATGACCCACAGGCGCAAATCAGTCGCGACCTGATCGTTACGACTGCGGCCCGTGTGTAATTTCCCACCCACCGGACCAACAAGTTCAATCAGACGCCGCTCGACCGCTGTATGAATATCTTCATCGCCATCACCGATTACAAACGTCCCCTGCTCGAACTCTGCCAGGGTTTTTTCGAGGCCCTCAACGATCTGCGCACACTCAGTCGCCGTAATGACGCCTGCATCTCGAATTGCCATGGCATAAGCCTGGCTCCCCCTGATATCCTCACGATACATCCGCACATCAAATCCAATACTGTCATTCAGTGCACGCAGATCTGCGTCTGTCGGTTCTGAGAATCGGCCACCCCATAAACTCATTTCACCCACCTTCCTGTCTCTGGGCATCAGATCATAACAATACGCAAGAGCGCGCCAATTGGCGCGCTCCAGATTATCGTGATGTTACGCATCAGTCGCGCTTGAACTTGCTGTAGTCCGGCTTGCGATAGCGACTCTCACCACCGCCATCGATCTCAAGCAGCGCTTCTACCTTCATTGGCAGGCCAAAGAGTTGGATGAAGCCATGCGCGTCCTGCTGGTTATAGACATCTTCTTCACCGAACGAGGCGTAGTCTTCGCGGTACAGGCTGAATGGGCTGCGGCGTCCAGCAATGATGACATTGCCCTTATAGAGTTTAAGGCGAACCGATCCCGTAACTGTCTCCTGCGTGACTTTAACGAAGGCATCCAGTGCTTCGCGCAGTTTAGTGAACCACATGCCGTTGTACACCAGCTCGGCGTACTTTACGGCGACTGCATCCTTGTACTGCATGGTGTGTTTATCCAGGCAGATGCTCTCAAGAGCCTGATGTGCGCGCAGCAACAACGTGCCACCTGGCGTCTCATAGACACCGCGAGACTTCATCCCCACAAGCCGATTCTCAACGATATCCACACGACCAACGCCATGCTTGCCTGCGATCTCATTCAACTGTTCGAAGAGCGGCACAGGTGCCAGCGCTTCGCCGTTGATGCTGACCGGGCTGCCCTTTTCAAAGCCAATTTCAATGTACTCAGGGGTATCAGGCGCTTCTTCAGGGCTGACGGTTAGCTGAAACATCTTCGATTCTGGCTCATTCCAGGGGTTCTCGAGGAGGCCCCCTTCGTGCGACAGATGGAAAATGTTCCGATCACGGCTGTAGATGTCTTTTTCAGTATGGGAAACCGGCACGTTGAACTCGGCAGCATAGGCCAGTGCATCCTGACGGCTGCGTATATCCCATTCACGCCAGGGCGCGATTACGCGCAGCTTGGGGTTAAGTGCCATTGCAGTCAGTTCAAAACGGACCTGATCGTTACCTTTCCCTGTACACCCATGCGAGAACGCGTCTGCCCCTTCAATTTCCGCGATTTCGACCATATGTTTAGCGATCAGCGGGCGTGCCATTGATGTACCGAGCAGATATTCTCGCTCATAGACAGCACCCGCCTGCATCACCGGAAAAATGTAATCCGTCAGGAACTCCTCGCGAAGATCACGGATGTACAATTTGCTCGCGCCTGATGCGCGAGCTTTTTCTTCCAGCCCATCCAGTTCTTCTTCCTGACCGAGATCCGCCGTGAAGCAGATAACTTCACAGTCGTAGTTGTTCTTCAGCCAGGGGACAATCACAGACGTGTCGAGGCCGCCGCTATACGCCAGCACGACCTTATTCACTTTAGCCTTTGGCATGGTTGATAGCTCCCTGTGGCACAGGCATATTTCGAGTATCGCGCAATCATAACTCAAAATGATAAGCTATGCTGTGGTCACAACATCCTAATTGGTCTATACAACCTGTCAAAACCGCGCCTGCACATAGCGGAGACTAGGGCCATGGCACATCACAAAAAGCCGCACGCGTCTCACAGGTCGCCATAACCTCGGCACCTCGGCGCACGCGGAAAGTAGTCGCACCGTTCCAGAACTGTGCCTCATTCGCAACAGCGACCCAACCATGGCGCAGTTCGCACGCCTCCGGTCGTTGCTGAAATTCTCCCCCGACGTTCCATGCTTGCAGACAATCACCATCCGGGAACGCACTTAAAGGCCTGGATAAGTCTGGTGTGGCCCAGCGTGCAGCTGCAAAAACCCCACTATCGCTCTCAAAGACGAGATCGCTCAGGTTCAGGGGACGCCCCGCGGTATTGAGCAGTACGACCCCATCTTCATTGGTGAAGATGCGAAGCTCAGCAGGGTAAGTGGGTTGGCTGACAGCCGTCGGTTCCGGCACGGTGTCCGGAGCTGCAAACGCGCCACCGGTACTCTCGCCAGCAAGTGAGACTTCACAGGCCCGCAGTTCGGTCAGGCAAGTTGCCAATCGCTGACCATTAAGGCTCACCGTAAAGACACTGGTATTTCGCCAGAAGCTCGCATCATCATTCACAGCGATCCATCCATGGCGGATACGACACGTTTCCGGAGCTAACAGCACCTCGCTTGCCAGTCCCCAGACCTGGAGACAGTCGCCAGGGCTGAAGAAGCTCAGCGGCTGCGTCAGAAATTCCGTATCCCAGCGTTCAATTTCCAACGCGGCGACACTACTCTCAAAGCGCAGCCCAAGCAGGTTTAGCGCACGTCCGCTGACATTAATCAGTGCGACATCATCTTGCCCGATCTCAATCCGCAAATCCACGGCCGGTGCTGAATTTTCGGTATCGGTCGCAGTCTCTCCCGGGCGCAGGCTGAGATCACACACACCTGCTCTTGCGAAACACCTACCCAGAGGTTGCTCATCGTTGCGGACGCTGAACGCATCCACACCCTGCCAGAATAGTCGTTGATCGTTGATCCTCACCCAGGCGTGGCGCGTTTCACACAATGCAGGTGGCGAGCCAACCTGACCTGAAGGAGAAATCAACTGTAAACAACCACCGGCCGAAAAGCTGCGCAAATTCTGCGTCAGTTCAGGGATGTTCCATCCCTCTGCACGAAATGCCCCGGATATGCTTTCGAAGATCAGGTCGCTGAGGTTGAGCGCCCGCCCTGATGTATTGATCAGTGTGAAGGTGTCGAAGTCATACAGCAGCCGCAGATCGGCGTTGACAGCCGGCGCAGTGGCAGCCGGACCGGAGGGCCCTGTTGTCGGCACCAGGGCCACGGCACCACCCGGCGTAACGGTTGGCACCGGTGCGTTTGGCGTATTTGTCGGCAGCGCCGATCTCAGAGTCGCAACGCGTGGATCTGATGTTGCAGTGGGCATAATCGGAGTGGGCGTGGTTGGCGGCACTGTAGGCGACGATATGGTTGGCGCGGTGGTCGGTGGTATTGGTGATGGCTGAACAATCGGCTGCGGTTCGGAAGTCGCCGCGGGGGGCGGCACCTCCACAGGTGGGCTGAAATCAGCGCGTGCACCAAGTACCATGGTGAAGTAGTAAGTTCCTGTCGCCGATTGCGCGTAGGCAATACCAATCTCCTGATACTGCGGGTTAACCATATTGGCCCGATGCGGCGTACTGGATTCCCACTGCCCATAGGCACCGGCTCCGTCAGTATCAGGACGCGACAGCACATTCTCGGCGCCGGTTGTCAGTGCGTACCCTGCCGCCTGCATACGCTGCCAGAACTGCGACCCATCCTGCCCTGTGTGAGTGAGCAGGTCCATCGCGGCCATATCATCACTGTGACGTTGTGCTGCCGTGTAGAGCGCGTTGTTCCACGCAAGAGGCGAAGCGCCACCTCGCTGACGCAGTTCATTCACACGACGCAGGATTTCACTCGTGGTGCCATCCTGTGCCGCAACGGGCAAACTCAGAGAAAGAATGATGAACAGGCCCAAAAGCCCCTGAATTATGTGTCTGTTCTGCATTGTATCGCTGCTCCTCATTCAGTGCTTTATCCAGCATGCCGTTAGCGAGACGACAGTAACCCACCCTATTTATTACACCATGCATTACCAGAATCATTGCTTGTGGTTTAGTGACAAAATCGCTACAATCGCAACAGTATTCAGCGACTAGTCTTGCCTGTTGAGGGTGAAAATGCACGAGGATTTTGTTACCGTTGAGGAACTACGCAGCAAACGCGATGCCAAGGCTAAACCCCACCTTGAACAGTACGCGCCAGTCTGGATCGTTGATGAGCGTGTTCTACTGGAAGAAGAAGCAATTCAATTTAACGTGCTATTCCTGCACTCCACTGCCGGTGATAACTATACGCCCACCTGGGTGAGCCGCCGCTATCGCTACGATGCCTTCAACGACACGCTGTATCATAAGGGCCAGAACCGTATCGACGAAGAACAGGCACTGGAAATCACCGAGACCGAGCCGTACATCACAACGACCGCCGCCGATATTCCCAACGCCTACGGGGGCTAATCCATCGCCTGGGATAAATCAGGCACGCGTATACAGAGCCTTAAATGTCGCTAGCAGTTGATCAGCAATCGCAGGCCAGGCGTAATGCTGCGCTCTGCGGATTGCATTACTACCCATCTGTATGTGTCGTTCTTCGTCGCTGACCAGTTCGCTAATGCGCTGAGCCAGCGAGCCTGGCTCACGCGTGGGCACCAGAAAACCCGTTTCGCCATGTTCTACCAGATACGCTAGCCCGCCCACTTCTGAGGCGATAACAGGCGTGCCGCTTGCCATGGCCTCCAGTGCGACCATTCCAAACGACTCATAATCCGAAGGCATAACGACAGCCGTTGCCGCTGAGTAGTAACGCGGCAGCGCCTCCTGATCGCGTGCCCCCAGAAATCGCACATGGTCACCAATACCGAGTGTTTCAACGACATTCTGCAGGCGTTGCATCTCACTATCCGTAAGATCGCGAGGATCCCCACCAACAATCGCAAAGCACAGCCGCTGATACAATTCAGGGGATACATCTCGGATTTCCGCCATAGCACTCAGTACGAGATCAATGCCCTTTAGCGGTTCAATACGACCAACAAACAACAGCAGGCGGCAGTCTGGATCAAACCCCAGCTCGGCACGCGCATCCGGCTCCGTCAATGGTTGAAAACGCTGCGTGTTCACCCCAGGTGGGATGACATCGATCTTCTTACGGCGTGCCCGATACAGCCAGAGCAATTGCGCCTGTTCAGCAGGTGTAGCCGCGATTATCCGATCCGCCTGTTGAACGATCTGCATTTCCGCCGTAATGCGCTGATTCGGTAAGATGCCGCCCGTAGATACAATGCGCTCCTTCATATGGCCCAATGTGTGGAACATCTGCGCAAAAGGCGTCCCCCAGGCTTCCTTGAGCTTTGCAGCGACCAGGCCACTCAGCCAGTAGTGGCTGTACACGCAATCGTAATGCAGGCTATGACGTGTAGCGAACGCCATCAGCCGCGCAGTAAACTCTGACAGATGTTCATAAATATCATCCGGCGACATTGAAGTCACAGGCCCGGCATTCAGATACACAACGCGCACATTCGGACCAAGCCGATTATCTATAGCGGGTTCACTCAGCGATGTTCGCCGCGTGAAAACATCGACCTGAATACCACGACTGCCTAACTCCTGCGCCAACTCCCGGATGTAGACGTTCATGCCGCCCGTCTTTTTGCCGCCCATCGGCGCAAGTGGGCTGGTGTGCACACTCAGGAACGCGATTCGCTGTATCCCCATGCCCCTCTTCACCTTGTTTTATCTGCTTTCCGCGTTTGCAACGTTTGCGATGCTCAGTTATCTGTCGTTGCGGCTAACACGCAGATTCATGACCGCGGTATCGGCCGCACCCATGCGATACTTGTATTGCTCATCCCCACGCAGGAAGTCGAATGTCTCCCGACCCAGTTCTATCGCATGCTGGATATTGTAAGCGAGCAAAACGATCCCTGGACTCAAATGGCCATACTGTTCAGGATCCAAACCGGAGTTATAGACCAGTATCCGATTGCCATAGTCGAAATTGAGATACGCAGCGACGGGTTCACTGTTGATCCGCAGGAAGTTGAGTTGCAACCAACCTTTTTCCAAAGCTGCCGGAATAATCGACCGGAAGAAGGTTGTGTGCTGATCATCCGTCAGAAACTCAGCCTTTTCTGGATGACTGGCAGCCATCAGACGAATGAAATGGTCAATTTCCACATTCAGATCGTGTTCGTCGGTGACGATGTACCAGTCCAGATCGCCCATTTGACGCTGTCCATCGGCTCGGCGCAGTTTGCGGCGTATCTCGTGACGCTGTTTCTTGTCAAGGCGCTCCAGATAGATTTCAAAATCCTCAGGAAGCGGGATGATCGGACAAACATCCTGCTGGCGAATTTCGGTCTTATAGCCTTTTTCAGACAACAAACGCCCCAGTAGTTCTGGGGTTGCAGAATCGCCGGGCATGTTACACAGGTCAAAATGATCAAAATCACTGGCATGCGCATCTACGTAGTCGACAAGTGCCTGATAAACCGGTTCCTGGCAGTCGCGGTCAACGATGACATCCAGATAGTCGGTCACGTCTTCACAGCCAATGTGACGCACAACCCGACCACGTACGGGGTCATGCTGGATAAACCAGGACGCCAGACCAACCAGATGGTCATCCTCTGTGCGAATGCTCAATACCCATAAATCGCCAGGATGGTAGGCTTGCCACCAATGATAATGCCACTCCCAGGAAGTAAATATGGTGTCAGCGTGGCTGCGTGCCACCAGAGCATTCCACTCTTCTTTGAGCGTATCAAAGAGGTCGAGCGTCGTATGCGCCTGAACTTTCACGAGCTTTTCTTTCCGGATTGTAGTTTCCCTCACATGACGCCAAGGCTAGCAGATAGCTGTTAACTTAAAATTAGACGCTGTCGAGGTCTCATAGCTTACTCATTTAAACCACTCTACCCGGTACACTGCATAATTTAGGCGCTATCGCTATCCGTCAGATCGACGCCAACGATCGGTAAATTGTCGCGGTTGCCCCATTCCTTCCAGGAACTGTCATACACTCGCCCGCCCTGATAGCCCACCGCCCGTAACGCCATCAGGCCAAAACTCGCAGATACACCGGAATTACAGTAGATGATTACATCAGTTTCCGCATGTCCTGGTCTGTGCTCCAGCGGGATGCCGGAGGATTGCAGGCGTGCTTTCAGTTCATTCAATGGCAGCAATTCGCCAGTGTCTGTCAGCATCTGTTTTCGCGGCAGATTCACGGCACCCGGGATGTGCCCACGACGACGCGCACGGGATGTTTCTCCGTTGAACTCCGCCACAGAGCGAACATCCAAAAGGACAACACCTTCCGCCTGAACGTCGGTCACATCAGCACGCCACTGTGGGTTGATGCGTGCCGAAAAGGTACGCGGTATAATCTGAGGGATTTCAGCGTCAACCGGCCGATCTTCCGACAGCCACTTCTGCCAGCCGCCATCCAGAACGGCGACTGCAGTGTGTCCGAAATAATTCAGCGTCCACCACAGACGCGCCGCCAGCATTCCTCCGGCATCATCGTAAGCGATGACCTGCACGCCTTGGTCGATGCCGAGTCGACTCATGAGTTGAGCGTAACGCTCCGGGTTGGCAACGTCATATGTTGGCGAATCAGGCTCCACAATATCTGTTGTCCAATCCACAAACACTGCGCCCGGAATATGCGACTTGAGATAGTCATCGTTGTGGCTGAAGTAATGCGGCAGTGGTTCACTGGCGGGCAGCACGCGCCCTCGAATATCAATCACGCGCACGTCGGGCCGGTTAAGGTTTTCGGCGAGCCATGTCGTTGTCACAAACAGGTTTTCCACCATTAATTCTCCAGCGTTGATCGCCGCATCGCTGCCACGACGCGGTGATTTAGTTGCCAATAAGGTTCGTCAGGGGCAAATCCGCTATAATGTCTCTGTTATAGTGACTCATCTTCTTGATAAATCAAAAAGATCTTTGCGCATGAAAAGACGAATTCGTGGCCTCAAACGCGCGACCTTCCAGCTAGATTTTAGCCTCTACCGCGTTGATGTCCCTATCCCAGATGCTCCGGGACACCATCTCAGTGTGATTGACATCTGGCCAGAACATGCTGAAAGGACCATTGTATTTCAGCATGGGTACGCCGGCGTTGCGGAATCTTGGGAATACCAGATTACACATTTTGCGCGTGACTACCGCGTTATCGCCCCAGATTTGCGTGGGCATAGTCAAAGTGATGCGCCCTACACGCGCTACACCATGGAAGAACTCGTCAATGACATGCATACGCTCGTCACGGAACTGAACCTGCCGGAGAAGTTCATTCTCGTGGGCCACTCCTTTGGTGGGTCGGTATGCGTAGAGTATGCAAACGCACACCCTGAGCGTCTGGAGAAACTGGTCCTGATCGCCACAGCCGGTGAATATCCCCTGCCCCGCTTCATTAAGATTCTGCGACGTATCCCGACGGCAATTCTTCGTCCATTGTGGCGCTATCGGCCCAGATGGGATGCCGAACTACACGTTATGAAACGTATGCTGTTCAACAATCTGGCACGCTGGCGAGGCTGGTCGCTGCTGCGCAACATCTCAACGCCGACGCTTATCATCACCGGCGAGCGCGACAACTACTTTCCGCGCAATGTCTTCGACGACGTTGGCAAGATGGTGCCCAACGCAGAAATCATCGACGTAGGAACGGCCAAACACAAGGTCCAGCTTGAACGCTACCAGGCCGTCAACCGTGCCCTGGAGCGCTTCATCGGAGATCAGCATCGCAGCTCATGGCGCGATCAGACTGCCGAGATGGATATCTCGCGTCGGCCCTGGTTGGGCAACTATACAAAAGATATTCCATACACCGTACCAATTCCCAGACAGCCCCTGCATCGATTCCTTGAGAGTGCCGCCGACTGGAAGCCAAAGACGACGGCCACGGTCTTTTACGGCCACACGCTGACCTATGAGCAGCTCAACCGCCGTGCGAACCAGTTCGCACATGCGCTGGCAGCACGCGGCGTTAAGGTGGGCGACCGTGTGTTGATTGTGTTGCCAAATTCGCCGCAGACTGTCATCGCATACTTCGGCGCACTTAAGCTTGGCGCAGTCGTTGTCCTGCCTAATCCGGATGTTGATGCCGCCAACATCGTCTTTCAGGCCGACCAGACCCGAACACGCATTGTTGTAACGCTCAGTGAGAATGCCCCACTGGCACATGTGCTCAAAGAACGCGCCGGTGTCGAGCAAATCATCCTCGTGAACATGCGTGCCATGATGGCAGAGAACATCTACGAACAGGTGCTGCGACGCATCGGCCTGCGCGAGGGCGGCGCCGTAACGCCAAACGATCCAGAGTACATGCTCGATTGGGATGCAGTGCTGCACGGTCAGCCGGATCACAACCCTGATAAGCCCATCAACGCGGATACACTTGCAATCATAAGTTACACCAGTGGCACAACTGATGACCCAAAGGGCGTCTGTCTGACACATCGCAATCTCGTCGCGAATGCTTTACAGATACGACACTGGGTTACCGATCTGGAATATGGCGAAGAAGTCTGTCTGTCTGTGATTCCGTTTCTGCACAGTTATGGGATGACCGCTGCGCTCAACTTACCTGTGACGCTGGCAGGAACAATGCTTATCCTCTCCGTATTTGACCTCGAGCAGGTGCTCGATCACATCAAACGTTACAGGCCAACGCTCTTCCCAGGTGTGCCGGCGATGTACACTGCCATCAATCAGGCACCGAATGTGCGCGCTTACGGCCTCTCTTCGATCAAGGCATGTATCAGCGGTGCGGCTCCCTTGCCGGTTGAAGTTCAGGAGGCGTTTGAGAAGCTCACGCGGGGGCGGCTCGTCGAGGGCTACGGTCTGACAGAAGCGAGCCCGGTGACACATGCAAACCCTCTATACGGGATGCGCAAGGTCGGATCGATCGGTATACCAATCCCGAATACAGAGGCAAAAATCGTTGATCTGATAACCAGCGAACCAATCCCACCAGGGCAAATTGGCGAACTACTGGTGCGCGGACCTCAGGTTATGCTGGGCTACTGGAATGGCCCCGATAACATCGACAGCGATTCAATCATCAAGGACGGCTGGCTCTACACCGGCGACGTCGCGGTCATGGATGGTGACGGCTACTTCAAGATCATCAGCCGTAAACGCGATACCATCCTGACCGGGGAATACAGTGTCTACCCCCGGGATGTTGAGGAGGTGTTGTACGAAAACGCCAAAGTGCTGGAAGCTGCAGTCGTTGGCGTGGGCGTCGCCAACGGTGAACGCCGGGTGAAGGCGTTCGTCGTCCCGCGTCCGGGTACACGCCTCTCAAAAGAAGAACTTATCGCGTTGTGCCGCAGACGCCTTGACGAATACGCTGTTCCCTGGGACATCGAGTTCCGCGATGAACTGCCAAAATCTTTCATTGGCAAGGTACTGCGTCGCATGCTCACAGAAGAAAATCCGAACGCAGCAGCACAGCCCGATCAACCGGATCGAAAGTAGCGTGCACGCTGCGCGTCACGTCCGCCCCAGATGACCTTGTCTTCAACAAGCCGAATAGTCATATCGGTTTCGACAGTAATCTGGCAAGACAAACGCGGATAGCCAAAATCGGCAGCCAGACGGTCGTGCCAGTGTTCGGGTGCAGGTGCAGCTTCATCAATCCAGACGCCACAGGTCGCACACAGCCCGCGTCCGCCGCAGTTCAGGCGCCGCGTCACAGATGTATAGGGCGAGACGCCATGCGCAAGCAGCGTCTCTCGCAGATTATCACCGCTGTTAACTTCAATCTTCTGCATGCCTGTCTCTGTGACGATTGTGATCGTTGGCATATTTGGTCACTTTCTCTCTGTGTGCAGTGAATATAGCCGTACAAACTAAAGGTCGGCTTAATCCAGGATAGGCGCATCAACAGCCTGCGTTATACTATGCACATGACCATTGCGAATCAGGTGCTGACACCATGACACTCCTCCCGCTTTTCCCGCTTCAGAAGGTGTTGTTCCCAGGGATGCCCCTGGAACTACGCATCTTCGAAGAACGCTACAAGATTATGATCAATGAGTGTCGACAATCCGGAAGCCCGTTCGGGATCGTACTCATCGAGAGCGGGCAGGAAGTGGGTGGCAGTGCAATTCCTCATGTAGTGGGATGTACAGCACATATATCACGTGTCCAGGATTTACCTGGTGGGCGCATGCTGATCGTCGTGGTGGGACGTGAGCGCTTCCGCATCGAAGAACTGCACCACGATCGCCCTTATCTGTATGGTACAGTTAAGATGCTGTCAGACGATCACGAGGTATCCAGCAAGCAGCTCCTTCATCAGAGCCGATCACTACGAACCCTGCTTTTGCAGTACCTCAATATCCTCAAGAAAGCCGGTGAAGTGCAGTTCGAGGAAGCGCAGATCCCTCGGGAGCCGGTCGCTTTATCTTATCTGTCGGCGATGTTGCTGCAGTCTGATGAGATGGTTAAACAGAGCTTGCTTGAGACAGAAGATACGCCAACGCTCCTGCAGCGGTTGCTAAAGCTCTACTGGCGAGAGATTACCGTCCTTGAGACCCTGCTCATCCCACCGGATGTTATGGAAGACGGCACGCCGTTTTCAACAAACTGAGCTGAGTACGGGGCGCGTCCGGGTCGCATTGACACGCCCTGAAACTATGTTATGATTCTGCCGCGCTTCGGATGGTTCATCACCGGAGTGCACTCAGATATGCCATTGAATCCAGTAACGGCCCTAACTTCTGAAAGGCAACCACGTTGAGGAGTATCCGGCAAATCGCCTGGCACCGCTTCAGCATTATCGCATCCGTCGTCAGTGATGCGAGTGCCCGCGTCGTGTCGCTGCTGTTTTACTTTTCGATCCTGGTGCCCTTCGGCATCGCGTCGCGCCTGTTCAGTGACGTCCTCCGCAGGAACGGTCACGCCGAGTGGCTTGATCGCGACCCCATCCCGACTGACATCGATTCCGCCCGGCTTCAGGGCTAACGCGCTTCAGGTCAACACATGTACATACTGGGTATTTCCGCTTTCTATCATGACTCTGCTGCCGCCCTCATCAAAGATGGTGAGATCGTCGCGGCAGCTATGGAAGAACGTTTCTCTCGTAAGAAGCACGATAACGGCTTCCCAACACAGGCTGCTTATTTTTGTCTGGAATTCGCAGGGATCGAAGCCGAAGAGCTCGACTACGTCGTCTTCTACGAAAAACCCCTTGTGAAATTCGAGCGCATTCTGCTCACCACCCTCAATACCTTCCCACGGTCCTGGGGGGTCTGGAAAGAGGCGATGGTCAGTTGGCTCAAGGAGAAGCTGTGGGTTAAGAGCGCGATTCACAATTATATCGGGGTGGATCACGATCGCATTCTCTTCGCCGATCATCACATGAGCCACGCGGCCAGCGCGTTCTTCACCAGCCCATTCCGTGAAGCAGCTGTCTTAACCACAGATGGCGTGGGTGAGTGGACAACGACAACGCTTGGCATTGCGCGCAGCATCTGGGAAGGCGACAGTGAAGGCGTTAATGAAATTAACCTGTTCAGTGAGCAACGCTTTCCGCATTCATTGGGTCTACTCTACTCGACCTTTACGGCGTGGCTTGGCTTCCGCGTCAATAATGGCGAATATAAAGTCATGGGGATGGCCCCCTACGGCACGCCACGCTATGAGGACAAGGTCTATAAACTGCTGACCGTCGATGATCAAACCGGCGCTTATCATATGAATATGCGCTACTTCGACTACCAGCAGTCCACAGAGCGCAGCTACAGCCGCCACTTCCTGGACCTATTCGGTCCGCAGCGTCCACCGGAAGCTGACTTCTTCACAATGGCGACCAATCCTGAGCGCAGTACTGAGCGCGCAGCCATGGAGCAGAATCAGTACTATGCAGACGTCGCCGCCAGCATCCAAAAAGTGACAGAAGATACACTGGTTAAGATATGCAATTATCTGCACCGTCAAACAGGCCAGACGAAGTTAGTCATGGCTGGCGGGGTTGCACTGAATACAAAAGCCAACTGGCGTCTCCTTAACGAGACGCCATTTGAGGAAATATACATCCACCCGGCTGCTGGCGACGATGGCGGCGCTGTTGGTGCAGCACTCTGGGCCTATCACATCATGCTGGGCAAACCACGTCGCTGGGTGATGCCACATTCGTACTGGGGCAAATCCTACGACAATGGCGAAATCGAGACCTTCCTGCGAGAGAACAACATTCGCTACGAGGATTTCAGCAGTAACCATAACGGGCTGGTTGAACTCGTCGTTGACGGCATGCTAAATCAGCAGGTCGTCGGCCATTTCGAGGGCCGCTTCGAGTGGGGCCCACGTGCGTTAGGCAATCGCAGTATTCTTGCCGACCCACGTTCAGAGGAAATGAAGGAAGTCGTCAACACAAAGATCAAGTTTAGAGAGCCGTTCCGTCCGTTTGCGCCCGTCATTCTGCGCGAGCGCGCACCGGAATACTTTGACTATCAGGGCGTTGCGGAGCATGAAGCACCACGTTATATGCTCATCGTCGCTCCGATCAAGGAAGACAAGCAAGACCGTATACAGGCGGTCAATCACATGGGAACCGGACGTCTTCAGACTATTGAGCGTGAGATCAACCCGCGCTACTATGACATCGTCAAGCAGTTTGGCGAAGCCACAGGCACACCCGTCGTCCTGAATACGTCGTTTAATCTGCGTGGCGAGCCAATCGTCAATACACCACTGGACGCCTTCAATACGTTCCGTAACAGCGATATTGATCTGCTCGTGCTAGGGCCTTATCTCGTCCGCAAACCGCTTTAGTCCAGCCCAGTGCGCGTCAACAAGCGAGGGAAACATGTCAACAATGGGCAAACCGAAAAAGAAGAAGACCACCGGCGTTCAGGAGTTCCTGATGCGCATGGGGGTTCTGGGTGAGCTGCTCGGCTTCCTATGGAGGAGAAGGCTGTACTGGCTCATTCCGATGATGCTGATGCTGTTTGTATTCGCCGTAATCATCATCATTGGCAGCACAGGCCCGGGTGGCGCATTCATTTATACGCTGTTCTAAGCAGAGCAACCACCAATGGATAACTTCCTCCCCATTATACTGCTTGCCGTGTTTGGGCTCATCTTCGGTTACACGACGTGGCGAAGCTCAAACAAGCGCGAAGCAACCAGCGCGACTGGTATCGCGCAGGTATTCCACTATCTGGCGAGCGGCATCATGGCCACCGTCACGCCGACCGTACTGACGTGCGTCATCGTTTACGAAACGGGGCTGATACCGGCTGTGCTTGTCGGTGTGGCGATGTTTCTCTTCGCCCTGGTGCTGCTGATCCCATATGCCGCTTTCGAGAAATCAGCACAGGAGCGTGCTGCTGCAAACCTCGATCGCGGTTGGACACGAGAGGACGCCCTTTCTTCTGGCCTTTAGGCGCTGATCAACGACTAAGGGGACATCGTTTGGATGTCCCCCTGTCGGCCAACTTATTGAGTTGCCTCATATACAGCCAGTTTGATCAGGCCGCGCGATCCTTGGATTTGCTGGCCTTTTCTTCATCCGGCTGAGCTGCCTGCACATTCTCCTGACGCAGACGGCTCTCGTGCTGCATGACGATACGCACTGAGCGGTCGTAGGTTACATAGTTCCAAACCCAGTTGATAAACACACTGAGGCGATTGCGGAAACCCAGCAGCACCACCAGGTGCAGGAACAACCACGCCAGCCACGCCAGGAAACCAGTCACCTGAATGCGGTAGAAGATCCACGCTACGGCGCGGCTGCGGCCAATGGTCGCCATGACGCCGCGGTCGCTGTACGTGAAATCACGTTGTTCTTCTCCGTTCAGAATGCGCATAATGTTCTTCGCGGCGAGGATCCCCTGCTGTTTGGCCACCGGGATCAACATTGGATAGGGATTGCCGTTCTCGTCTTCGAGATAAGTCAGGTCACCTGCCGCATAAAGACCTTCACGCCCGATAACTTCCATGGTTCGTTTCACCGGCACACGTCCAGCCTTCTGCAGTGAGACATCCACATCCTCACCCATCGGCGACGCTTTGACGCCAGCTGCCCAGATCATCGTGTGCGTGTGAATCACGCGACCATCTTTAAGCCTGACCTGTGTCGGCGTGACTTCATCCACCATCGCGTTCAGCATCACCTCAACGCCGAGCGATTCAAGCTGCCTGAGTGCGGCTTCCTGCAGGCGTGGCGGATACTGCAGCAGCAGTTTATCCTGAGCTTCCAACAGGATGACCCGCGAGCGCATCCGCGGCTCAATGTTGCTGTACTCTTTCTTGAGAACGTCATTATAGAGTTCATACAACGCACCGGCGGTCTCAAGGCCAGTCGGGCCGCCACCGACGACGACCATGGTGGTCATAGCGTCGCGTGTGGCTGTATCGGTAATCCAGGCGGCACGCTCAAACAGGGTAAGGATATGGTGACGCAGTGCAACGGCATCATCGATGTCTTTCAGGCTGTAGGAGTAGCGTGCAATGCTCTCCTGACCGAAGTGATTCGTGACGCTGCCCGTTGCGAGAATCAGATAATCGTAATTCAGGCGGCGATTACCGTTCTGGCCGTTGACCTCAACAACTTTTTTGTCGTAGTCAACGTGTTTGACATCGCCCATCAGAAAGTCAACGTTGCGATTCTTGCGGAAAATCGACCGAATAGGGTACGCGATAGAACTGGGCTCAAGGGCGCAGGTCGCTACCTGATACAACAGCGGCGTAAATGTGTGAAAGTTATTGCGATCAATCAGTGTAACCTGTACGTCTTTGGCATTCGCGAGCGTCCGCGCAGCGTACAACCCTGCGAAACCTGCACCAATGATAATCACATGTTTTCGAGCAGCCATGCCTATCTCCTTGTCGTCCATACCCTTCGGCTGCGAACTTACAGCGCACCCAGAGGCATTATACGTACTTTTGTGACAAATCTCACAAGTTGATTGTGATTTTCATCACATTCTCATTGGACTATCCAAGCCCGAAGAAGCCGTTATAATCACGTCTGCTTAGGATAGACCCCCAACACTTATGGGAAGATGAAGATATGCCAAGAGCTTTGATCAGTGTTTCTAATAAAACCGGTTTGACGGATTTCACAGCAGCCCTCATTGATCTTGGCTGGGAGATCGTCGCGAGTGGTGGCACTGAAGCGCTTCTGCGCGATGCTGGTCTGACAGTCACGCCTGTCAGCCAGCTGACTGGTATGCCTGAGATGCTTGGCGGCCGCGTGAAGACGCTCCACCCGGCTGTTCATGCCGGCATTCTCGTTCGTGACAATGAGAGCGACCTGTCAGAACTGCGCGAAAATGGGTTCGCCCCGATCAATCTGGTTGTGTGCAACCTCTACCCTTTTCAGGAGACTGTCGCCCAGATGGGCACAACACTTCAGGATGCGGTGGAACAGATTGATATTGGTGGCGTCGCGCTGTTGCGTGCTGCTGCGAAGAACTTCTTCCGGGTGACAACCGTCTGTGACCCAGCAGACTATCATCGGGTCATCGCCGCGCTAAAGGCGGGTGGTGATACCGATATAGCTCTGCGCCGTGATCTCGCAGTGAAGGCATTCAGCCTGACGCGTGACTATGACACAAGCATACATGCCTATCTGTCACAGGGTACAACACCTATGGCCGCGGTTGGCGAAGACAGTGATCTGCCACAACGCCTATCGGTGGCCGTGCATCAGGTGGAGACACTGCGCTACGGAGAAAACCCCCATCAGAGTGGTGCTTACTACAGTCGCCAACTTGATCATCCACTTCTGGGTGCACGGCAGTTTGGCGGTAAGCAACTATCTTATAATAACATACTTGATGTCGACGCAGCTTGGCGTGCGGTAAGTAGTTTCGATGAGCCAACCGTTGTCATCGTTAAGCACCTGACCCCAACAGGCATCGCCAGCGCCGACACACTGGCTGCTGCCTATCCTCTTGCGCTTCGTGCAGACCCGCAATCTGCGTTCGGATGCGTCATGGCTGTCAACCGTACCGTGAATGATGCCTTCGTCGAACAGCTCGGCAGCCTGTTTATCGAAGTCATCGCTGCACCGGGCTTCACGCCGACTGCCCAGACGCAACTCAACGAGGGGCGCAAGAATTGTCGCCTGCTGCAGATGAGCCAGCCGTACGACATCACTGACCTCGACATTCGTAGTGTTCATCGCGGCATTCTGGTCCAGCGCCGGGATACTGGTGATCCGGAAGGCACCACCTGGAAGACAGTCACCGAACGTACGCCTACCGTTGGAGAGATGACAGCTCTGAAATATGCGTGGAAAGCCTCAATGCACGTGCGTTCTAATGCAATCGTGCTGGCCCGTCCGGGTCATACGACCGGAACAGGTGGCGGGTTACCCAGTCGTGTTGACGCAGCCCGTCTCGCCATTGAGAAAGCGGGTGAATACGCAGCTGGCTCCGTATTAGCATCAGAAGCCCTGATACCGTTCCCCGATGTGGTGGAAATCGCCGCAGAAGCGGGTATCACGGCAATCGTACAGCCCGGCGGGGCTATCCGCGATAAGAAGGTGATCGAAGCCGCAAACGCATCAAACATCGCGATGGTCTTCACAGGAACACGTCACTTCCGACACTGATTCAGGATTACATCTATCACCTGTTTTCGTTCCTCTCACACAAAATGTCGCAAAGAGGTGCTCGCCTTTCATACAGACCCTACAAAGCACCTCTTTGCGTGTCTCACTATCACCAAACGCTAAATTTGCCAGATAAGCCCCAAATTAGCTTGTGCGCGATTTCACACAGTCTGTACGAAAAGTCGCAGGCTGTTTTCAGGCGCTTTGTGGTATGTGCTGATCAAAACGCCGCCATACACTTAAGATGTAACCGTAGATTTCAGCTTAAATCCTGCAAGAAAGGGTGTATTATCATGCGCTACCGAAACCGACGTCTGTTCACTTATCATGTGCCCCGCACGAGCCGTCGTTTCCCTATTGCCCTCACTGGCTATGTTGTAGCCCGTTCTGCCTCTCCGCGCATGACTGTACCAGCCATCGCCTCGGTATATCGCGCAGTCTGACCAAATCCCCAACTCTTGCAATTGTGAAATCCAAAATGCTCGTAGCTGGCAGGACAAATGACAGTCCAGCAGCCCAACCTGATCCTTGTTCTTCGAGCCTTTCAGAGGTGACCAGAAATGTTTGTTACTAAACCCGTCGAAGTTCTCGGCCCGATGCAGCCAGAATACGAAACAATTCTTACGCCTGACGCCCTCGATTTCGTTGCAATGCTGGCGCGCCGATTCACAGCCCGACGTGACGAATTATTGCAGATGCGCCGTGACCGTCAGCGTCGCATTGATGCCGGTGAGATGCCAGATTTCCTGCCAGAAACAGTGAAGATACGCACATCGAACTGGCGTGTAGCGAGCCTGCCCAATGATCTCCAGGATCGCCGGGTTGAGATCACTGGACCAACCGACCGGAAAATGGTCATCAACGCCCTCAATAGCGGCGCGAACGTCTTTATGGCTGATTTCGAAGACGCTAACTCGCCTACCTGGCATAACATGGTCGATGGTCAACGCAACTTATATGATGCAGTCCGTCGTACCATCACCTACACGAATCCTGACAACAGCAAGTTTTACGAACTGAATGAGAAGACCGCTGTCCTGATGGTACGTCCGCGTGGCTGGCATCTGGATGAAAAGCACCTGCTGGTCGATGGTAAGACTGTGCCGGGCGGTATCTTCGACTTTGGTCTCTACTTCTTCCACAACGCCAAAGAGCTGATAGTGCGTGGCAGTGGCCCTTACTTCTACCTGCCCAAGCTGGAAAGCCATCTAGAAGCGCGCCTGTGGAACGATATCTTTGAAGCAGCCCAGGACGAACTTGGCATTCCGCGCCGCACAATCAAAGCAACTGTCCTGATCGAAACCATTCTGGCCAGCTTCGAAATGGACGAAATCCTATGGGAGTTGCGCGATCACAGCGCTGGCCTCAACTGTGGTCGCTGGGATTACATCTTCAGCGTGATCAAGAAGTTCCGCAAGTACCCTAACATGGTCATGCCTGACCGCGCACAGGTAACGATGACAACGGAATTCATGCGTGCTTACTCGCAGCTCACGATCCAGACCTGTCACAAGCGGGGCGTACATGCAATGGGGGGTATGGCCGCACAGATTCCGATCAAGAACGATCCAGAAGCCAATGAGATCGCCTTTCGCAAAGTGCGCGCTGACAAAGAACGCGAAGCCACGGACGGTCACGATGGCACCTGGGTCGCGCATCCTGGCCTGGTACCAGTCGCTAAGGAAATCTTCGACCGCGTTATGCCACAGCCGAACCAGATTAGCGAAAAACCGCGCACAGATGTGTACGTCACAGCAGAAGACCTGCTGCGTCCTGCCAGGGGCACCATCACCCTTGATGGCCTGAAAACTAACCTCAAAGTCGGCATTCAGTATCTTGAAGCCTGGCTTGAAGGCAACGGGTGTGTCCCGCTTTATCACCTTATGGAAGATGCCGCAACTGCTGAGATCAGCCGCACACAGGCATGGCAGTGGCTCCACCATGAGTCGATTATGGACGATGGCACGCCGATCACCGACAGCCTGTTTAAAGATGTGCTCAAAGATTGCATGTCGGAAATCCGCGCTGAAATCGGCCAGGAACGTTTCGACAACGGGCAATTTAAGCTCGCAGCAGACCTCTTTGACCGCATGATTCGCTCGGATACCTTCACCGAGTTCCTGACGCTGCCTGCTTACCGTTACCTGGATTAACCACACACAGATCACATCAACGAAGAAATCAGCAACCCCTACTTATAGAGGAGAACTCAATGAATCAGCGGCACGAAGCCCAGAAAATGCAGACCGATTGGGAGACTAACCCCCGTTGGCGTGGCATAACCCGCCCCTACACTGCCGACGAAGTCACCCGTCTGCGTGGCAGCCTCAAGATTGAATATACATTGGCCCGGCATGGTGCCGAACGCCTCTGGGAGATGATGGAAACCATGGACTACGTCCACTCGATGGGCGCAGTCACCGGCAACCAGGCCGTGCAGATGGTACAGGCCGGTCTCAAGGCCATTTATATCAGTGGCTGGCAGACAGCTGCCGATGCCAACGTCGCCGGCCAGATGTACCCGGATCAAAGCCTTTACCCTGTCAACAGCGTGCCGGAGCTCGCCCGCCGCATCAATAATGCGCTGATGCGTGCAGATCAGATTCAGCATCTGGATGGTAAAGATGACATCAACTGGTTCGTCCCGTTGATGGCCGATGCCGAAGCCGGATTTGGCGGCAATCTGAACACCTTTGAACTCACGAAGGCTATGATCGAAGCCGGGATTGCCGGGATTCACTACGAGGATCAGCTCTCGTCAGCCAAGAAGTGCGGCCACCTCGGTGGTAAGGTGCTTGTTCCGACGCGCGAAGCCGTTAACAAGCTGGTTGCAGCGCGTCTGGCAGCCGATGTTATGGACGTTCCGGTCATCATTGTCGCCCGTACCGATGCCGACGCTGCCACGCTACTCACCAGCGACATTGACCCTTACGATCAACCTCTCATTCTTGATGAACCGCGCACCAGCGAAGGCTTCTACCATGTCCGCAACGGGATGGAAGCTGCCATTTCCCGTGGTCTGGCCTACGCGCCCTATTCCGACATGATCTGGATGGAGACATCCCATCCTGATCTCGAAGAAGCGCGAATATTTGCAGAAGCTATTCACGCGCGCTTCCCTGAAAAGAAGCTCATGTACAACTGCTCACCCTCATTCAACTGGAGTGCCAAGCTGGATGCAGGGACAATCGCCAAATTCCAGCGCGAATTGGGTGCGATGGGCTACAAGTTCCAGTTCATAACGTTGGCCGGCTTCCACGCGCTGAACCTTAGCATGTTCGAACTCGCGCTCGGTTACCGCGACGAAGGCATGACTGCTTACTCCGCCCTGCAGGATCGCGAATTCGAACTCCAGAAACAGGCAGGCTACAAAGCGGTCAAGCATCAGAGCTTCGTCGGCACAGGCTACTTTGATGCGGTTCAAACGGTAGTCACCAGCGGCCTGGCTTCAACCACGGCACTCGCCGGGTCGACAGAAGAGGAACAATTCGAAGACAGCCTCGAAACAAGCTCGGACAGCCCACAACCAGCCATGGGCGACTAGTCATCTTCTGAAAAAAAGCCTCCGGCACGTGCGCCGGGGGCTTTTTCGACAGAGGCCATACAACTAACTCAGCACTTGATTCAACTGTGATACTATTGCTATAATCGCAGGACGTTGCCACTGTAGCTCAACGGCAGAGCATACGCTTCGTAAGCGTGAGGTTGTGGGTTCAAATCCCACCAGTGGCTTGAAATGCCCGCACATGCCGGGCATTTGCTTTATGGACAGCCTGCGTCCGATTTTCAGGCGGTACACATGAGCGAAAACTTCAAACCGGTGACTATTGGCGTTGCTGGGGGCACTGGCTCAGGCAAAACGACTGTGTCTAACCAGGTCCTTGAGCGCGTAGGGAGTAAGCACATCGCCTATCTCCCACATGATGCTTATTACAAAGATGTTCGCCACCTCTCTCCGGAGGATCGGGCACGCATCAATTATGACCATCCCGATTCGCTCGATACCGCCCTGCTCGCGGATCATGTCCGCGCCCTCCAGAATTCCTTGCCGGTTGAAATCCCGGTCTATGATTTTTCGCGGCATTTGCGCAAGGAAGAAACGGTATCAATCAGCCCACAGCCGATCATCCTTGTTGAAGGCATACTGATTTTCGCCGAGCGAGATCTGCGAGAACTGTTCGACATCAAAATCTTTGTGGATACCGATGCTGACATTCGCTTTATCCGCCGCTTGAAGCGCGATATTGAAGAACGTGGCCGCACCACCGACTCCGTGATTGAACAGTACCTGAAAACAGTGCGCCCCATGCATCTCAAATTCGTTGAGCCAACCAAGCGCTATGCCGATGTTATCATCCCGGAGGGCGGCTTTAACTTCGTCGCGATTGATATGATTGCAGACCGTATTCGTAGTATGCTCAGCACTCGCCAGGAAATTTGACACACACGGAAACATATCAGGTGAACTTTGCCGGGGCAAGCGCCTTGACGACCCTTCCTGACCCGTGCTATACTGCCAGCAATTCCATAGTCAAAGACAATGACCGGGAGTAGTACGCGCATTCCCTCACGTCTAGAGAGGCAGGCCAGCGGCTGTAAGCCTGCTCGTGACAATGTGCTGAAGTCGCCCGTGAGTCGCCCGGAAGAACGCGAAGCAGATCGTGAAGCAGATCGCGCAGCGAGTAGAACCGGGACGGGTGCGCCCGTAACTGCGCCAATGAGCGCGGCGTGGATGTTCTGCGCCGAAGCAAGGTGGTACCGCGAGAGATAAAGGCCCTCTCGTCCTTGCATGAGGACAGAGGGCCTTTTTGCGTTTCGATTTTGGGTATTGTTACGTATCGGCCAAGTCCAGGAGGATGATCCAGAGCGCTGATGGATGAGAAGAACAACGCATTTTATGACGCCATCGCCGAATACTACCCGCTCTTCTACCGCGATTGGGAGACACAACTCGAGCGCGAAGGGCTTGGATTACGCGCACTGTTCCGAGGCAAAGGCGTCGAACGCATTCTGGACGTCGCCTGCGGCCCAGGCACTCAGGCGATTCCGTTGGCAAAGCTGGGCTATACCGTCGTCGCCTGCGATCCCAGCCCGGGAATGCTCCGCAAGGCGCAGGAGTTCGCGAAGGCTGAAGATGTGCTGAACAAGGTACAGTTTGAGCGCAGCGACTTCAACAGCCTGCCAGAGATCGTAGAGGGCCCATTCGATGCCATTGTGTGTAAAGGCAACGCCCTTGCGCATCTCCTGACAGATATGGAGATTGAAACAGCACTGCTCGTCTTCTGGGAGCTGCTACGGCCTGGGGGGTCACTCGTCATCGGTCTGCGCGATTTTGAGAGCTATCTGGCGCATCGGCCAGGCTTTCTGCCTGGGTTGAATCACGTCCACGACGACGGAACGGAGTTCATTACCTACGAAATCTGGGAGTGGGAAGATGGCCCTCCCATTATTGCGACGCAGAACCTTTACATCACTCAGGGCAAGCCAACCAAACTACATACGATTAAACGGTCGGTCTCCTTGAGACCACTGTCAACCGACGAAGTAAAGGTTGTGCTGCTCGAACTGGGATATGAAGATACCGCACAGCAGCCCGATCGCGCCGAGCAGGTAATTTACGCTCGTAAACCTTTATCCGCCTGACCATTCACCGAGTTACGGGAGACTATCACCCATGCCGCAGACTGTCACGCAGGAGATGCCTGCAAACTTCGACTACAGGGAGGCCGAGGCCCGCATCTACAACTGGTGGGCGCAGAACGGCTGGTTCAAGCCGGAGGCCGCCGACCCCGATGCAGAGCCTTTCGTCATCAGCATGCCGCCCCCCAATGTGACCGGTGCGCTGCATCTGGGTCATGCCCTGTTCGCCAGTCTCCAGGACCTCATGACCCGCTATGAGCGCATGCGCGGCAAAGCGGCGTTATGGCTTCCTGGTACCGACCATGCGGGCATCGCCACACAGTTACAGGTCGAAAAGATGCTGCACGATGAAGGCACCAGCCGTCTCGAAGTCGGTCGGGAGGAATTCCTCAGGCGTACGTGGCAGTGGAAAGAGGAAAAAGGTGGTCGCATCACCGAGCAACTACGTCGCCTCGGCGCCAGCTGCGACTGGGACCGGGAGCGCTTCACCCTCGACGCTGGACTTTCCAACGCTGTGCAGGAAGTATTCGTGCGTCTTTGGGAGCAGGGACTGATCTACCGTGGGCCGCGCCTTGTGAACTGGTCGCCTGGTCTGCAGACCGCGGTCAGCGATTTGGAAGTGGAGCGCGAAGAAGAAGCGGGCAAACTCTACTATTTCAAGTATCCCGTCGATGCTGAAACCTACCTGCCCGTAGCCACAACCCGTCCAGAGACCATCCTTGGAGATACCGCCGTCTGCGTCCATCCGGAAGATGAGCGCTACCGGCATCTGATCGGCAAAACGGCATACGTGCCCATTCTAAACAGGCCCATTCCCATCATCGCCGATGAGTACGTAGACAGGGAGTTCGGTACAGGCGCGCTGAAGATCACACCCGCTCATGACTTCAATGACTATGACATCGCACAGCGTCATAACCTGCCGATGATCAACATCCTGAACCGCAATGCCACGCTCAACAGCAACGCCGGCCCATACGCTGGGCTGGATCGCTTCAAAGCGCGTGAGAAACTCTGGGCCGATATGGAAGCCGCCGACCTGACCCTTGAGGTCAAACCACACACCATGGTGGTGCCGCGCAGCCAGCGCGGCGGCGAGGTGATCGAGCCGCTGCTGAGCACACAGTGGTTCGTGAAGATGGATGCAATTGCTGAGAAGGCACTCAATGCCGTGCGCAGCGGTCAGATTACGATTGTGCCAGAGCGCTTCACCAAGGTCTATTATCACTGGCTGGAGAATATCCAGGACTGGTGCATCAGCCGGCAGTTGTGGTGGGGACATCGTATCCCGGCCTGGCACCGTGAGAAGGACGGTGATCCTTACGGTGAAATCTACGTGGGCCGCACCCCTCCCGAAGGCGAAGGTTGGGAGCCAGAAGAAGACGTGCTCGATACATGGTTCAGCAGTGGCCTGTGGCCCTTCAGCACCCTGGGCTGGCCTGAAGAAACTAAAGACCTTGAGCGCTACTATCCGACCAGCGTAATGGAGACGGGCCACGACATTCTGTTCTTCTGGGTGGCGCGTATGATCATGATGGGCATGTGGTTCACCGACCAGCCACCCTTCCATACCGTCTATCTGCATGGCCTTGTGCGCGACAAACAGGGTCGCAAATTCAGTAAGACGCTCGGCAATGTGATCGACCCGCTCATGCTCATCGACCAGTACGGTGCTGATCCGCTGCGCTTCACTCTACTGACCAGTGGCACACCTGGTAATGATGTCAACCTGGACGAAGAGAGGGTCGAATATACCTTCAAATTCGTCAACAAAATCTGGAACATCACCAAATTGGTGAACATGAACCTGGAGGGCGAACTCGAGCCGGGTCTGCCGGCACCCAGCGAGCTTGATCTACCTTCACGCTGGATACTAAGCCGCACACAGCGCCTGATCAGGAGCGTGCAGTACCTGTTCGACAATTACCTGTATGGCGAGGCGGGCAATCAGATCCTGACATTCATGTGGGACGAGTTCGCGCCGTGGTATCTCGAGATGGCGAAGCACCCCCTCTATAACGGCACCCAGGCCGAAAAGACACTCCATCGTCGCGTGATGGTCAGCGTGCTGGATACTTCCCTGCGCCTTCTGCATCCTTACATGCCATTCATGACGGAAGAAGCCTGGCGTTATCTGCCACATGAGGAAGAAGCACTCATCGTCGCCAGTTGGCCTCAGGTCGATGAAGCCTACATCGACGAACAGGCCGAAGCCGAGATGAATCTGCTCATGGAACTGATACGCGAAGTACGCAACATCCGCACCGAGTACAATGTCGATCCGGGTCGACGCATCACCGCTCTAGCGGCACCTGGCAGTCGTCGCCCGCTGCTTGAAAATTACAGCTTCGTGTTTGCGCGGCTGTGCAATGTGAGCGATGTCCAGTTGCTCGGTGATGATGATCACGCGCCTGAGAACGCAGCCTCGGCGGTGGTGAACGAGGTAACGTTCTATCTTCCTCTTGAGGGGATGATCGACATCAAGGCAGAATGTGAGCGCCTGACGAAAGAACAGACGACGATTCGCAGTCAGATGACAAGCGTCGAACAAAAACTGGCCAATGAGAATTTCACAACGAAGGCACCCGCCAACGTCGTCCAACGTGAGCGCGAGCGTCTACAGGCACTGCAAGCGGAAGCAGAGCAGATAGCAAAGCGGCTAGAGCGTATGTGTTCGTAGGCCGGATAGAATTCACACGACAGCAGCCCCTGCTTCGGCGGGGGCTTTAGCTGTTGCCGAGTGCATCACGTGAGCGCGTTTGCCACAACGTCCGACCAGCGTCCTGAGCAGCCCGACGCACGTCCGCGTCTTCGTCCTGTTCGAAGACTTCGCGCAGAGCTTCCAGCGCTTCGGTTGCGTGCAGCAGGACGAGCTGTCCGATAGCCTCCTTGCGGACCTCAACACTTTTATGCTTGAGACGCGCAATGTGGTAATCAATAACCCGCTGGCGTGTTGACACCCTTACACTCCTCACACTGGTCCAACGGAAACATATCGATATAAGTTACATTGAATATAGCATGAACACGCCATCCGCCATGCGACAAATGACCTATAAAGTAGTGTATCATGTTCACGTCATCATAAAATCACACCATCAGGTGGTTGACAAAACAGGAGTAGCCTCTTGATCGAGCTGGCGATCATCAACGCAGCCCGTGAGACACCCGGCAAAACACCGCTTTTACCCGATGTCCCACACGTCCTTCTACCGACCCTGGGCAAGCCGCTGCTTATTCGATCTGTCGAGCCTTTATATCGTGCGGGAATTCGGCGCTTTGTGATACTGCTTGGCCTACGAGAAACAGCCGCCAGCAGTCAGCTCAACCGCCGTTGGCTGCCGGATGCAGAGCTCGAGTTCGTCTTCAAGCCAGATGAACAGCCGCTGCCCGCAAAACTGATCGAAATGGCGCAGCAGTATCAGCGGCCATTCCTGCTGACTCGCTACGATGTCTTCGCCCATGATCAATGTCTGACAACCATGCTCCGCCAGCATGAAGACCAGCCTGATCACCTGATACTCGCTGCGGCCCGCGAGTTACTCACTCAGGTTGAGAGCAATCATCCGTCTGTCAAGGAGACGAACACCGGTCTGCGGGTTGTCGCGGACGATCCAGATGCAGAACAACTCATCGAGCTGGCATTGTGTGGTCAGCAGTTTGTTGATTGGCTGCGAGACACCAGACCTTCCACTGGCTCTTTTTTCGGTCTGGTGCAGGATTGGCTCCACGCCCACGTTGACGCCACCACGCTTACACGGACGAGTTGGTCTATACAGGTTAACGACGAAAGCGACTTGCTGCGCCTGAACCGACACCTTCTGGCAGAAGGCCGCGACACGCATATACTGGCAGAACTGCCCACCAGTGTGCGAATTATCCCACCCGTTCGTATCGACCCTATGGTCAGCGTCGGGCACAATGCGGTAATCGGTCCTAATGTCTACCTGGAACGAGGCACACGAATTGGTATGAATGCACAGGTACAGGATTCACTGGTCCTGGATCGAGGTGTGATCGCTAACGGTGAACACGTCAGGGCGAGCGTAATTACACGCTCAGGACGTCTCAACGCACGCTGACCCCCGCGTTCGCCCAACGTGTAGCACACGGTAGTAGCTCAACCCTCGTTGCCTACCACCCACTTTCGTATAATACGATCGACTGTACTGTATGGACTGGATGATCTGAGTTTGGCTGAATCATTTCGTATCTGCCCGATTTGCCGGACGCACAACCATCAGAACGCGCAAATCTGTGCGACCTGTGGCGCTTCGCTGGCAAACGTGCCGGTCACGTCGCGCACATCGGCAAAGCCGATGCCAACACCGGATTATGATTTCCGCTATGGCGAAACGGACCTTCTCGAGGGCAGCCTGGCACAGCCTGCGCAGCGCTTCGCGTTGATATTCGGCGTCGCCGCAGCGCTCGCCCTGGTTGGAATTGGCGTTTTGCTGATCCCCAGGATGATGCAGTATGCTGCCATCCCGGAAAGCATCCCTGAAAACACACCAGCACAATTCAGCACCGAGTTACCGGCGATCGGCCCTACTGTAACACTTGGGCCACCAACCGCTACGGTATCATATACACCTTCAATAACCTTTACGCCGAGCATCACACCAACGCCGGAACCCTGCCGCCAGGAGATCCCACCTGGAGGCAATCTGATGCAGGCGATGCTCAACTGTGGTCATCGCAGTCAGGATGTGCTGCCGCTTATTCTGGAACTCAACGATCTGGAGAATGCCAACAGCATCCAGGCGAACCAGGTGATTTTTATCCCCTGGCCCACGGCGACGCGCGACCCTAACGCACTGCCCACACCAACACCGACGCCTTTCAGCGTGGGCATGGCCGATGAAGCCGAAGGCGAAGACGTCGAAGGCGAAGACGTCGAAGGCGAAGACGTCGATCCCTCGCTGCTGGAAGTCGATTTCACGATTGACCCCTTCGCACCGACAGCCACCCCCACGCTGCCGCCCGGAATACAGTGGCACCGGGTCAGCCAGGAGGAGAACATCATCGGCATTGCCGTACAGTACAATGCCGATGTAAAAGTCCTTTCAGAACTGAACCCGCAGATCGATTTCGCGCGTTGTGAATTTGGTGAGCGGTTTGGTGGACCGGATTGTCTGGTCCAACTTGGCGCGGGGCAGTTGATCCGTGTCCCGGCACCAACGCCAACGCCGACACTCTCCCCAACACCAGACCCGAATGCAACTTCGACACCAACCCCAACGGCGACGTTCAACGTACCAAACCCCGTCAGCCCTGCGGATCAGACCGTTTTCGCCGCCGACGAGATCGTTACGCTGCGCTGGCAACCAAGCGCCAGCCTGTATCCGAACGAAGCCTATCGCGTCGATGTCGTTAACGAGACGACCGGTGAGAGCTTCACCGCTCTCACCATGGATATCGCTTTCACTTTGCCTGACACATGGCAAAGCCAGAGTGCAGGCCGTTTTGTCTACAGCTGGATAGTCAGCATCGTTGATCAAGACAATCCACAGGACGCCCGTCATCCGACTACGCCGCGCCGCTTCGCCTGGGAAGGATTGGCCGTAGATGGCTAAGATTCATAGACGCATGGCCCACCTGCACCACCTGCCGAAACAGGCACTGATACTGCTTGTTCTGGCCCTGCTGCTGAGTGCCTGTAACATCAACGCTCCTGAGATGATCAGCACACCAACGGTGGAACTGCTGGAAACTGCGACACCCAGTGTCACACCTTCACCCAGTCCGACAGCGACCATGAGCGTTGACGATGAGGTCGTCGTGCCTGTCGTTGTCGTCACGCCACCCCGTGAAGACTCAGACATGGCCCCAACAGTCGAGCTCACGCCCAGCCCTACCCTCGGCCCATACGAGTACGTCATTCAGTCCGGGGACACGATGTTCAGCATCCTGCCTCAGTTCGGCTATCGTGATCTGGCCGTCGTTGACGAGATCGTGCGCATCAACCCCAACATCAGCAACCCGAACATCCTGCCCGTCGGCCAACAGATGCTCATCCCACGGCAGACGGCGACACCCATCCCGGACGGCCTGGAGATGACACAGACTGCACTGGCTAACGTTGGTTTGCAGCTCGAAGGCAACATCGCCCTGGCACAAGGGACAGTACGCGGTTGTCATACCGTCGTTGAAGACGAAACTTTAGTGGAGATTGCGGACATATATCGCACAACGCTGGAAATTCTCAGCCAGCTCAATCCAACGCTTAACTGGAGCGGTTGTCAGTTCAATATTCCCAGTGGTGGGCCAAACTGTGGGCCTAGCATCCGTGAGGGCCAGTGCATCAACGTTCCGCTGCCAACGCCTACTCCTGCGCCAACCAATACACTCACCGGGCTAGAAACCGCCACACCGACACCCACATATAGTGCTGGCCGCGTTGTCGCTCCGGCAGATGGCATCACACTATCAGCGGGTCGGGTAACCCTGCATTGGGTCAGCGTCGGGATGCTCCGTCCTGATGAAGCCTATCTGGTTGAGGTTATTGACCAAACGATCAACAGCGAGCCCTGGCTGCAAACGACGCGCAGCACATCTGTACTGCTCCCCAGGGAGCTAGTCCCAAGCAGCGGACAGACACACACCATAAACTGGCGTGTATCCGTCGTACGTGTAACGGACGGCGCGGATAGCCAATCGGTTCAGGTGGTCGGTGGCATTGGCGATTGGAATACGTTTTACTGGCAAAGCCGATGAGATCAACGGCCAAATTCACGCGCCAGCTGTTCGGCGCTCAGGTGGATGAAGGTCGGACGATCATAAGGGTCACGCTGCGGTGATGGGCAGCGCTCAAGCTGTCGCACGAGGTCCTGCATCGCAGCGATATTCAATATCGCGCCGCTGCGGATGGCAGCCAGCTGCGCCATTTGCTTGAGCAACATATCCACTTCTGGCGCGTCTAGCAATACAGGCAATAGCTCCGCGATAACGGCGGCAGGCTCAGTCTCGGCAAGCAGTTCCGGCAGTGCGCGCACGATAACCGTCTGAGTTCCAAACGGCTCGAATATCACCCCAAGGCTTGCGACAAGTTCGTGATGATTTTCCAGCAGCCGCATCTCCTGTGGTGACATATCGAATGTCTGCGCCTCGACCGCCTTCGATTGTAACCCCTTTGCGTCAGCATACACCTCGCGCAACTCTTCGTAGAGTATGCGATGATGAGCGCCGTGCTGGTCGATCAGATACATACCTGCAGGGCCCTCGGCAACGATATATGCGGCACCCACCTGCCCGACAACTCGCAGCGGTGGCAAAGTTCGCGGTCTGATCGCAGCGCCATTCTCATCAACGATTGCGGCTTGTCCCGCGAGCGAAGCAGGCCGCTGTTGTGCCCAGTCCTCAGCCCATTCCTCACCAGGGTCATCCCAGCCGAGCGCCATCTGTCCACCGCGAGATTCGGGCAGATCGTCCCACTGCGAAAACGTATCACGCCGACGGCCACCTAAAGGCGAGACCGTTCTGATCACCCCCTCGCGTACTGCGCGCTGTACTGCCGCGAATACCGCTCCCGCATCCTGGAACCGCACCTCTGCCTTGGTCGGATGCACATTAACATCGACAAAATCCGGCGGAACACGCACCATCAGCACTGCCACCGGGTGCCGTCCGGCTGGCATTAGCATATGATAAGCCTGTGTCACGGCATAACTCAGATTGCTGTCCTGTATGGCTCGGCCATTCACGAACATGATGATCTTGGTGCGATCTTTACGATGCAGTTCCGGCGTGGAGACGTACCCCACCACGCTGACGCGTCCTCCGTGCCCCCGAATAACGTCCTCGCCACTGACTTCCAGCATCTGCCGGAAATGTGACAGGCCCAGCACTTTTACGACCACATCCTGCAACTGTCCGCTGCCGACCGATCGAAAGACCTCACGCCCATCCTGGGTTAAAACGAAGCGGACGTCAGGATAGGCCATAGCATAGTTCATGACGAGCGTGCTGATCTGGCGCTTTTCTGTCGCCTCAGCCTTCATGAACTTCAACCGTGCAGGCACGTTATAGAACAGACCCTCAACGGTGATGGTGGTTCCCGCAGGGACACCGACATCCCGGCGGTCCACGACCTGCCCCCCATCGATGCGAAGGCGTGTGCCAACCGTCTCATCTCTGTGGCGCGTCACCAGCATAAAGCGTGAGACCGCGGCGATACTCGCCAGGGCCTCACCACGAAAGCCAAGTGTTTCGATCTGATACAGATCATCAGCACTTGCTAGTTTGCTGGTAGCATGTCGCTGGACCGCCAGCTGTACTTCTTGCGACAATATACCATGACCATCATCACTGATACGGATCAGTTTGCGGCCACCTTCAGCTACATCAATCTGTATGAATGTTGCACCTGCATCCAGAGAATTCTCGAGCAGTTCTTTCACCACGCTGGCCGGGCGTTCAACGACTTCGCCCGCGGCAATCTTGGCGATAACCTGCTCATCAAGAAGGTGAATGGTCATCTCTACTGCTTTTTCAGTGTTTCAGTGTACGGCCAGCGGTAGCGGGCATATCTGGCCAATCACTCATCGGCTGGTGAATCAGATAAGAGTCCAGCACCACTACCCAGAAGGTTATCACCAGTGAGCGGAATGCGCATTAAGAACCTGCTGCCTTTGCCTTCTTCACTCGTCACTGCGGCTTCACCACCATGACGGATCGCGACACTGCGCACGATGAATAACCCCAGCCCGCTGCCTTTAATTCGGCGGTGTTCACGGCGTTGTATGCGATAGTGCCGCTTGAAAAGCTTGCCTGCATCCTCCGGGCTAATGCCATAGCCATTATCTTCCACCGCAATAACGAGCATGTCCTGCTCTCGGCTCACATGTGCGGTAATGCGACCACCATCTGGCGTGTACTTTACAGCATTATCAACGAGATTGGCGATAGCTCGCTCAAACATGGTCAGGTCTACATTGACCACGGGGATATCATCAGTGGCTTCAACTTCCATTGTCAGCTGGTGTTCCTGCGCGACCACAGTAAAGCTATCCACAGTCCGATGTACCACGTCAACAAGATCTGTTGGCTGGCGTTGCATGTCGTAGAACCCGGTATCGGGGTCGTAACGTCCGGCATCCTGGATATTCTCAACCAGAGCCGTCATCTGGTTGATCCCGGAGATGATCTTGCCGACGTAATATGACTGCCGCTCGTTAAGTTCTCCTACACTGTCGGATTCGAGCATGCTGGCGAATCCATGCATGAACGTCAGCGGTGAACGCAGGTCATGCGATACCAGGCGTACGAACTGGTTCTGATTCTGGGTCAGTCGCAGATAGTAGGCAGTCTGCATCGCTCGATGGACTACAATTGTCAGGGCATCACACAGAACGCTGAGCCGGTTGAGTACCATTTCATCAACTTCAACAAGTGAAGTTAACAAGAGCATGCCGATGGCAGCTAACTTACCCTCGTAGGGGATTGTAAGCACAATCGCAGAAGTGTATTCCACATCGAGTGGCGCTGGTACAGGCATCCCCGCATACAGGCCGAATGGTAATTTTTCTACCAGCGATACCAGCGATTCGAGCGGTGGGACCTGCTGTTGCTGGACCCCAAATACCTGTGGCTGCTGCTTCTCGTCCAATAGTACCAGAAAACCCGCGCCTGACCCGCTAAGTTCGCATGCGCGCATCAACAGTGTTGGCGCGATATCCTCCAGGGAGGGTTGTTGTGCGATCAAATGCATGATGTCATACAAGCCGTTGAACTGTGCGTCCTGGCTGCTCACTGACTGAGATGTTTGCTCGGGCATTGAACCCCCTACCCATCATGAGAAGGATAGTTGTTGGACTATAGGCTGATTATAGGGTCGGCTGTATCGCCCGGCAAGTTAACGGGTGGCCAATACGCCCTGTAAAGCAACGTCACATCACCAGCTCGTACTGACAGACTGAACGCTCTACGGTGCAGAATAACCTTAAGTCTGGTTTGCTTGTACACGTTTTTGTTTCATGCTAGACTGAACGAAATGGCTCAGTCACAGGGCACCCGACGATGGCGGAACGAATTCTCATTGTTGATGATGATATTGACAGCCTTAAGCTGATCGGCCTCATGTTGCAGCGCCACGGTTATGAGGTACTCGCCGCAAATGCGGGCAAACAAGCACTTCAAAAGGCCGAGAGCGACCTACCCAACCTCATCATTCTCGATGTGATGATGCCCGACATGAACGGCCTGGAAGTGTGCCGACGCCTGCGTTCAAATGCCAAGACCGCAGGTATCCCTATCATCATGTTTACTGCCAAGACGCTGATTGATGATAAGGTTAAAGGCTTTGAGGCCGGCGCGGATGACTATCTGACCAAGCCAACCCATCCCGCAGAACTGGCCTCCCGTGTGAAGGCCATCCTTGCACGTAACGCGACCAAAGGCCCGCAGACTGCCACACCAGCCGCCGCACGCCCTTCAGGGCTTACAATCGGCCTGTTGGGTGCTAAAGGCGGCGTCGGCGTAACGACCCTCGCGATAAATCTTGCAGCAGCCTATGTTCAGGCGAGCGACAACCCCATCCTGGCTGATCTCCGGCTGGGGCAAGGCACGATTGGGCTCAACCTCGGTCTGGGACGTTCGCAAGGGATGGCGCGCGTACTTACGCGGCCCGTTAACGAAATCACCGCTGAAACGATCACCAACGAAGTCGTCACCCATCAAAGCGGACTGCGTGCCCTGGTGTCTTCTGTTCGGCACCGTGAAGCCGTCATTGATTACACGGTAGACCACGCCCGTAAGATGGTCACTGTACTGCGCGAAGTCGGACGCCCGGCCATCGTAGACCTGGGCGCAGGGCTGAACCGCATTACACATGAACTGTATAGCGAGTTCGATCGAATCGCGCTGGTCCTCGAACCAAACATGGTTGCCGTACAACAGACACAGGAACTCCTGCGCCTTATGGAAGGCGAAGGCCACGGCCAGAATGTCAGCATCGTGGTCATCAATCGTACACAGTCCAGCTTGCAAACTTCATGGCATGAAATCGAATCCACTTTGGGGCGCGAAGTGCGTGCGATCGTTTCCGCTGCGCCGGAACTCGCATATCAAGCCCTGGAGAATCACATGCCAATGGTGATGCTGCAGCCAGGGGCAGTCGTCAGCGGGCAGTTCGTCAAACTTGCAGAAGAGTTAAAGACGAAAATCAAGACTATCGCTGGCAGTGGCCCGGTGCTAAGCTAAGTACAATGCGATAGATATTTTTTCAACTCAAAATGACTGAAAACACCAATAAACTTCTTGAAGTGGCCCGGCTTATCGAGGCTTCGCAACGCATCGTCGCGTTCACAGGCGCTGGTGTCAGTACGCCATCTGGTATCCCCGATTTCCGCAGCCCGGAATCCGGCTTGTGGGAACGCGAAGACCCGATCGCCGTAGCCAGTATTTACGGTTTCCGGCGCGAACCTGAAGCGTTTTATCGTTGGGTGCGCCCTCTTGCCCGTCTGACCCGTGATGCACAGCCAAATGCCGCCCACATGGCACTTGTCACCCTCGAAAAAAGCGGCAAGCTCGATAGCATCATCACACAGAATATCGATATGCTGCATACGCGTGCTGGCAGCTCTGTAGTACATGAGCTTCACGGGCACCTGCGCGAAGCAACGTGCATTGAGTGCTTTCGGGTTTACCCGGCAGATGACCTGATGGATCACTTCATCGAAACAGGCGAGATCCCGCGCTGTGATTGCCAAAGGCACGCGATACTCAAGCCTAATGTCATCCTGTTCGGTGAGCAGCTTCCCTACAAGGCTCTACAAGGGGCACAGGCCGCCGTGAAACGCACGGATCTCATGATTGTAATGGGGTCCTCGCTCGAGGTCGCACCCGCAAGTGACCTACCCCTGATCGCAAAACGCTCAGGGGCAAGCGTTGTCATTATCAACTTACAGGCAACCGATTATGATCGTATGGCCGATGTAGTCATTCATGCGGATGTCGCCGAGGCCTTACCAGCTATTCTGCAACTGTTGGAGATGCCGTCTTGAGCAGTGAACCAACCGCCGCCAACCTCCACAATATGCTGGCCCACTATCGACGCATCATTGAGATCAGCCAGCAGCTAGGCACGACTTACGATCATGTTTCACTGCTGAAAAAGATCGTCTCTGCTGCCAACGAACTCATTGATACGGAGGCGGCAGCCATACTTCTGCTCGACGACAGCGCCGGGCAACTGCGATTCGCCATCTCCAGCAACATCAAACCGCACGAGATGGAAGAGATCACCGTTCCTCTCGACGGCAGTATCGCCGGCTGGATCTTTACACATGGTGAGCCACGCGTGATTGAGGATGTACGCACAGATCCTGATCACTTCCAGGGCGTTGATAACCGGATACGGTTCCACACCCGCAATCTGATCGGCGTACCCATGAAGACACACCAGCGCGTAATCGGTGTTGTGCAGGCCGTCAACAAACGTGATAATCGTCGCTTCACGGATGACGACGTGATGACGCTGCGCACCCTGGCCAGTCAGGCGGCTGTCGCCATCGAAAATGCGCGCATGTTCCAGCAGAGCGATTTCATCGCCGAGCTCGTTCACGAACTGCGCAATCCACTCGTGGCGCTCAAGGCGAGTACCACCCTGCTGCGTCGCCCTGACCTGCCAGAAAACAAGCGCGACGACATCATCAACACCATGCGTGTTGAAACTGATCGGTTAATCGGCCTGACGGATGATTTTCTGAATATCGCTCGCCTCGAATCAGGACGTGTACAGCTCGAAGTAGCGCCCTTTGAACTGGGCCAACTACTCTTTGAAACTGCTGAAATCGTCTTCCAGCAGGCGGAAGAGCGCAGCATCCGTATCGAGATCGAACCCACAGATTTGCTCGCAGAAGGCGACAGAGGCAAGATTAAACAGGTCGTCCTCAATCTGATGTCGAACGCCGTAAAGTACAATCGGTCCCACGGCAGCATCGCCGTGTGGACGCAGCCCATCCAGGAACACGATGGCTACTACGTTCAGATATCAGTGCGGGATACCGGCCATGGCATCCCGCGTGAGCATCAGAAGCAGATGTTCCAGAAGTTCTACCGCGTCCCCACCACTGAAAACACAGAGCGTGGCACCGGATTGGGCCTGGCCATCTGCAAGCACATTGTCGAAGCGCACAGCGGCCGCATCTGGCTCCAGAGTGAAGTGGGCCAGGGGTCGACCTTCAGCTTCACCGTGCCGCAATATCAGGAATAGATTCTCTAGGCCTCGACTGGTTCGAGTTCGCGGCGGCGTCCAACGAACGGTAGTTCGCCCTTTTGCCAGGAGACCAGCAGCGGTACCGCCGTGAACAAGGATGAGTAACTGCCCGACAGCAGCCCAATGAACAGAATGAAGATAAACTGTCGGATCGTCTCACCGCCGAAGAGCAATATGGCGATCATGATGAAGAACGCGTTTAGCTGCGTGGCCAGCGAACGATGAATTGTCTCCCAAACGCTGCGATTGACAATCGTTTCGTAGGGTTCGCCCAGGTGCAGCGGGATGTTCTCACGGATACGGTCGAACACGACGATGCTGTCCTGCACGCTGAACCCGACGACCGTGAGCACCGCTGTCAGGAATAGTGCGTCAATCTCCCAGCCGAGCAGCAGCCCCATCAGCGACTGCACACCCATCACGACCAGTACGTCATGCAGCATCGCCAGAATCGCGCATACACCGTAGCGCAAGGCGTTCGGCACCTGCCGGAACGCGATCACGATAAAGCCCGTGATCACCAGCGCACCGACCGCAACCGCAGCCAGCGCGGCCCTCGACACCTCTGCACCAATCGTCGCGGAGACGGACTGCTGCTGGAAGCTATCGCGATCGATGGGCGACAATTCTTCCAGATCAGACAGAATCGCTTCGACAGTTTCTGCATCTTCAAAGCCACCACGCACAGACCAGCGCAGGCTGTCCTCACCACCCAGGCGCTGAATGATGACGTTCTCCTCGCCGCTCGCAGCAAATACCTCGCGCAGATCACTCTCGGTGACGCCAGGTTCTGTAAAAGTGATGTCGTAGATACTGCCACCCTGGAAATCAATGCTGAGCCGGAACGGTGCGCCAGTCGTAATTGTGGAGTAGATCATGATCAACAGGCCCGGCACAATCACCAGAGCCGATATCAAGAACCACAAACGGCGTCGCTGTACGAAGTTAAACATGGTCGTTACATTACCCTTCTTATGCGTCCAGCATCACGCGCCGACCAGCCATCGACGTTGTTCAAGCACGTCGTGTCCCAGTCCAACGAGAATATACAGGAAAGTACGCGTCACGAGCACAGCAGTAAACAGGTTGAGCATAAGCCCGAGCGCCAGTGTGACGGCAAAGCCGGAAACAATACTTGCACCAGGCGTCTGCCCAAACAGAAACAGAACACCGCAGATGATGATCGTCGACAAATTTGAGTCACGGATGGAAGTCCACGCACGAGCAAAACCGGCGTCCAGCGCTTGATCCAACCCCTTGCGCGCCCGGATCTCTTCCTTGATGCGCTCGAAGATCAGAATGTTACCATCGACCGCCGTCCCCACCCCGATCAGGAAGCCCGTGATGGCAGGCAGTGTCAGGGTGACAGGGATCAACTTAAATAGTGCCAGGTTCAACAGAATGTAGACCAGCAGCGCCAGTGCCGCTGAGATGCCCGGCACGCGATAGTAAATCAACATAAAAGCGAGTACCACGATAATGCCGATTGACCCGGCACGGATGCTCAGATTCACTGATTCCTGCCCAAGTGTCGCGCCGACTTCCGTCGCGCCTTCCACTGTCAGCGGGATCCGCAGTGCACCAGAACGCAGCTGGAGCGCAAGGGTGGTCACTTCTTCTTCGGTGAAGTCACCAGTGATGATGCCGCCGCCTGACAATTGCGACTGAATGACCGGCGTCGATAGCACAATACTATCAAGAACGATCGCCATCGGCTCATTGATGCTGTTAGCCGTGAAAGTCGCAAACTGGGCGATGAAATCGTCAGCCACTTCAAAGTTGATGAACCACTCCGGCGTGCCGCCCTGCCGCGTCGGGCCGAACTGTGCACTGGCGGCCCGCAACCCGGCTCCTGTCATCACCGTTTCAAACGGTGCGTTCGTACGTGGATCAGGCAAACGCTCAATAGGTTGTCCATCGGCGTCAACCTCCTGATCAATCTGCAACCGGACCTGTTCCGTCGTCAGGATGCGACGACCAACATACTCTTGTGCGTTCGGGATACCACTGAAATCGACGAACTCCAGCAGTGCTGTTGCCTGAATTGTATCAATCGCCTGTTCACGATCACGCACACCCGGCAGCTCAACCAGAATACGGTTAGCTCCCTGCACCTGCACTGTGGCTTCTGTCAGACCCAGGGCATTAACCCGTCGACTGACGTTATTGGCCGTCTCCGCCAAATCTTCCGGCGTGAACTGATCAAGCGGCAAATCCGCCTGCAGCAGTACGCGCAACCCGCCCACCAGATCCAGGCCAAGGCTCGTCGTTATCGGTATCGTAAAATCGTTCTGGGAATCCCCGTTGAAGTCGAAGGTGATATTCTCTGTACAGCGGATATCACCGGTATTCAGATTGGGATCTTCGCGCAATTCGTCACAGATTGGCGCCTCCGGCGTGACGCCTTTGACATCTGCTGGCAGCACGACATAAATACAGAAGGCCGTCAACAGGATAATGACGACCAGCCAGCGGTAGTGAGTTGACATGAACTCGCCTTCTCTCCATAAATCAGCATGAGCCACCCGAGAATCGCATCATAGAGTGGCAGAATCCGGCACTTCCTGCCCCTGTTGCAGACCGATCTGCGCGTTTCGCGCGATCTCTTCGACATTGTAACGATCAATCATCGCCGCTACCACGATACGTATGACGACACCGTCTGCGACTTCCAGGTACGCAATGCCATTTTCGGAGTCGATACGCTTGACCCTACCGATCAGACCACCACCGGTAATGACCTCATCGCCTTCCGCCAGATCGCGGGCCATACGCTGGCGACGCTGGAAATCGCGCTGGCGCGGAAACAGCACCATTGTCCAGTAAACGCCCATCCCCGCCAGCAACAGAAACGCTACCAGTAAAAATTCACCCATTCCGCACTCCTCAAATTCACACCGTCGGGATTATACCGTCAGCCCGGAACCCACACCAGCCCCACCCCAGCAACGTAGTTGACCCATGACAATCGGCCTGTTTGCGCAGCCCCAGCACTGTAACTGAGTGCCAACTGCTTGACCACCCAGTTAAATCCACCTAAAATACGATCCACATCGCTGTGGAACCTGCGCAAAAACGCACAGTGCTACTGCGCAGGCCCCATAGCCAAAGATCGGCCAAAACAGACGAGGGAATGGCCCCATGCGAGACAACCGCCTGTTATCCGCGCTAACGCTGCTTTTGCTGCTCGGCGTTCTCGCGATGGCGCTGCCGGCCAGCGCTCAGACCAGCGTGCTCACGAACAACTCTGGTGATGGAAATACCAGTTGGTTTATTGAGGGCGAACCAACGCTCATCATCAACGGCTTTGATCTCTCCTCCAAGGGCCTGACGCCGCCCATCACCATTAACGCCATCACGATCAATGTCGAACAGCCCGTATCAGGTGCCAGCATTGATGCCGTCGTTTACAGCGATCCTGATGGTGGTTCGCCAATTAATGCGTCCCTGGTAAGCCGTCAATCAGTGGACATAAGCGGCACCGGTGCTGTGCGTGTGCAACTGCCGCAAGCAGTCCAGGTAGATGCGCCAGTCGTCTGGCTGGGCTTCTACCTGCCCGTTGATTTTCGCTTCTTTGCGGATACCTCCGGCACTTCCGTGCTGACGTACTGGGGCTGGACACCTGGTGGCACTTTCGACCTGGCTAATCTCGGTTCGGCGCAGGTCTTTGGCCCATCTGATGGCTCTGCCCCTGTCAACATTAACCTTGGCGGCGTTGCTCGCATCACCGCTGAAATCTCCGTGGGGGATGCCCCAACGACGCCGCAACCCGATGGCACTACCCCGCCAGTTGGCGCAGTGCCCGAAGTTCCTGTGAATGCCCAAAACCCACCCATCGGCGTACAGATGATTGGACAATCGCAGGCCGCGCTGAACGTCATGCAGCGGTACCCGTATTGCGGCGAATTCCTGTTCTATGATAACGAAGACATCCGCATCACCGGGGAAAACCGCTTTGAGCTTCACTGCCGCGCCGACATCGGGCGCTTCTCACCCGGCGAAATCCGCAATTTTGATGAAGCCCCGGATGCAATCCCATCATTCGAACGCAAGGGCGTGCTGTATGACATCTTTGGCACAGGTAACTTCCTCAGAGGAAGTTCGTCGGAAGAATTGGTCATCCCGGTGACGCACTGCATCCGGCCTTCGCAGTTTGATCTGAACTCAGCGGTTATCGGTATCGCCTACGGTGCGCCCCGTGTCTGGACTTTATTGCCCTCCGTCCGATACGGCGAACTGGTATGTGCAGAAGTCACTCATCAAGGGTTCATTTCGTATTTCGTACCGCGCACTGGCGACGAGCCAACGTTGAACGCAAACCTGTACTTCTCCGGAACACCGCGCTTCCTGGACGGTAACAACAACCGCGTTGATCAGGTCTTCTGCCGTTTCGCCTACACGTTGCAAGTTTCAGTCTACAACGAAGGCTTTGAAACGACTCCGCCATCGACGTTGACCGTTCGCGACTTCAACGTGCGCACCGGCACATTGACGCTCTCGCGTGAGGTCGGACTCGATCCGATACCGCCCGGCGAGACGGTCACCTTCCGGCTGGAGAACTTCCAGGCGCCAGCCACTTTCGTCAATGAGCTGCACCGGATGGTCTTTAATATTGACCCGGCCAACCGCATCGCGGAGGCCAATGAGAACGACAACGAAACATCATTCGAATACGTGCTGAACCCCAGCAGCCAGTGCGAATAAACTGACGAATCATCAGCGGCACGCCTCCAAGTCAGGTAGGTGAGGCGTACCGCTGATATCAACCTAGCCACCTACCAGGAGAACGAACGACTCACATGCGCATTGTCACCAATGAGCGCCTTGCCAAACGCAATCGGCAGTTAGCCTTCTGGCTTATGATCGGCACTTTCGCCGTTCTCGCCGGGAGTTTTGTCCTGATGCTGCAAGCGCCTGCTGAAGATATCGAAAACGCCAGTCTCATCCTGCTCTTTCAGGTCACCGTCCTGCCGATTGCTTTCCTGCTGACGCTCATTAGCGTGCGCATGACGAATCTCTGGGCACGCCCTCCACGACCGGAGGCAGTCATCCCAGAAGGGCTCAAAGGCCTCAGCAATAAGAGCGTACTTTACAACTACTATCATTTCCCGGCACGTCACGTACTGATCTGCCCACAGGGAATTTTCGCGATCGTCACACGCTGGCACAACGGCGAGTACACCGTCGAAGGCGACCGCTGGAAAACCCATCAAGGCGCGTTCAGTCGTATATTCAGCGCGCTCCGCGCGGATGGCATCGGCAACCCAACGCTCGATGCCGAACGTGCAGCCGCCTATGTCAAGAAAAAGCTCGCAGGTATCGATCCTGACGCCGAAGTACAGCCTTTAATCGTGTTTGTAGATAGCAATGCTCAGGTAAATATCGGCGAAACGCCCATACCGGTCCTGTATGTGGATCCAAAGTCAAAACCTAGCCTCAAAGACTATTTGCGCGACGTCAACCGCGAAAACGCAGGCACCGGCAAGCAGCGCGGTATGCCTCTGACCGAAGAGCAGATCGAAGCGTTTGAAGAGGCGACAGTCAAACTCTGATCAGCATGACAGCCTTACACCGGTGGCTGCTGGTCGGCCTGATCCTGCTTGGGTTTGGGCTGCGCATCTGCCAGATCGACAGCGTACCCCTGCGCGGTGACGAAGCCTTCACCGCGCAGAACTGGGCCATGCAGCCGCTTAGCGACAGCCTGCCACAGTATGCCGCCATTGATCCGCAACCACCACTGGCCTATGCACTGTTCCGTGGCTGGTCGCTGGTGACGGGCATCAGTGAGTTTAGCCTGCGCGTGCTGCCTGCATTGATCAACACACTTGGCATTGCCGCCCTGTACGCCCTGGGGCGGCACCTGTTTGGGCCAACAGCCGGATTGCTCGCCGCGCTAATCTGGGCGCTGCACCCCGATCAGATATGGCATGCACAGGATGCGCGCAATTATGCCATCTGGTCTGGTCTGAGTGTCATCGGACTCGCAACAGCCGTCCGCGCACTGCGGACGGATAAGCCCAGTCGCTGGGCATATTACATTCTGGCAGCGTCATTAGCGCTCTTCACGTACTATCTGGAACTCTTAACACTGGCTGCACTGGGACTTTACGCCTTAATCTTCCACAGGCAAAAATGGCGTGGATGGTTAAGCGCGTTTGGTGTTCTGGCGCTGCTCTTCGGGCTGTGGTTGATGATCTTCATCCCACTGGTCCAGAGTAGTCCAGCATATGCGGGGACGTCCCGCGGCTTCTCATTCGAGCGTGTGCTTACGCAGTTCCTGCCGACGCTCACATTTGGCAGCACGCTTCCAGACGAACTGCGTCTGCTGACAGGCACAGGTGTACTGGTTGCGATGGTCGTCGGGTTGACCCTGATAACCCGCTACAGGCGGCGCGTCGGGCTGTTTCTCGGTCTGTTGTGGATCCTGCCACTAATTGGCCTTGCACTGGCGGCCACAAGGCTAAACGTCTTTGAGCCGCGCTATGTGCTCGCCTCGGCACCGGCCTATACGCTCATAGGCGTCGGCATGGCCTGGCTTCTCGTCAAAGATGGCCGGTGGCGTTGGTTGTCACTGGTTGTAGTTGGTATGTGGCTGGTGCTCATAGGAATCAGCCTCACCCGCTATTACGTCGATCCTGCAACGCGCAAAGCTCCGGATTGGCCTGGGCTAGCGTCTTATCTGGAGGAAAACGTCAGCGATGGCGATCTGATTATCCAGACAGGCACTGATGCAGCTTTCGGCTATTACTATAACCGCGCCGACATCGCCGCCATTGATATCGGTCTGCCAGCACGACCGGAACAACCCGTTGATGAAATCACCGCCACGCTGGAACGTCTGACGCCGGATTTCGACGGCCTGTGGATTGTTGGTCGCTCGTTTCGTGAGTGGCCCAACTACGGCATCGTCGAAAATTGGGTGCAGACGAATCTGCAGGAAATAGTCGACGTGCAGATAGACGGACTGCCAGCACGTTATTATCGACCCTGGCAAGTAGATCAAGAAGAAAGCACGGCGGAATCAATCACTATGTTTGGAGAGGTGGCGCGGCTCCGCAGCGCAACTGTCCTCCCCCTTCAGCCAGACAGCACACTGATCGTCTGGCTCGTTTGGGAGCCACTACGTACTACAGAAAGACCACTAAAAGCATTTGTGCATCTGGTCGGGCCGACAAACCCTGCGACAGGTACACCACTGTGGGCACAGGATGACCAGGAACCACAGTCAGGTCGTGCTGCAACCACTGCGTGGGATGTCAATAGCCTATACCGGGATGTCTATGTGCTCTCCATCACCGGTATACCTGCTGGCGACTATCAACTGCTCGTCGGATTGTATGACCCAGTGACGAATGCGCGTCTTGAAACTACCGATGGTCACGACTCAGTCGCAATAGGGACAATCAACCTGCCTTAAGGCCACTACAAGAATCAAAACGGACGCAGTCAACGACCACGTCCGCACGTTGAAAGCATGTGCTGCGATGCTGCATCTTACCCGAGCGCGTCGAGGCGTTCCTGCCACTTCGACACGAGCCGGTTGTAATTGTCTTCAGAGATCTCACCGTTCATCAGGCGGATATCGAGCTGATCAATGGCAGCCTGAATATCGGCGCGAGTCATCGCGGAACCAGATGCAGCCGGTGCTGCCTGCTCGTCGCCTGCTGGCGCGTTACCGCCCTGGTTCATCATCTCCATCATTTTCTGCATCATCATCTGCTGCTGCATCATCATCATTTGCTGCTGCTGCGCCTGCTGAGCCGTAGCCTCGGGATTCAGCGCGGCGCCCATTGTCTGCCCCACGCCAAAGCCGACGCCAGCACTGGCCAGACCACCGCCCAGACCTTCATTCCCGGCGGCGGTCTCAGCAATCTGCAGCCGCTTGATCCGTTCGTAGTTCTCCAGGCTGACGTAGTTCATCAGCTCGTCTGGCGAAGCCTGCTTCGCCTGGAAGGGATTGGCATCAAGCGCCTTTACCTGAATGCCGAATTCGTCTTCAAACTGTGCGCTGAGCTTGGCCAGCGTTGCGCCCTCGAGGTCACTAAGGTAACCATTGGCTTCAGGGACACTTTGCACGCCGGAACCCATTAGCAGCACCGTCAACTCACCGAGTAGTTTCGTCTGCAGGGCATTCTTGATGTCGTCGAGACGCGTGATCGGTTTGCCAATGCCGAATTTCTTCAAAAAGCGCATCGGATCAGAAACGCTGATGTTCATGGTACCGAAGGTGCTCAGCAGGACTGCGCCCATACCCTTGCCGGGTGTTTCCAGCGGGATTGGCGGATTCGTGCCCCACCCGACCTGCGGCATATCCTTAAGGTTGATAAAGTACAGATCCGCGGTGAATGGTGTACGTCCACTGGTCGCCAACCCAATCAGAGTCGATAGCAGCGGAATATTCGCCACGGATAGAGTATGGCGTCCGGTTTGCAGTGCGTCCAGTGCTTCGCCACCACGGACAAAAACCGCGACCTGGCTCTCACCCACAATCACCTGTGAACCAAAACGCCAATCACCACTTCCACGTTGTGGCTCTCGGTAGACAAACTCATCATCCATCACATTGGTATGGTCGATGACATCAATAATTCGCGGCATGTTGTTCCTCCTGGTCGCGGGGTTGATCTAAATATCGCCTACAGGTCTTGACTGAGTTCGAGAATGACATCGTCACGGAGCTTGAACGCTTCGATAGCTTCCACAGTGGTATCGAAGATAGTATCCAGTTCTTCACCGAAATCATCCCCAGCGTTGACTTTTTCCTCAAGAGAATTAAGCGCTTTTTCCAGGTGGATCTGATAACGGATCTGTGCCTCATCAAAGGCATAAATCCGCTCAAGCGCCTCGGCATCGATCTTCACACTGGCCCACATGCCGGAATACTTGGGTGCGACGGTGGAAACCATATCGGTATAGGCCTGCATCTTGGATTTGACTTCGCGCGTGCGGCTCATGTGCTTCAGGCCCTTGCCACCATCCAGGATCTTATTCTCCAGACGGCTGAAGCGATCCACCAACTTCTGGAATTCCGTCGTTAGATGCTGACGCAGGATCGTATCCGCCTTACGACGTGCCTGCATCTCCTGATAGCCCTTGAAGCCGGGTATACGCGCAACCAGATTCTCTAGCTGGCCCTTCTGCGACATGATGCGCTCATATAGGTTTGTAATTGACATAACCTGCCCTCCGTATCGTTTCTCTTCGTGTTGCCTGCAGAGTGTGTTGCCTACAGAACGAAATTGTGAAATAAGCCTAGCTCTGTCCTGACGTCAGTGGACCCCACATAAGAGGGGGAATCACGTTAAGAAATATTCCGTGCCACACCACGGGCATTTCGCGATTCCCTTGCCAGCCAGTTCGATGTTTCCCCCACAATTGCGACATTTATCAAGGTCGCGCAGCGCGCTCGCCTGTTCAGAGTAGAGCACGCCGCTCTCCCAGTTAATATACCCGCTGAATACTTGCAAGCCAACTAGCTGATGCACCATCGCCTTGACTTCGTCCATACTGGCCTGCATCTCCATCGCGAGATCACGCACATCAACCTGGCCGCGACTGCGCACGATATCCAGTAGACGACGCTGCTGTGCCATCTCAGATTCACGTTCGGCTTCCTGGCCACCACGTATGATCATGAAGATGCCAAATACGAATATCGGCGCAATGACGACGAACGCGAGAAACGCACCCAGGATCAACCCGCCGCTTTCAAGCTCACCCGCGCTGAACTGGGTCGCCAGCCACAAGCCCGCCAGCGCCGTCAGGCCAATGCCGATGATGATTGCCATAATGCCAAAAACGCGTCCGCTGTTCATGTTGAGTTACTCCGTAGATGCGCCCTTATCATCTGTTCAGATCAACCCAGGCCGCGGCTGCCACCACCGCCACCGCCAAAGCTGCCGCCACCGCCCCCGCTGAAGCTGCCACCGCCCCCGCTCCAACTGCCGCTACTGCTCTGAGGACGGCTGTTCATCACCGTGGAGGCTGAATTCAGCATATTCGTCAACCCGTCTGAGAGCGAATTGAGCCCACCAGCCATACCTTCTGACATGTCATCGAGTGAGAAATCGCGACCGGAGGAGGGTATAATTGGCGGGTTAGATCCGGTGGAATAACCCCGGCTCCAGTATCGACCTGCATAGCGTGGATAGTACCAGGCCGGTATCGGTTGACGTTCAAGCCCGCGGAACTGCCGTATCCATTGTTGATCGATACCAAACGCCACCGCATAGGGCAGATAAGCATCAAATCGTTCTGCCGCCTCTTCTACACCATCGTAGCGATCCAGGTTCTGCAGGTAGCGCCGGAAAGCCTGCCATTTGGCCGCTTCGATTGCGCCGTTGCGCGTCTTCGCAGGCATGAAGTTGGCAAAGATCATCATGATTAGCCCGTTGAGACCGACCGCCAGGCCAATCAGCGGCAGCAGCGGGATATCCGGTAGTACTACGTCGCCTTCTTCGAAGAATATCTCCAGGCCTGGCCCCAGGATGAGGAAAAACAGCGCGACACCCAGGACCAACAGTACGACACCTGCACCTGTCCAGAGATTACGGGTAGTCTCAGGACTACGCGGGAAGAGACCCGCACTGACCAGCCCAGAATAGAGGTCTTCCTTCAGTTTAGGGATGTGCCGGTAAAACTTGTTCTTGAGCGAATCCAGCGACCTCTCATCTTTGTTACCGAAGATCGCACGTATCAGGCGCATTTCAAAGGGTCTCAGATCATCAAGCGGCTTATTTGTTCGCTTGAATGTAAACTCCGTATTGACGATGAACAACATGCGTTCGCGGTCCTCTTCAATGACGAGATAGCCACGACGCGCAAGGTCGATCAATGTGGACAGTATGTCACGCATCTCTGCTTTCTCATCCAGCAGCGTGCCAACCATGGCCGGCGGCAAGTCAGAAGGCAGATCAGGCAGATGCTCCGGCACTGGCCCAACCCGCGGATCACGCCCACGTGTGTAGTACACAGCGATCATTGCCAGCGGACCACCGACGCCAACCAGCAGCGACAGGCCCAGCACACCAAGATTGAGCAGCGGTGCAACCGTCTCATCAAAGGCGCGTGTCCGATCAAATTCTGCCTGCCAGGACGGTGCTGCCATCGCCGGATTATGCGGAAACTGCACGCGGATCTCCAGTGGCTCGTCGATACTGAGCGTATCGGTCGCTCTGGCGACGACGACTGCACCAGCGATCTCGTCAATGTAGGCGCGCGTATCAACTCCTGCGCAGGTAAACTCCTGGCAGACATCGACTTCAGTTGGTACACCATAGGTGACGACAGGATCGACATCGACGCGCGGCACTGCGCCCTCCGGCATGTTAACAACGACAACGCTGCTGCGGATCGGCGCGTCATGATCAGGCGCAACGGCAAACCACCACAGTTGATCGCCACCCTCATAGGATCGCAAACCGCCCCGCACCTGATAACGCAGCTCGATATCGACGCTTGTATCCGATTGTGGCGAGAGGAAGTAGAAGTCGATTTCGGCCATTCCGCTATGCTGCCGCGAACAGAACGTGCCAGGCTGTTCTGAGCAGCCGGGGGTTAAAGGTGTCCCATTCTGATAGACTTGAACGTCTTCGATATCCGTCACACGGTCGAGCGGTATTTCAGCAAAACCAAATCTGAAAGTTCCGGAAAGGACGTATGTATAAAGCTCCCTGACGCGGAAGCTGTTCGCAGTCGTGTCGATCTGATCAATGACAGTATCCCATCGTTGCCAGAAGTACGAACGGCCCTGTGCTCCTACCGGGCCGAAGACCAGCACGCTCAACAGAAAAAAGAGAGTTGCGCAAAAAACAAGACGACGCATAAGCCCATCACTTAAAATATGTTCGTGTATGAAAGCTGAGATTTCTTCGTCTCCTGAGTACACGAACATTATAGCATGGTCAGATAGCACGAACACTGCAAGAGGTGGCATTATGGCGTGCTGTGCAAGTTACATGTATATTTGACTTGGGAGATTCCCACCGCTTTATACTTTTGAAGGAGACTGACTATGCGAAACAGGAACCTTGCTGTGCTCGTCTTCCTGTTCCTGGCTTTGTGGACTACCTCTTTGTTTGCCTCTGCCCAGGATAGTACGGCACAGCCTGCGCCAGCCGATTCCACCGGCAACATTGCCGATATCGTGGCTGCCGATGAACGCTTCAGTACCCTGTTGGCGGCGGTTGACGCTGCCGGGTTGACCGAAACGCTGGCGAGCGGTGGGCCATTTACCGTTTTTGCCCCCACCAACGCCGCCTTCGAGGATACGCTTGCCACACTTGGCATCACCGCAGATCAGCTCCTGGCAGATACAGAAACGCTCACCGCGGTTCTGCTGTATCACGTCATTGACCAGGAGGTATTTGCTGAAACGGTCTTCACCCTGGATGGTCAGGCCGTAATGCCGCTGCTGCCGGATACAACCATCAGCATTGCCGTCATTGAAGGCGGCGTCGTGCTCAACGATGATGTCACCGTCATCGAGACGGATATTGCTGCGCTGAACGGCGTCATTCACGTCATTGATTCAGTACTTCTGCCGCCATTCCTGGCGCCAGCCGCAGCACCGCCCGCAGAAGCCGCAGAAGCTCAGGCAGAAGCTGCCCCCGAAACAAGCGAGGCTGCGACGGAAGAAGTCACTGAAGAAACTACCGAAGAAGTCGCTGAAGAAGCCACACCGGAGGCTACTCAGGAGGCTACTCAGGAGGCACCTGCGGCGGCTGAAGCCGCCCCGGCGGATACTTCCCCCCTCACCTACCGCGTACAGCCCGGCGATAACCTATTCCGCATTGCGCTGCGTTTTGATGTGTCGCTGCGCGAGTTAGCCTCAGCTAATGGAATTACCAATCCCGCGCTGATCTATGTCGGACAGGTGCTGACAATTCCTGGTGTCACGCCCACTCCTACGCCTGATCCGGGGGCAGTTCAAACTTATGTCGTCCAGCCTGGGGACACACTCTACAGCATCGCTGTCCGCTTCCGCACGACTATCGGCGCGCTATCACGTCTGAACAATCTGGCTAACCCCAACTTGCTGTTCGTCGGGCAGCGCATCCTGGTTCCTGATCCAAACGCACCTGCGCCGACAGCCACAACACCGGCACCAGCGATCGAAGATGCACCAGCAGAAGCGACGACCGAAGCAACTGCTGAGGAAACACCAGAAGAGACACCTGAGGCTACTACGGAGCAGCCACAGGAAGAGGCAACGCCAGAAGCTACAACGAAAGCCGCAGCAGCTGAATCAGCACCAGAGGCAACCGAACCCATTGGTAGTGATCAGGCAGCGCCCGGTATCGTCGTTTTCATACAGGGCCAGGATGTGGACGCACTGGTCAGCCAGGTCGTTCAGTTAGGCGTTGATTGGGTCAAGCTAACGATCAACTGGCGCGATGTTGAATTGGTCGAGGGCACGCTGGCACTCGACAACTACGACGCCGCAATTGATGCTTTCAGCCAGGCAGGCTTGAACGTGCTCGTGCAGTTGACTGGCGCGCCAGATTGGGCCCGACCGACCGCAACCGACTTCGTCCTCTCCAGCCGTGAATACGGCCCGCCGGACGATGTCGCTGATTTTGGTGAATTTGCGGGTGAAATCGCCGCACGCTACGCACAACAAGTCGCCGCGTATGAAATCTGGGAAGAGCCAAATCTCCGGCGCAACTGGATTTCACCCTCTACCACTGACCGCAATACAGCACGTATGGCGGAAACACCCTACACGGATTTATTCCAGGCCGCAGTCACAGCGATTCGAGAAGCGAACCCGGCTGCACAGGTTGTCACCGCTGGGTTGGCGCCGACAGGGCTGAACGACCGCGTCAATGCGATCGATGACCGGCTCTTCCTGCGTGATATGCTCGCAAGCGGTGCGGGCCAGCTCGCGGATGGTATCGGCGTCCATCCGGACGGGTTCGCCAATCCCCCGGATGCCCGCTCGCCGGAGCAGGCCCCTGGCGTCGATACACATTTTGATAGCCCGCGTTTCTTCTTCCTGGATACACTCTCCGACTACCGCGAGATCGCAACGCAGGCTGGCGTCACCCTGCCATTGTGGGTAACCCGCTTCGGCTGGGGAACGAGCGCTGGCAACGATCTCGTACAGCCTGATGAATTCAGCATTTATCTGACGTATAACAGTCCTGAAGAACAGGCGATTTACACCAGCCGCGCCTTCGAACTGGCAGATGAGCTTGGATACGTCGGGCCAATGATCCTGACCAATCTGAACGGATGCCAGGTTAACCGGGCAGAAGCCTGCTACTACAGCCTCGTCGATTCGACAAACAGCGCACGGCCAGCTTTCACGGCGCTGACGGACCTGCTGACAGGGGCCACACCTTGATACCAGCATGAGTTTCAGACGACACAGCGTCAGAGCAGGCCATGGCCTGCTCTGAATGTTTCTGGTGACAAAGCGTGGTATGCTGAGAGTTGTCTGAGTATTACAACTTCAAAAAGCCGGTCGTTTATCTATTCGTTATTTTTTACCGTTAGTCTAGTCTTGCGAAATAATCCGACATTTAGGGAATGCCAGAGGCCAGTCGATGGAACGAATTACGCGGCAGCTCGAATCGCTGGGCAATCGCTACCAGGTTCAACATCGCATTGGCACAGGCGGTATGGCCGTCGTCTACAAGGCTTACGACAAACATCTCCAGCGATCAGTCGCCATCAAAGTGTTGCATGATCACCTCGCACAGCAGCCCGCATTTCGTGAGCGCTTCGAACGAGAAGCACGTATCATCGCCGGGCTGAACCACCCCAATATCGTCCAGATTTACGACTTTACGACGCATGATGCCGATGGTCATGCCATGTATTGCATGATGATGCCTTATATTGGCGGCGAATCACTGGTTGATGAACTGGAACGCCTGAGCGTCCAGAACAAGCGGATGGCACTCCCCAGGGTACGCCAGATCATCCTGGACCTGTGCGCGGCCCTGACCTATGCGCACGAACGCGACATGGTCCACCGCGATGTCAAGCCGGCCAATGTCCTGTTCGACGATAATGGTCGCGCGATTCTCACGGATTTTGGTATCGCACGGCTTGTCGCAACAAGTCATCTGACACAGGAAGGCACCATCCTTGGTACGCCCGCCTATATGTCACCAGAGCAGGCCACCGGTGAACTGGTTGACCACCGCTCAGACCTTTATTCCGTCGCCGTCATCCTGTATGAGCTGCTCGCTGGACAGGCACCCTATACGGGCGACAGCGGTGCCTCAGTACTGGTCAAGCATATTCAGGAACCGGTACCACTCATCTCCCCCCTTCTTAGCACACCAAACCCCAGCCTGGATGCGTTCATCGAACGCGCCCTGGCCAAACAGCCGTCACATCGCTTCCAATCTGTTTCTGAGATGGTCGGTGCGTTCGAGAATGCGATAAAGCGTCAGATGCAGGAAGCATCTGATCCGAACACGACCAGCGTCCTCGGTGAGGAAACAACGGAAGAAGACGTTAAGACCGTCGTGCTACCACCACCTCGGAGCACCGACAGCATCCAGACTGGCCTCCTGCAAACGATCACCACAGGTATTGTTCAACCTGCACGCCAGAACCCACTTGCGCTGCTTGCGCTGGCCGTTGCAATTATCGCCCTGCTTTTGGTCGCAAGGGCATCTCAACCGGCACCCACTGCGGCAATTGCCACGCCTGCGGTTATGCCCATAGACACCGTCACCGAGAGCATGACTGGGGAGCTGTTCTTCGTAAGCACATTTGACGAAGAAGACGAATACATCACGTTCTGGCAGCTCTCTACAGACAGCGCTACGCAACGGATCCTGGAAAATGACCAGCTCGTCATCCGCAGCAATCAACCGCGTGTTGCCACAACGACACTCTTCGAGCCGGAATATATGTATGCTGACGCGGCGGTCAGCATGCAGGCGACCTTGCTCGAGGAAAGCGCCTCCGCCAGTGGTTATGGCATCATCTTCCGATACGAAGATGGCGACAATTACTACGTCTTCGCAGTGGATGGTGAGGGGCGTTACAGTTTGTGGCGTCGTTTGCCGGGGCGCTGGCAGGAACTCCGTAACGCCGATGAACAGTGGACGCCAAATCCGGCAGTCAACCCATCTGGCGAAGCAAACCGGCTGCGCATTGAGTTCGACGGCACTCTGCTGAGTGGTTACATCAACGACCAGCTTGTTGTCCAGCTGCAAGACGACAGTCTGCGCAGTGGCGCAGTTGGTATTTATGTAGCCTCCACCCGTGACGCCAACACCATTGTCACGGTAGATAGCTACGAGGTCGCAATGCTCGCTACATCTATGACGGATGAAGAAAACAGCACCAACGCAATGACCCTTGACGAATAAGCTCAGCCAGAATAGGCGTTGAACACCAGAATCACCAGCGGGCACAATCCAACTATGGCTATCAGTGCCAGGATTGCAAGCACAATGGTAACGACGTCAATACCGCCCCTTTCTGGGCGATCCTGAAGCGGTGGCATCGGGCGACTGTGTGGCGTATAGTAAGGCCCGGTTGGTTGTGGCAAAGGTACCCCAGGCGGAGCCATCCGCTCCTGAAAAGGCTGCGGCGGCTGCAAAATCGGCGACTGTGGCGGCTGATTAACCGGGGCACCGGGCTGCGGCCAGCTCGCGGGCGAGATGGGGGCGGCACCATACCGTGCAGTCTGCTCGCTATTGGGCGAAGGATACGGCGCAGCCGGGGGCGGCGGCGCGGGCTGAGGCTGCGTCGGCACTGGCGGAACAACAATCGGCTGATCAACCTGTGGCCCGACTACTGTATGATCCCGCGATCGATCTCTGAAGTTATGCAAAACATGGCCAAGTTGATCCGCCGTGCGATAACGGCCTGCTGGCTCCTTGCTCATCACCTTGTATACGATCTTCGCCAGCGAATCCGGCACATTTTTATTAAAATCCGTCACCATAGGGACGCTCTCACGCAGGTGGGCCATCGCCAGTTCCTGATGATTGCTGCCAACGTACGGCAAGCGCCCTGTAAGCATCTCAAAGATCACGATACCAATCGCGTAGACGTCGGCGGCTGGCGTAGGCGGTTCGCCCCGCGCCTGCTCCGGTGCGAAGTAATGCGGGCTGCCCCACACCACGCTTGCGCGTGGCTGTGGCTGCGTATCACTGAGCGCCTGTGCGATGCCGAAGTCCGTCACCTTGACGATATCCTGCTTGGTCACAAGGATATTCTGCGGCTTGACATCGGCATGGACCAGGCCAGACCGATGCGCGTAACCAATCCCTGCACAAATATCAATCGCGAGGTTAACAGCACGATCCACGGGCAGTGCGCCCCGCGCCCGTATGATCTTCTTCAGGTCCTGGCCGTCAACGAACTCCATGACGATATAATGTGCAGAATCCTGGCTGCCAACATCGTGCACAGTGACAATATTAGGATGTGACAGGTTGGCGACGCTGCGCGCTTCGCTGCGGAATTTCTCAAGGAATGAGGGGTCCTGAGTGAGACTGGGCCGAAGTATTTTGATTGCAACAATCCGCTGCAACTCGCGGTCGACCGCTTTGTAGATCACCGACATGCCGCCGGCTCCCTGCTGTGCCAGGAGTTCGTAGCGGTCATTCAAGAGCGTTGCAGGTTCACCGGCCATAAAAACCTCGTCTGAGTGTTTGCACCTGAATCCTGGAACTAAGGGCGCGTCATCGGATCAAAGAGGCGACGATATTCGAGCAGCGCGCTGCGGTCGGTCATACTGGCGATATAATCCGCAACCACGCGATGAAGCCCACGTTCCGGGATGGCGTTTCGATATTCATTGGGAAGCTGACGCGGTTCTGAGACATAACTTTCGAACAGATGCCGGACGAAGTGCTCTGCCCGATGTTTCATGCGCGTCACACGCCAATGATAGTACATTTTATCATACAGGAAGTCTTTCAACGCGCGGTTAAGGCGACGTTGTTCTTCGCTGTGTGCAATCACATCCTGATCGTGCTTCTGCACGTCCAGTGGCGACTGTGGTCTGAGTGTTTCCAGACGTCTTGTCGCTTCCGCCAGGACGTTACCCACCTGTATACCAATCAGTTCTCGGATAAATCGGTGCCGATCAATCTCAGACAGAATGCACCCGGACCAGTTCAGGCGATCACACAAGATACGCCAGATTTCTAACTCTTCCAGCGCCTCTGGCTGTAACAATCCGGCCTGGAGACCATCATCGAGGTCATGCGCGTTGTATGCCAGTTCATCAGCGATATTGGCGATCTGGGCTTCCAATGATCCACGAAGCGCCGGATCAAAAGGCAAGTCACCGGTGACGTCATATTCAGTCTCGTGTTTGGCGATACCTTCCAGTGTTTCCAGGGTCAGGTTAAGTCCTGGCCAGTTCGGATAGCGCCGTTCCAGTTCCGTGACGACTCGATAACTCTGCTGATTATGGTTGAATCCACCGTGATCAGCCATCAGCGCATTCAATACGGCTTCCCCACTATGTCCAAACGGGGGATGACCCAAATCATGTGCCAGGCAGATTGCTTCAACCAGATCTTCATTGACACCGAGCGCCCGCGCAAGTGTGCGCCCGATCTGGGCGACTTCCAGCGTGTGCGTCAGCCGGGTACGGTAGTAGTCGCCTTCATCGTTCACGAAAACCTGTGTCTTATATTCCAGTTTGCGAAAGGCTTCCGCATGGACAATCCGGTCACGATCACGCTGAAAGGGTGTGCGGTACGCAGGCTCGTGGTCATCGTGTATACGGCCACGGGTGTCACCGCTGCGGATCCCATAGGAGGTGAGCGTTTGCGCTTCGAGGATTTCTAGTGCTTTGCGGTCATTGTACATGTGATCGGCGTTCCTCAGTCGTATTCAGGGCTGCCGTGTTGCTTATCAGTATAAAGTGCGATCAGGCCATTGTGTAGAATGCATAGGCATGTATGCTATAATCCTGTCACTCTGTTCGTTAGAGTTAGCGCCCTCAGTGCGCTGTGAAGGATCAGTTTATGGATACGAACCAGATTGCACGCATGATCGAGTGGCTCGATGAAGAACGCCGCCGCGACAAGGCTCTCATCGCCACCCTTGAAGAACGCCTCACACAACAAACCGATACGATCGAAACGCTCAAGCGTCGTCTCAACAGCGTTGAATCCGACCACACCGTCCTGCAGGAGCGCAGTCTACCCGCCCAGCGCGAGCGTGAAATGCTGGATACAGTGCGTCAGGAAATGCGCCAGTTGATCGAAACCGGCGAAGCCCGCCGCCTGACCGCTGAGCGCGAAGCAGAACGCCGTGCTGATCTGCAACGCGAAGGCATGATGCGTACCATCCGCGACCTGACAGAAAAACTCGACAAACTCCAGCGCGAAGCCGGTACGATTCCTGAAGTTAAATCAGAGGGCAGCCGCCTCTCAGATCAGGTCGCTATCCTGCAGCAGCGCGTGGACGATTTGACCAAAAAGCTCGAAGAACCTGACCGCCGTCTCGCCTTTCTGGAAGAACAACGCCGCCAGGATGCTCGCCGCATCAGCGAAGCAGAAACCGAGATCCCAGACCTGAAAAAGCAGATCGACAGCATCCGGCCCAAGCTCGACCTGATCGAAGACCTGGCTATCCGCAACGAGCGCCGGCTGGCTGATACACAGAATGCAGAGCGCGAGCGCCGCGAACAGATTCAACAGTTCATCGATGCGCAAAGTCTGGTTATCCAGCAGCAGGAGCAGCAGGTCGGTGATCTGACCAAGCGCTTCCAGGATAATGACGCGGTTATGAAGCAGAATATCGAACGATTCGAGACATGGGCACAGGCCTACCGCGATATGAAGCGCATCATCGATGACTTCGAGCGTATCGGCGACCGCCTTGAGCGCCGCATCAACGAAGTGGCCGAAATGCAGCGCCTCAGCGAGGAGCGTTTCCGCCAAGAATGGAACGGGTGGCGTGAAGACGATCAAAAACGCTGGAAGCAGCTTACACTCTCAAACGACGAAGTGTGGCGCAACCATGATAAGGAGTTTGAGCAGTTCGTCAGCCGGATAGAAGGCCTTGAAAAGCAAATCCCGCCTATTAACGACAATCTCAAACGACTGTGGGGCCTGGAACGCGAGCGCGCACAGCTTTACCGTGAACGCTACCAGTCGCTGCTGCTGGCCTACGATATCGCGGGAGCAGAAGACGGTAAGACCAGCACCACCGAAACCTATGCCGTCAACAACGGCACGCTGACCGGCAACGGAACTAACGGCACACCCTGACAGCTATGCGCGTAATTGGCACCGCTGGCCACGTCGACCACGGGAAATCCAGCCTGGTACAGCGGCTCACAGGGATTGATCCCGATCGACTGGCCGAAGAGAAAGCCCGCCAGATGACAATCGACCTGGGGTTCGCCTGGCTGACGCTGCCAGGCGACCTCCAGATTGGCATTGTGGACGTCCCAGGCCACCGGGATTTCATCGAAAATATGCTGGCCGGGGTCGGTGGCATTGATCTGGCTGTACTGGTCATCGCTGCCGATGAAGGCATAATGCCGCAAACCCGCGAACATCTCGCGATTCTCGACCTGCTGAACGTTGAAAATCTCATCGTCGCCCTGTCAAAAGTTGACCTGATCGACGATGAAGACTGGCTAACGCTGGTTGAGATGGACATCAGCGAACTGCTCGAAACAACTGCATTCCGTGATGCGCCGATCATGCGCGTTTCGGCTCACAGCGGCCAGGGTATCGACGACCTTATCACTGCCCTGGGCCAGATCATTGGCAGCCTGCCGCCACACAGCGACATTCGACAACCGCGTCTGCCCATTGACCGCGTCTTCAGCGTCGAAGGGTTCGGGACAGTCGTCACGGGCACGCTGAGCGGCGGTACGCTCGCGGCTGGCGACAGTATCGAAATACAGCCTGCCGGTCACCACGCGCGCATACGCGGGCTGCAATCCTACAAAAAGAGCGTTGAAGTCGCCCTGCCCGGCAGTCGTGTCGCCGTCAATCTGTCGGGTATCAGCAAGCACGATATCACGCGCGGCGATGTGCTCGCACGTCCGGGCCAGCTAAGCCCGACCAACCGCATTGACTGCATATTTCGTCATCTGCCGGATGCACCGCGTCTACTCAAACACAACACACAGGTTAAGTTCTTCGCCGGCGCGTCGGAGTCGCTGGCACGGCTTCGCCTGCTTGACCAGGAGGTGCTGCCCCCCGGTGAAACCGGCTGGATACAGCTCCTGCTCGATGCGCCTATCGCATTGACGCGCGGCGATCGCTACATCCTGCGTGTACCCTCTCCAGCGGAGACCATCGGCGGCGGACATGTTGTGAATCCGCAGCCTGCCCGTCGCTGGCGACGCTTTCAGACGGAGGTCATCGCTGATCTGGAAATGCGTCTCTCAGGGACACCAGCCGACCGCGTTGTACAGGCCGCAGATGCTGACACGCCCCGCAACCTGGAAGCCCTGCGTCAGCAAACGCATTTTGCCGATGATACACTGCAAGCTGCCGTAGCTGAGGCACAGTCTGAAGGTCGCCTCGCTACGCTGAATGGCGCCTTTTGGGCCATGCGACGCTTACAAGCCACCTGTGATCAGTTACGCGCTGTACTCGTGGATTACCATGCCCGTTATCCACTACGCAGAGGTATGCCACGCGAAGCGCTGCGTAGTCAACTGAAGCTGCCTGCCGCCGTCTTCAATGCCCTTCTTGAGCAAAATGACGATACCGTGACTGATGCTGGCCAGGTACGACTTGCCGACCATGAGGTTCAGTTTACACCGCAGCAGCACCAGGCCATCGAACGCCTCTGGCAGATGATACAGGCACAGCCCTATACCCCACCGTCTTTTCAGGAGGCCAGCCAGATCACAGGTGATGACGTACTGCACGCCCTGATTGAACGCGGCGATCTGGTACAGGTCCAATCCAACATCATATTCGACCAGCAAACCTACGCGACACTGGTAGACGCTGCACTGACGATTATCGACAACGAAGGCAGCATTGAAGCCAAGTCACTCCGCAATCAGTTCGAAACGACGCGCAAGTACGCCATTGGCCTGCTGGAGCATCTCGACGCTGTGGGCATAACCCGTCGCGTTGGGGATAGCCGGGTGCGTGGCCCAAAAGCGCCCGCACGATCAGGCTGAAGTAAACTCGACGCGCACTTTTGTCCCCACAGCCAGCCCTAACCGCTGCGCCGCATTACCCTGATTAACAGCGATCTCGAGGTCACCACTGCTATCTACCTGTGCAAGCAGTGCGCCAGACTGCACTTCGTGATACGCACGCTTGATCCCGATCAGCAGTGTATCACCCACAGTTACACGCACCGCCGCCGGATCAAATTTGCGATCGTCCAGCAGCAGTTGGCCGTCCGCTTGCCATAACAGCGGACCAATATTAGTGATGAAATTGCCGAAGTGATCGATGTATACGATCTCGCCGGTGATCTGGCCGTATGTGCGTGTCACAGGAGTGGGTGGCAGCAAAACAGGGTCCTCAGCAGCCGGCCCCAACTCTGATAGTGCCACGCCCCGGGCGACATGCGCCGCCGCGGGCGCAAACACGTCCCTTCCATGGAACGTCGCACTTAGCCGACTGAGACGGTATTCCGGATTGACCAGCTCGACCGCGTTAAAGGCGTCTGCGGCCTGTAAAATGGGTGTTAGCACGCCATTATCCGGCGCGATGAAACAGTAATTTCCAGTTTCTACAGCAATCGGTCTGCGCGCACTCCCTACCCCCGGATCGATCACGACCAGAAACACAGTACCCTCAGGGAAATAGGTGTAGCTGTTGCGCAACGCCAAAGCACCAGCACGGATCGACTGCGGTGGAATGGCATGACTGATGTCGACAAACTGCGCTTCCGGGGAGATGCGGCGCATCACGCCTTTCATGACACCGACATATACGTCCTGCGTACCAAAATCTGTCAGCAGCGCGATGGTAACCATAAAGACACCTTTGCTTGCAATCGAAAACCGCCCCTGTTATACTGCTGCGCATGAAGCCTTGTACAGACATACAGCAGCATCACATCCATCATCATGTTCCCCGCGCCCTGGTGCCGGTCGTGTAAGTGCTGCTCGCATTTGTTGTGTTTATTCGACCTCGCACCGCTGCGAGGTTTTTTCGTTTATTGGGTCACTTATTGGGTCACTATCAGGCTGGTGATGGCAGGAGACGGCAGGCATGTTAGCAGTCATTGATTACGGAGCCGGAAACCTCAGAAGCGTGCTGCATGCGCTCAACCACCTGGGCACTGCCGACGTCCAGATCGTGCAGGAACCCGATCAGCTCAAAGGGGCTGAGAAGATCATTCTGCCCGGTGTGGGGGCGTTCGGTGCCGGTATGCAGAAGCTCGCATCACAGGGTTTGATCGAACCGCTAAAGACAGCCGTCGACGCTGGCACCCCTTACCTGGGTATTTGTCTGGGGATGCAGTTTCTCTTCGAGTGCAGCAATGAGATGGGTAATCATGCCGGTTTGGGACTGCTTGCAGGACGTGTAGAGCGATTCCCGGCATTCCCTGATCTGAAAGTGCCGCACATGGGCTGGAACACGCTCACCTGGCAGCGTGAATCGCTGCTGCTGGCCGACTTGCAATCCGACGCAAGCTACGCCTATTTTGTCCACAGCTACTTCTGCATCCCTGAAGATAGCGAGGACACGCTCATCACCGTAAATTACGGCATTCCATTTACTGCCGGGATACAGCGTGGCAATATCTACGGCGTTCAGTTCCACCCCGAAAAGAGCCAGCAGACCGGGCTGACGATACTACGCAACTTCCTGTCACTGTAGGAGAGACTATGATCATTTATCCCGCGATTGATCTGCGTGGCGGCAAGGTTGTCCGGCTGCAACAGGGCGACCCAAACCAGCAAACGATCTTTAGCGATGAACCCATCACAACGGCACACCGCTGGCAGGCTGCTGGCGCTGAGTGGCTACATATGGTCAACCTGGACGGTGCGTTTGATCAGGCAAATGACAACGCTGAAATCCTCACTCAGGTGACCAGGCTCGGTCTGAAGGTGCAATTTGGCGGTGGGTTGCGCTCTCTGGCGGATATCGACCACGCGATAAAGCAGGGTGCAAAGCGGGTCGTGCTCGGTACGATCGCGCTCAAAGAGCCGGAAGTTGTCGCTGATGCTGTCGCACGCTACGGCGCTGACGCAATATGTGTCGCGCTGGATGCGCGTGACGGCAAGATCACCACACATGGCTGGACCAACACTACCGACACCACCCCCGCGGAACTCGGTCGTGCGATGGCTGCGAAAGGTGTGCGCCACGCTCTGTTCACTGATGTATCACGCGACGGTGGCCTTCAGGGCGCCAACATAGGGGCGACGATACAGCTCGCCCGGGATACGGGCCTGCAGGTAATCGCTTCTGGTGGCGTAACGACCCTTGAGGAGATCAGACTGCTTGCCCGCAGCGGCGCGGTGGCTGGCGCGGTCATTGGCATGGCGCTGTACACCGGACAACTCAACCTTGAGGCGGCACTGGCAGTCGCTAATCTGACGGAGAGAGACTAATGCTCGCCAAACGCATCATCCCCTGCCTGGATGTACACGAAGGTCGCGTTGTCAAAGGCGTGAATTTCGTAAACCTGCGTGACGCGGGGGACCCGGTAGAACAGGCAATAGTTTACGATCGTGAGGGCGCGGACGAACTGGTCTTCCTGGATATCACTGCTTCGCACGAAGCCCGGCAGACTCGTCTCGATATGGTAAGACGCGTCGCCGATAGTCTGTTCATCCCATTCTGTGTTGGCGGTGGCATTCGCACGATTGAAGACATCCGCGAGACGCTGCTCGCCGGGGCAGACAAGGTGAGTATCAACAGCGCCGCCGTCCGTAACCCTGATCTTATCGATCAGGGGGCCTGGGCATTCGGTAGCCAGTGTATTGTGGTCGCCATAGATCCGAAGCGCATTGGTGATCGCTGGGTTGTCCATATCAACGGTGGGCGCGTACCGACTGACCTCGACGCGGTCGCCTGGGCACAGGAAGTCGAACGCCGGGGGGCCGGCGAAATCCTGCTAACCAGTATGGATCGGGATGGCACTAAAGCCGGTTACGATCTGGAGATGCTGCAAGCCGTCACCCAGGCGGTGAGCATCCCGGTAATCGCCAGTGGTGGCGCAGGCACACCGGAACACTTCCACGAGGCGCTGACAATCGGCGGCGCAGACGCTGCCCTGGCTGCGAGCCTGTTTCACTACAACGAACTGCGTATTGGCGATCTGAAACAGTACCTCGCCGACTCAGGCGTCGCGATCCGACTGACGGGATGGGAGGCACTCGATGCCGGATAGTCTGCTCAGTGCAGAAGCCCTGAACACCCTGAACTGGAATGCAGAGGGACTTATCGCCGCGATCGTCCAGGACGCTGCTACCGGTGACGTCCTGATGATGGCCTGGATGAATCACGAATCGCTGATTGAAACGCTCAACTGTGGGGAAACAGTGTTCTACAGCCGCAGCCGCCAGAAACTGTGGCACAAAGGGGAAACTTCCGGCCACACTCAGCGTGTGACCGAGATTCGCGTCGATTGCGATGCAGATACGCTGCTGATCCGCGTAGAGGCCGCCGGGCCCGCATGCCACACAGGTAAACAAACCTGTTTTTTTCGCACCTTGTCGGATTTCAACCAGAAACCGGAGCGCTTATGAGCGAACAACACGACGACATGCTTGACCAGCTCGAGGCCATTATACAGGAACGCAAACTGAACCCACAGGAAGGCAGCTACACAACCAGTCTCTTTGAGCGAGGACGACCAAAAATCGCACAGAAAGTGGGCGAAGAAGCTACCGAGGTCATTGTGGCAGCGCTAGCGCAGGAACGTCAGGAACAGATCGGTGAACTGGCTGACCTCTTTTACCACACCTTGGTCCTCATGGCGGATCTAGGCATCGAGCTTGAAGCGATACGCACGGAACTGGCACGGCGGCATAAAACTCGCTAAGCTTTCGCTGTTGTGCATGAATCAGGGGAAAAGACATGAGCGAAGCGCCATTTGTGGCCGAAACGCAGTTTCACGTCCGATATGCAGAGACGGACGCGATGGGCATCGTTCACCATGCCGCCTATATCGTCTACTTTGAAGAGGGCCGCAGCCACTATATGCGGCAACGTGGTACCAGTTACGCGGATTTCGAGCGCAGCGGCTACTTTATGGCCGTGACAGCCGTCAACGCCCGTTATCTTAAAGCCGCCCGTTATGATCAGAAGCTCAAACTGCGCTGCTGGGTCGATCAAGTCCGCAGCCGCAGCCTGACATTTCAGTACGAAATCCGTGACAACGTCTCGGATGAGCTGCTTGTAGCGGGTACGACACAGCACATTTGCCTGAATCGTGATGGCCACGTCGTCAGAATTCCCGCAGAGTGGATGCAATGGGTCAAGGATTAGCAGCACCTCAGCAGTTTTTGACCCGCCCCTCTTGACAAAGTATCATTAACCTGTGCATAAAGTGTACATAAACTAGCTCTAATCGAATTAGTACTCTTAGCAGGAGTCAAAAATGACAGTACCCAGCAGCGCCGTAACGTACGCCGAGCGTCCGTGGACGAAGAGCTACGATGATGGTGTACCCGATACATTGACATATCCGGAAGTACCTTTGCATCAGTTTCTGACAGATAGCGCTCGTCGATTCCCCAACGTTACTGCACTCATCTCAACGGCACGCATACCCGTTTTCGGTCGTCTGTCTAACAGTATGACCTATGCTGAACTCGAACGCGCTTCAGACGCTCTGGCAGCCGCTCTGGTCGATATGGGCGTGAAGAAAGGCGACCGTGTCGCCGTTGTCATGCCGAACAGTGCCGCTTTCGTCATCAGCTTCTATGGCATTCTCAAGGCTGGTGGCGTCGTCGCAGCGACCAACCCGACTTACCCGCCCGACAAAATGGCTTACCAGATCAACGACTGCGGCGCTGAAGTCGTGCTCACGCTCAGCCTCTTCTACGGTACACTCAAGGAAATTCAGAGCCAGACCAAAGTCAAAAAGCTGATTGTCGCTAACATCAAAGAATATCTGCCAGGTCTCGCCAAATTCCTTTTCACCATCGCTCGCGAGAAAAAAGACGGCCACTACATCGACGCCCTCAAACCGGGTGATGTTTGGTTCCAGGACGTGCTTAAACGCTACGATGGCCAAAAGGCGGATGTTAAAGTTACCCCTGAAGATCTCGCCCTGTTCCAGTATACGGGCGGCACGACCGGCGTCAGCAAGGCGGCGGCATCCAAGCACAAAGCGCTCGTCGCCAACATGAAACAGGTCGAGTCGATCCTCAACCTGCTCAAGCTGCCGCCAGAAAAGGACGTTTATCTTGGGGCTATCCCGTTCTTCCACGTATATGGTCTGGTCATTGTCGTCAGCCTGAGCGTGTATCGCGGCAGTCAGATTGTGCTCGTACCAAATGCACGCGACATCGATGATGTCGTAGACTGCATCAACCATTTCAAGCCGACGATGTTCCCGGGTGTTCCGGCGCTCTATAACGCGATTAACAATCACCCGAAGGTCAAGGCGGGTGAAATCGACATGAAGTCGCTGAAGCTATGCATCAGTGGTTCTGCCCCCCTGCCAACCAGCGTCAAAGAGGAATTTGAGCGGCTGAGCGGCGCAGTTGTCCGTGAGGGCTTCGGCATGAGTGAGGCCCCGACAGCGACACACATCAACCCGCTCTTCAAGGAGAACCGGCCCAACTCCATCGGCCTGCCGCTACCTGATATGGAAATGCGCATCGTCAGCCTAGACGATGCCGTCACGGATGTCCCCGTAGGCGAAGTTGGTGAACTCCTGATGCACGGGCCGAACCTCATGACGGGCTACCACGGTATGCCCACGGAAACAGCTAATTCGCTGCGCGACAGTAACGGCAAGCTCTGGCTGTACACGGGCGATATCGCTCGCATGGACGAAAACGGCTACTTCTATATCGTGGATCGCAAGAAGGACATGGCACTGATCGGTGGTTATAACGTCTACCCGACCACTGTTGAAGACGCTATTAAGAGCCACCCTGCCGTCCTGGAAGTCGGTGTGGCTGCCGTTCCACATCCGGAGCGCCCCGGTCAGGAGGCACTGAAAGCCTGGATTGTCAAGCAGCCGGATGCCCAGGTCGCAGCCGAAGACATCATCAAGCACTGCGAGAAGAAGCTCGCCCCCTACGAAATCCCGCGCCGCATCAGCTTCATTGATGAGTTGCCCAAGACTGCGGTCGGCAAGACCCTGCGTCGCGAACTCGTCCGCATGGAGACAGAAGGCAGCTAAACTGCTGCAATACCGAACATAAGCAAGCCACGGGGTCGAGCAGCATATTGCTCGGCCTCGTTTTATGTTCGCACAGATTCGATCTCTGCCGGGAACTCAGCATCCGGATACAATGCCTTCAGACGATGGATGTCCTCCGCAGTATAGTGGCCACGGAAGAACGCCTTCACCGGCCAGCGTCCCAGATACCAAACCGTGTACAGCGTGACCAAGCACAGCACCACGATGTAGAAGACCGTCACACCCCCACTGGCAGCCGTGGCTGAATCCAGCCCAGATGCCAGGTCCGGCGTACGCGTCAGACTGAAGACAAGCAGCCCAATCAGTCCTATCCCGACGATCAGAATCGCAACGCGGAATATTTGCCGTATCCATCGAGGGCGACCCAGCCATGTCAGTATCGCCAGCAACCCTAATGACATGGGCACGATCGCCTGCAAAAGCAGTGCAATATTCGAAATACCAAGAATATCGACGCCGACCATTGCCTCACCATCCACCTGTATGGTGATGTCACCGGTCATCAGAACGAAGAATAGCGGCAGCAGCGGTATGAATACAAACACCACCAGACACAACAAGATGGCGAGCGTCAGTCCAAAAGGACGATGGGGCTTCAGGTTCGTTATCATAGATACATTTTCCAGATACATTTTCCTACGCACGAATTTCAGTATATCTATTTACAATTTGTACAGAGCTTGTTTACAATACAGTTAAAAGAAGTATCTTGTTAACCCTGATCACGGGTAATGTCAACTGTTGTGTAAGTCAACAGCACACAAAGAGAAACGATCATGAAATTCAATAACCACATTGACAGCGCTTATGAGAGCCTCCACGCCCATTCGGATTCAGCACAGGTCATCCTGTTACATCCGAACAGCCAGTACCGCTCTCTGATTGTCGCTAAGCTCGTCCAGGACCCTAACGTCAAGACGTTTTACTATGCCCTGGGGGACGATGATGTAAACCTCCAATCCTTCCTGGAGGGATTCGCTCATGAGATGACCAACCAGCATCCTACGTTTGGCCGTCATCTGTACATGCTACCACAGGAATTGTATCGCAACTTTGAGGCAGACCTCGATCGCGTGCTTGATACCTTCGTCGCTGAGATCTCTGAGCTAAGCGATACGCCTTTCCTGCTCATTCTCGACGAATACGACCGCAGCGACGATAGCAGCCGAATCAACCGCTTCATTGAGCTGCTGACCAATCATCTGCCTGAGCACTGCAAGCTGCTGCTGAATGGTCGTACACTGCCGCGTCTGCCGTGGCTATCGTTCATCGCAAAACGTCAGGCGGTCATCCTGCGCGACGAACAACTCGTCGAGAAGGACTTCTACGGCCCGCATGAGCACGACACTTACCAGCTTCAGGTGTACGGGCTGGGCCCGGGTTTTGTCAGCCTGGACAATGAGAATATCGACAACTGGGAAGGTCACCTGCCGCGTCTGCTGTTCTTCTTCGCGCTGGATCGACCGATCGTCACCCGCGCCGAAATCTGCGATGCGTTCTGGCCCGATCTTGACATGGACCAGGCCGTAAATGTCTTTCACGTGACCAAGCGTCGTCTGCACAAGGCGCTCGACCGTGACGTACTGCTACATACCGAGAACTACTATCAGGTAAACCCGGAACTGACGATCTACTACGACATCATCGAGTTTGTTGAAGCGCTTATGGAAGGGCGTAATCCGAACACCCCGGATCGCTTCGAAGCCTACAAGCGCGCCGCTGATCTGTATCGGGGGCCATTCCTGCAGGGTCACGACGAGCAGTGGATCGTGGAACGCCGCGAGGCTATGCGTGCTGGTTACCTCGAAGCCCTAACTGAGATGGCACGCACCTGGATCGAGCGCGACCGGGGCGAACTGGCACTTCGCCTGTACCGTCAAGCGATTGAAGAGGACTACCTGCGTCAGGACATCCACCGCGAGCTCATGCTGCTCTACAATCAACTGGGACGCCGCAGCGAAGCCGTCGCACATTACCAGCAGCTCGAAAAACAGCTCACTGAACAAAAACGTGAACTGGAACCAGAGACGAAACAGACCTACGCCGAAATCATGGCGTGATACGCCAGCACACTGGATAGATGTCAATAATGCAATTGGCCCACTCTTTGAGTGGGCCATAAACGCCCCCGGTAGGACTCGAACCTACGACCTTAGGTTTAGAAGACCTCTGCTCTGTCCACTGAGCTACAGGGGCCAATCATCCACTAGAAAGCATACGCAAGGGAATGCCGACTGTCAACGGATTTCCTGCGGTTTAGCCTCACAGATTCCATCCGAACATATATTCCGCCCCCGGCATTGTTGCACACCTCACAGTCATGTATAATAGAAGAAGTGTAATCGCGTACTTGACTCGAGAAACAAAGCGAATCAACGCGATCGAAAATACCCCTGTAATCCTGTTTTGTCCTGACAACAAGCATAGTCCGTGAGGAGTCACCATGCCGCGCAAGAACGGTTCAGGTGGAGATGCACAGTATACGGCTGCAAATATCCAGGCACTCAGTCCCCTGGAGCATATTCGCGCCCGCCCCGGTATGTACGTCGGTGGAACGGATGCGCGTGCGCTGCATCACCTGATATATGAAATCGTAGATAACTCTATCGATGAGGCGCTGGCAGGCTATTGTGATCGCATCATCGTAACACTGCACGAAGGCAACGCCGTTTCCGTAGCGGATAACGGTCGTGGGATTCCCGTCGATACCCATGAGAAAAAACAACGCTCTGCCCTGGAAATCGTCATGACAGAGACCGGGACAGGCGGCAAATTCGACAACAGCGCCTACAAGGTCAGCGGTGGTCTGCATGGTGTCGGCGCGGCGGCGGTTAACGCGCTCTCCGCGCAGGCCATGGTCGATGTCTACCGCGACGGGTATCTCTGGCAGCAAACCTACGAGCGTGGCTTGCCAACCAGCGATGTCGTGCGGGTCCGTAAGCTAGAGCCAAACGAGAGTACAGGCACAACGACGCATTTCGTCCCAGATTACACCATTATGGACGAAAACGACTTCAGCTACAGCACGCTGGCGACGCGCTTCCGCGAGATGGCTTTCGTCACGCGCAACGTCACGCTGACGCTGCGCGACGAACGCGTCAAGCCCATTGCGCGTGAGGTCACCTATTATTTTGACGGCGGCCTGCGCTCATTTGTGCGCTACCTCAATCGTAATCGCGCAGCCCTGCATGAAATCATCCATGCAGAAAAAGAGGTCGACTTTGTCGACAAGAAGGGCGATCCATACAGCGTAGGCGTGGAAGTTGCCTTTCAGTATACAGATGGTGCGACTACGACAGAACTCGCCTTTACCAATACGATCAATACTCCGGATGGCGGCACACATCTGACCGGTCTGCGCTCAGCTATCACCGGTGCGATTAACCGCTATGCCCGCAAAGAAGGCATGCTGAAGGAGAAAGACGGCAACTTCAGCGGTAACGATACGCTGGAAGGTCTGACCGCGATTGTCAGTGTCAAGCATCCTGATCCTTCGTTCGAGAGTCAGACAAAAGTCAAGATGCTTAATCCTGAGGTACAGGGTGCGGTCTCGTCCGTTGTGACGGAAGCGTTCAACGAGTTCCTGGAACTCAACTCACGCGATGCACGTCGGATCATCGACAAATGTATGACCAGCAAGCGCGCTCGCGAAGCCGCTCGCAAAGCCCGCGATCTCGTCCGCAGCGGTCCAAGCCTGCTCGAGAGCAGCACGCTGCCGGGCAAACTGGCAGATTGCTCGCGCCACGGCATAGATGCGGAAATCTACATCGTCGAGGGTGACAGCGCCGGCGGCAGTGCAAAACAGGGCCGTGACCGGCATTTCCAGGCGATCCTACCGCTGCGCGGTAAAATCCTGAACACTGAGCGTGCCCGCCTGGATAAAATCTTGGATAACAACGAAATAAAGTCGGTCATCTCAGCGTTAGGGACGGGCATCCATGACGACTTCGATGTGAGCAGGCTGCGCTACGGACGCGTCATCATCATGACCGATGCTGACGTCGACGGCAGCCACATCCGCACGCTGCTACTGACCTTCTTCTTCCGGCACATGCTGTCGCTGATTCAGGAAGGTCACCTTTATATCGCACAACCGCCGATCTACCTGCTCAAAAACGGCAAAGATAAGACTTACATTTATCCTCAGGCGGGTATGAACGACGCACAACTGCTCGAAAAGGCACTCAGGTCGTATAAGGACCCAAGCAAAGTTGGTGTGCAGCGCTATAAAGGTCTCGGCGAGATGAACGCGGATCAACTCTGGGATACTACAATGAACCCGGAGAGCCGTACACTGCTTCAGGTCACAATAGAGGATGCCGCCGAAGCAGACCGCATCTTCGACATGCTGATGGGTGCCGCCGTACCGCCGCGCCGTCGCTTTATTCAGACCAATGCCAAGCTCGTTAAGAACCTGGATATTTAGGTCTGGCTCCATGCAACCCATCAAAGCGCCCCGTTGATCGGGGCGCTTTGCATTTTCGTGGTGGCTCAGCGCATTTTGGGTGGAATCTGTGAGGCCGGTCTTTCCAGTTCAAAGCGATCACGCGTCGTGCAATAGCCGCTTGCGACCAGGCGTCCTATAGGGAAATAGGCACTCTGATCAATATAGTACCCGTCCTGAAAGAGTTCATCCGCGACATGCATGATTTTCACCTCACCGATAACAAGATGGCCACCACCAACGCCCTCATGAATTGTCACGATCTGATTCAGGATGCACTCAAACTGAATCGGGCTTTCAGCGACGCGATAAGGTCTGACTTTCGTACTTGGCACAGGGGTGACACCAGCATACGCGAACTCGTCCATATCTGACGGCAGCTCAGCGGCAGTTTGGTTCATCGCCTGCGCCAGTTCCTCTGTAACAAAGTTCACCACAAATTCCCTGGTCGCGCGGACATTGTGCAGCGTGTCTTTCTGACCACCGTCCGTTGAACGCACACCAGGACAAAAAACAATCGTCGGAGGATCCGATGCGACGGCTGTGAAGAAGCTGAAGGGCGCAAGATTGGCCACGCCATCCTCGCTGATTGTACTTACCCATGCGATCGGACGCGGCATGATGGCGCCAGTCAGCAGTTTGTAGGCATCCCTTGCGGTGAGGGTTGTCGTGTCGATTTGCATGTTGATTCCTTATCTCTGACGTATCACGTAATGTGGATATGGGCCCTGCGCACGTATTGACAATAAAAAAGCCCGCCCATCTGGGCAGGCCTGTATCCTACAACAGCGCAAGCTCAAACCGGCTGGAAACGCGCTAACTGCTGCTTGACGAAGGTTTCAAGCTGGTCAAACGAATCCAGAATCCACAACTGCTTATGGATTTCATGCGGGCTGGGTTTCACCTGCCCCATTTCCGCAGGATTGAACGGCGAGCGCTTTACACGGTCGCTGAAAGCCGTTTCGATCTCTTCGTAAGAAGACATGAGTCCGGCACCAAACGCCTTGATCTCACCATCCTCTTTGATGAGACCAAATTCGATCGTATACCACCAGATACTACCCAACGCCGGGCGCGATTCGACATCAGCAAGCAGCATCAGGCGGGCGTAATCCAGCACCAGATTTGCATAACGCTGATGCATCATAAATGGCAAGTGCCCAAATGCATCATGGAAGATATCAGGAAGCGGAGTGTAATCCAGGCTATCGCGCTCACGGATGTACTCTGTAATCAGGAACTGTTTCTTGATGAGGTGCTCGAACCAATCCTGACCGTCGCTGTACTGCACTGGCGTGCTGACGAGTTCCCAGCCGACACGCTGCTGATACAGGATATCCAGTACGGCAAAATCTGGTATGCGCTGAGCGTTCATGCCCATGCGCTTGTGTCCCTCATGATACATGCGACAGGCACGACGGACGACACGCGGCCAGGCTCGCTCATAGAGCATGCCCCAGGTTTTGTGTTCAGTCTCATCCCATTGATAAAACGGGCGTTTCGCAGGCGTAGTCATCATTATTGCTCCAAAAAACTTGTTTTCAGTTCATGCCCCGTTATGGGTCAACCAGGACGCCTGGTATTCTGGCTTTTCCAGTTCAAGGGCGTCTACGACGATATGCAACGGGTTAAACGTATCAACCATTACGGCGAGTTCTTCAGTCGCTTTCGCACCGATACTGGCTTCTGTCGCACCTGGTTGAGGGCCATGCGGCAGGCCGGAGGGATGCAGACTGATATCGTACTGATCGATGCCTTTGCGCGACATGAAGTTGCCATCACAATAGTAGATCACCTCATCGCTGTTCACATTGCTGTGATTATACGGGGCCGGGATCGCCTGGGGATGATAGTCGAAGAGGCGCGGCACAAAACTGCATATGACGAAGTTCCAGCCCTGGAAAGTCTGATGCACGGGTGGCGGCTGATGGACGCGCCCGGTAATCGGCTCAAAGTCACGCACATTGAAAATCCACGGGTAAAGGTAGCCATCCCAGCCGACAACATCAAATGGATGATGATCCAGCACGTGCAGGCTAATACCATCACGCACCTTGACGCGAATCTCAAACTCGCCTGCTTCGGTGGATGTTTCCAGCTCTTGCGGGGTGCGGATGTCGCGCTCACAATACGGTGAGTTCTCTGTGAACTGCCCGAACTTATTCAGATACCGCTTGGGCGGTTCGATCTGTGATTTGCTCTCGATCACGAAAAAGCGCGCTTCCGGCGTATCAAGCTGAAGTTGCCACGTCGTTCCGAATGGAATCACGATATAGTCGCCCGGCTCGAACGATAGACGTCCAAACTGCGAACGATGCACACCGTGTCCCTCATGTACAAACCAGACTTCATAAGCCTGCGCATTGCGATAGAACGTCTGCATGCTCTGAGTAGGTCGGCTGACAGCCAAAAGGACATCATTATTGCCAAGAAGTGTACGCCGTGCACTCACGGCATCGCCCCCTGCTGGCACATCCGATGTGCGGAAAGCACGGTGACGTATCGCACCGAATTCAACGTATTGAGGTGTCACATCACCCAGGTACTCGGTACGCAGTACGCTAGGCGGCAGATTGTGATGATACAGGATCGATTGAATGCCATGAAAGCCTTCAAGCCCCATAACCTCTTCGCGATATAAGGTGCCGTCAGGCTTGCGAAACTGTGTATGACGCTTATGAGGTATCTCACCCAATTTCTGATAAAAGACCATGTTCAACTCTCAAACTATTTTTCGCCAACGGTATTCTTCAGGAGACCCAGCCGCTCGATTTCCAGTTCGACCACATCGCCGGGCTGCAACCAGGGTCCCTGCCCACGGGTGATCTCCAGCAAGCAACCGGTACCCACCGTTCCACTGCCGATCACATCACCGGGATGCAGCATAACACCCTGTGAGGCACGCGCAATCATCTCGCCAAAGCTCCAGTGAAGATCACGCCAGTTGCCTCGTGAACGCTCTTCGCCATTGATGCGAGCAACCATCTCAAGATCATAAACGCCAGGCCGCCCGGCATGACGATCTGCCAGTTCGTCCGGCGTCACCAGATAGGGACCGAAACTCTGCGCAAAGTCCTTGCCTTTTGCTGGTCCCAGACCAACACGCATTTCCTGGCGCTGGATATCACGCGCGGACCAGTCGTTGTAAATCATGTAGCCTAGAACATACGCTTCGGAATCCTCCGGGGGGATATCGCGCCCACCTGTGCCAATCACGGCAGCGACTTCCAGCTCATAGTCGAGTGCTTCGCTGCCGGGTGGATAAGGTATGACATCGCCATCACCGTAGATCGCCATATGATTACTGAAGTAAAACACCGGGATTTCGTACCATTCAGCGGGGACTTCGCGCCCACGATTTGCATTCGCTGTGCGGACGTGCTGCTCAAACGCATAAAAGTCACGAACGCTGACCGGTGGCATCAAAGGGCTGCTGAGACGCACATCTGCCAATGAAAAGATGCGCCGTTCATGACCCTGAAGCCGCACCGAAGATGCACCCTGAGTAATCAGGTCAGAGATAGCATGCAGTTCATCCAGGCGCGCCATCCCTTTCTGCAGCCAGCCGATCAGCGTGCCGCGTTCACTTTCACCGATCTCGACAACGGCATCGCCTGCCAGTACGCCGAAACGCAGGTAATCTTCACCCGATGGGCAGAACTCAACCAGTTTGGCCACTAAAGGTTCCCTCGACGTGCCTGTTCTGCTTCCAGTGCTTCAAATAACGCTTTGAAGTTACCCTTGCCAAATCCACGCGATCCGTGCCGTTCAATGACCTCAATGAAGGCCGTAGGCCGATCCTGCAGCGGGCGGCTGAAGATCTGCAGCAGATAGCCTTCGTCGTCGTAATCCACAAGGATACCCAGTTCTGCAATGCGCTGCAGATCCTCTTTGACGTCGACGCCCTCCAGACGTTCTGGAAGAGTTGCGTAGTAAGTATCTGGTACGCGGAGGAACTCGACGCCGTTTTCACGCAGACGACTTACCGTCTCGATGATATTGCCGGTCGCCATGGCGATATGCTGTACGCCAGGTCCCATGTAATAGTCGAGATACTCCTCAATCTGACTCTTCTTCTTGCCTTCGGCAGGTTCGTTAATGGGCAGCTTAACCCGACCATTTCCGTTCGCCATAACTTTGCTCATCAGTGCGCTGTACTCGGTGCTGATGTCCTTGTCATCAAAGCTCAGCAGCTGCCGAAATCCAAGCACGCTGTGGTAAAAGTTAACCCAGTAGTTCATTTTGCCCAGTTCAACATTACCGACGATATGATCAACCGCCGCCAGCCCTGCCGATACGTGCGGTAGATCGAGCGAAACATAGCCAGGCATGAAGACGCCGTCATAGTCTTTGCGGTCAACGAAAATATGGATTACGTCGCCGTATGTGTGGATGCCGCTCGTACGAACAACGCCATTCTCATCCGACTCATCACGCAGCTCCCAGGCCCCATGTGCGCCACGTTCTGTTGTCACGCGGTAGGCCTCTGCCGCATCATCCACTGCGAAGGCCACATACTTGATGCCGTCCCCGTGGATCATGTGATGTGCCGCGAGGTCGCTGCTGGGCTTATAAGGCGCACTGACCACAAACCGAATCCTGCCGCTCTCCAGCACATACGAGGCGAACTGACGGTTGCCTGTTTCCAGGCCGCTGTAGGCCACTGGCTTGAAGCCGAACGCCTTCCACCAGTAAAACATAGCCTGCTTTGCGTTGCCTACCCACCAGTGTATGTGATCGATGCTGTTGATCTTGAGGAAATCGGCTTCTTCCGTCATCGGGCGTTCATTAACTGCGCTAACCATTGCGATACTCCTTCTCAAAATCTCTTTCGAACGATGAAATTTCTTAACTGTCCTCTAGAGGGCACTGTTGATTACCTGCCCCAGCCGTGAGATAGCTTCGTCAAACTGTGCTGGCGGCACGCTGCTAAAGTTGAGTCGCATTGTGTTGTTCAGCCCACCATCGACGGCGAACGCTGCCCCAGGCACATACACCACTTTATTGTCGATGGCCTGCGGCAGTAGTTCCCAGGTATCGACTGAGGACGGCAGCGTCACCCAGACGAACAATCCACCTTGCGGCTCAGTCCATGTCGCGATACCGCGCAAATTCGCATCCAGCGCTGCCAGCAGCGCGTCACGCCGCTCACGATTGGCTGCATTGAGCCGTGTCAGGTGCGATGTCAGTTCGTCACGGTACAGAAATTCGGCCACACTGCGTTGTATCAGGGTTGACGTCTCAAGATCGAAAGATTCGCGCAGCACAGTGACTTTAGGCATTAAAGACTCGGGTACGACCATCCAGCCGAGGCGCAGACCGGGCGATAGCATTTTGCTGAAAGATCCAAGGAAGAAGACAAAATCATGTTTGTCATAGGCTTTTATGGGTGAAAGCGACTCGCCCTCGAAACGGAGCGCCGAATACGCATCATCCTCGATCACGGGAACACCATAATGTGCAGCCAGAGCCGCGATGCGCTGACGCTTCTCGCGGCTGATCGTCACGCTCAGCGGATTGTGAAAATCCGGGATGAAGACCGCCATACGGGGTGGTTCGGGCGCAGCAAACGCCGCCTCCAGAGCATCGATGTCAACGCCGGTTTGCAGATCAGTCGGAACAGTGCGTACACGACAGCCCCTGCCAGCGGTCACCTGTTTGATGCCGGTAAACACGGCCTGCTCAGTGACAACAACATCACTGTCGTCATCGACAAACAACCGCGATAGAATCTGCAGACCATGCTGATTGCCATTGGTGATGAAGACCTGCTCAGGACTACAATCGACGTCGCGGGTGCGCATGTAGTCAGCAATCCATTGACGGAGCAGCGGCCACTGAGGGCTATACTGTAATGCGGTGCCACCATCTCGTCGCAGGACTTCATGCAGACATGCATCCAGTGCCCGGGTCGGCAGCAGATCGCTGGCCGGCAGCCCTCCCGCCAGCGAAATCATGCCAGGATCAACCGCATGTTTCAGCAGATCGCGCATGATACTGCGCTGCAACTGCTGTGCCGTGCGGCTGAGCCGGTAACGTGGTCGCTCAATAAACATATTCCGCCCTCAGCAACGAAATCTCTTTTCGGTTGTAACTTCAGAACCTGCGCTGCTGACTCAACGATGTGTTAGTCTGCAGAGAGTGGCAGCGCCGTCTTGGACTTGATCTCCTTGAGTGCAATGCTCGTCTGGATGCGGGCAATCCCCGGTATCTGTGACAGATTTTCCATGAGAAAGCGGCTCAAATCCGACTTGTTCTTGATGACGACTTTCAGCAGATAGTCGACGGATCCAGTCAGGTAGTGCCCTTCGAGCACCTCCGGCATGGCCATGACTTTCTGTTGAAACGCTTCGATCTGTTCCGGGTCATGCGTCTGCAAACTGACCTGTACAAAACACAGCAGATCGAATCCCAGTTTTTCACGATCCAGCAGGGCGACGTAGGCAGTGATGAGACCCGCTTCTTCTAACCTTTTGATACGGGCATGGACCGCTGGTGGCGAGAGATCCACCCGACGCGCTAACTCAACATTACTGATGCTGCTATCCTGTTGTAGCTCGGTCAGGATCGCTTGATCGATCGCATCCATGTGAACAATCTTTCACGTTTTCCTGTTATTGTCAACTGAACTACGGCCACCTGATTATAATTCCGAATGAAAAAATGTCACATCAGAATATGCTGAATAAAATTCCGTTACAATTTTCACGAATGAGTATCAGCTGAGTCTGTAGAAAACTGCACGGTGGTCACTGTTGGCCTATGGCCGGGCTTGCTATAATGGGTAAATATGTCCATAAAAAGACAGGAGACGGGGACATGGTGCGATCATTGTTGGGCACCCTTTTGAAGATCGCAGGTGCAGGCACCGTAGGGTGGCTGGCATATAGTCGGTTCGGCGTGAATCACGATATGCCCATCGGCCCAGCGATCGATGCAGAACGGCTCGAATTCTCCGGACCCACATCCTGTTTTTTGAGCTACTATGCAGATAACGCAGGCAGCGGACGGCCGTTGGTCCTACTCCACAGCATCAATGCCGCCGCGTCCGCCTACGAAGTAATGCCTATTTTCAACCATTATAGCGGCGTGCGCCCAGTGTACGCACTTGATCTACCGGGTTTCGGATTCTCCGAACGCAGCGACCGCGAATACTCGCCAGAGCTTTACAGCAACGCCATCATTGACTTTCTGAACTTAATCGGTGATCAGGCTGACGTGATCGCTATGTCACTCACCTGTGAGTTCGCAGGTCTGGCTGCCGAGCGCGAACCCGGATTGTTCCACACGCTGACGATGATCTCGCCGAGCGGCTTCAGCGCACAAACAGCTCAACGTGATGAGGAAGCCAGCGACACGGCCTACAATCTGCTGACAAATCCCGTGACAGCACAGCCCCTGTTCGATCTGCTGACGACGCGCGTGAGTATCGCGTTCTTCCTGTCGCAGAGCTTCCACGGGCCGGCGGATCAGGGAATGATCGACTACGCCTTCCTGGCTGCACATCAGCCCGGGGCACGCTTTGCGCCACTGTACTTCGTCAGCGGCAAGCTATTCACATCGAACATCGCACAAAGAGTTTATGCTGATCTGGAACTGCCAGTCATGGTCCTTTATGATCAGGATCAGTTCGTGGACCTCGGCGGGCTGGCGCGCTTCGCGGAGCAGCACAATAACTGGCGTCTGCGCCGCATCCCGAATACACGCGGCCTACCCCATTTTGAGCGGATGGACAAAGTCGCAGAAGCACTCGACTCGTTCTGGATCGCCGTACACAGCGCAGCGATACTGTAGCACTCAATCTGAAAGTTCAATTACAGCTGAAGGATCGACGGCTAATCGGACCGCCTCACCGACCTGTGGCGCGGCCTGATCATGGTCGTAGGTATCTACATAATAAAGTACAGTCATTGCGTCTGCTGCGCGCGCCTGAAGGCGGTACTGCCTTCCTTGAAATACAACTTCACTTACCTGCGCATCGAACCCATCTGGAGCCGAATAGATGCCGTCGGGGTGCAGTAAGAGCGCAGCAGGTCGGCCTTGCACGTTGAACTCGCCTAAGTCTGTGATAGCGCGACCCGATACGACCTGCTGCACAGGCACAATATTCGTCAATCCGAGAAAGCGTGCAATGCTCACCGTCCTCGGCTGCTGGTAGAGCGATGACGGCGTATCAATCTGGGCGATACTTCCGGCCTGCATCACCGCGATACGATCAGCCAGAGTGTATGCTTCCTGCTGGTCGTGTGTGACATAGATGACCGTTAATCCCAGTTCTCGAATGATCTGACGCAGATCGCGCGCAAGCCGATCACGCAGCCCGGCGTCGAGTGATCCAAGTGGCTCATCGAACATGAGCAGACGTGGTCGCGGTGCCAGACTGCGCGCCAGGGCGACGCGCTGCTTCTCTCCGCCGGATAACTGCGTGACGTCACGATCAGCAAAGCCACTTAGCCCAACCAGCTCCAGTAGTTCACTTACGCGCTGGCGCCGCTGGTCAGCAGGCATCCCGGCCATCCGTAAACCGAAGGCCACGTTGTCAGCGACACGCATATGTGGAAAGAGCGCGAAGTCCTGAAACATGAGGCCAAATCCGCGGCGGTGCGGTGGCACCTGATCCACCGGCTGTCCATCAACCAGAACATGACCTTGATAGCCACGCTCCAGCCCGGCTATGATCCTCAACAGCGTTGTCTTACCACTGCCACTTGCGCCCAACAGGCACAGGATTTCGCCAGCCTGAACCTCCAGTCGAACGTCCTGCAAAACCGGTACATCCCCATAGGCATAGGTAACATCTTCAACGGAAAGCATCAGAACTCTCCCACACCCAGGGTTCGTACTCGCTCAATCAATACAAAACTGACCAGACAAACCAGCAACAAGATGACGCTCAGCGCAAGCGCCTGACCATAATTCACCGCGCCAGGTTGACCTAACAGACGGAAGATCACAATAGGCAGCGTCGGGTTATCAGGGCGGGCCACGAACAGCGATGCCCCGAACTCGCCCATGCTGACAGTGAAAGCAAAAGTCGCACCTACGACCAATCCACGGCTCAGCAGCGGCAGATCAATATAGCGCCAGACACGCCAGGGAGAGGCTCCTAGCATCTGTGCTGCCTCTGTCACCGATGGCGGAATAGCACGCACAGCCGGGAGCACACTGCGCACAACGAACGGAATCGCTACCAAAGTATGTGCGATTGGCACCAGCACCCAGGAGGCTCGCAGGTCGAGCGGCGGCGTATCCAGCGCAATGAGGAAGCCAAACCCGAGTGTGACCGCACTCGTCGCCAGCGGCAACATGAACAATGGATCGAGCCAGCGCGTCAGGCTGCGGCTGCGGCCGCGCCCCGCGACCAGATACGCAGTCAACAGGCCGAGCACCACCGCCAAGACGGTCGTTATCCCGGCGAAAGCGATTGAATTACCCACCGCCTGCAGCGGTGGCACAAAAAGCACCGATCCTGCCGGGTTCTGAGACAGGCGCGCATAGTAGTTCAGTGTCAGCATCCCATCTTCCACAAGCGACCGCGCGACGAGCGCCAGCAGCGGCGTTAGCAGCATGACGCCTATAAAGACGAGGTTGCCCACCAGCAGCGACCACTCGCGCCAGCCCTGCGGACGCCGCGCCACACGCTGTGCACTGCTGATATCGACGGTCAGACGCCGCTGCAGTCGCGTGTAGACCAGCATCATCAGGAACATAAAACCGATCTGTACCAGCGACAGCGCTGCTGCCAGCGGCAGGTTGAACACACTGCGCGCCTGATAATAGATCTGTACTTCCAGTGTGGCGAAGCGTATGCCACCCAGGATCAACACGATGCCGAAGCTGGTAAACGTGAATATGAAGACCAGTGCAGCCGCTGCCAGGATGGCAGGACGCAGCAGGGGCAGTCGCACCGTCCACCACAACCGCCAGCCCGACGCACCAAGCATGCGCGCTGCATCTTCAACGCGGGTAGAAAGGTGCATCCAGTAGCTGGCAATGATTCGCAGCGCTACGGCATAGTTGTAAAAGACATGTACAATCAGCACCAACTCCAAAGTCTGCATTAGCTGAAGTGGCGCGCTTTCCAGATTGAATGCATCCATCAGTGCCGTGTTGACGAAGCCACGCGGACCGATCAACGCCATAAACGCCGCTGCGACAACTACCGTCGGCAGCACAAACGGCAGTGTTGCCAGCGATAACAGCAGCGATTTCCCCGGGAACGCGAACCGGGTGAAAACGTATGCCCCCGGCAGCGCCAACCCGACCGTCAGCACAGTGGAAATTGTCGCCTGATAAACTGTGAAGATGACCGTATCTCGATAATAAGCGGTACTGGCAATCCGCCAGAAGCCGCTCAGATCGAGCGTTCCATCAGGACGGAGACTGAGGTCAAAGATCGACAGCAGCGGGTAGAAGAAAAAGACGGCCAGGAACAGCAGCGGCAGGACGAGGAGCGCCCGCCATAACAGGCGCCCCCCGATTGCTGCAGGTTTTGCTAGCGGAGGACGGTCTCGGTCCACGCTTCAATCCATTGTTCGCGGTTGGCCTCAATTTCCCCGTAATCCACTGTGACCGGGTTCTCCGGTATCTGAGAGAACTCCGCGAATAACTCCGGCAGTTCTGCCTCCTCGTTCACAGGGAAGACGAACATCTGCAGCGGCACATCCTCCTGAAATGGTTCGCTCAGCATGTAGTCAATGAGCTGCTGCGCTGCCTCTTCGTTTTCAGTACCGGCCAGGATGCCAGCAAACTCAATCTGCCGGAAGCACATGCCATCCGCCACGATGCTGGCGGTCGTCGGCAGTCCTGTTTCCTCGTCTACGGTAAACGGTGGGCTGCTCGCATAGCTGACTACCAGCGGATACGTCCCGTCTTCACTCCCCATCGTGAAGAAGCCGAAGTATGCGTCACTCCAGCCATCCGTGATGAGCACATCATTGGCGACCAGCTCAGCCCAGAAGTCGAGATACGTATAGTCACCCTCTGTCCCGAACTCGGCAATGGTTGCCAGCAGGAATGCCAGGCCAGGCGAAGAGGTTGCCGGATTCTGTACGACCAGCAGGCCGCGATATTCCGGGTCAACCAGGTCAGACAGCGAATCAGGCACAGCCAGGTTGTTATCCTGGAAGTAGGCGATATCGTAGTTCAGGCAGACATCACCGTAGTCAATGGGCGTAACGCGCATCTCCGGATCGAGGATGAACTGCTCCGCGACAGAATCCAGATTATCTGACGTGTAAGGGACGAAGACATCAGCGTCGAGAGCGCGACTCAGGAACGTGTTGTCCACGCCAAAGAGCACATCTCCCAGCGGATTGCCCGCTGTCAGCACCGCCTGATTAACGACCTGTCCCGCATCACCCAGGCGAAGGATTTCCACCTCAATGCCCGTTTCATCGATGAACGCACTCAGCACGTCTTCACTTACGTTGAAGCTGTCATGCGTCACAAGACGCAGCACAGTTGTCTCTTGTGCCACGGCTGGGACAAGGGTCAATGCGAAAATCGTAATGCAGAATAACAACAATCGACGTATCATTGGGTTTGACTCCCATCAGGCTGTTGACTATTGCTCATATGACCGGGAGTCACCCTGCTTATAAAAGCAAAGCCACCCCTGGCGGGGTGTCTCAGGGGTGGGTGGCAAAGAGGAAAAATTCCCTAGACACTTCCTACGCCGGTATGATCCGGTTCAGGTCTGGGGTCGATGCGGCCGTACGCATCCTCTCAGCCCGCTTGACGCGGACTCCCCCGGTCACATGATTTCCACGCTTAAGTATAACGCGGTTTGCCGATCACCGCAACGGAGTTTCGCTGGAATCAAGTAGACTGGTCGGTAAATCGTCGCAGATAACCGTCAAAATCACCGCTGGCGCAGGCATCCACATAGGCCAATAGCTGTCCACCTCCAACCGGATACACCGGATGACAACCCGTCGGCCAAGCACCGCGTGGGGCAACAACGATAGCTTCAACAACAGCCGATGGCAGAATATACCCGTCGGCTGAAGGCACAAGCTGATCTACCCGTCGCTCCACCGTCACAATCACCGTATCTGCCAGCAGCGACAACTCAGGATCAACACCAAGGTTGTTATTCAGCAGGACATTGCCAGCTGAATCTGCGGCCAGCCCGTGCAGCACAGCGACATCACACGTTATCGCCGGGAAGGCCGTCACCGATTGCCCGTCATACGGATCGATCATGCTGACAACATCGGGACGCAGACGCTGCATATCTGTCCCCTGCCAGGCACGTGACGGCAGGAACGACACATTGCTCAGCGCCGCCCGGATGCCGAGCACAAGGCTTGCTTCCGTTTCTTCCGTAATTTCTAACTCACCCTGCTGCGCCTTCTGTGTAAACATTGGGGCAAACCCGTAAGCTTCCAGGCCAAAGTAGCAGCTACGAACGCGCCGCACACAACCGGCGCCCACCAGTAAATCAGAAGCGTAACCGGCAGTGAACGCCAACAAGGTCAGGTCATGAGGGCGTGGAGTACGGCTTAACAGCGCCTGCACAAACGCGACCGGCCGCCGGTACAGCGTGACACCCCCCAGGGCAAGCACCATGCCATCGCTAACAAGTAGCGCCGCTTCATCCATCCCGACGAAGTGAGCACTATTCATCGCTGCGCCACCGGTCCAGTGCACGCAACAATCGCTCATGGTCGGCCTTCTTCACACCTTTGACAACCAGAACATAACTATCAATGATCATTTCCTCGATAAACGCTTCATCCAGCGCACCATCACACTGTACGGTGTTCCAGTGCTGCTTGTTGAGGTGATACCCTGGCTCAATCTCAGGATAGCGTTCGCGCAGCAGCGGCGCTTCATCTGGATCACACTTGAGACTAATGCGCACTGGGCCTGTATGCGGGAGTAAAGCGAACATCTTCCCTGCAACCTTGTACACCCAAACATCCGGCCCAAACGGCAGCGTTTCTGCGGTCTCCGGCAGACTCATCATATAGGCGCGCAGCGTTTCACGTTCCATCAGCGCTTACCCCTTCTGACCATGCAGCCAATCGCCTAACGCACGCAGTCGGTTCACAATACCATGCGGCAGTTGTTCCTGCTGCTCAGCCGTCATACTACCCATCCGTGCCCCCATGACGGCACCGGCGAGGCCACCCACCGCCACCTGCTCCGACCGCATTGCAATCTCAACGCATAGTTCCAGTGAATCACCTGCTTTCATCACGCAGTACAGTGCCTGTACCACCTGTTCATAAGGATGTCGCTTCGGTGAAAGGTGCATGAGTGCGCGCTCATAGCTTCCCCAACCCATCACATGACCAAGGCGAAGCAGCGCATAATAGAAGTCCTGGCTGATTTCATCAGCCAGGTGCAGGAGTTGCGGCAGGCAGCTATCAGATGGCTTGTCCTGTACAGCCAGATGTATCAACCGTGTAGAAGCCAATGCAGCGATCTGCGAAGGCGTAAGTGAAGTTTCCGTGGTGACTGTATCCCGCGACCATACGCCAAGATAGCCGGCCTTTATGCCTTCAATCAACCAAACAGGCAGCCCACCGAAAGGTTCAGGGGATTCTGTCGGTGGGCGGGGTACAGGTCGTTTTAGCGCTTCTTCGAGGGCGTGGAGCGCATCAGGTGGTGATTGATCGCCATAGGCAGCCAACCACAGAGCCATCAGCATCGCCTGAGCCTTGTCACTCTGCATCAGACAGCGATCTCAATTATGGTCTATTCACCCTGTTTTCACGCTTCTGAAATATGGCTATACTAGCATACAATCGATGTACGCGTAAATTGAGCGGAGCCGCTTCTTATGTCATTAGTCCGCAACCATGCAGGCAAAATCCAGACGCTGCTACTGATTATCGCTGTCTTTGCAGCGGGATTCACATTAGGCAGCCTGAACAGCCCAAGCTTAGCACAATCTCCCCTGGCCTTTGGTGATACCGATTCGGCGTTCGAGCCGCTCTTCCAGGTCGTGGAGATAATCCAGACTGACTATGTAGACGCCGCAGATATTCAGGTTCCTGATCTGGTCGACGGCGCAATCCAGGGCATGATTGACTCTCTGGGCGATCAGTTCAGCGGATATCTTACGCCAGAAGCCTTCGGTGCATTCAATAGTGATCTCTCCGGTGACGTGGAAGGCATCGGTGTCGTCATACGGACAATAGAGGAAACAGGCGAGATCGAAGTCGTCAGCGTTCTGGAAGGCGCTGCCGCCCGTGCCGCCGGTGTTCTGCCAGGCGACATCTTCTGGGAAGTTGACGGTCAAAGCGTCATCGGCATGAACCAAACGGAGCTTGCAAACATCGTTCGTGGGCCAGCGGGTTCGGACGTCAACATTGTCTTCAAACGTGGCGATGACTTCGTCACCTTCACGATCACCCGCGTTCGCTTTGCAGTCCCTATCATTGAGACAGAAATCCTCGAAGACGACATCGCCTATATCGAACTCAGCGAGTTCAATTCACGGGCGCGCGAGGCGCTCGATGAAGCCCTGGTTGAGATGGACGTCAACAACCGTGCTGGTTTAATTTTCGACCTGCGCGGCAACCCCGGCGGATTGCTGCGTTCCGCAGTCGATATCGCCAGCCTCTTTATTGAAGACGGCGTCATCCTTTACGAGTCGTTTGGCGATGGCACCGAGGAAGTCTTTGAAGCCACGGGCAACTACGGCAATATCGAAGTACCGATTGTGGTGCTGGTTGACGAAGGCAGCGCTAGCGCCAGCGAACTGGTAGCGGGAGCCATACAGGATACGGGCGTCGCCACCCTCATCGGTGAGGTTACCTTCGGCAAAGGTACAGTTCAGACAATTCAGCCTCTGACCAATGGTGGCGGGCTGCGCCTGACTATCGCACGTTATCTGCTACCGAGCCGCAACTGGATCCACGACATCGGTGTGACACCCGACATCATCGTCGAGTGGAATCCGCAGAGTGTCGAAGAGATGGAAGGCACCGATCCGCAGCTAGAGGCTGCCGTCGAGTTCCTTCAGGGTGCCAGCCAGTAACCGATAACGCTACACGCAGGGCGCAGGGATTATGCCTGCGCCCTCAACCTGCCTACACAACCTGCCCTCCACGTGTTATACTGCCCCCGTTCACAGTCTGAATTAGGTCAGGAGTGCGGCACGTTATGGAAGCTGCAATGCAAATTGCGTCGATCGTTGTCTCGGTCATTCTTATCATTCTGATTCTGCTTCAGGTCAAAGGTGGTGCGCTAGGCAGCCTGCTCGGTGGCGAAGCGGGAGGTGGTATCGCACGTACCCGCCGCGGCCTGGAGAAAACAATCTTCCAGATTACGATCTTCCTGTCTATCGCATTCCTGGGTATTTCACTATTTGCAGTGGTGACCGCGCAGTAATCGTCAGGTTACCGCAGCCAGTCCCCCTTGCAAAACCCACGTCTAGCGGTCATGATCACGGCGCTGTCTCGTACAGCGCCGCAGTTATTGCTTTGTCACATGCAATCTTGCCGGAGTCACTCCTATGCGCGGCACCCGATGGCAGATCCTTGCCCTTGTGATTTCCGCAGTCGTCTTCTTCACGGCCCTTGCGACGCGGTTCAGCACGCCAACCGCGCCGGAGCAGCCAACCCAGGCTGCGACACCGGTCGCTGCTGATGTAACGCCCTCACCTCAGGCGCAACCTGAGATACAAGTCGCTGCCACAGAAGCACCTGATCAGGCACTCCCCTCGACGCTTCCTGAGCCGATATCGTTGCCAGTACCAGCGCCAGCGGGTGACGGCGTGCCGACTTTCAGCGAAGCGCTGGTCGGTACGGTGACGCGCCTTAATCCGCTATTCGCTAATCTCAACCCAGCGGAACGCGATATCACCGCCCTGATTTACGAAGGGCTGACCGAGATCAATATGTTCGGTGAGCCAGCCCCGGACCTGGCGCGCGAGTGGATTGTGTCCAGCGACGGTCTGGAGTACGTCTTTACACTGCGCGATGATGTCGTCTGGCAAGATGGCACACCGTTCACCGCCGACGATGTCATCTTTACATTTGGTCTACTGGCCAGTTCTGATTTTCCGGGCGATCGTGCGCTGCAGCGTTTCTGGTCCACCGTCGAAGTTCAGAAGCTGTCACCGCATCTGGTGCGCTTTCGTCTCACACAACCGTTGAGCAGCTTCCCCACACAGTTGACAATAGGCATTCTGCCGGAACACGCACTGCGCGGGACCTCCGCCACCCAACTCGCAACACATCCCTTCAATCTGACGCCAGTCGGCACAGGGCCTTATCAGATCGAAGCGCTGCGCTCAGATGATGGCCAGCGCATCGATATTGTCGATCTGCGCGTTGCCCCAAATTACAGGCAGCGCCCCGGGGTGACAGAAGCTTTCGCCGTAGAACGTATGCGCTTTCAGTTATTTGACACGTTCATTGCCGCCCGCGATGCGCTGGCCACTGGGCTGGTCGATGGTCTGGCAAGCTTGGATCTCAACGAACGACCGGAGCTGCTGCGCATCGCTGGCACCGACGCCATGACAACGATTGCACCCCAGGTGGCGCTGCTGATCTATAACTGGGATGAAGGTGAAGATGTACGTTTCTTCCGTGAGCTACGCGTGAGACGCGCGCTTCAGGTGGGTGCTTATCTACCCGGGATCGTTGAGACACATCTCTTGAACCGGGCTATCGTCGCCGATGGTCCGTTGTTGCCGACATCATGGGCATATACGCCCCTTACACCGCCGCAAGTCGATCTGACCGTTGCCCAACAGCTCATCGACAGCGCGAACATCCGACGCGGCAGTCGTCCCATCGAAGCAACTGATGAAGAAGGCGATCCACTACCCACGCCAACGCCCGATCCTGATGAAGCGCTCTACCGTTTTGACATCTTGGTTAAGGATGAGCCTGCGCTGGTGACGATCGCTCAGGACATCGCCAACCAGTGGAGCCGACTGGGACTCATCGTCAATGTTGAAGCAGTACCCGCAGACCGTCATCAGCAGCGTGTGGAAGAAGGTGATTTCGACGCTGCTGTTATCAGCCTGCCACTTACGAGCGACCCTGACGTTTTCGCCTACTGGCACGTCGGGCAATATCCTGACGGTCTAAACTATGGCGCCATGGCCGATGACCGCATCAGCGAACTGCTGGAACGTGCTCGTCGAGATACGAACGGCATCAACCGAGCCGCACTCTATGCGGAGTTTCAGCGCGCTTTCATCGATCGCGCCGTCGCACTGCCGCTTTACCATCCGCTGTTCACTTACGCGGTGAACAATCGCGTCAATGGCGTGCAGTTAGGATTTATAGGCTCACCAGAACAACGCTTCCGAAATATCGGTGAATGGCGCATCACGGGTTAAAGCGCGCCTTCAGCGGACAATATCTCGCGCAATAACATGCGACGTGCAGTCCCGGCCAGCGTTTCCAGCTTGCGCACATTGAATGGGTCGATAATCTCGCGCAGGAGGCGCAGTTCCTCATCCGTGGGGGGTTGTGTCGTCTGCAGATCGTCGGCATACTCCAAGTGAAAGCCTGTTTTTCGTATGATCTCTTCACGATTCACCCCAGGATGGACGCTGATTAACCGCATCCGTCCAGCGTGCCAGTCAAACTGGCCCAGATTACTCACCAGATACCGTGGGCCGCTGCCGTGTGGCCGCCCAGGAACATGTCCAAGGCCGCTGATGAAATCAACCCGATCTCGGAAGACAACCGGCGCATGGCGCGGCACATAGAGGTACACATGTGCATATTGTGTGGTGACATCCGGAATACCGCCTGCCCCGGGGAGCCGCAGACGAGGTCGCTGCCAGTTTCGCCCAATAGCAATGTTATTCGTGTTGCCTAGCGTATCCACCTGTGCCGGCCTAAAGAACTCTTTCGGCTGTAAGCGCGGCAGGACTTCCGCCGTGGCCTGAGCGAAGCCCACATGCATCAGGCTCTTGCCGAGCCAGAGTTCTTCGTTGCGCGTTACGCTCAGCGGTGCCCACTCGCCTGTGATCCCCTGACCGATCGCACTGGCAAAGCGAACGTTGGGCGCATGCGTCAGCCTGGCGAGGATAAGGCCGGCCATCACCAGCGGCGTATTAATCCCCTGCGCCCAAAGATCCCCATCACGCACCTGACGTGCAATGCAGACGCACAGCATCTCGTCGGGCGTAACCTCCATCATGAGACGTCCTGCCGGGTGTGCAGGGGCTGAGGATCACATTGCAGAGTGGCGAAGTAATCGTCCGCCGTTTCTGCCCTTCGTATGCGCTCCACACGACCGTCTCGTCGCAGCAGCAGTTCCTGCGGACGCAGCCGCCCGTTATAGTTGAATCCCATCGCGTGGCCATGTGCCCCGGTATCATGGATAATCAACACGTCTTCCAGATCAGCCCGGGGGAGTTCTCGCTGAACGGCGAACTTATCGTTGTTCTCACATAATGATCCGACTACATCGACAATCTCAGTCGGGCGCCCGGCACCATCCAGCACATCAATATGATGATACGCGCCATACATGCCTGGTCGCATCAGCGCCGACATACTCGCATCAACGCCAATATAGGTCTGATAGGTTTCCTTCCGTGTGATGACGCGGGTCACCAGTACCCCGTGTGGGCCGGTCACGTAGCGGCCATTTTCGACGTAGAGCGCAGGACGATAGCCCCAGCGTGCCTCAAAACTAACAAAGTGCTCGCGCATGGCAGCGATCATCTGTGTGAGATCAAGTGGTGCTTCCTCCGGGTGATAAGGAATGCCCATGCCTCCGCCAATGTTGACGAACTCAAATCTGATACCCAGCGCCTCGGATAGCTCGGCTGCCAGATCGAGCAGCATAGCAGTTGTCTGTGCGAAGCTTCGCCAATCGCGCTCATTCGATACGATCATCGTATGCAGGCCGAAGCGACGCACCCCCATCGCCCTGGCTCGCCGATAAGCGGGCACAATCTGCGCGTGCGTCAGGCCGAACTTGGCCTCCGCTGGATTGCCAATAATCATGTTGCCTGTACGCCGAGAGCCGGGATTGTAGCGAAAACAGATTGTCTCTGGCACCACTGGCAGACGATCAAGCAGGCTGATGTCATCAAGATTGAGGATTGCCCCACCTTCACCGACTGCTGCCTCAAATTCTGCAGTGGTCGTGTTGTTTGAGGTGAAGAACAGTTCCTCACCGTATGCGCCAACCTGCCGCGCCAGTACCAGCTCCGGCACTGAACTGCAATCAAAGCCGAAGTCCTGCACTCGCAGGATTTCCAGAATACGCGGATTAGGCAGAGCCTTGACGGCAAAATACGCCTTGAACCGACCTATTTCGCGTTCGCAGGCTGTTCGTAGGGCCTGCGTGCCCTCCACAATGCCGACTTCATCATAGATATGAAACGGCGTGCCGAAATGATCGGCGATGTCAGGTAAAATGGGCAGCAACCTCGCGCTGAACGCGGTAGACATCGGCATCGTTGTTTTCTCCCTTGTGAAGGGCAGCATACCACAGGTGACTGCATACGGCGACTGACCGGGCAGCGTTGATCTCGCTAGCTATCCATACGCACAATACGCGGCGTGAATTTCCCAACGACGTCGATCAAATCAGACTGCGCGGCGATGATGTCATCGATGCGTTTGTAGGCCATCGGTGCTTCATCAATGCCACCACCGATCAATGTAATGCCGCGTTCATCCAGGTATTTCTTGATCATCGACCGCGTAACGGTTTTCTTTGCCTGTGTACGGCTGAGTACACGCCCAGCACCGTGTGCCGCTGAGTTCAGGGCATCGGCGTTACCTTTGCCCCGCACTACATAGCCCGCATCGCCCATGGAACCTGGGATGATGCCCAACACGCCCGGCCCTGCCGGTGTCGCGCCCTTGCGATGCACAACTACGGTTTTCCCGTCGTGCTTCTCTTTCCAGGCAAAATTGTGATGATTCTCAATAACCGCGGCAGGCTTGAGATTAACAGCCCGTGCGATCCGCTCATGTATGACTTCATGATTGGCAGCGGCATAGCGCCCCGCAAGCTGCATCGCCTGCCAGTATGCCTGACCTTCTTCACTGTCGAGATCCAGCCAGGCCAGATGCTTGACCGATTTGTCCAGCTCAGGATGCAGGTCCATCGCTAATCGTGAATAGTGATTCGCGATTTGATAACCTGCGCCACGTGACCCACTATGTGATAGCAGTGCCAGATAGCTACCAGCCTGCAGGCCGAGCTGATCGTCCGCTTCGGGCAGGTCAAAAACACCCCACTCAACGAAGTGATTGCCGCTGCCGCTGGTGCCGAGCTGCTTATAAGCTTTATCCTTGAGCCGACGCAGGAGGTCGTCAGCGGCCCAGGCGCTGTCATCCAGCACCTCATGATCGCCGCGCTCACTGGCAGACCATTCCACACCTGCACCGAAGCGCGTCTCTTCTTTGAGCACCTTTTCGAGTCGCCCACGCTGTCCCTGTATAGCGCTGCCTTTCTCAGAAAAGATTGTCATACGCATGCGACAAGCAATGTCGACGCCGACAGCGTAAGGAATCACTGCGCCTTCAGTAGCGAGCACACCGCCAATCGGCAGGCCATAGCCCACATGCGCATCGGGCATGAGAGCTCCTTTAACGGCGATTGGCAATCTCGCCGCGTCTTCCATTTGCTCTGTCGAGGCTTCATCGATGAACTGTTCGCCCCAGATTCGAAACGGTACTGGATTCTCCCTCAGGGTCATAACCATATGCTCCATGACAATAAGCTATTCAACTCATTAACTATTGTATCACAACGGGCCACAAGAAATCTTCAAGAATCACGACACACCATTGCACATGGAATGTGTTGCCACCGGTCGCAACTATGTTACAATTCAGGGAGCTTACTTCAGCACATTTCAGACTGCATCACAATCCGAACCAAAGCATAGATACAGGAGCCAGCGATGTCTGTCGCCAACATACTCAGCCAAGCAGACATCTTCGATGAACTGACGACCACCCAGCTAGAGCTGATCGCCTCTATTTGTACTGAAAATCATTACCAGGTGGGCGACATCATTTTTGAAGAGAATTCTAGCGGCGCTGAAATGTACATCATCGCCAACGGTGAGGTCGAAATCCTCGTGAGCCCCGCTGTGATTGGCTCCGATGGTGGTAAGCCGCATACAATCGCTGTACTGCGGCGTGGTCAATCCTTCGGCGAAGTCGCTCTGGTTGATCAGGGCCTGCGCTCTGCCAGCGCTCGTTGTGCGAATCACGCAACACACCTGATTTTGATCCCACGCGACAAGCTCATGAAATTGTGCGACATGTATCCGCAGTTGGGCTATAAGCTCATGCGTAATCTGGCTGCAGACCTCGCGATGAAGATCCGTCACACCGACCTTCAGGTACGCGAGCAGATCACCTGGGCCCAGGAACGCAAAAGCTGAGCCTGTCTCCGTCCGCAATCGCCTTTGAAGCACGCAACCCCCTGAACGCTCCTGCGTATAGCTGGCAGGATCATTTTGCAAGGGATTTGATCATGAGCAATGACAAGAAGAAATCAGACAACAAATCTGGCAAAAAGGGTCGTCAGATCAAGGTGATTTTCACCCCACTGTCAATTCTCTTTTATGCTGCGATCGGTTACTTCGTCTACAAGAAGTTCAAAGAGAACAAAGCACACAGTTCCGAACAAGTCCGTACTCCAGTTTAGGGGACATTAGTTTAGGGGACATCCTGACGAAGAAACGGGTGGCAATGACCACCCGTTTTGCGTTAATTTCTGAATTATCTATGCATTAGCTGGAAATCAGGCGCACGAATTTACGCTTACCAACCTGGACCACAACTGGCAGGTCAGCCGGATTGAGGACCATTTGCGCATCTTCAATCTTCTCGCCATCGATGCGAACGCCCCCACCCTGCACCAGCGTTTTGAACGCCTTGCCACTCTCGACCATCTGCAGGTCGCGCAGGATGTCCAGCACTTTGCGTGGTTCCCTCAACACTTCCTCAGGAATATCATCCGGGATACCATCGCCAGTCCGATTCCGGAAGACATCGTCCCACCGTTTCTGAGCCGCATCTGCTTCGTCCTCTCCATGGAAGACGGTGACAATCTCGCGTGCCAGACGCATCTTCGCCTCGTTCGGATGTAGACGGCCTGCAGTCAGATCGCTTTCAAGCTGCTTCAGTTGATCAGCCTGCCAGCCCAGGATCAGCTTATTATAAATGCTCATGGCATCATCAGGGATGCTCATGACTTTGCCGTACATATCCCAGGCTTCACCCATCAGTGGGATGTGATTGCCAGCACTCTTGCTCATCTTCTCTGAGCCATCCGTGCCCGGCAGACTTTCTCCCATGATGATCGCCACCTGCGGCTTCTGACCAAGCGCTTCCTGAAGTTTGCGACCAGCCACCAATATATTAAACAACTGATCCTGGCCGCCAACCTGTACATCCGCTTTTTGGGCAACAGCATCGTACGCCTGCATCAGCGCGTAGAAGAACTCATGCAGGTATATGGGTTTACCCTCATCGTAACGCTTGCTGAAGTTATCGCGCGTGAGGAACTGCTGCACAGTGAAGTTGCTCGCCAAACGGATGAGATCAGCAAAATTCAGCGGCGACAGCCACTCGTGATTGCGCCGGATAATCGTCTTTTCCGGGTCAAGGATTTTGAACGCCTGAGAGGCATAGGTCTGCGCGTTCTCCTCAACCTGTTCGGGCGTCAGTTGATCGCGAACTTCGCCTTTGTCGGATGGGTCACCGATCAGGCTGGTGAACGTCCCAACCAGAAAAGTCACCTCATGACCGAATTCCTGAAACTGGGCCAGCTTACGCATGGTGATGGTGTGGCCCAGATGCAGGTCAGGCTTACGCGGATCGTATCCACAATAAACCCGCAGCGGGCGTCCTTCCGCCTGCGCGTCGATCAGACGCTGCTTGAGTTCCTTGCGCATGTTGGTTCTGGTCTGCGGATCACCATATTCCGTGCCAGACATCAAGACATCAAGCTGTTCTTCAAGGGTAACCTGCGGGTCTATCGTCGCCATTCGCTCTATCCCGGTGGTATAATCGCGGTGGTCAGTCGAAACGGGGCTTAGTATAACACATGGCTGTCCCCTGTTCAGAGGATAAGCCCATAGATATAATAGATGATCTGTGATAATATACGAGTTGTAACCCCTTGTGACCCATTATAACCTTTAAAGAAACTACATCCAAGACGAGGATATCACCTATGAAGTCAATGACCAGCGCGGAGGTTCGACAGGCCTTCCTGGACTTCTTTGAGAGCAAAGGGCATCGTATTGTGCCTTCATCTTCGCTTGTCCCGGCCAACGACCCAACGCTGCTGTTCACCAACGCCGGCATGAACCAGTTCAAGGACGTCTTCCTGGGCAGCGAAAAGCGTGACTACACCCGCGCCACCACAGCGCAGAAAGTCATGCGCGTCAGTGGCAAGCATAATGACCTGGAAGAGGTCGGGCCATCGCTGCGCCATCACACGTTCTTCGAAATGCTCGGCAACTTCAGCTTTGGAGATTACTTTAAGCTCGAAGCCATGCAATACGCCTGGGAACTCATCACCGAGGTCTATGGCTTGCCTGCCGATCGTCTGGCCGTCACCATTTACGAGAAAGATGACGAGTCGTACGACATCTGGAAGGATGTCATCGGCGTTGATCCACGCCGCATCGCACGTCTGGGCCCAAAGGACAACTTCTGGCAGATGGCTGAGACCGGCCCCTGTGGACCGAACACCGAGATTCACTGGGATCGCTACCCGGAGCGCGGCGTCAACAGCATCAACGATTCGCTGCTGGCGGATGATGGACGCTTCCTGGAATTCTGGAATCTGGTCTTTATGCAGTTTAATCGCACCCAGCCGGACCCGATGCATACCGGCCAGTACGATGAGCCATTGCCTGCGCCCGGCGTCGATACTGGCCTCGGTCTCGAGCGCATGGCAGCGATAATGCAGGGCGTCGAAGCGAACTATGAAACAGATCTGTTCATGCCGATCATCGAGGCAACACAGCACCTGACCGGACACACCGATGCCGAGCGCGACGCCAATATCGTGCCATATCGGGTCATTGCCGACCACATGCGCGCCGCTGTGTTTCTTGTCGCCGATGGCGTACTGCCCGGTGCCAAAGGCCGCGACAGCATCTGCCGCCTTGTGATCCGACGTGCGGCCCGCTTCGGCAAGAAGCTCGGCTTCGACCGCCCATTCCTGGCGACAGTCGCCCGTACCGTGATTGACGTCATGGGCGGGCATTACACTGAGTTGGTCGAGAATGCTGAGCGCATCATGCGCACCATCACGCTCGAAGAAGAACGATTCCATCGCACGATGGATCGCGGCATCAGCGAGCTGGAGACCATGCTTCAGGATATGCCAAAGGGCAGTAAGCTCAGCGGTGAGCAAGCCTTCTTCCTGAAGGCTTCACTCGGCCTGCCCATTCAGGTGACACAGGACATCGCACAGGAAATGGGTTATGGCGTCGATATGGCCGCCTTCAACCTAGCTGAAGAAGAACATGCGCGCGTCAGCGGCGGCGGACAGGCCATGGGCGTCATCGAGAGCGCCGAAGTCTATGCTCGCCTGTTCGAAAACCTTCAGGCCGAAGGTCGCCTGCCGGAGATAGGCGTCGTGTACGACCCCTACAATATCCAGCCGCGTGAGACACAGATCGTCGCCTTGCTACAGGAAGGCAACCGCGTCGAGAGCGCCATTGTCGGTGATCGCGTCGAAGTCATTCTTGCGGAAACTCCCTTCTACGCGGAATCGGGCGGACAGGTGAGCGATACAGGCGTCATTCGAGGTGATAGCTGGCTGATCGAAGTCGAGAGCATCAAGAAGCCCGTCAGCAAACTGTATGTCCACATTGGCGAAGTCGTCGAAGGCAACCCGCGTGCTGGCGACCCCGTTGAAGCTGTCGTCGATGCACAGCGGCGAGCGGCAATCATCCGCAACCATACGGGCACGCACCTGCTCCACGCGGCGCTGCGCAATAACCTGGGTAAGCATGTGCAGCAGCGGGGCTCCTTGGTCGCACCCGACCGCCTGCGTTTCGACTTCTCCCACGATGAACGCGTCTCGCCGCAGGAGTTGGCCCGGATCGAGCGCGAAGTGAATGCAGCGATACTCGCAAACCATCCTGTGAAAGCTGCGATCAAGCCGCTGGATGTCGCCCGCGCTGAAGGCGCTATGGCACTCTTCGGTGAGAAGTATGAAGACGACGTCCGCACAATCCAGATTGGTAACGGTGACACCCCTTACAGTTATGAGCTGTGCGGTGGTGCGCACGTTACAGAAACAGGTGAGATAGGCCCCTTCGTCTTCACCAGCGAAGGCAGTGTGAGTGCAGGCGTACGCCGTGTCGAAGCACTTACCGGGCAAGGTGCCATTGATTACATTCAGGAACGCCTGGCACTGCTCGATCACCTGGCGGAGGATCTCAACACGACGCCAGAAGATGCCCCCAAGCGTATCGAAGCGCTGCACAACGAACTGAGCACAGCTCGTAAACAGATCGAGCAATTGCGTCGTCGCCTGGCAAAATCCGATTTTGACGAACTGGTCACACAAGCAGAACAGATCAATGGCAAAACTGCCGTCATTGGTCAGTTGGATGGCATCCCGGTGGAGACGCTGCGCGAAATGGCGGATTGGTTCCGCAATCGTGTCAAGGAGTCTGGTGTGCTTGTCCTGGGCAGTGCCATTGAGGAGCGCCCAATGCTGCTGGTCGCTGTAACAGATGATCTCGTCAAGCAGGGAGTAAAGGCGAACGACCTCATCAAGCCGATTGCCGCAATCGTTGGCGGCGGCGGCGGCGGTCGTCCGAACATGGCTCAGGCCGGCGGTAAGGACGTCAACAAACTGCCCGAGGCCCTGGCCAAAGCCCGCGAACTGCTGGCGTAATGCTGGCCGTCGGTTGACACAATGCCGACGGTGCAGAAAATCAAGCGTATGGCACGCGAAACGCACTACATCCAACTGCAACAGGGCGATGACGTACCCCATGTACGTGATCGCCTTGCTTTCTTGCGGGGCCAGCGCGCGTTGATTATCTGGCCGGAAAAAGGCACAGCGCTCAGACGTAAACTTGAACTCGTTATGATCCAGCGCGAAGCCCGCCGTCGAGCTATTTACATTGCACTGGTGACGCACGATAAGCAGGTTCTCCAGCATGCGCAGGAACTGGGTATCAGCGCCTTCGAAACAATCCAGCAGGCAGAGCGCTCTCGGTGGAAGCGCGGCTGGGGGCGCGTCTTCGTCAAACGACACCATAAGCCTGCTCACGAACCAGAAGCCGCTGACCTCAAGCCAGTGGCGAGCCGCATTCATAACGCAAGAATGCGCTCCCGCGTGCGTGCATTCATTGAACGCGTTATCGTCGTCGTGGTCCTGCTCTTCGTGACAGGTAGTACAGCCTACATCGTGCTGCCACAGGCGACCATCACCATTCCCGTCCTGGAGCAGACACTCACTGTCGAATCCAGCATTCGTGCGGATACGAACCCTGTCGTGCAGGACGTCGATGTCGAAAACCAGATTATCCCTGGTACGATCATCAGCGCAGACGTGCAGACCAGCGTCACCATCCCAACTACGGGCCGCGAACAGCGCGATGCAAGCCCGGCGATTGGCATTGTCATCTTCACCAATCAGACGCCGGGCCGCCTGACGATCCCCATTGGCACGCAGGTGAGCACCAGCACAGGCACGCCGATCATCTTCCAGACGGTGACCGAAGGCGTGCTGCCCGGCGGCGTAGGCCAAACTGTTGAAGTCGCTATCGAAGCTGCTGACCCAACCACTGGCGCAGAAGGCAATGTCAGCACTGGTCAGATCAACACAGTCATCAGCGACCTGCGTGAACAGATCACCGTGCGCAATCTATCGCCGACAACCGGCGGCGAAACGCGAGTTCTGAGTATCATCACTGAAGACGACTACGCACAGGCACAGGCACAGGCACGAGTCCAGCTTCAATCCAACGCTTACACTGAGATGCAGCGCAATCTCAGCGCAACACAGCGCATCGTCATAGAGACGATCTCGATTGCAGAAACGCGCCCGGAGTGGACTGTATTCAGTGCCGAAGTAGGAACGGCAGCCGATACGCTCGCCCTTCAGATGCGGGGCATTGTCCGGGCCACCGTCATTGATCTGCGCCTCGCACAGCAGATCGTTTTTGCAGAGCTATCCACGCAGAAGCCACGCGGTCTGGTTCTACAGCCGGATAGCATCACCTATACCGCCCCGGATACATTCAGCCTGCTTGAAGATGGCCGCATCGCGTTCGCCATGGGTGGGCAGGCTCGGGTCGGTGGGCAGATCAACACGACCGGGATGCAGGAACGTCTGGCCGGCATGAACATAGAAGAAGCTCGCCAGAGCCTGCAGCAAATGATCGGTATAGACCCTGATCGCTCCGTCAGTTTCGATATCCAGCCAGAATGGTACGGTGATCGACTACCCATGCTGCCCATGCGGATCGTGCTGCAGTTGGGCAGCGCCTCATGAGCATACAGCTGCTGGGACGTCTGATCGGCATTGATCACGGGTTAGCGCGCATCGGTGTCGCGGTGAGTGATGCGGCGGGCATTTCCGCCCGAGAGCTGACTATCATCGAGCGCACCAGCAAACTCGCCGACTTCGCAAAGCTTAACGCCATCGCGGTTGAGCAGAACGCCGTCGCTTATATCGTCGGCGTGCCTTACAGCGATGCCCCGCCTGATGTCTACACGCAGGCCGATCGCGTTCGGACGTGGATTGGTCACTTCTCCGCAGCGACCGTCCTGCCCATCGTCGAGTGGGACGAATCGCTAAGCAGCGATGACGCCCGCGAACTCGCAATTCAGCAGCGACGCAAACCCACAGATCCAATAGACGATCTGGCCGCACGCATCATCCTGCAGCGCTACCTCGATGCCCTGCATGACGGCCTGGCGACGGCTCCCCCACGCCAACCGCCGTCAGCATAGCGATCCCTGAAGGCCTTGGGTATACTGACGCCGTATCCATCAATAGGTTGGCTTATCGTTCAGGGTCGATTGTGTCACAATTGTTCAGGGTATTGATGGTGCTCGGGGTATTGGGGCTGGTTATTGTCGTCGCTGGCGCTGGGATCGTCGTTATCCTCAGCGACGGGAACCCGGTGCGCTTCGTACAGACCGAACTCATTCGTCTATCGCTGGCTGGGCGCCAGGATGAGCTTAATCGCCCTGTCGGTGCAGACGCGACACCCCGTCGTTTCACAATCGAGAGTGGTGATAGCCCGACTATGATCGGACAGCGGCTGTTCGCGCAAAGTCTCATCAGCGACCCCCAGCTCTTCGTTGACTACGTCCGCGTGGAAGGCCTGGATACACAGCTCGAAGCAGGCACATACTTCCTCAATCAAACGCAGACGATCTCGCAGATTGCACGCCTGTTAATCGATTCTCGCAGCAGCAGCATTACATTTCGCATTCCTGAAGGCTCACGATTAGAAGAAATCGCCGCACTGATTGACAGCAATCCGCTGTTTGGGTTCAGCGGTGCAGATTTTCTGCAGGCAACTGCCGATGCGAATCAGAACGCACCCGCATTCGCTACACAAATGGGTATTCCACCAGGACGTACGCTGGAAGGATACATGCTGCCAGATACCTACGTCTTACCACCCGACATCACCGCTACCGACCTTCGTAATCTGCTGCTGAATACATTCACTGAGGCAGTCAACGGCACGCTGATGACTGACGCGGCAGCCCAGGGTTGGACGATGCACGAAGTTGTGACACTCGCTTCAATCATCGAGCGAGAAGCGGTCTGGGCCGACGAAAATCCCGCAATCGCTGGCGTTTACCGTAACCGCCTTGACATCAGCATGCGCCTCGAAGCGGATCCAACCGTCCAATATGGTCTACAGGGATCGCGTGGTTCCTGGTGGCCTCAGATCACACAGGCGGATTACCGCGCCGTACAGTCGGAATACAACACATACCTTGTCTTCGGCCTGCCCCCTGGCCCAATCGCCAACCCAGCGTTATCAGCCGTGCGCGCCGCGATCTATCCGGCAGAAAGCGACTATTTATATTTCCGTGCGCGGTGTGACGGCTCGCACTACCACAACTTCGCCACCACATATGAACAACATTTAGCCAATGGCTGCTCGTAGCCTGCTGATCGTTCTCATCGCCGCACTGTTGAGCGGCTGCGCCGTCATTCAGGCCAGCGCGCCGCCGAGATTGGCCTTACTGGCGCCATTCGAAGGCCGTTACCGGGATGTAGGCTATGAGGCGCTCTACGCCGTGCGTCTGGCTATCGACGACTCCGCCAGCGACATTGATCTGTTCGCCATTGACGACGGCGGCAGCCTGCGCACCGCCATCGAGCGCGCTCGCGCAATTCAGTCCAGCGAAGAATACGTCGGCGCGCTGTTAATTGGTCCACATGCCACGAATACAGATGTCCAGATGGCACTAACGGGCCTGCCGACTGTGATCATAGGGGGTTGGGGCGCACACGCCGCCGGTGACCATGTGGTCAGCCTCTCCAATCCAGATGCCCTCTCACAGCTGACGGCGGTTCGCAGCGACAATATCACACAGCTACCCGAGTTGCCTTTTACAGGCGATGAGCGCTATGCCCTATCGCAGATGACCGAACTACACAGCGATCTGACCGGCGTCACAATTCTCAGCAGTGGCAGTCTGCCCTCGGACGATTTCAGTGAGCGCTATCTGAACAGCGCCGAATTCGCGCCGGAGCCGGGGTTCCTGGCGACGCTCGCCTATGACGCGACGCGCCTCATCCTCATAGCTCAACGACCGGGCGCATCGTGGGCTGAAGTGCGATACGAGGGTCTCAATGGCGTGTTCACCTTTGCTGACGGATATTGGCAGAATGCGCCCATGTATCGCTACGGCTTTCAATCCGGCACGTTGACATCACTGCCCGATTAGACTGGCTCGTCACCGATCACACCATAGAACAGAGGCAGCGGCTTCACTGGTGCGGCCTGAATCGCGATTGCTGCGCTGACGAACTCCTTAGCCTCCTTCAAGCGACCCTCATCGTTGGCGTGCAGCGTAAGCAGGTCCTGACCATGCTGCACCTGATCACCAACATTCACATCAACGACAACACCCACTGCATGATCAACAGGCTCGCCCTTCTTTTCACGCCCGGCGCCTAACGCGTTAGCTGCTCTCGCAATATCCAGCGCACTTACCTGCGCCACATAACCGCTTTCCTGTGCATTAAGCGTCCACGTGGTACTTGCGTGCGGCAGGCGTGCAGGATCATCTATCATAGCGACGTCACCGCCCTGTGCAATTACCATACGCCTGAACGCTGCGAAAGCCGAACCGTCTTGCAGTCGTTCTTCCAGTGCCTGCCGCACCCTGTCGAAATCCGTCCAACGCTGGCCTCGACCAGCCAGCCGAACCATATGGGCCGCCACCGTCAGACAGTGTTCTCGCAGGTCGGCGGGACCGCGATCTCGCAAAGCGTCAACCGCCTCAGCGACTTCCAGCGCGTTGCCAACCGCACGACCCAACGGCTGATTCATGTCAGAGAGCAGTGCCACGACATCACGCCCGGCATCGACGCCAATCCGGACCATCGTCTCAGCGAGTTGGCGCGCCGCTTCCAGCGTTTCCATGAAAGCACCGTTGCCCCATTTCACATCAAGGACCATACCATTTGCGCCGGAAGCCAGCTTCTTGCTCATGATGCTGCTGGCAATCAGCGGCACGCTGCTGACAGTCGCCGTCACGTCGCGCAGTGCGTACAACTTACCATCTGCCGGAGCTAACTCACCGGTCTGGCCTGCAAGAACAATCCCCTCCTGCCGGGCCAGCGCCTTAAATTCTGTCTCACTCAGGTTGACATTGAATCCAGCGATGCTCTCCAGCTTATCCAGCGTACCCCCGGAGAAGCCCAGGCCGCGCCCACTCATCTTAGCGACAGGCACGCCCATCGATGCCACCAGCGGCAGAACTATCAGCGTCGTCTTATCGCCGACGCCACCCGATGAGTGCTTATCAACGGCGTAATCTGTGATGTCTGAAAGGTCAAGCATATGTCCTGAACGTGCCATCGCCAGCGTTAGCGCGACCGTCTCCGAACGCGACATACCGCGCAGGTAAACAGCCATCAGAAAAGCCGCCGCCTGGTAATCGGGGATGTCGCCCGACGTGTAGCCACTGATAAACTGCGCGATTTCATCGTCGGTCAGGGCTTGCCCGTCGCGTTTTTTGGCAATAATATCAACCGGACGCATGCCACACTCCTGAGGGTGATCACGATTTCATGTTGTTGACGTTCAGCGCGATGCTTGCCTTTGCGGTCATTCACAGCCTCACCGCTACACCAGGCTGGAAAGCATTCGTCGCCCGACGTGTAGGCCAGCGCAATTACGAAGGCCTTTACCGGCTGCTGTACAACCTGTTCAGCGCTGTGCTCATCCTGCCGATCACTGCTTACGCGTTCCTCAGCGGTGAGGTGCTGATTAGTATACCGCCCTGGTTGGACACCGTCATGGCCATTCTTCAAGTGCTGGGGCTACTTGGCGGTGCGATGGCCCTTCTGCAGATCGATGTGTGGCGCTTCGCTGGAGTGCGTCAGGCTGCGGCCTGGCTCCGTGGCAACCAGTTACCACTGCCGGATGAAGCATTGAAGACGGATGGCATGTTCGGCATTGTACGGCATCCGCTGTATTTCTTCGCACTCGTCATCCTGTGGACGACGTTCCCACTCACAGATCGTCTGTTTGTGTATAATCTCATGGCCACACTGTATTTTGTGATAGGCGCGCGTTTTGAAGAACGGCGCATGCTGCGTGAGTATGGGGAACGCTATCGCACATACTGTGATCGTGTCCCGGCCTTTATTCCGTTTTCGCGCATGTTTACGCGACCGCTCACGGATACGTAAGGCTCACTTAAGCTTTTTGCGACCCAATTATCCATAAACCTCTGCTGTTGACTTCTAAAACAGAAGTCTCAAAACTGAAAGGCATTGATCGTGGCTCAAAAGACGAAGAACTCCCCCCGCAGCCGCCAGAACCTGTTGCTGATTGGTATCATTCTGGCTGCAGTGGTGTTGGCAGTCATTGCCATCGTTGTTTCCAGCGCAGATACTGGCCTGGGCGGTGTCGCCATCAACTACGACGAAATCCCGCAGAACCGTACCGATGATGGTGCCTTCGTGCTGGGCAATCCTGATGCCGAGGTGCGGTTTGTAATCTTTGAGGATTTCCTGTGCCCGGCCTGCCAGCAATACGAGCCGACCGTACGCCAGATGATCAACGATTTCGTTGCGACGGGACGCGCCCAGGTCGAGTTCCGTATGCTGCTCGCGGTGGACCCCACCTTCTCCCCCATCGCATTCGGGCTAGCGGAGTGTGCAGAAGTGCTTGAACCTGGCTCATTCTGGGAAGCGCGCGACATGCTCTTTGAGATCGCCAGCGCCCGCCGCTTCGACAACGAAAGCCCGCGCACCTTCGCAGACCGCATGAACATTCCGTATGGCGAACTCCTGGAATGTCAGGCCGATGCGAACCAGTGGCAGACCGACACCAACTTCGCCCAGCAGTATCAACAGGTGCGGGGTACGCCCACCGTTGCGCTGCGCATTAATGATGGCGCCCTGCAGTTCTCACCCCTGCTCTCAGGTCGCCCAGGCACCAGTGAGTTCGAGCAGATCGTACAGGCTGCGGCGGTTCAGTAAAGCCTCGCCAGGCATCTCTAAACGTCCAGACTGGGATGCAACGTACTCATCGCATCCCAGTCGCTTTAAATACCTCACTCAGCCCTGCCCTGATAGAATTCCCGCATAGTTGTCGATCTTTCAGACGGAGACCTCATGACACACCCTGATTTTTACAGTCCAGAAGCCGTCGGAACGCTCTACGCGCCAGATGTCACAGCAGCCGCAGCCGCAGGGCGCGCCCTGAACCTGAGCCCGGCCAGTGCCGACAAAACGCGCACAGCGGTGCTTCTTATCGACATGCAGGTGGATTTCATACATGAAGACGGCGCACTGAGTGTCCCGGGCGCTATCGCGGATACCCGCCGCACGATTGAATGGATCTATGCTAACGTCGGTCAGATCACGACCATCTTCGCCTCTCTCGATAGCCACCTGCCCATGCAGATATTCTCCCCATCATGGTGGGTCAACGCGGAGGGACAAGCGCCACAACCCTACACGGTCATCACTGCTCAACAGGTCATTGATGGCATGTGGCAGCCACTGTACGAAGCAGACTGGTCGCGGGAATACGTCATCAAACTGGAGGAACAGAGCAAGAAGCAGCTTATGATCTGGCCCTATCACACGCTGATCGGAACGCCAGGCCATAATCTGACACCGGCGCTCTATGAAGCCATCGCACATCATAGCGCCGCACGCCAGGCGCAGCCCATACTTATTAACAAGGGCAGCGTGCCTCGCAGTGAACACTACTCAATCTTTGAACCCGAAGTGAAAGTCGATACGCTGCCACACGGCGGCCTGGATGTCGTCCGGCTGGATGAAATCGCGACTTATGACCGGGTCTATATCGCGGGGCAGGCCAAGAGCCACTGCGTACTGGAATCCGTCAGCAGCCTGATGCGCTACTTTGAAAACGAACCGGAGACAATCGCCAAACTCAACGTGCTGACAGATACTATGTCATCAGTCGCCCACCCGGAGATCAACTTCGAAGCTATCGCCCAATCCACATTCGATCGCTTTGCCGAGCATGGGCTGAAGCGCACCACCACCACTGAGGCGCTGAAGTCCTGATCAAACTAACCGAAGAAATTCGAGGGCAGTTCCAGTGCGTGTTGGGGTCGGCGCCCTGTCGGCCTCAGCCCATCCTCTGATTGCGCCAACAGCGGCACATACTCAGTATGATCAGAGCCGGGCATTAGCTGCCACTCCGCGATCTCCTGCAGATGCAAACTACCTCGACGACGACGCAGCGTCACCACAAATGGCAAGCGTCGATAGAGCTGGTGCGCCATAAACTCAGGTTGAGCGCTGTCGGCTCTTCGTGCCAGCATCCCGAGCGCGCTGCGAAGTCGCTTCGGGTCGCTAGACGCTCTCACCGACCACAGCTGGCGCAGAGATGCATCAGCACTTAAGAGCGGCGCTATAGCTTCTGGCTCATCCGACCGGACCTCATCGAGTACCAGACACGCTGGCTGATCGGTAATGGCCTCCCTGATACGGTCCTGTAACGTAATCATCGGTGCATCGCCTACCGGCCATCTGACGCTGTGGCGCGTCGCGCCTTCTGGCAGGTGCAATGCCGCCGCCCATTCCACACTATGAATCTGATCCGGCGTTGCTGGCAGTATCTGCAGCAGCGCTGAAAGCAGCGTCGTTTTGCCCGATTCCGTATCGCCCGCAATGATGATTCCGTGTTGAGACACGGCCAGTGCGCGCAGCAGGACAGCAGCTTGTTCCGTCAGCATGCCGGATTCAACCAGCGCGGTCAGCGAGAGCGGTTGAGGCAGATGCATGCGAATATCCGCTGTGAGCGGTGTGCTGTACGGAGGAGCAGCAACGCTCAACGTCACTGGACGCCCATCGACAGTCAGGCCAACCTCAACCACCGGGATGTCATGACGAATCTCAGCACCACCATCGCGCAGCATCCGCTGAACAATGCGCTGCACGTGCGGCGTGTCATCAAATATCGTCGGCTGCGGCTCCAGATCACCACCGGGCCCTGTGCGCACCGCGACGTGTCCGGCACCCTCAAGGCTGATGGTTGTTAGTTGCAGATTCGCCAGAAGTGCATCGAGAGGGCCATAGCCAAAAAGTTCGCTGTACGCCCGTTGGATGATTTCTGCCTGCTCCGACCGGCTCAGCGTGACCGATTCAACACCGAAGACGTATTGTGCAACCTCCCGAACAAGACCGCGCCGCTGCACTGGCGTTGTATCCTGGGGAACTGCCCTCTTGTCGCTGCCGAATTCTGTCTCGAATTCCTCAATGACGCGTTCGATCAATCCAGCGACGGTCACATAACGGCCCGGTCGCGACGGCACCTGACGAGGAGCATCCACCCTCCCCCGCGATTCGAAGGGATCATCTGACTGATCTTCAGGCATTGACGGACCTCCTCAAGGCTGTTAAGACTCAAACAGATGGTTTAATCTATCATGGGTTGTGTGCTATACTGCCACGCCGTTATGCCATGAAACCAAAACTGCGAGAAACTCATGAATATTCTGGTCACTGGTTCCATCGCTTATGACTACTTAATGCGTTTTCCTGGTAGCTTTCGCCAACACATCCTTACCGAAGCACTGCATCAGGTCAGCCTGAGTTTTCTGGTCGAGGACATGACGCGCCACTGGGGGGGCGTCGCCGCCAATATCGCCTTCACGATGGCACGTTTCGGCCTACGCCCCAAGCTGGTGGGCACTGCGGGCACTGACTTTCCGGATTACCGGCGCTGGCTTGAGACCGCGGGCGTAGATACCAGCACAGTGCGCCAGATTGACGACGTGTTCACTGCCTCGTTCTTCTGCAATACAGATGTCGAGAATAATCAGATCGCGTCATTCTACAGTGGGGCGATGGCTTATGCACGCGATTATCCGCTGCATGCCGCACTCAATGGCAGCGCCCCGGATATGGTCATCATATCACCTAATGACCCTGAAGCGATGAGTCGCATCGCTGAGGAATGCCGCGCCAACGGCTACCGCTTCGTATACGATCCCAGCCAGCAGGTCGCTCGGCTCGATGGTGACACACTCAAACGTGATATGCAGGGCGCCTATGCGATGGTCGTCAACCAGTACGAATCCAGCGTCATCTGCGAAAAGGCGGGCATGACACTGGACGAGCTGCGCACCGCTGTCAATCTGCTGGTCATTACACACGGTGAACATGGTTCCCACATCTACACCAATGGCGAAATCATCGAGGTATCCGCCTTCGCACCGACCGAAATCAAGGATCCGACCGGGGCCGGCGATGCGTTCCGTGCCGGTTTCTTCGCCGGTTTGGCGCGTGATCTGCCGCTGGAGATCGCCGGAGAGATCGGCGCACTATGTGCAACCTACGCCCTGGAATATGTGGGCCCGCAAGGGCATCGCTACACACTCAAAGAGTTCATCGCGCGTTATGAAAGCCTCAGCAACAAGACGCTGGACATCAGTGCGATTCTGGGTGAATCAGTACAGTCATAAGGCAGTGGGCAACCCAAATCGTCATCGTAGAACATAGCAAAAGATACACTGAGGACATATCGTCTTCACTGTGCTAAAATGCCGCTCGTTTATTGTCCGGGTTAGGACTGTTTACACGACTGGGGATCGAAAAACCAATGACTGAACATGACATCAAAGATACCAGCCTGGCGACCGGTGGTCGCTACCGCATCGAATGGGCTGAGCAGGAAATGCAGGTGCTGCGCGCCATCCGTGAACGCTTCGAAGCGGAGAAGCCGCTGAAGGGCGTCCGTATTGCGGCCTGCCTGCACGTCACCACCGAAACAGCCAACCTGATGCGTACTCTCCAGGCTGGTGGTGCTGAGGTCGTTCTGACCGCATCCAACCCGTTATCCACGCAGGATGATGTGGCCGCCTCGCTGGTCGTCCATGACGAGATCCCGGTTTATGCCATCAAGGGCGAAGACGACGAGACCTATTACAAGCACATCCACGCTGCACTCGATTTTAAGCCGCACATCACCATGGATGACGGTGCTGATCTCGTCAGCACCATTCACAAGGATCGCCGCGAAATCCTGGACACCATCGTAGGCGGTACTGAAGAAACTACAACCGGCGTTATTCGCCTGAAGGCGATGGCCAAGGATGGTGCGCTGGAGTTCCCGGTGATCGCCGTCAACGACAGCGACACCAAGCACCTTTTTGACAACCGCTACGGCACCGGACAGAGCACCATCGATGGTATAATCCGCGCGACCAACATTCTGCTCGCAGGCCGCACCGTCGTCGTGGGTGGTTACGGCTGGTGCAGCCGTGGGATCGCCAGCCGCGCTCACGGTATGGGTGCGAATGTCGTCGTCACCGAGATCAATCCACTCCGCGCGCTGGAAGCCGTCATGGATGGCTACCGCGTTATGACAATGGCTGAGGCCGCGCCCATTGGTGATATCTTCGTGACAGCCACTGGCGACATCAATGTCATTGATACCCACCACTTCCAGAACATGAAACCGGGTGCTATCGTCGCCAACAGCGGCCACTTCAACGTGGAGATCAATCTCAAGGGACTGCGCAACATTGCTGACGAAGATCCGCGTCTGGTGCGGCCGTTCGTCGAGGAGTATAAGGTCGGTGGTCGGCCGGTATACGTCCTTGGTGAAGGCCGCCTGATTAATCTGGCTGCCGCCGAAGGTCATCCGGCCAGCGTGATGGACATGAGCTTCGCCAATCAAGCGCTCGGCGCTGAGTACATGATCAAGAATGCGGAGACCCTGGAAAAACTTGTCTACCGCATCCCGGAAGATGTGGACATGGAAATCGCACGTCTGAAGCTGATCGCCATGGGCATCGACATCGACAAACTGACACCAGAGCAGGAAGCCTACCTGAATCAGTGGCAGGAAGGCACCTAAACCACTGCAAACATCGTAATCTCGCCGGGGTATCTGCGACTGAATTTGGCAGATACCCGGCGCTTGATTAAAATCAGCCTGCTGCCCAATTTACGGGGCTTTCTACAGACTGGGACAGCAGCTCACCGATTATCTCCGACTGAAAAGGGGGACATCGAATGAAAGTACTTCGTCGTTTAATTGGGCCAACCATCATCGGCTTGCTGCTGATGTTGACCCTAATGCCCGTCAGTGCGCAGGGAAACGCCAACGTTCGCTTTGTACATGCGATTCCTGGCGCTTCTGCCGTGGACATCTACCTTAACGGAACACTTGTCATCGCTGACCTGGGATATGGCGAGGCAACCAGCTATCTGACCGTGCCCGCGGGTGAGATCGATACAACGGTCACCGCTGCTGGCATAGATAGCAGCATCCTGTGGGAACAGACTTTGCCCGCCAGCGCCGACACCAGCACAACCTTTGTCGCTTCATCAGCAGACACTTTGCGTTTTGACGCTTTCAATGACAATCTGGGTGCGACACGCTTTGGCGGTACACGCCTTTTGCTTGTACATGCGGTCGCTGGTGGTCCGGCGGTGGATGTGACTCTCGCAGAACCGGTCACGCTGAACGGCGCATTGCAGCCAGCAGGCACCGCTCTGGCGACCGGTATGGCCTATGGCACTTCATTCGGTGCCTTTGACCTACCCGCGCAAACCTACGTTGTCAATGTGTCGGTCACTGGCACGATCGACACGCTGGTCAGCAATATGCCCCTGCCTTTGACGGCGGGTACGTCCAACATTGCCATTGTGTATGGCACGGCAGACGCGCCACAGGCTCTGCTGGCCGAAGCACCAACCGGTGGCGAAGGCGATAGTGGTTTTGTCCGCTTCGTACACGGCGCGATTGGCGCGCCTGCGGTGGATGTCTACGTACAGGATGCGCTGATTGTGCCGCGCCTGGCCGCAGGTAGTGCGTCGCCACACCTTGCACTGCCAGCGGGTGAACACACCGTTCTGCTGCGTGCCGCCGGCACCGAAGACGAGGTACTCAGCGGCACCATCACCGTGAGCGCTGACGAAGCACAGACTGTCGTCGCCCTGGCAACTGATGAGGGTGTCTCCGTCGCTGTGTTCCCGGACGACCTCAGCGGTGTCACCGAAAATAATGCGTCCGTGAGCGTGATTAACGCTCTGCCAGATTCGCAGGCTGCTGTCGCACTCAGCAATGGTGTCGACTTCGGCACCATTGAATTCGGCAATTCCAGTCAGGCATTGGCCTTTACTGCGGACGAGTTGACCGTCAACTACACCCTGACCATAGACACCGATACCGGCACACTGCAGCGTCCCGGTCAGGTCTTCTATGGTGGCACCTACTACAACGTCGTTGTACTGGCGGGCGATACCTTTGCGCCGCCCAGCCTGCTGATTGCCCCCACACCGCTTAGCTTCTCGCTGGCGAGTGGACCGGGCGCAGGCACGATCACAATTGCTGGTGACACGGGTGAAGCGACCGGATCAGAAGTTGTGACCGCACCCCCCGCCCCTGAGCAGCCCGCACCCGAGCAGCCCGCACCACCGGCCGCGACCCCTGCGCCGCCCCAGCCAAGCGGTGACGTCGTCACAGCACGCGTCCTGACTGATCCGGGTGCTAACCTGCATCTGCGCCAGTATCCCGACGCGGATGCTCTCTCACTTGGTCTCGCGCCATCCGGCACCGTCCTTGAGGTGGTCGGCCGTGAAGGCGGACCCGTCGCACTGGTCGAAGGCCAGGAACCACCGCCGGAAGCCGAAGACTATGTGGACCCGGCTACTCTGCTTGAAGACGAAGATGCTGACCTCGTCCCTGCCGAAACCTGGTTGCGTGTGATCTATGACACGCCCGATGGCGGCGCCATCGAAGCCTGGGTGAATGCCCAGCTGCTCGACGTCCGAGATGAGGACGGCAACCTACAGCGCCTCGCTGATCTACCGACCTTTGGTGGTAATGTACCCGGCGAATCGCGTGGCACCGAAATCACACCACCGCCCATCCCCGAAGATCGCGTCACGGCCGTTGTGTTCAATCTGAACCCGGGCATCAGCCTGAACGTACGCCGCACGCCCTCGACAGATGGCGAAGTCCTCGAACGTCTGCCCAATGGCACAGTCACCGAATTCCTGGGGCTGATCCCGGCGGATGAAGAAGGCAACAGCGATTGGGTGCTCATCAACTACACCCCGCCGGGTGGTGGCTCGGTCACGGGCTGGGTCAGTGAGCTTTACGTCCGTTACGAATACAATGGACGCAGCATTGATCTGGAAGAGATGGAAGAACGCGAACTGCTGGTCGAAGCTGATCCAGAGGTTCGGGGTACAGTGCGTGGTGGCGCGCAACAGGCCACTGTTCCCACACCTGATCCGCTGGTCGATGCATATGTTGCAGAAGTTCAGCTTGATCCAACAGCCAACCTACAGTTCCGCCGTGCGCCGGATGCACAATCAGAATCGCTTAATCTGATTCCATCGGACACGCGCCTGATTGTAGAAGCCCGCAACGCTGCTGGCGACTGGCTGCGCGCAACCTATGAAGGTCAGACAGGCTGGATCGCGGCAGCCTTCGTTGAAGTGACCTTCAACGGGCGCGTTGTCGATATACTGGAGATTCCGCTGGATCCCAACTTCAGCACCGAACCGGTCGCTACGCCGACAGGCAACGCCGGTTAATTTCAGGCAAACCACGCTAAAACAGTCAACAGCCCTGGTTTCTACTGGGGCTGTTGTTGTTTAACTGGGCATTTTGTCATCTGTCAGCATCAAAAACCCAGAGTAGAATAGAATGAGTTCGACCTGCAGTACAAAGGACGGGATCATGCGCTGGCGATTTATCTGGCTTGTTCTGGGGATTTTCAGCCTGCTGCTGACAGCCTGCAACACCACTCCAACGCTGCCTACCCAGGTCAGCCCGGATGGTGGCGTCGCCACATCCAACGCCGCGGATGATTCCGCTCTTGCCGGCCCAACGGAACGTCCAGCCCTGACGTTTACGCCTGCGCCGACGGTGCCAGTTACACCGACAGCGCGTCGCGTGCTGCCAACTCCGCTGCCGACTGCCACGCCACCGCCGCCGCCCGGTCAGGTGCGCGTCATTCATGCAGTCCCTGGTGCCGATCCCGTAAACTGGCAACTTGATGAGCGCGAAATCGCCTCTGTCATTGGTTACAGTCGCTTCACAGCACCTATTGACGTCGAACCGGGTGCCTACACCGCCAGCATCTACAGCCTGGATAATCCCAACACGCCGCTGCTCACTCAACCCATCAGCGTTCAGGCGAATCAGACACTGGTGCTGGTATATGCGGGCACGCCAGATCAACCGCGCCTTTTTGGCGTCACAGAGGACAAAACGCCGCTGGCAGGTCAAAGAACCCGGCTGGCCGTCTTCAATGGCTTTGTCCAGGACGGTCTGATGCTGGTTCAGGAGGACAACGCCCCGTTGACGCCGGGACTGCCCTTTACGGCCCTGTCGCCAACCTTCACACTGCCATCAGAAACGACGGAACTATCCATCCTGAATGGCAGCACTGAACTACTCAGTTACGAGCTGCGCCTGCGAGAGCGCGAAAGTCTGATCCTATTCGTCATCCCGCAGGAAGAAAATCCTGACGAGCCACAGGTTATCCTGTTTGACAATCGCGTCTCTGGGCTTGGGACGCTGCGCGTCATCAACGGCCTGCAGGATACCGAACCCGTTGATGTCTATCTCGGCCAGATGCCGGTCGCTGAGTTCATGGGGCTTGGCGATCAGTCGGAGTCTATGGTCGTCGTTGAAGGCACTCAGGAACTGCTCGTCTACGAGACGGGTGTTGATCCGGCAGAACGCCCCCCAGTAGCGCGGTCTGAGTTCTACATGAATCCCGACGAAACACTGACGCTGTTCATCATCGGGACGGAAACGAGCCAGCAGATCTATGCGCTGCGTGAGGACGTATCCCCGACGCCCCCGGATGCTGCTCGTGTGACCTTCATCAATGGGACCAGCACCTACCCTGTGATTGAAGTCACTACGCGCGATTTAAGTGCCAGTCTCTATTCTGGCGATAGCACACAACCCATCCTGCTGAACGCAGGCAGCTACAACGTCGCATGGACAGAAACGCTCGACGATGAGGAAACCCTCCGCGAACTGGAACCGAACCTGAATCTGGAGCCTGGCACTGCGTATGTCTACATGTTCACTGGCGAAGCCAGTAATGAACCGTTCGTCTATGAGCGTGAGGTCGGCACGGAGGCGCCAATCGTAATTGAAGAGGGTGTTGATCCAACCCCGATTACGCAGCGACCGACACAGCTCAGAGCGGTCAACCTCATCCCTGAGCTAACCGTCGAGTTTCGCCTGGACGACAGTGCCGTGACGGAATCGCTGCCTTATGGAGTTGCGTCGCCTGCTCAGGAGACTGAGCCAACTGAGCGCATCGTGACCGTGCACAATGTCGCTACCGGCGCGCTCGTGGCGCGGGAAGTCGTCCTGTTTGAGCCGGGCATCACAACTAGTCTCTACGTACATCCTCAGGCGGAGCGTAACTATCGCATTCACGTCAACTACGATGTATATCAGGTGCCGGGCATCTTCCCAGCGATACGACTCATCAACCTGAGCGATAGCGGCAGCGAACTGACACTGGCAGCGAGCCCGCAGCGGGACACCGCCGGACAGATGCCGCCCGTCTCAGCCAGGGCGTCGGTTACAGACCGACGCAGTCAGCCTTTTGGGTTGGAGCAAGTCGTGAACCCGGCTGAACCCTTCGAGGTCACCGTCTGGCGCGAAACAGCGGACCTGAGCGGCGTGCGCGAACTGTTTGTCATCGATAACGCTCGCGCCGAAGTCTACCTGAAGCTGCCGAGTGCACAGTTCCAGAATGGCCAACTGTACGAGGCAATTGTCCGACGGGATAGGGTGACGAACTTTATCGAAGCCGTCATCGTCAATTATGAATCACCCTGAACAAGATAGAGGACGAATGGGCACCTTTACGGGGCAGTGTTCGTACCGAAACGGGAGTCTGTAATCAGTTATTATATCGGGGACCAACAGCGTGAGAACTCTTATCACGGGAGCAGCCGGTTTTGCCGGACGACACCTTCTCCATACCTTGCTGAGCAGCACTCAGCCAGTAGAACTTTATGGTACCGCATACATCAATGAGGACATCGGCACAGCGGCTGATCTGCCTGTCGAGTGGATCCGGATCGATCTTCGGGATACAGTCGCCGTTAACGATCTGATTCAGCAGGTGCAGCCAGAAGAAATCTATCACCTCGCTGCAATGTCCTCAGCATCGCAGTCGCTGAGGATGCCCTGGCCTACCCTCGAAACCAACATCCATATGCAGCTCAACCTGCTCGAGGCGTGTCGGCAGGCAGACATCACGCCGCGCATTCTGATCATCAGTTCAGCGGATATTTACGGCCCGGTCACACCGGATGAACTGCCTATCACAGAAGAAGCGCCTTTCCGGCCTACCAATCCCTACAGCGTGAGCAAGATCGCACAGGACATGATGGGGCTGCAATATTACCTGGCCTACAACCAACCAATCATACGCATCCGAGCCTTCAACCACCTCGGGCCAGGCCAGCAGACATCGTTTGTGGCCCCGGATTTCGCCATGCAGATTGCGAAGATAGAACAGGGCGAGCAAGCGCCCGTGATTTCGGTTGGTAATCTGGGTGCTGGCCGCGATTTCACCGATGTGCGCGACGTCGTTCGCGCCTATGCTGCGCTCATGCGTCATGGCAAGGCAGGCACAGCTTACAACGTTGCATCCAACCGTGCAACGCGAATCCAGGATATGCTCGATACACTGCTCAGCCTGACTGATGCAGACATCACCGTACAAATTGATCCTGACAAGTTTCGCCCGGTTGATGTTGCGGAAGTACGCGGTGATTTCAGCCGCCTACAGCTGGACACCAGCTGGACACCGCAGATTCCGCTGGAGCAAACGCTGCGTGATCTGCTCGATGACTGTCGGCAGCGCGTTCGTGCGACACAATAGGACGCAGCAAACCATACCATCATGACTGAAATCCATCTGATAGATACGCACTGTCACCTCAACTTTCACAGCTACGACGAGGACCGGGACGCGGTTATCGAGCGCGCAAATGCCGCCGGTGTAAGGACAATCATCATCCCCGGCATTGATCCAGCCACCAGCCGGGAAGCGCTTGATCTCGCAAAACAACACTCCGGCATCTATGCCGCGGTCGGTGTACATCCCAACGATACTGTTGATTTCAACAACGCCACATTGACAGATATCGCCCAGCTTGCGCACCAGGCCAAGGTCATTGCTATTGGTGAAATTGGGTTGGATTACTACTGGGACAAAAGCCCAAAATCTCAGCAGCAAATGGCTTTTGAGCAGCAACTTACACTGGCGACACAGCGTGAGTTGCCAGTGATTATTCATAATCGAGAAGCCAGCGAGGATACTGTCCGTACGCTTGAGCAGTGGGTACAGTCGCTGCCTGATAGCCTCAAGACCAGACCGGGCGTCATGCATTCTTTCAGTGGAACGCAGGATATTGCCGAACGTGCTCTGGCTATCGGCTTCTATCTCGGTTTTACAGGGCCAATCACGTTTAATAAAGCGGACGAACTGCGCGCTGTCGCAGCCGCGGTACCGCTAGATCGAATTCTGGTTGAGACGGACGGACCCTTCCTGACACCCCACCCCTACCGTGGCAAACGCAACGAATCCGCGTATATTCCCTATATCGTCGAAAGAATCGCTGCACTGCATAATCTGACTCCGTCAGAAATGGGACAGATAACCACTGAAAACGCGCAGCGACTCTTTCAGCTGGATTCATGAGCAAAAACAAAGAGAGCGTGCCATCTGACACGCTCCTTGAGCAATGTGGGGGTTAAGGAGAATTCAGAGTCACGAAGCGGTGTCTGCTTCGGCTTCGGGAAGTGTGCGGTTCAGCCAGTCATTGAGCTGGACACGTAGCAATGCGAGACGAGCATCATAGACTTCCTGCGACATGCGACCTTCTTCTACTGCTGGAGCCAGACGTTCAGCTGTGCTGGCAACCTGTGCCTCGACAAATTCATCAACGCTCTGACCATTTTCCGTCAGGATGTCCGCAAGGCTGCTGCCCGCCTGGACCTGCTCGACGATGGCGCTACGTTCGAGACCAGTCGCCTCGGCGACGGCATTGGCCAGGCTGCGCTGATGTCCAGGACGATCACCAAAACGATCACCAAATCGGCCTTCGAAACGGTCACGCAGGCCACCCATTATCGGCGTTTCGCCTTCCAGGCGTGCACGAACGTTCTCTTCAAGATCTGACAGGAATGCTTCAGCACGCTCGGCGTCTATCTGGCCTTCTTCCACGGCGGCGTTAACGGCATCGGTCACGCTGGTTACCACTGTGTCGACGACAACTTCAGTATCGCCGCCATTCGCTTCAATCACCTCAGCCAGTGTAGCGCCTTCCCGCACTGCCTCGCGGATGTCCATCAAAGTCAATCCAGTTTGTTCTGTAATGCCGTTGGCTAAATTACTCAGCAGATCAAACATCGGGCCATCACGAAAACGGCCTTCACCAAAGCGGCCTTCCATCTGACCGAAGGGGCGCGACCCGGGTTCACCACCACGTGATCCCTGTGCGCCGACGGCGGCTACACTAACGCCCAGAACTGCTAAGATGATCAGTACAATAGTTGCTTTTTTCATGAGTTTCCCTCACTTGTGTGTTTTTCCAACTTGCTACTAGCATGCCAGCGAAATGTAACTAATCCTCTTTGCGACTGTAAATTGATGGTAAAATCCCAGCCGTTATCTGACGGAGGGGGATGCAATGCGCCCAGTAGACGTCTCCATCATCATTGTGAGCTGGAATGTCGCCGACCTTCTGGCACAGTGCCTGCGTAGTCTGCAGGAGGCGAGGCTCGATCCAGAGCAAAACGCCGCCGGTCTTAACGTCGAGATCATTGTTGTAGATTCGGCCAGCAGCGACGGTACCGTGACCATGCTGCAAGAGCAGTTCCCACAGGTGCGCCTGCTGGCCCAGCCTGTTAACGTCGGCTTCTCACGGGGGAACAATATCGGCCTCGAAGCAGCAAAGGGGCGCTATCTGCTGCTGTTGAATCCTGACACGGAAGTAATCAATGATGCTGTGCAGCAGATGGTCGCCTATCTGGATGCGCACTCTGATGTCGGGATCGTCGGGCCACACACGCTCAACAGCGATGGCACGACCCAATCAACGCGTCGTCGCTTCCCGACGCGAGCACTCGCATTCTTCGAGAGCACGTGGTTACAGCCCTACGCCCCACAGCCCATGCTTGACAGTTTCTATATCACTGAGCAAGACGATACCAGCACGATGGAAGTCGATTGGGTGCAGGGCTCCGCGCTGATAGCGCGCCGCGCTGTCTATGAGCAGATTGGCGGCCTCGATACTGGATACATCATGTACAGCGAGGAACTCGACTGGTGCCGCCGCGCCAAAGCCGCTGGCTGGCGGGTGGTCTATCTGGGCAGTGTGCAGATCATACACCACGGCGGTAAAAGCAGTGATCAGGCCGGTGCCTGGAAGCATATCTACTTCCAGCAGAGCAAGCTGCGCTACTATCGCAAGTACCATGGGCGCGGCTTTGCAACAGTACTGCGCGCATTTCTACTGGCCAATTATGCCGCGCAACTCCTTCTTGAAAGCGCCAAAGGCGCACTTGGGCACAAGCGTGAGCTGCGCCATGAGCGCGCTCGAATCTACCGCGAAGTTCTGCGCAGCGGCCTGAAGATAGGCGCGTAAGGAATTTTTGATGCGCATTGGCATCATCACTGGCGAGTACCCACCGATGCAGGGCGGCGTCGGCGCGTTCAGTGCTATACTTGCGGCCGCCCTCTCTGATCAGGGTCATATCGTTCGTGTGCTGTCGTGTGCCGAGGCGAATAGCTCCGACGAACGCGTTCCGCTTGAGAGCATCTCATCATGGGGCTGGCGTATTTTTGCACAAGTTCGTCAGTGGGCCGATCATGAACGCCTCGACCTCATCAACCTACAGTTTCAGACTGCTGCTTATAAGATGTCGCCCTGGATACATTTCCTGCCGGACCGTCTGAACGTTCCAGTCGTGACGACATTTCATGATCTGCGGTTCCCCTACCTGTTCCCAAAGGCAGGGCCACTCCGAGGCTGGATCGTTAAGCAGCTGGCGCGTACGTCTGCGGGCCGTATCGTCACCAACCATGAGGACCACGCGCAGCTGGCGCACCTGCCGCTGACGGCGCGTATCCCCATCGGCAGCAATATACTGAGCGAGGTTCAGGCTCAACCAGATCGTCCCAACTGGCGAGTAATGGCAGGTGTGCACGCTGATGATTTTCTCCTTGCTTACTTCGGCTTCATCAATCACAGCAAGGGTCTCGATGTTCTGATCGAAGCGATGCGTACAGTTCGTGAGCACGGTATCCCGGCCCATTTGGTCATTATTGGCGGGCGAACAGGAACCTCTGACCCGACCAACATCGCATACGCAGACCAGATCGACACCCTGATTGAGCGGCTTGGCCTCAGCTCTCACGTTACATTCACAGGCTACGTAGACGAAACCGCCGTCGCTGCCTATCTCCGCGCTGCCGATCTTGTCGCACTGCCTTTTCGTGATGGGGCCTCGTTTCGGCGCGGTACGCTGATGGCGGCAATACAGCACGGCTGCCCGATCGTGACGACAACGCCTACTGTCCGCATTCCGGAGTTTGATGATGTGTTCGCGACTGTTCCCGCAGGCGATAGTGCCGCCCTGGCGGCATCGCTTTGCGATCTGTACGCACAGCCAGCACGACGCCAGCAACTCCGCGAGGCAACACGTGAGTTACGCGCGCTGTTTTCCTGGTCGCGAATTGCCACGCAGACAGCCCAGTTCTTCGCGCAGGTGCTGAGCAAATGACGCTCAATCGCAAGTGGCATGGCGACTTACTGGCAGTCGGCCTCCTGGTGGCACTCTGGCTGCTGTTCTTCTGGCGACTCCTGACACCAATACCAGAAGACCAAATGTCATTCAAACAAGGAGACTTCTCCACACAGTTTGTCGCGTTCGCTGGATACCAATACGAACGTTTCACTCAGGGTGAAGTGCCGCTCTGGAACCCGTACAACAACGGCGGAATGCCTTTCATCGCGGATACGCAGGCTGCTGTTTTCTACCCTCCGCGATGGGTGACGCTGGCGCTCAGTCAGTGGGCAGGTACGTGGCAGTACAACGCCTTACAACTTGAAGCTATTGCGCATGTGCTGCTGCTCTCACTGTTCACGTATCTGTACGTTCGTGCATTGACTATACGAAGCCCTTACTCTCATCTGGGTGGGCTGACAGCCGCCGTCGTCATGAGTTATGGCGGTTTCATCAGCGGCTATCCCCCGTTGCAACTCGCTCTGCTGGAAGCAGCAGTCTGGCTGCCGCTGGCCGCGACCGGTATCCTGCTGGCAACGCAGGAACAATTCCGGTGGCGATGGTTGCTGCTGGCCAGTGCAGCGCTGGGACTTTCCTGGCTGGCCGGGCATCCACAAACGAGCTGGTTCGTCAGTCTGGCGATACTGGCCTATTTCGCTTGGCGCTGCGTTGATTCTCGCGTCGGTTGGTGGCGTTTCGTGGTCGGCAGTCTGCTCCTGGCAGTGGCCACATTCGGCGCTACCGCTGTCACCTTCCTGCCAGGCATCGAGTACCTGATGCTGACGACACGCCAGGGGATGGGCTTCGACGCCAAAAGCAATGGTTTCCCGATTCAAGACCTGGTGCAGTTCATCTTGCCAGGCAGCATGAGCCTCTTCTCACCGCTTTACGTCGGGCTGCCCGCGCTAATACTCGCGCTGCTGGCCGTTCGCCGACATGCGTCCGATGGTCTCTTCTGGGCAGGATTGGGGTTATTCGCCCTGCTGTACAGCCTGGGTGGGAACGGTCCTGTTTACCCTATCGCGTATCAGATCCTGCCCGGGGCGCAGTTCTTCCGCGGTCAGGAGCGCGCTGCCCTGCTCGTCAGCACCAGTCTGGCGATCCTGGCCGGCAGCGGTGCCGCTTATCTCAATCAGCTGACCCCAGGTCAGGTGCGTTGGTTGCGCTGGACCAATCTGATTCTTGTGGCGCTGACTGGCGGGCTGTTCGGGCTGATTCTGGTCGCGTGGTTAGGTTTCCCCGCAGAGTACGGGCAGTTCATCAGCACGGCAGCCTTGAGCGCCCTGGCAGCAAGCACACTGCTGGCTATCCTATGGCGACCGGCAGGCCGCCTCGTGCCTGTCGCGCTGCTGCTGCTGATTGTATTCGAACTGTTTAGCGTCAATATGAGCGCGCCAAGCAATTACGATCCTATTCCAGCCAGTGAACAGCTCAGAATGTCGCCGCCCCTACTGGTGGAGACTGTTATCAGCGATGAACGCGGCCCTTTTCGCGTAGATGGCTTTCGCGGGCTACAGGGCAACTACGGCAGCCTGTACGGCATCATGGACATACGCGGTATCAGCCCGCTTTTCCTTGAAAGCGCCCACGACATCATCTATCGCAATTACATCAATAACCCGCTCGCGTGGGAGCTAATGGCGGTTAAGTACGTCTTCAGTGAGCGAGAAGAACTGCGCACATCAACGGAGGTCATCGGACAGGATAATGACCGCGAGGGCGACATTTACCTTCACCGACTGGTTGACCCCCGGTCCTTCGCACTACTCCTGTATCGCGCAGACCCGGTCGACAGCGACGAGTTCGCTCAGGCACTACTGGATGATCCGGCATTCGACCCACGAGAAAGTGTGATCCTACTGGGCGAGCCGGCGCTGCACCTGCCCGATACCGCGCCGACAACACACAGCGTCGAAGTCACCCACTTTGTACCGGAAATCGTTCGTGTGGACATCAACACCCCTGAGAACGCACTTCTCTCACTCGCGCAGGTCGATTACCCTGGCTGGGAAGCGAAACTCAACGGCGAGCCTATCGCAATCCGGCGCGCCTATGGCGCTTTGATGGCTGTGGAGATACCAGCGGGTCAACACATGCTTGAACTCCGCTATAATCCCCTGAGTTACCGTATTGGCGCGCTTGTCAGTCTGGTGACCTGGGCAGGACTCCTACTCGCATTCATCATGGGCGCCGTACAAACTCTCACGAGCCCCAGCAAGTCAGACAATCTGTCGTAGCGCATTCAGGAGCCGTACAACATGGACGCTGTCAAAGCCCTGCAAAACCGCGTCACACAACTCGATCCCCGCGCTTACGCTATCCTTATTGGCCTGAGCCTGGGCATCATTGGCGGCTTGTTCGGATTGCTGCTGGCCGTCGCTGGGCCACTGCTGGCCGTGGCTGCGGTCGGTGGATTACTTGTCGGACTGTATATCATCACGAATGCACGTGCAGCGCTGTATGCTGCGATGTTAGTCCTATTCCTGCTGCCTTTCGGCACGTTTCCATTTCGCATCGGCTTCACGCCCACCCTGCTCGACCTGACACTGGGTGTTTTCCTGCTCGTTTACCTGCTGGAGTGGATGACAGGCCGACGCGAGAAGCTGCAACTGACACCGGCACACGTATTCATCACCTTCTACGTCATGTGGCTGATCTTCGCCTTCATGATGGGCCTGCGTTATGGCAGCCCGACGGCCAACATTATTCGGCAGTTCGCGGCCACGCTACTGAGCATCAGCCTTGTATACGTCCTGGTCGATTTCCTGCGGAGCCGTACTGACTTACGTCGGCTCGTGCTGCTCGTACTCGTGCTGTTGGGGTTGCAGGCACTGCTGGCCATCGGTCTTTATATCCTGCCTGATACAACTGCCGAGAGCTTACTGGTGCGATTGTCGCGCATTGGTTACCCGGATGGCGGTGTGATCCGCTATATTGAGCAAACGCCCGAACTCGGCGAACGCGCTATTGGCACATGGATTGATCCGAATGCGCTTGGCGGCATTCTGGCGATTGGGGCGGCCCTGATCGCCCCACAAGTCTTCGCGAGACGGCCAGTGCTGCGCTACCGTTGGCTCACTCTCAGCGTAGTTGGGCTCGTCGCGCTGGCCCTGGTGCTGACGTCGTCGCGGGCGTCGTTCCTGGCGCTGGGGGCTGGCCTGTTCGTGATTGCCGTTGTAAGCTACCGACGATACATACCTCTCCTAATCCTAGCCGGGCTGGCGTTTCTGCTGCTGCCACAGACACAGAACTACGTTGATCGACTACTGCAAGCCTTCCAGGGTGCTGATCTGGCAACGCAGATGCGTATCGGAGAATGGACAGATTCGCTCAACCTGATTCAGCAGTACCCTCTCTTCGGTATCGGGTTCACCGGGACGCCCAATGCGAGCCTTTATACCGACGTTGCCAACATGTATCTCATCATGGCGAATCAAATCGGCATTACGGGAGTGATGATCTTCCTGATCGCTATGGCCAGTGTCTTCATCTATGGGTATCGTGCCTGGCGCATCGCACGTCATGATCCGGAGCTGGATTCGATCCACCTGGGCTATCACGTTGCGCTGATGACAGCGATGATTAACGCCGTTGCCGATCTTTACTTCTTCCGACTGGATTTTCAGGCGTCGATTACCTGGTTCTGGCTGACGGTCGCGCTGGCACTCGCTAGTTCGCGACTGATCCTTGACGGGCGCAAAACGTCCTCGCGTGACGGCTAACAGTGTGGAAACCACCACAAGTCACGGTTGCTTTGCGTCGCCTTGTCCTGTAGACTTCTGAGCGCTTTAACAACAAGCGAATCTTCGCTTTCTTTCCGCTCCGTCAAACGCGCCCGCGTGCGATGGGGCTGTAAACCGAGGAAAGGATTCAACAGAATCACGATGAAACGACCGTATGAAGTTACGTTACTCTTTCGCGTCCTATCAACGGACGACGAATTACAGGCTGCACTCGATCAGGTAATCGCCTGGATCGAAGGCGAGAATCAGCAGTTCGGCAAGGTCACCCGCATTGACCGCACAACCTTTGGACGGCGCAAGCTGGCCTACGAAGTCGAACGGCAGCGTGAAGGCGTTTACATTATCGTCAGCGTCGATATTGAGCCCGCACATCTTCCGGAACTTGAGTTGAATCTGCGTGTTTTCACCCCACTGCTGCGCTATCTCGTCATCCGCGACGAAGACGCCGAGCAGGAACGTCAAAAGGCAGCACGCGAACGGCTGCAGAGCCGCATCCGCGGCCAGGCTACCGAGCCGACCGAAACAGCTGAAGCTGAGCCAGCCGCAGAAGAAACCGCACAAGAAACTGAAGAAGAAGCCGAACCTGCGCAACCAGAGGCGGAAGCTGTCGCCGAAACCAGCGAAGGTGAAGCCGACGAAACAGCCGATAGTTAAACGCGGTATAATGCTCCCCATAATGTTTAGTGGAATCAGATAAGGGGGAACAGTATTATGTCACGCGGGCTTAACAAAGTCATGATTATCGGACACGTCGGACGAGATCCTGAGATGCGGTACACCCCCAGTGGGCGGCCAGTGACCAGCTTCAGTGTTGCGACCAGCCGCTCCTGGACATCTGCCGAAGGCGAAAGACACGAAGAAACCGAGTGGTTTAACGTGGTTGCCTGGGGCAATCTGGCTGAGATTTGCAAGAATCACCTGACAAAAGGCCAGCAAGTCTATGTTGAAGGACGTCTCCAAACGCGGGGCTGGGAAGATAACGCCGGCAAGAAGCACTTCCGCACGGAGCTGGTCGCTAACAAAATGATCATCCTCGGCGAGCGCAGCAATGGCTTCTACGACGATGATCTGATCGACGATGTGGGCGATGACTACGCCTTCTAGACCAAAAAACGAACTGTAATGCTGATGGAGAAACATCTGTGAGCGATAACCCGAGATCACCACGCCCGCGCCGTCCGCGCCGTAGAGGGCGTCAGCGCAGCACGTATTGCCCTGATGGCAAGTGCTTCGACTACAAGGACATTGATACTCTACAGCGTTACCTGTCGGAGACGGGCAAGATCAAGCCGCGTCGCCAGACGGGTAACTGCGCCCGCTGCCAGCGTCAGCTCGCACGCGAGATCAAGCGCGCACGCTACCTGGCCCTCTTGCCTTATGTCGACCTGGGCGACTAAACGCGACAGCGAATTATGGGGCTTTGAGTTCAGGGCGTAGTTACTATCACTATGCCCTGACCATGTAAGCCCCAGGCTGCGCCTAACATTCGCCCGGCATTACGCAATGAATAGCTGTTGTGGTTGCAGCACGACCGACAACAGGCTTGACCAGAAAACGCGTCATCCAATGGAGTTACGGTATGGCAAAACGGCAGCAAACGACCGGTCAGCCCCGCCGACGCACGCAGGCAGCTCAGCCGGAGATTGAAAGTCAGGGCTGGTTCGACCGCCTGTTAGGGAATCCCCGTACCCGGCAGGAACGGGAAGATGCCATCAATCGACTATTGCAGCGCGGCATGCTGGCTTTAGGCCTGCTCGTCGCACTGGTCATCGGTGTCGCCCTGTTGATCGACCAGGTCATCATTCCGAATCAAAGCGTCGCAACGGTCAACGGGCAGGCGATTACCGTTTCCGATTTCCGCGACCGTGTGCGCTTCGAGCGCGCCCGCATCGCTCAGGAAATAGACAGCTTTGTCGTACAGCTACAGAGTTTTGGTTTTACGGACGAACAGATTAACCAGCAGTTCCAGCAGGAGCCTTACCGAACGCTGTTGAACGAGCTGAACTTCCCCGATCAGTTGGGCCGACGCGTACTCGACGACATGGTCGAGGATACGCTGATCGCGCAGGAAGCCGAGCGTCGCAATATCACGGTCAGTGACGAGCTAATTGAAACCGAGGTTAATGAGTTCTTTGGCTTCAACCCGACTCAGGTCGCGCTCATCGGCGTCGAGCCCACGGTTACGCCAACGCCGACCATCACGCCGACGCCGTTCGTGTCACCCACGCCAAGCCCAACGCCCACAGAAACGCCGCAGCCTTCGGCAACGCCGGAAGAAGAACCCACAGAGGCACCCACAGACGAAGCTGCCGCAGATGCTACCCCCGATGGCGAAGCTACCGCAGACCCTGAAGCAGAATCGTCGCCATTCCCGACACTTGAACCGACCAACACACCGCTGCCCGAAGAACAGCGTGCGACGCGTGTTGCTCAGTTCGAGGACAATCAGCAGGCTTTTGAGACCTACATTCGTCAGCAGGCACAGCTTGGCGCGGGTGCCATTGACGCCTTCTTCCGTCGGCAGGCGCTGCGCGAAGCGGTCGCCGAAGCAGTCGTCGGCGAACAGACGACCGCCACTTATGTCAACGCGCGCCACATCCTCGTCGAGACTGAAGAACAGGCCCAGGATATCAAAGCGGCGCTCGATGCTGGCGCTTCGTTCGCGGATCTGGCTCGCGCTTCTTCAACCGATCAGGGTTCCGGGGCCAATGGTGGCGAACTCGACTGGGGGCCCGCCAGCCAGTACGTTGACGAATTCCGCGATGCCGTTCTGAGCTTGCCAATTGGCCAGATCAGTGATCCTGTGGAATCGCAGTTCGGCTTCCACATTATCCAGGTACGCGCCCGTGAAGAACGCGAACTGACGGAAACCGAGCAGGCACAGCAGGCACAGCGACTGTTCACCGAATGGGTGGAACAGGAACGTGACGCGCAGGAAGAGAACATCGATATCGCTGGCAACTGGCCAGATTACGTCCCGCGCTAAACCAGTGATTAAGGTGGGGTGCTGCGAGTACATGCACAAGGTATGCGCCCCACCCTTGCCCAACGCCTGCCTGACGCGAGCTTTCGTAACTTTGGCAGCTTGCGACCGCTTCATCTATAATGCGCCATATGGCAGATAAACCCATCACGACGCTCGAAAAGCACCTGGAACGTCTGGTTGAAGGCGTCTTCACCAGATTGTTTCAGCGTGGTCTCACAGCGCGCGATGTCGCGATCAACCTCGCACGCAGCATGCAGGCGAATCTGCTCATGCTCAATGATGAGGATTCACGGCCAGTTGCGCCCGATCTGTACCACATACAGCTCCACCCTCAGGTACAAAAAGCGATTCTCACGCATCAGCCTGATTTCGCCAGGTTGCTCAGCCAGCAGCTTATCGAGTTAGCCGGAGCCAGCGGCTACCGTCTGCTGAACACGCCAACAGTACATCTGGATATCGATCATTCACTGCCAGTGTCGACAATCAATATCAGCGCCGCCCATCGTCCACAAACGCTAAAAAGCACAATGGCGATGAAACCGGTCAGTGTGCCTTCTCCCAGTAGACCCGTAAGCAACCCGCAACTGATCATCAACGGGACACACTATGTTCCTTTGGAAGAAGGCGTCACGAACATCGGGCGCGGCAGCGATAATCAGATTACGCTGGACGACCCCTATGTATCGCGACATCACCTGCAGATACGGCTACGCTTCGGCGTCTATACGCTGTTCGACGTCCAGAGCCGGGGTGGGACACGCGTAAATAACGTGCGCGTCAATGAGCATCGACTGCGCAGTGGCGACGTCATCCACATTGGCGAGACCGTTCTCGTGTTCATCGCGGATGAACCAACTAACCACACGGCGACAACAACTACTGATCAACTTGACCCCGTCGAAGGCTGAGGTCGCCCGATGCCACTGGATATCCTGCTCTTCGTCCTGCGCGTCGTCTCCGGGCTGCTGCTCTTCGCCCTGCTGATTGTGTTCTTCGTGATCGTCTGGCGCGATTACCGCAGTATCGCTCGCCAGACGCAGACCTATCGCCGGAGCTATGGCTACCTGATCGGCCTGGCACCGATCGATGGAACCTGGTTGGAAACAGGCGAAAAACATGCTCTGCTCAGCCTGACGACGATCGGGCGAGCGCCAACGAACACTATCGTAATCAGTGATGATTTTGCGAGCGGCGAACATGCTCAGCTGATGATAAAGGATCAGCAGTGGTGGCTGGAAGATCGCCAGAGCCGCAACGGGACACGCCTTAACGACGAGCCGATCACAATGCCGGTCATCGTCACCGATGGGGACATCATCGGCATTGGCAAGTACCACTATCGCATCACGCTCGTTGATTGAATCTGCACAACATGCTGAGAATTCGAACCCGACCTGAGTTCAGGATAGGAAGCAATCCGACCACTGCTATAATGAGCGCGTAAGTTCCGATGCGCATGAATCTGCTCGCCACAAAGCTGAAAAGGAGTTTTTCATGGACCTAGGCCTGAAAAATGCGCGCGTCCTTGTGACGGCCGCCAGCCAGGGACTCGGCGCTGCAACTGCCCGCCGTTTCAGCCTTGAAGGCGCACAAATCGTCATCAACAGCCGCAACCTTGATCAACTTCAGCAGACAGCGGCCAGCATCGTTGAAGAGACGGGCGGTATGGTCTTCACCCACGCTGCCGACGTCAGTGATCCGTTGGACGCCACACGCCTGGTTGAGAATGCTGTCTCAATGATGGACGGGCTCGACATCCTCGTGACAAACGCCGGAGGACCACCAGCGGGCACGTTTGATAAATTCGACCTTGAAGTATGGCGGCAGGCTAGCGACCTCACCCTGCATAGTCACGTCAGCCTGATTCGAGCGGCACTCCCTTACTTGCGCCAGTCCGATCGAGCGGCGATACTCGCAGTAGTCTCCATCGCGGCACGCCAACCCGTAGAGAATCTGACACTGTCGAACGCGATCCGGCCCGCCGTCGTCGGCCTGACGAAAACCCTTGCCGACGAACTTGGCCCCGATGGCATCCGCGTTAACAGCATCCTGCCAGGCGTAACAGAAACAGCCCGTGTCCAGAACCTGATGCAATCGCGTGCCGAGAAGAACAATACCAGCGTCGACGAAGAATACGCCAGGGCTGGGCGCAGCATTCCATTGCAGCGTATCGGCACAGCGGAAGAGTTCGGCAACGCTGCCGTCTTTCTGTGTTCGCCAGCGGCAGGATTCATCACCGGCATCGCGCTCCCCGTTGACGGCGGAGCCATGCGCGCCACATTCTGAGATATCCTGGGCAATCGCTGCCAGTTTCTTATTTCATCATGTCTTCTCAGGAGCAGTTTGTTATGTCAGATGCGGTCAAAATCGGGGTGATAGGCGGTTCCGGCCTGTACAACATGCCAGAGATCACCGACAGAGAGACGCGGACACTCACGACCCCTTTTGGTGATCCCAGCGGCCCTATTACGATTGGTACCCTCCGCGGTAAACGCGTCGCCTTCATACCACGTCACGGTATCGGCCACATCTACCCGCCTGAGAAAGTGCCCTACCGCGCCAACGTTTTCGCCATGAAGATGCTCGGCGTGCGATTCTTGATTTCAGTGAATGCCTGCGGCAGCCTGCGCGAAGACTACGCCCCGGGCCATGTGGTCATCCCCGACCAGATTTTTGACTACACCATAGGCCAGCGGGATCGCACATTCTTCGATCAATCGATTGTGGTACATGCTTCTGTCGCTGATCCATTCGACAACAAGCTCAGCGAATGGCTGGCTGATGGCGTCGAAGCGGCCAAAGGTGCTGTACATCGCAGCGGCACGTTTCTGATTGAAGATGGGCCACGCTTCGCTACCCGGGCCGAAAGTCATGTCTTTCGCCAGTGGGGCTGCGACATCATCGGCATGACGACCGCCCCTGAGGCTTTCCTCGCACGCGAAGCCGAAATGGCCTATGCATCCATGGCGCATATCACCGATTACGATGTCTGGCATGATGAGCCGGTCACAGTCGACATTGTGATGAAGACATTCAAGCAGAATATCAATCTGGTACAGCAGGCGCTGGCTAGTGCAGTTGGGTTTATTGACCCGAATGAGTCCGTACCTGCACATACAGCGCTCGATGGCGCCATCATCACCGCACCAGAGCACATCAACATCGCGGAGCGCGACCGGCTGCGCCCGCTGCTCAGCAGGGCACTGCAACTCGACCCATCCGACCGTTAGGGCAAGTTGTCACATTCTGTGAACGCAACAGCGGCTTCTCAAGCAAACCTGAGCGTGCCGAACAGCGCTGTACAGCGCGAGCGTATACTGCTCATTCTGGCTGGTGCATTTCTGATTGTGAATTATACGGCGCTCAGCCTCCAACGCCCGGATGTGTCATTCTGGCTGCACTTTGGGGTCTGGCTCACCTGCGTAGTAACAGGACACCTGCTGCTCAACCGCTACCTGCCTCAGCGCGACCCCATCCTATTTGCTCTGGTCATGCTGTTGAGTGGCTGGGGGCTACTGCTGATCGAGCGCCTGACGCCACTTTTTGCTGATCGACAGGCGTTGTGGCTTATCATCGCCACCACTGCGCTGATCGCTGCGGCGGCGTTCCCACATATGCTGCGCTGGCTGCGGCGATACCGCTACTTGCTGCTTATCCTTGGTTTGGGCCTGCTGATTGCCACGATTATCCTTGGACGTAACCCGTCTGGCTTCGGGCCAGAGTTGTGGCTGGGGTTTGGGCAGATCTTCTTCCAACCGTCAGAGGCGCTTAAGCTGATCCTGGTCGCATTCCTGGCTAGCTATCTCGGCGAAGAATTTCCTGTGATGAACAGTTTCAGCCAACCTGGACGCCTTCGACTGTGGCTGCCGGTCCGCATCTTTGGGCCGATTTTGCTGATGTGGGGGCTGTGTGTTGTGCTGCTGGTGTGGCAGCGCGATCTGGGAACGGCGGCGCTGTTTTTCCTTGTGTTTTCACTGCTGCTGTACGTCGCCAGCGGACGCATTCTCATTTTCATCAGTGGAATGGCGCTGATGTTGATTGCAGGCTATGTCGCCTATCTGCTGTTTGATGTAGTGCAATCCCGGGTCGATATCTGGCTCAACCCCTGGCCGGAAGCAAGCAACCGCGCCTTCCAGATCGTCCAGAGCCTGATGGCCTTCAGCGCTGGCGGCATCTTTGGCGAAGGCATAGGTCAGGGCGTACCGACGTATGTACCCGTTGTCCACTCAGATTTTGTCATTGCCGCCCTGGCCGAAGAATGGGGGCTTCTCGGCGTGCTGACTGTCATCGCAGCGGTTGCGCTGCTGATCGTGCGCGGTACACGTTCCGGACTCATCCACAGTGAGCGGCCATTTCATGTGTTGTTAGCCAGCGGTTTAAGCCTGATGCTCGGCGTTCAGAGCCTGCTCATCATGGCCGGCACCCTAAAGCTCTTGCCGCTGACCGGCGTCACGCTGCCCTTCTTGAGCTATGGTGGCAGTTCGCTGGTGGTGAGTTTCATCATGGTCGGTCTGTTGATCCGGCTTTCGGGGGACAAGGGCTAGCATGACCTTTACACGTCAGATCAACTACCTTATCGCAGGCTCTTTGGTGCTGTTGATTGTCATCGGCGGTGCCGCATCGTACTGGGCCATCACGGGACCTGAGGGCATCCTCACCCGCGAGGATAATCCCCGACGCGTAGAAGCCGAAGCTGCGATCCGGCGTGGGAGCATCTATGATGCCACAGGTGTATTACTCGCGGAAACGCGAGTAACCGATACAGGTGCGTTAGAACGTCATTATTCCTATCCGGCGATGAACAGCGCGCTGGGTTATTTCAGCTTGCGGTACGGTACAGGCGGCGCGGAAGCGGCCTACAACGATATCTTACGTGGAGAAACGCTGCCCCTTACCTGGGAACGTCACTGGGAACAGAACGTCCTGCATCGACCTGGGGTGGGTTCAGATGTGCAGCTTACATTGCGTCACGAGATTCAACAGGCCGCAGCAGGTGCGCTCCAGGGGCAGCGAGGGGCAGCGGTCGTCCTGCGCGTGCCCGATGGCGCGATCCTTGCTCTGGTAAGCCAGCCCACATTCGATCCTAATACTTTAGACACCAATTGGGCGGATCTGATCGCTGCTGAAGATACCCCGTTTTTTAACCGGGCGCTGCAAAGTCGTTATCAACCCGGCGGCACAATCCAGACACTGCTGCTCGCACTCGCTACGCTCACCAATACCGATATTAACGCCGTCTACATGGATGCCGACCGCGTTTTAGAAGTAGACGACCTAAGCGTTGGCTGCACTGAGCAACCGCCTCAATCAGAACTCACCCTGCGGCAGGCTTACGCTTACGGCTGTCCTGCACCGTTCTTAGAGCTGGCGGAAGCGCTGGGTGCGACCCGGCTCAATCAGTTCTTCTCAGGTATCTATCTGGATCAACTCCCAATAATGGCCGGATTCGTACCAGAGGTGCGCCAGAACGGCGCTGCACTGCCCTTCACCGACCCGATCCAGCAGGCTGCAGATGTCATCGGCCAGAGCCAGTTTACGCTCAACCCGCTGACGCTGGCAGGTATGGCTGCAGCAATCGCCGGTAATGGCAACGTCCCGGCACCTTACGCTCTGGCAGCAACTCGTCCCCCGGGCGGCGATTGGCACACGTTTACGCCGGATCAGGCCTCAACGCCCTTGCTTACAAATGAGGCCGCACGACGCCTGCGCGAGATCATGACCACCAGCCTGCCAGAAGGTGCCGCACGTGCAGCATCGCGGCCAGACCTGAGCATCGGTGGGCAAGCCGCCCTGGCCTACACGGGAGAAGAAACACTGGCATGGTTCATGGGATTTGCCCCGATCACAGACGATCAGGCGCTGGCGATCGCATTAGTCATCGAGCAGAGCAGCGAACCAGCACGGGCAGCCCGGCTCGCCGGAGATATTCTGGAAGTTGGCGTGGATGTGCTTGCTCCTGAGTAGCACAATCATCCCCCTGACATTTGCAGACCGGGTGCAGGAGAGCGCGCCTGCTCCATATCTGCCAGGGTTGCCTCTACCTCAGGCGTGAATAGACGCTGTCGGAAGATCAGCACAACAAACAAGCCGACAAGCACACGCAGCCACTTGTGAAAGAAGCTCTGGACCAGCGCCACTGCTGCAGCCATTGTCGGCGTCAGTTCAGGATGATCGGGGGCAACAAAGGCAAGCAGCATCCCCACATTCGACAATTCGGTGACGCCTGCGCCATTTGGCACAAAACTCAGCGCCCCAATCGCTGAGGAGACGCCAACGATAAATCCCGATTTCAGAAAAAGGCTCCAGCTCGGTTCGATACCAAAGCCAAGCAGCACCACAAACAGGCTCAGTACGCTCGGCAGATAGACACCCACACCAACGATGGTCATTGGGATGACATGACGTAAGCTGAAGATTTCACGACTACTCTCATAAAAGTGCATCAGCGGTTCGTATAGGCGATTAAGCAGTGGTAGTCTCCGCAGGAGTGACAGGAAGAAATACGCCAGCGGCTTTATCTGTATAACGACCAACCCCGCTGCCAGCAAACCCGCAGAACTGAAAATGATCGCCCGGCTGAGCTGGTCGTAGTCGATACCGTTATAGGCCCCAAGCGCGAGTGCATCGCCAGCCAGCAGCAGAACACCAACCAGAATGACGATAACCGCCAGACCATCGACGACACGCTCTGCGATGACAATCGGCGCGCTGCGGACAACTGGAACACCTGTCTTCACCTTGAGCACTGCTGACTTCAACAGCTCGCCCGCCTTGCCAGGGCTAACCACCATGGTGAACCCCGCCACCTGAATGAGAATGCTGTCGAGAAGACTGAGTTTATCGCGGGCACCAACCACACCGAGGTAGTAATGCCATTCCACCCAACGAAAGAACATCACCATTACCTGCAGGCCGATCAGAGGCAAAACCAGCACGAGGGCAAACTGCGCCAATTGCTCCCAGACGTCAGCACTGCTGAGCTGCAATTGGCTATCTGCTATGACAAGAAACGCAATATAAATGCCAAGCGCGATGATAAGCCCCAGAAAGATCTGCTGGCGGAGTTTGCGCATGTTGGATGAACTCCCAATATTCCTGATAGTATCAAGAAACAATGACGTCACAACTTGCGCATTTTAGCACAGCGACCGCCTCAGAATAGGTAAAGCAGCGGTTGAACGCCCGGCATCAGCCACGAGAACCAACATTAACCGGACTAGAATACTGATCGTAATGAGAAAAACAGGTGTACGAAGCGCGGCCAGCTTGCGCTATACTGGCCCGCATCGTGCGAAACAAGTCATCTATGTCGTTGCTGTGAGACAGGAATCAAACGCATGAGTCTTCCTCACGATACCGAAACGCGCATGCCGCGCGTCGGCGCCCCTTACCGGCAGGAGCTGCAGGCACCACCACGCCTCTTGCTATATGGCGTCATCAGTCTGTTTATCCTGGTGATTATTGGTGCCATCGCCGGCGTGCTGATCTTCCGAGACGTCCTGCGCCCCAGTCAGCAGCAGCGCGTACTGGAAGTCGCACCCTTTATGCGCAGCTTCCTCGCACCCACGCCAATCGGCGGTGTGCTGCCAACCGCTGTACCCGATGAAGACGATGCCGCCACAGCGCGCGATCTGCTCAATCTGAGCCTGCCCGACGCCGTCGTGACACCTGCCGGTACAACCCGTGAAGAAACAGAGAATACCGACACGTCTGCTGACGGTGCATCAGCACCGGCAGACAGCACACCCGCGCCCGAAGCCACACCCGAAGAAGCTGTCCCGGTCGCAAATACGCCCACACCCACGCCGGAGCCCAGCCCCACGCCAGCGCCATCCCCCACGCCGACAGAACCGCCCGCAACCGGCGGTGGCACAACAGACACATCAAGTGCAGCCGTAGTTTCTGAACCCGCGCGCACTGTCGCCGAGACGGGATTACAGCTCAGCTCGCTGCCAACCAGCAGTCGCCTGTTCGGTCTGGTATGGCATCAGCAGACGTGGAATAACTGCGGTCCAGCCACGCTGACGACCGCCCTCAGTTATTATGGCTGGCAGCGCGATCAATCCTACGCAGGTGATATTCTGAAGCCCAACCGTGATGACAAAAACGTAAGCCCGGATGAACTGGCCCGCTTCGTCGAGGAATACACGGACCTGAACGCTGTCGTGCGGATGGGTGGCAACGTCAACACGCTGCGCGCACTGCTCGCCAACGACTATCCGGTCATCATCGAGCGCGGCATGGTCTTTGAAGCCTATGATTGGCTTGGACACTATCAGACGCTGGTCGCCTATGACGATGCATCGCAGCTCTTCTTCGCCTATGACAGCTTCTTAGGTACCGGAGAAAGTGAAAGCGGCATCGCGCAGGGTTACCGTGAAGTCGATGCGGACTGGCGCACCTTCAATCGCACGTTCATCGTCATCTATCCACCACAGGACGAAAACCGCATTATGGAAATCCTGGGGCCGCTCGCCGATGAGGAGCAAGCAGCCACCATCGCTTTTGAGACGGCCCAGCAAGAGGCAGATACCAACCCGGATGACGGCTTCGCCTGGTTCAACATGGGCACATCACTGGTCGCTTTAGGACGCTATCAGGAAGCGGCCAATGCGTTCGCGCTGGCGCGTCGTTACGAATTACCCTGGCGTATGTACTGGTACCAGTTTGGGCCGTTCCGTGCCTACTACGAAGCAGGTCGCTATGATGAGGTCCTGACACATGCCGAGACGATCCTCACACAGGCAGAAGAACTGGAAGAAGCGTATTATTGGCGCGGGCGCGCTTATGCCGCCCGTGGTGAAACAGCCCGAGCAGCCAGCGAATACCGTCGTGCACTGAGCTACAACCCGAACTTCTCTGCCGCCCGTCAGGCACTCGATAACATGAGCTGAGGCACATCGTATGACCGCACTCGAACCAGCACCGGGCGAGCTGACCCCGGATGAAGTCGTCAAACGCAAAGAAACCTCGCCTGATCTGGGACGAAAGCTGGCGTTTTCGACGCTGATCGTCGCGCTGGGCTTCGGCGGGGCGAAAGTCATCAGTCTGGTTCAGACGGTCATTATCGCCCAGGTGTTTGGCGTAGGGGCGGAATGGGACGCCTTCGTCACGGCCAACCGCATCCCTGAATTGATCTTCACGCTGATTTCAGGTGGTGCGCTTTCACACGCATTCATCCCGATATTCAGTAGCTATCTGGCACGTAAAGATCGCCCTAGCGCGTGGCACATCGCCAGCCATGTGATCAACTTCATGTTTACGGTGACCTTGATGGTCAGTGCCCTCGTCTTCCTGATCGCGCCGTGGCTGGTTGCAAATGTAGTCGCGCCAGGCTTTACGCCGGCACAGGTGGAGCAGACCGCACAACTCATGCGGATTCTGCTCCTCAGTACGCTTATCTTCTCCATCAGCGGCATCTGCATGGGGATTCTGCACAGCCATAATCACTTCCTGCTGCCTGCGCTCTCGCCCATCATGTTCGACGTAGGCATCCTCTTCGGCGTGATTGCCTTACTGCCCATCTTTGGCGTTACGGGAATTGCACTTGGTGCGGTTTTCGGTGCGGCACTGCATCTGGGCGTCCAGATACCAGGACTAATCCATTATCGGGCGCGCTGGTGGCCGCAGTTGGGTCTCCGTAATCCTGACCTCTGGCGTGTCATCCGGCTGATGCTGCCCCGTGTCGCAGGGCTGGGCGTCTTCAGCCTGAATTTCCTGATCATGAACAATATTGCTTCACGACTGGGCACAGGCTCCGTCTCTGCGCTCGACTGGGGCTGGCGGCTCATGCAGATTCCGCAGACACTGATCGGCACTGCGATGGGCACAGTCATCTTTCCAACACTAGCCGCGTACAGCGAAGTCGGCGACGAACTCAACAAGCGCGGCGCGATGTCAGCCGCACTGCGCTTCATCCTGATTGCGAGCATCCCGTCAGCCGTGGGCCTGATTGTGATCGGTCAGCCGCTCATCAGCCTGCTGGAACGCGGTGCATTTGACGCGTCGGCCTCGGCACTGGTCTACAGCACGCTCCGCGCTTTTACGCTGGGTCTGATCGTACACTCGGCGCTGGAAGTGGTCGCACGCAGCTTCTATGCGGATAAAGACACGCTGACGCCTCTCTGGGCCGCACTGGGCGGTGCAGGGATCAATCTGGTGTTATCGTTCGTTCTCAGCGACGTAAACACCGTGGACCAACTGAGCGCCTACAACGCCGCAATTGCGCTGTGGCCTATCAACAGCGTGCAGCCATATGTCGGCAACGTCAGCGGCCTGGCTCTGGCGAATTCATTCGGTGTCATGTTTGAAGTGCTGTTCCTGCTGTGGGTGCTGCGCCGTCGGTGGCATGGCATCCAGGAGAATGTGCTGGCGCAGGCCGTCGTCAAGACGCTGGCGGCCAGCCTGGTAATGGCGGTGGCCGTCGTCGGCGTTGAACTCGTGTGGCTGCGCTTCGCGCCGGGTGGCGGGCTGCTACTGACGATTGGACTGGTCGGCACACAGACAGTTGTCGGGATCGTCGTCTTCTTTGGGACAGCGCTAGTGCTGCGTATGAGCGAACTGAACGATCTGTTCCGGCTGGTATTGCGACGGCAGCCTGATGCTGCGCTGGCCTCGCTTGGCGAACAGACGAAGTAAGGACATTCAATGAGTATTGAAATTCGTCAACTGACGCTCGGCCTGGCCGCTACTAATGCTTATATCATAGGCGATACCAAGACAGGCGACGCAGTGCTGATCGACCCAGTTGATGACGCACCCCGCCTCAAGGCGGCTGCTGACGAGGCTGGATGGACGATAAAGCTAATTCTGGCGACTCATGCTCACTTCGATCATATTCTTGCAAGCAAGGCTGTGAAGGACCTCACAGGTGCGCCATTCGCCATTCACGCTGATAGCCTGCCTTTTCTGGAAACACTGGCACAGCAAGGGTCGCTGTTCGGCCTTCCCCCCTTCCCGGAAGCCGCAAAGCCAGACCGTCTACTCACCAGCCAACGCGAGACGCTCACCGTGAGTGGCATAACGCTGGAAACGCTCTACACACCTGGCCATGCGCCCGGTCACATTAGTTTCTATCTTCCCTCTGAGAAGATCGTCTTTGCAGGTGACACGCTCTTTGCGGGCAGCATCGGTCGTACGGACCTGCCCGGTGGCGATCACGGCGTACTGATGCGCAGCATCATAGAGGTGCTGCTGCCTCTCGGTGATGATGTTCAGGTATTCGCCGGACATATGGGCCGCACGACGATCGGACGAGAACGACAGACGAACCCCTGGATCATCGATTTTGGCGTGGGCAGGTCCTGAGTGCGGATTCTGTTTCTTTTTCTCGATGGCGTTGGTTTAGGAGATGACGACCCTTCACTGAATCCCTTCGTCATTGCTGAACTGCCGACACTGCACAGTCTGACACATGGTCAGCGCTGGCTGCGTGGTATTGGGGAGCAGATCACTGAACGTGCGACATTTCTGCCTGTTGATCCGCGGTTGGGTGTACCTGGCCGCCCCCAGAGTGGCAGTTCACAGGCCGTCATTCTGACCGGGCAGAATGTACCGCAGGCACTTGGTCGCCACTATGGTCCGAAGCCAGATGCAACCATACGCGAGCTGTTGACAGAGGATAATCTCTTTCGTCGGCTGCGGGCACAGGGCAAGCGCACCGCCCTGATCGACGGTTATCCACCCGGGCTGCTGGCGAGCATCGAGCGAGGCAAGACGCTGCCGTCCAGCATCCAGTATGCGGCAATTGCCAGCGGTCAGGATCTCTTCACTGCCGAAGATGTCCGTCAGGAGCGGGCCATCACTGCGGAGTGGACCGGTGACGAGTGGCACACCCATCTGAACATCACCGATGTGCCACGCTACACGCCGTATGAAGCGGGCCGTCAAATCGTGACGCTGGCACAGGCGTATGACTTTGCCTTTCATTCGCACTGGCTGACGGACTATGTTGGTCATCGTGGGCCTTTTGATTTCGCTGTACAGTTGTTAGAACGCTTTGACGGCGTTCTGCGCGGCGTCCTCGACGCATGGGAAGATGACGCTGGACTCGTCATCATCACCAGTGACCACGGCAACCTGGAACATATCGGCAGCCGCCAGCACACCGAGAACGATGTTCCGGCGGTCATCATCGGTAAACGCCACCGCGAGTTTGCGGCAGGTCTGCGTACATTGATGGATTTCGCGCCGCGCATCCAGCATATGCTGCTCAACGAAACGGATTAAGCACTGCATGGATCAGCAAACCGTGCCAGACGAAGCACTCAGTTTGCGCGCCATCCTGACATTGACAGTAACGCGCCTCATCATCGATATGACGCGGCGTTTCGTCTATCCATTCGTCGGGCCAATTGCCAGCCAGCTTAATGTTGCAGCCAGTAGTGTTCAGAATGTGTTAGCGCTTCAGGCGGGGGCCGGCATCAGCAGCCCGCTTTTCGGCACACTGGCGGAGCATTTCGGCCATAAGCGGGTAATGATGGGCTGTCTGGTGATGATGCTGGTCGCCAGCCTGATCGCTATTGCAGCGCCCTCGTTCACGATATTCGCGCTGGTGATGATGGTCTGGGGACTCGGGAAAATCATTTTTAACCCGACGATGCAGGCCTATGTTGGCGCGATTATCCCTTACAACCGACGCGGACGGGCACTCGGCATTATCGAATTGAGCTGGGCCGGGTCGCTGTTTGTTGCGGCACCACTGGCCGGCTTCTTCCTGGAACGCAGTGGACTACAAGCCCTTTTCGTGGTTTTCGCCGTGCTGCTCGTGACTGCACTGCTGCTGATGTGGCGTGTCCTACCCAGGGCCAAGCAACCCGCCGACCACAAGCCACGCAGCCTCAACCCTCTGGTCGGCTGGCGCGTGTTGTTCCGGCCTCACGCCAGCGCGGGGCGTGCTGCCCTCCTCTATTCACTGACGCTTGTTGCTGCAAATGAATTGTTCTTCATCAACTACGGCCTGTGGATGCAGGATCGCTTCGATCTGGAACTGGTCGCACTCGGTACAGTGACCATTGTAGTCGCCGTCGCGGAGATGGTTGGGGAGTTCGTGGTCATCGGCCTGGCGGATCGACTGGGCAAGCGTCGTCTGGCGCTGTTCGGCGCATTGGGGGCCGCCGTAAGTTATGCAGTACTGCCACAGCTCGCTTACAGCCTGCCAGTCGCGCTGGTTGGACTTTTCTTCATGTTCCTGTGTGTAGAAACAGCCATTGTCGCTTCATTTCCCCTGTTTACCGAAGTGCTGCCCACAGCGCGCACCATCCTCATGAGCGCCAACGCCGGATCTCACTCTCTGGGCCGGATGGTGGGTGCGGCACTGGGCGGCGCGATCTTCGCCGCTACGGGCGACTTCGTCCTGATTGGCACAATCGCGTTGGTCGTCGGCGCGATCGCGTTTTTGGCGATGTGGCGCGGCATCACTGAACTAAGCGACGCAGGTGCCACATTGTAAACGACAGAAGGTATAGAATGTCCACGTCTTGACGTTGACAAATCGCTCGCTTACAATTCACTCTTCACGCAGGGATACAAGGGTCAACATGTTCGAGAGTTTAAGCCAGCGTCTGCAGAACGCTTTTGAAAGCCTGGGACGCGGTGGTGTCGTCACGGAAGACGATATCAAGAGTGCGATGCGCGAAGTGCGCATGGCACTCCTGGAAGCGGACGTCGCACTACCGATTGTCAAGGATTTCGTAAGCCGTGTGCGCGAACAAGCGCTCGGTGCGGAAGTACATAAACGACTGCGCCCGCATGAACAGGTCATCAAGATCGTTCATGATGAGCTGATCACAACGCTGGGTGAACCCGGACGGCTGAACTTCTCTGGAAGCACCAAACCGCACGTCATCATGATGATCGGTTTGCAAGGCTCCGGTAAGACGACATCAGCCGCGAAGCTGGCCATGTACCTGCGTAAAGAAGGCCGTCAGCCCTTCCTCGTTGCTGCGGATACCTACCGTCCAGCCGCGGTCGATCAGTTGGTTACCCTCGCCAAACAGGTCGGCATCTCTTACTACGAGGAAGGTGTACGTGCCACACCGCCCGATATCGCGAAACGCGGTCTTCAGGCTGGTAAAGAAGCAGGCGCGGCTGTGGTCGTCATCGACACTGCCGGGCGACTGCAAATCGATGAGCAGCTCATGACCGAGTTGGTGGAGATCAAGCGGCGCACCCAACCTGCGGAGGTGCTGTTGGTCGCCGATGCCATGACCGGTCAGGAAGCCGTCAACATCGCAACGGGCTTCAATGAGCGTGTCGGCATCACAGGTCTGATCCTGACTAAGGTCGATGGTGATGCCCGCGGTGGTGCTGCTCTCTCAATGCGATCTGTGACAGGCGTGCCGATAAAGTTCATGGGTACCGGGGAGAAAGTCAGCCTGGATACCTTTGAGATCTTCCACCCGGATCGCATCGCAGATCGTATCCTGGGTATGGGCGACATGATGACGCTCATCGAAAAGGCGGAGCAGCTTTACGAAGAAGAAGAAGCCCTGCGTCTCCAGAAGAAGATGATGGAGAACAAGTTTACGCTGCAGGACTTCCTTGATCAGCTCCGCAAGATCAGAAGCATGGGCCCTATTGGTAAAGTTCTAGGCATGCTGCCCGGCATGAGCCGTCTGCAGACCGAAGGCGCACTCGATAACGAAGAGGTCGAAAAGCGCATTCGTAAAGTCGAGGCCATCCTCAACAGCATGACCATCGAAGAACGCGAACGGCCCAAAATCCTGGATGCCAGCCGCAAAAAGCGCATCGCGCGCGGCAGTGGTGTCGAGGTGCGGGACGTCAATGATGTTATCAAACAGTATCGCCAGATGCAGAAAATGATGGATCAACTGCGCAAAGGGCGATTTCCAAAGATCCCCGGCCTACCTGATGGACTGGGGCTGTAGTTTCGTACGCTTTCAAATCCGTTAATGAGCCAGCGTGCCGCCATCGGCCGCGTCTGAGCAGGAAGATAATCCAGGAGCAGCAAGTCAAATGGTCAAAATTCGCCTGAATCGCGTCGGCCTGAAGAAACAGCCGAGCTACCGTATCGTCGTCAGCGACAGCCGACGCCCGCGTGATGGTAAGTACATCGAGATTATCGGCCACTACAACCCACGCACGCGCCCTTCAACCTATGTCGTCAAGGAAGATCGTGCACTGTACTGGCTGAGCGTTGGCGCTCAACCAACCGAATCGGTCGAGTCAATCTTTAAGCACACAGGCACCATGGATCGCTTCCAGCGCCTGAAGGCCAACGAAGCCACTATTGAAGAACTCGTCGCTGAGTGGGAAGCAGAGCCACGCGAACTGCCCAGCCCGCAGACTAATCACCCCGCGCCGGAAGCGGGCAAGTCCAAGATCAAGGCCCGTGAAGCAGCGCGTGCCGCCGCCGAAGCTGAAGCAGCTGGCGAAACCGAATCGTAATTTCGTTTGCCTGTTGGCAGACTCCAACTTTCAGTGAGGAACGCCCTATGTCAGAAGAAGCTTTTGTCCGCTATATTGCGGAAAACCTGTGCAATGATGTGGATGCGATTGCCGTGAAGCAGCGCGAAGCCGGCCGCACATCCATTGTCGAACTCAAGGTCGCTTCAGAAGACATGGGGCGTGTCATCGGTAAGAATGGCCGCGTCGCCAATGCGATGCGCACCCTGCTGCGCTCTATGAATGATAACCAGGATCGCCGCATCATCCTGGAAATCGAGTAAGCGGCTCTTCTCTCAAAATGACACGAACTGACCAGACTGAGCCGCATTATCTCGTCCTCGGGAAAATTGAACGTCCGCATGGCGTGCGCGGCGAAATCCGCATGCGTATCATGACGGACTACCCGGAGCGCCTGCGTGACCTCAAGCAGGTCTATCTGGGTACTGACCCTCACAAGGAAGAAGCCCGCCTCTACACCATCGACACGCTGCGCTTTCATCAGGGGAACGCACTACTAAGATTCAAAGAAACAACTGACCGCAACGATGCCGATCTGCTGCGCGGCCTTTTGGTCATGATCGACCTGGCCAACGCCGTACCGCTCGAAGATGATGAGTTTTATCTGTATCAGATCATCGGCGCGACAGTCATCACAGATGAGGGCCAAACCCTGGGCACGGTCAAGGATGTGATCGAGACCGGGGCGAACGATGTGTACGTGCTTAAAAGCCCCGATTATGGTGAACTCCTCATCCCGGTTCACGATGAGACGCTGCTGGATGTTGACGTCGATGCCAGACAGATCACGGTCAGGCTGCCTGAGGGTCTCCTCCCGGGTGAAGCTGACGAAGCATAAGCCATTCACATGCAACTGCATTTCTTCGGTTTGGGCCTTGCTTGACAAGCTGTAATGTCGCCTTTATGCTGAGTCCATAACGGCAATACCGCCACATCAAAGAACAGTCTGGATAGGCCCGTTGGACGAACGCCTCTACTGGCACGCCTTCAATCAGGTACCGCACATCGGCGCAGCCCGTATCCAACAACTAGTGACGACATTTGGTTCGCTAAGCATCGCGTGGCAAGCCAGTGAATCAACGCTGCGTCGCTCTGGATTGAGTGCGAACGCACTCTCCGCGCTGCTGACAAATCGCAGTCGCCTCGACCTCGCTGCGGAAGAGGCAAAGCTGCAGCGTCTGGGCGTGCGACTGATGATCCATACAGACGCCGATTACCCCCAGGACCTGGCACGCGTAAACGACGCACCGGCCGTGCTCTACGTGCGTGGATGTCTCCTACCTGAGGATAATCTGGCACTTGCGATCGTCGGTACGCGTCGAGCGACGCGCTATGGCAGAGACGCTGCACAGACGATCGCGCGTCAGCTAGCGTCAAGGGGCGTGACGATCGTATCCGGGCTGGCGTTAGGGATCGACACTGCGGCACATGAGGGCGCCCTAGAGGCAGGTGGACGCACGATCGCCGTGTTGGGCAGCGGGATCGACGTCACTTATCCACGCGAGAACAGCAGCCTTGCTGAGCGCATCACGGATAACGGAGCGCTAATCACAGAGTTCCCACCCGGTACACCACCGACCGGTCCGAACTTCCCGAGGCGCAATCGGATTCTAAGCGGCCTCTCGCTGGGCGTGCTGGTCGCTGAAGCGCCGATTCAGTCCGGCGCGCTCATCACCGCTGAGACTGCCCTAGATCAGGGTCGCGAGGTATTCGCAATCCCGGCGAATATCTTCAACAAAATGGGCCAGGGATGCAACAGGCTCATTCAGGAGGGGGCAACGCTGGTCATGCACGCCGGCGACATTCTGGATGCTCTTAACATCGCCTATGTGCGTGTTACAACGCGTCATACAACTGAACAGGCTGCGCCAGACTCAGATTTTGAGCGGCAGATACTGACGCTGCTTGAAAACGACCCTATTCACATTGATGATCTGATCCGTAAATCAGGTCTGGCGGCAGAGCAGGTCAGTGCCGCGTTGGTACTCCTGGAATTAAAGGGGCTTGCACAAACGAATGGGCCTATGGAATACTCGCGGACGCGGTGAAACCCGATTACTCGGGGACAACGTGTCAGGGGAAGTAGGCCACATCAAGTTCACTTCGCAGCAAAACCGTTTTGGCTTATCTTTTGAGGAAGTTCTGTTCCTATGCAAAACTATTACGCTTTAATCCTCGCTGGAGGCGGTGGGACGCGCCTGTGGCCCATGAGCCGCAAAGCCACGCCCAAACAACTCCTACCCTTGATTGATGATATGTCCATGTTCCAGATGAGCGTGCGTCGCCTGCAGCCGCTCTTCCCACCGGAGCGCATCTACGTCGTGACAGGTCAGAACTATGTCGAAGCCATGCAGGCGCAGGTGCCGGAACTACCAGCAGAGAATTTCATCGTCGAGCCATACGGCCGCGATAGCGCCGCTGCAACGGGGCTCGCGGTCGCCGTTATTCACAAGCGCGACCCTCAGGCCGTTATCGCCATCCTGACAGCAGATCATCATATCGGACGTCAGGACCGGTTTCGCGATGTACTTGTCGCTGCTGAACAGATCGCGCAGGAGGGTTACATCGTCACTTTAGGGATTTCACCCTCATTCCCGGCGACAGGTTTCGGCTATATCCAGCAGGGCGAAGCGCTGGGCGAGCAGAACGGGTTCACCTACCACCGGGCACTGCGCTTTACGGAAAAGCCGGATGTCGTAAGAGCGACCCAGTTCGTCGCGTCTGGCGAGTACAGCTGGAACTCTGGCATGTTCATCTGGAGTGCAGCAACGGCCCAGGCGGAGTTCCAGAGCCAGCAACCAGAAATGCACAAACTCTTCGCAGATTTGGAATCTGCGGTTGACACGCCGGATTATCCGCGTAAGTTAGAAGAAATCTGGCCACAACTGAAGAAAACGTCGCTTGACTTCGCCATTATGGAAGGCGCGCAGCGCATGGCGGTCATCCCGGTAGACATCGGCTGGAGCGATGTGGGGACGTGGGAGGCACTCTTCGATGTGGTACCACAGGATCGCTATGGTAATTGCAAGCGCGGAACTACACCCAAGCCACACATCACTTTGTACACCCGCGATACACTTGTCTTTGCAGATAAACTAACTGTCACTATCGGTGTCGAAGACATGATTCTGGTCGAGACCGACGACGCGATCCTGCTTTGCCATAAGGACCGCAGCCAGGACCTGCGCGAAGTTGTCAATTACTTGCGCGAAAACGGTTATGAGGATTATCTTTGATCCAGGGCTAATCGCCTGTGATGAGTGCTGATCCTGGCCAGCATCCATAACCAGCAAGCCAGCAAATCAGAGGACAGAGCATGACAGAACCCATGCACGGCTACTGCATGAAATGCAAGTCAAAACAAGAGTTGAACGACACCCAGGCCGTCTACACCCGGTCGGGTGCACCTGCCACACAGGGCGTTTGTTCCGTGTGCGGTACAAAAGTCTTCGTCATGGGCCTGACGCCCGCACATGAGGGTATTCCCAAGCCTGAAATAACCGAAGCCCCTAAACGCAAGAAGACGAAGAGCAAATCCAAGAGCAAAACCCAGCGTGCGGATGCAACGTCCAAAAGTGGGAAGAAGAGCCGCAAAAAATCCATCGGCAAGTTGGTGATCGTCGAATCACCTGCAAAGGCGCGCAGCATCACAAGCTACCTGGGCAGCGGCTATACCGTGATGGCTTCTAAGGGGCACGTGCGTGATTTACTGGTCACGCAGCTCTCCGTTGATGTGGATAACGATTTTGAGCCAAAGTATCGCGTGCCTAACGATAAGCGGCAGGTCGTGAAAGCGCTCAAAGAAGCTGTCGATAACGCTGAAGAAGTCTATCTCGCAACGGACCCTGATCGCGAAGGCGAAGCGATTGCCTGGCATTTGATTGCCGCCACGGAACTATCGCAGGAAGATGCTCGCCGCGTCACATTCAACGAGATCAACCGCGATGCCGTGCGCGAGTCGTTTCTGCAGGCACGTGACATTGACATGAATCTGGTTAACGCTCAGCAAGCACGCCGCATTCTGGATCGGCTTGTTGGCTACAACATCACAGAATTACTGTGGGATAAGGTCCGTAACCGCCTATCCGCTGGTCGTGTGCAAAGTATTGCGTTGCGTCTGGTTGTTGATCGCGAACGTGAAATCGACGCATTCAACCCTGAAGAGTACTGGACGATTGAAGCCGAATTAGGCAAACAGCCGACCAACGGCCACATCCCGGATGAGACTTTTGTGGCACGTCTTGCACGCATACACGATCAGGACGTCTCGCTGTCTTCGGAAGCCGAGGTGACGCCGCACGTTGAACTGCTGGAAAAGAGCCAATTCGTCGTCAGCGACGTAAAGACGGGTACCCGTCGCCGCAAGCCGGCTGCGCCCTTTACAACCAGCACTCTGCAGCAGGAAGCCTCACGCCGCCTGGGCTTTAACGCCCGGAGGACGATGGTCGCGGCCCAGCAATTGTATGAAGGTGTTGAGCTCGATGGTGGCGAGATCTTTGGTCTTATCACCTATATGCGTACCGACAGCGTGAATATCTCGGCGCAGGCCCAGGCAGAAGCACGACAATACATCATCGACACATACGGCCCAGAGTATTCGCCGGAAACGCCACCGACCTACAAAACCCGTGCGAGAAGCGCGCAGGAAGCTCACGAAGCCATTCGCCCGACAAGCGTGCTGCGCCATCCCCTGACGCTCAAAAAAGCACTGACTGCGGCAGGACGCGATCTTTTCAGAATGTATCAGCTCATCTGGGAACGGTTCGTCGCCAGCCAGATGGAAAACGCGGTATATGACACTGTCCGCGTTGAAATCAACGCCGGGCCTGATGAACGCAACATGCCCTACCTGTTGCGCGCATCAGGAAGTCGGATTCGCTTCCGTGGTTTCCTGGCAGTTTACGAGGAGAGCCGAGACGAGGATGACAAATCGCCCGACGATGACCGTATGCTGCCCGAACTCAGTGCTGATGAGCTGCTGCGCCTCGTGCAGATGCTGCCACAGCAGCACTTCACTCAACCGCCGCCACGCTATACCGAAGCTTCGCTGGTGCGCACGCTGGAAGACTACGGGATCGGACGTCCGAGCACCTATGCACCCACTGTCGCCGTCATCCAGGACCGCGACTATGTAACCAAGGAAGACAAGCGTCTCGTCCCTACGGATACCGGCAAAGTCGTCAGTGACCTGCTGGTGAAATACTTCCCGGAGGAAATGGACTACCAGTTCACGGCACGCCTTGAAGACCAGCTTGATGATATTGCTGAAGGCGACGGCGAATGGCAGCCCTTCATGCACGACTTTTATGGGCCGTTCGAACAGCGGCTGCGCCACGCTCGGTCGAATATGCCCCAGATGAAGCAGGAAGAATACACAGGGAGAAAATGCCCTGCCTGTGGCGACGGCGATCTCGTCATCAAATATGGTCGTTGGGGCAAATTCATCGGATGCAGCAACTACCCTGAATGTCGCCATACCGAGCAGTACCTGGAGTACATCGGTGTGCCCTGCCCCACCTGTGGCGACACACACGATGGCCAGGTCGTTGAGTTGAAGACGAAGCGCGGGCGGACTTTTTACGGTTGCTCACGCTATCCTGACTGTGAGTACAAATCCTGGAACCGTCCAGGCACTCAAAACGAAGCCGAAAAAGCACAGGAAGATGGTCAGCTGCAAGAGGAAGCCTCTTGATTATCCTCACCGTTCAGTGATCTCGACGACAAGAAGGGCGCCTGTGACGCCCTTCTCTGTTGTCCTGTCGCCTGTCACGATGCTTCATACAACAGTAATTCTTATTTTGCGCTCCGCTTGTCATCCATATATACTGGTGTGAACAGGCGTCCTTTTCAAAAAGGGTGTCACTCTTTCATCACGCCTGTACTATAACGCTAACAATCGCCTTTGGCGCACTCACTGCCTACCTGGAAAGGCTGCGAAACGATGAGTTTCTTACGCAGGAATCAGGATAAAGACACTGCACAGGCAACGCCAATGCCTCAGCAGCCACCGCCGAAACCCGTGGCGAACACGGATGAAGGCGGGAATATTTTCACCCGCTTCCGTGATTGGCTGGTAGGCACCTATAATGGCGTAGTGCGCGTCGTACTTGGGCCCAGCCTGCCCAGCCGTGGAACGATCTTCGCGCTGATCCTCGGTATGATTATCGGGATGTTCTGGGCGTACCTGGTGCGACCTGTACAGTGGGCAGGGGGCAACCCTAATCGTCTGAATCAGGCGGCCCAGGATCAGTGGCTGAAGATGGCCGCTGTTGGCTTCGACCAGGATACCTTCTACGACGCCGACCAGACAGCAATTCTCCTTAATCAGGTCGAAGATCCAATCGCGAACCTGCAGCGGTTGGTCGAGGCGGCCACACCCGGCACCGCGGATTACAATGCACTCGTAACTTTGCTGGAAGGCATCTCTGGCTTTGAATTGCCCGGTACACCTTCACCACAGCCACCATCGGTGCTGGAACAGGCCATCGACATTCTGCTGCCATTGATATTGTTCACCGTGATCTTCATGATCATTGTGATCGTATGGCGCTTACTGATCCAACCGAACATCGTCGGCCCTATGCAGGACCGAGTTCGCATGGCGCGCGATCCGGAGTATGCAGCACAGCGTCAGCAGGCACAGGCTTCATTGAAGGCCATGCAACAGCAGCGCCAGATGATCGACCAGATGAAACGCCAGACGGTCGCAGATGCTGAGCTTGGTCAACCCGTCATGCAGTCACTCTCAATCTTCAAGCGCAACCTGCCCTATGATGATTCTAAGGAAATCGAGCGCGAAACAGCGAAAGGCAGTGACTTCCTGGGCCAGTGTGGTGCTGTACTTGCCGAAGCGTTCGATCCTGATCCGCTGGCGATTGAAATATGGATGTTTGATATGTCCACCCAGCAGGATCGTAAGAAAGTTTTCGTCACGCCCCAGGCCGCAAATGACCCCACCGTGCGCAGTCGACTTTCTGCCAGTGTCGAAAATCCCGCAACGGATATCGTCGTTGCACAGCCAGGTAATAGCCTGGTCATCGATTCAGACGCGCTGCGGCTGAAAGCAACCATTGCCGAAGCCAACATCGGCGCAGATGGTCGCTTCGACTCTGCCAACATCCAGTTGCAGGCATGGGCCAAGAACGCCCAGTCAGCACCTGCCGGCGCACCCGCGATGGGTATGGCCCAAACACCTCAGGCCAGTGCGCCGATGCCAACACCGGCTGCACAGCCGCAGTACACGCCTCCCACCTACAATCCACCGACCTATACGCCGCCGGCGACTCCGCAGGCGCCGCAGCCGCAGCCGCAGACACCGCAGCCTCTATCGCCCACACCACCCTGGCCACCGCAAAGCCGCCCACCCATGGACGGTGATACCGCACCAGCACCACCAGGCATGGGTATGCCGCGCCCAGGGGGCACCTTCCCGAGCATGGAAGAGATGGAAGATGAGGATGACGATCCGTTTGGCCTTTCGGGTGATTTCCGCCCTAGAAGCGGTTGACGTACGAACCACTGCTGAAATCAAACGGACCCCGCCATGGCGGGGTCCGTTGCATTCTCATCCGGAGACCAGCGTTATTCGATCGACTTGATCTTGAAGACGATTGTGCCGTTGGGCGTCTCAACACGAACCTTATCGCCTTTGCGATGGCCAAGCAGCGCTGAACCTATCGGGCTCTTCTGTGAGATACGGCCCTCACGCGGGTTTGCCTCAGCCGCGCCCACGATTGTGTACGTCTCGACATCGTCTGTGCCATCTTCAAAGATCGACACCTTTGAGCCGATCTGTACGATGTCACGACGGCCGTTATTCTCAATGATAACCGCATTGCGCACGATCGTCTCCAGATGCTGGATACGACCATCGAGGAGGCTCATCTGCTCGCGAGTGTCATGGTAGTCAGCATTTTCGCGCAGGTCGCCCATAGCAACAGCCTCTTTGAGTCGACGCGCTAACTCAGGACGGCGAACCTCAGTGAGTTGCTGCAGCTCGCGCTTCAGTTCTTCAAGACCTTCTGCGGTTACATAAGTTACATCGTCTTGCATGAGTTCAAGTCCTCAATCTACAACTTACTTCGCATGTGTCTCATCGACTTCGTATGACCAATCACGGCGCATTTGATCAGCCAGTGCGATGATATTCTGTTTATGAAGCTGTTGAACGTAGCCGTTGAGCAGCACGCGGCTTTTGCCGCATTGTTCCAGGCTGATTGACGCCAGAGCCTGATCCAGCTTGCTTGGCGGCGATTTCAGGGCGCGCTGGACAGCAGTACGCAGGGATTCGAGATAGCGGATGTCTTCGCGGAGGCGCTGCTGTACCTCACCACGCAAGATGATCTCACCATGGCCCTGCACAATCGATTCATACGAGCCTGATTGTATCATCCGCAGCGAATTGAGAAAATCGTCGCAATTGCCATCAACGAAGAACGGCAGTGGCATAACCGTATCAGATCCGAAAAGCACCTGCTCTTCCTCTACCAGACACACGATCCCATCAGGGCTGTGTCCAGGGGCGGCTGTGAGCTGGAGCGTGCGATCACCCAGGTTCAGCGTCATCCGGTCATCAAAAACGACGTCTGGCAGCACAAGTTCAATCTCTGCCATTTCCGGAGCATTGTCCTTCATGCGTTGCAGGCTGCTGCGTCCACGCGTGTCGAGAAGCTCGCGGCAGCGTCGATGAGCGATCACCTGTGCATCCGGGAAGAAACATGCACCCGTCGTATGATCCGAGTGATGATGGGTATAGATCACATAGCGAATCGTCGCACCCAACCGATTCTCCACGAAGTGTTTTACCTTGAGCGTTTCTTCGGGATACAGCAGTGTGTCGATCAAAACAGCGCCCGCAGCGGTGAGCACCAGCCCGGCCGTCACCTGAACATACTGATCGCTTGTGAAGATGAAAATACTATCAGTAACACGTTCGCGCTGCATAAAAGTGCCAGTGTTTTCTACTGAATATTGAATACAGAAACACACGCTCTTTCATGGGAGTATAGTGAGACAGTTTATGAAAATCAAGGTAATCATAATGGTTGAGAGCAAGCAACCAATGATTATTCAACCATGTCCTGACGGCATGTTCCAATAACAGGCACAAACTGAGATAGAATAGTATCAGTTCAGGCATCCGCCATGGCTACTACAGACAGCGGCGAAATGCGTCAAACCTCGTAAAAACTTCTTAAGGGAGGTGCTCCGCATGGTTTCCCAGACACTGGCAGTACTGCGCTCGCGCAGTTGGGGGTCCAGCCCATGGGTTATTATCATTAGCCTATTGATCCTTGTCAGCAGCGTAAGTTTGTTTCAAATCCAGGCCCAGCAGCCGGTCTTTCGGATAGGCATCCTGGATTCGTCTCTGGGACCAATCAGCCGGGGTGCCCGGTTGGCTGTCCAGGAGATCAACAACCAGGGTGGCGTCATCGGTGCCGACGAGACCGCCTTCCGTCTGGAGCTGGTCGTCCAGCCCACCGAAAATATAGACGCTGCCATCGATAATCTGGCGCAGGCGAGCGTCATCGCAGTCCTGGGCCCCGCAGAAGACAGCCTCGTGCTGAACAACCTGGTGGCCCTGCAGTCGCTCGGTGTGCCCGTACTGACACCATCAACGGACGATACGGTCCTGGCGAAAGATAACAGCGGTTTACTGTTCCGCCTACGTGCGCAGGAAGCCACGAGGGGTCTGGCACTGGCTGACTATCTGGTCAATAATCTGGCCGTCACAGACCTGGTCACTGTCCAGCTCGATGTGCAGAGTACGGCCAGCATCATCGGTTTCACCAACGCACTCAGCCGCCTGGGTGTGAGCCCTAGCCGCACTTATCTGCTTGATGAAACCAACAGTCTGGAACGTATTGTTGATAACCTCGCCACGCTTAACCCGCCGGTAGTCGTCAGCTACGGACCGCCCGCAACAGCCAGCATCCTGTACAGCGAACTGCGCAATGCCGGCTGGGACGGCAGGTTCGCATATCCACAGGCAGAGTTAGCCGAGTTCCGGGCCGACCTGCCTTTCGAAAGGCTGACAGGCGTCATAGGTTCCACCACATGGTCGTACACGACGCCAAACCGTGCAAGCGAAGCCTTTGTGCTGTCCTTCGTCAGTACCTTTGGCGAAATCCCTGGTCCGATTGAGGCAGCCGCCTACGATGGTATCCAGCTCATCGCCGAAGCAATTGGCGAATCGGGCAGCCTCGTTGATAATCTGAATGCTCTGCGCGAGATTCGCGGCGTTCAGGGTCTGCTGCGTGCGTCAACACTCTCAGCCGGCGAACTAAGCAACAACGTCGCTGTTATCGAACTGGGGGCATTCGGCGCACCGGACCTGGTCGCACGTTACGCAGGCCCCATACGTATCACGGACGACGAAGAGGAAGATGATCTGATCGACATCGCGACTGAAATCGCGCGCGTCACCCCTACCGCCGCTGCCACCGCGACACCGGAAGGCGTCTGGTTGAGGATTACCCGCGCGGTTCAAAACGTCCGATCAGGCCCGGGCCTTAACTATGACATCATCGGCCAGCTTCAGGAGGGCGACACGGCTCAGGTCATCGGCGCAAATCTCGATTTCTCATGGGTCGTCATCTCTTTCCGAGGTAGTCAGGGCTGGTTGTCGCAGGGCATTCTGGATGTCTTTGGTGATCGGAACACGGTACCGATCATCGCCGCGCCGCCAACGCCTACCGCACCACCACCGTCACCCACACCGTCGCCGCAGCCGGTGGCCGACATCATTATCGTTGGCGCGACGCCTAACCGACTGCCGATCGGTGTACCGTTTAATGTGGTTGTGACCGTACGAAACCAGGGATTGCTGAGCGCAGGCGAATTCGCCATTGCGGCGACCTTTGAACCGGGGAGCGTTTACAGCGCGGTCAACCTGCCAGGGCTGGCAGCTGGCTCCCAAACCAACGTTGCACTCAGCGGCACTCTGACCGGATCAACCGGGCCGCGCAGTGTGGCCATCGTCGCTGATCTCAACAACCAGATTAACGAAGGCTCACAAGGCGAAGCAAATAACGACGATTTTGTATTCACCTACATCGCCGATCGCCCCACATTGACACCCGGAGGTCTGGCAACTATCGCACTCGCGCCTGGCAGCACGATCAACCTGGACAGCTCCAATAATGATCTTCTGTGGACCGGATCAGAGCTGATCGCACAGAATGGCGCTCAGCTTTATCTGCTTTCAGGATTCAGCAGTCTGGATGAAGTGCACTATGACGCGATCAGCACGACAACGAATGCGTCACCGATCGGCGTGACTTTCTTGCAGAACAATGCTCTGATCGGACTCGTCACAGACAATGCCAACATGAAGCGTGGTGTCCTGCGCGTTGATCAGGCGATTACAGGCGGAACGCTGACGATCACATTCCGGGTCTACAACTAGGCACGGTAACGTGATCAGATATCAATGAACACACCAGGGCGCTCGTTGCAGAGCGCCCTGGTGCACTACTGTGTGAGGTCAATTTCGACCCAGGCCGTCTGCCCAGCTTCGATGTCGACCTGCTGTGAGAAAAGTCGTCGCCCACGCTCGTCACTGACAATGACTTCATAACGATCCGCTGGCAAATCCGGCAGAACGAAGTTCTCACCCCATACAGGGTCCGGATTAGCGCGATCGCCGCCATAGACGTACGCTTCCCAGTTGAGACGCTGCGAACGCACCAGTATCACCTGACCATACGCTTCCTGCGGATCATCCCCTGCCCTGACGATACCTGCCAGCGTGCCATGACCTGGGAAGGGTCGCAACCAGAGGGCCGGGTTACGAGTCGCCTGGTAATCAAATGGGTCGCCGGCGCGCACTTCGAAATGCAGATGTGGGCCGATAGCAATACCACTGTCACCTACCCGACCCAGACGATCACCTGTACCGACCGTGTCGCCTTCCGCGACCGCGATATCCTGCAGATGACCATACAGTGTGAAAAGCTGCAGGCCATCCAGCGTTGTCGGTGCATGAGCGACAATCACAACATTGCCGTAGTAACCAAGCGCCGGGCCAATCATCGTTTCGCTATCATCACCTGCGAAAACTACACGTCCGGCTTCAGCTGCGAGTACAGGTGTGAAGCGCCGGTTGACGAATTCAACCCCCAGATGAACGTCGCGCACGCCTGACTGCGTACCGCCATAAGGATATGTCCTGTCAATATAGTCCACACGATCAGAACCAGGCTCACGAGCTATCGGTCGAGAGAGGATGTAATGATCAGCACGCGGCATTGTCACTGACGCGACATCAGGTGGAGCTACAGTGAACGTCGTTGTCGGCGCGAACGTGGCAGTCGGTGACGCAGTCTGAGTCGGCGGGACTACTGCCAGCACCAGCGGTGTGGCACTCGGAGGCGAGCTTGGCGTCGCAGAAGCCAGTACGAGTGCCGTTGGAATAGGCGTAGATGGCCTTTGCATCGAAATCTCTGCAGAAGCAGCCGTCATTGGTAGCGGTGTCGGGGCTGATGTCACTGGCTGACAAGCACTCAGCATCAGCGCCATAACACAAAGGAACACGAGGCGGCTCATCCGAACCAGACTCCGATACGCCTGTTCGCCCTGTCAGGGGCGATTCGACTCACCATCGATAAACTGTGGCGGCTCACCGGGCGGTGGAACAGGGTGCGCGGCCAGAGTAAGCAGTTCATCATCGGTGAGTTCTCGTCCGTTGAAGCGGGCATACAGCGTCGGATTAGCGACGGGGTCCACGGCATACCGCCAGCGACGCGCTCCTGTCTGACGCAGAACGGAACGGCAGTTGTCGCAGCGCAGGGTACGTCGCGTTACAGGAATCCCAAGCATGCGCTCCTGACGCTCATCCAGGTGCAACTGCCCTGCCTGACACACTGGGCACTGCGTCAAGACGAACCCATCCCGATAGCGCCCGGCAGCCAGCAGGCCGCGCAGATATAGCAGAATATATCCGAGAATCAGCAGCAGCAGAATACCGCCCACAACCGCCTCAGGCGGCACCAGTGAAGGCGTTGGCGCAGGCACAGGCTCCGTTTCGAGCAGATCGGGCACGTCTGTTGCAGGTAAAGCCAATGGAGTTTCAGAGGGCGTCAGTGTCGGCGTGAGACTGGGCGCTATTGTCGGTGTCAGCGTTGCGGTCGGCGTCGGCGATGCCGTTAGTGTCGCCGTCGGCGTAAGCGTTGGTGTCGGTGACGCCAGACGTGCTAGCGCCAACGCCGTAGCTGTAACGTCACGCGTTGTCGTTGGCGTTGGAGACGGAGTAAATGTGTCCGTCAGCGTAGGCGTGACTGACGGTGTAATTGTGAACGTCGCGGTGGGCATGACCGTCGCTGTGGCAGTCGCGGTGGCAGTCGCTGTGGGCATGACCGTCGCTGTGGCAGTCGCGGTCGCTGTTGCAGTGGCCGTTTCAGTTGGCAACTCAGTTGGCAACTCAGTTGGCGTTGCGGACGGCGTTTGGGTTACCGTTGGAGTGCTTGTCGGAGTAACTGTTGATGTCTCAGTGGGCACATCGGTCGCTGTCGAGGTGATTGTAGCGGTCACAGTCGACGTCAGGGTAACCGTGGGCGAGGCGGTTGCAGTTATAGTTGCAGTCACAGTTGCGGTTGCAGTCGATGTCGACCTGCGTGTTGGCGTCGGAGTAACCGTTGCAGTCGATGTCAACGTCGCAGTCGGCGTTGAGGGTTCTGCCGTGGGTGACACCCGCAGGAGCACTGCCTCCGCAGTGGCCGTTGTATCCGGCGTCGGGGTAGCCGTGGCGGTCTGCGTTACCGTGTCAGTTGGCGTAGCATCCGGGGTAACGCTCGCAGGCGGGATCAACGCCAATGCCGTACCTGTCGCGTCGGCTGTGACTGTTGGCGCGAATGTCGGCGTCGGCGTGTGCGTAACCGTTGCGGTATGAGTCGCTGTTGCAGTATGAGTCACGGTCGCTGTTGCAGTAGGCGTCTGCGTCGGAATTGGGCTAGCGGTATGCGTCAAAGTTGGTGAGGGCGTTTCGGTAGCGCTGGCCGTCGGAGACGGGCTGGGTGTATTTGATGGCTTTGCAGTGGCAGTCGGCGTTGCGGTGGCAGTCGCTGTCGGTGTTGATGTGTAGGTCGGTGTTGGTGTATGGGTTGATGTCGGCGTAAACGTGGCTGTTGGCGTAGGCGTCACCGTCGGTGTTGCAGATGGCGTGAAGGTTGCCGTCGGGGTCAGGTTTTCCTCGGTGATTACGGGCAATTCATTCAACGCAGTCTGATCCTGCCATGTAACCAGATTGCGCGCGATCCAGGCGAAGCCACTGAAGCCGAATGAATCAACAAACCGTATCATGATCCAGCTGCCATCCAGATTGCGCGATACGGGTTCTACCGGTTCACCGGGCAGCAGTTGACCCAGGCGCAGATAGCCACGCCCTGGTCCTGCACGGACAAAAGCGCTTCCGGCGTCAACATCAACGTAGTTGGCAGGTGGCGTAGGTGTTAGAATGAAAGGCGTCGCGCTTGGCGGTGCGTCAGCGAACGGTGTAACATCTGGTTCGAGCGTCGGCAGGCCGCTAAGATTATCTTCAAAGCGGATGAGAACGCGCAGAACCCAGCCGTATCCACGCCGATAAGGGATCAGCACCCACTCATCATCGGGGCTGAGGAAAAGTGGACGCACGGTATCCCCACGGTAGAGTGCCCCCACTGGCGGGTAGCTTTCGTCAGGTCCGGCGCGTACGAAAACGCTCTCCGGAAGCACTACGTTCCCTGCGGATGCTTCGCCTTCTTCCTGGGCGCTCACAAAAGCAAACACCGTCAGGATGAATACCAGTGTCGCGGCGGCAAAAACGGCCAGCCTGCGATTCACTCAGCGTCCTTTCTGCCTACGATGTACCTGTTAACGGCGCCATCTAGGCGGCAGGTGTATCCTAATACATTCGCGATGCACTCGCGCAGATAATATCTGTCGCGATCTCACCGTCGTTATTTTACATGTTATTCAAGATTGAAAAAGGCACCGGATCAAAAGGTTCGCCATTTATGGATACAGCAGCCGTCCAGTTACCTGCGTTCAAAGGCGCATCGCCGGAGGTAAGCGGCAAGGCGAAACATTGATACTCCGAAAAGGTCGGCGCGACCCACGTCGTCTGATGAACATTTTGCCCGTCCATCAGCCAATCGACACGGATTCTCGTCCCCGCCTGCAGGTTGAGCGCCAGGCCAGACAGATAAATCGTATTCACCTGCCCCTGCGTGAAGAGATTGCGATGCGATTGGAAGCAGCGCGAGTTAGGATCTATGTCGCTAGCCGCACCAATTTGTAAAAAACGCATCTGCCCATCTGAGAGATCAAACATCTCACGCGCCATTACGCCCGAGCCCGTCACTGCCTGACGACGCACGGCGACCCCATCGCCGGCCTGCACCGTCGCCAGAAGAAACGTGTTGTAAGCGAGGTAGCTTGCCGCCTGCGTTTGTGCAGCTTCCGCCGTCGCCAACGCCTCGACGCTGACACGATCACCCTGTGCACGCAGGTCAGCGGCTTCGGTAGCATTTGTGATCATCTCAGCCTGCATTGTGACGGGTGCATCCACAGCTACGAGTGGACCACAGGCGCTCAACACGAAGATAAAGCTGACAACACCTATCAATCTCACCAGAACTACATATCGGTCAGTTCTCTGGCCTGGGAACACAGCCATCAACGTGTCCATGAGCAAATTCACTTCATCCTGCTGACTGTGACAAGCATCTCAGTTAACTCGAACTGCATGATAGCACAGGCTGATTGAGGATACAGATGATCTCTTGTTAAATACAAATAAGGTGCTCACCTGCACTTGAGGAAGAAAACAAAACCTGCTAGACTGTAATTTAGTTTGCCCCCGTAGCTCAGCGGATAGAGCGTTGGCCTCCGGAGCCAAAGGCACAGGTTCGATTCCTGTCGGGGGTACAAAGGCCGACCTGAAGTGAACATGCAACGGAATCCCCGTTGCTTTTTGCTTCTAGAGGCCCGACGTCGTCACCATCCTGATGACATTCCGCACAATCCCTCTTCGCATGCCTTTTGCCACTTCTGTTCTCTGCGGCCAGCTCACGCAAATACGTGAACGGGCGCTGCAGTTCCAACCGGATGACCATTCCTTCCAAATTGATCACCACCTTATCGACGACGTGCCTCAGAATTGCGCGCTTTCGCTGCTCACTCTGCTGCACATATCGCGCTCCGATTTCGGAAATCACCTTCAGTGCAAAATCAAGGTCCGCGATATATTCCCTATTTTCCTGTTCAATTGCTTTTAATGCAAGTTCAACACGCTGCCGATCCTCCTGATATTCTCGCGACAGCTTCTCGTATATCTGTGGACGCATGCCGTGTTCGGTAAATGCGCGCCAGAGATTGAGCTCTTTCTCATGCGATCTGTGTAAGGCTTCCGTGAGTGCTTCGTGCTCCCGTGCTTGTTTTCCTGTGTAATAGCGCACATCCGACCGGAATGCTTGCCGAATGCGTGGCACCAATTCTGGCTCTACCTGGATATCCCGAAGCAGCGCAGGAAGCTGGTCGTCAACGTTCTGACACGGGAAGTTGATATCGCTGCTGGGGATGCAGTAGTATGCGACGCCGTTAGGAGTACGCTTACGGTTTGGCCTTGAGCAGATTAATCTTGTCAGTCGACCACCTTCTTCTTCCAGATGGACCATCCCTTGCAACAGGTAGAACGTCTCCTTGCGCGGCGTAGGCTTGTAATTCCGACGTGCCAGAATACTCAAACCCAACTCGAATTCTTCGGTCGTGACGATCGGCTCCCATTGCCCTTGTACGGTCTTCGGTGGAATATTGGCCCACTCATTCTCGATGACAACCCAACCCGCGTAGAACCAGTTGTGAAACGCTCGCGAGAGAGCCTGCTGATTTGGCACTCGCCGACCACGCCGATTGATACGCATGAAGGGCGCACCGCTCAGAAGACGATATCCGCGTGCGGATAATGCCTCACAGATGTCGCTGTAAGCAGGCCCATCCTCCAGAAGCAGGTCCCACGCATAGCGCCAGACCTTCCACTGCTCCGGATGGCGCTCGATCCAGCGCTTGTAGCGAGCATGCTTGTGGTGTTCCTCGCGTCCAACTTCGTTGAGTCGCATCTCTTTGTTGACGTATCCGTCCGGCGCTTTCCAGGGCCAGCCACCATCGAGCAGCTTGGACAGCATCCCACCGCGTACACGCTGCGCGGTGACAGCCGACTCGCGCTTCGCCATGCCAAAGAGGATGTTGAGATAGAGCCGGTCATCCGGATCACCGGGGTCAAGTTCGGGATGCGAGGCAAAGTGATAGGTACCCCATAAAATAAGACAAGAGTCTGGGATAATGAGGACAAAAAGGGTACAGGAATGCGGCGACGAATCCCCAGAGAGATTAAGAAAGAGATTCTCAGCAAGGTGCAAGCGGGTG